>JAABUN010007177.1_pt1 | contig 12226 bp, 13 predicted proteins | sample 5559311 | NCBI WGS metagenome assembly JAABUN01 (sample SAMN10711877, study PRJNA513370) | rock metagenome | isolation source: Antarctica rocks | place: Antarctica: Victoria Land, Siegfried Peak sud | reverse complement strand
GCTCACTCTCCCGCGACTGCGGCAGCCGTCAGCACGGCATACGGACGAGCCGCTGGTCCGGCCATGACGCGGGTGCTTGTGGTCGACGACGACGCCGCACTCGCTCGGGCGTTGAGCATCAACCTGCATGCCCGCCACTACGACGTCGACACCGCCGGGACCGGCACCGACGCCCTGCGGGTGGCCGCCCGCCATCCGCCCGACCTGGTGATCCTCGACCTCGGGCTGCCGGACATCGACGGCACGGAGGTGATCGCCGGGCTCGGTGGGTGGAGCACCGCGCCGATCATCGTCCTGTCCGCCCGAGACGGCCAGCGGGAGAAGGTGGCGGCTCTGGACGCGGGCGCGGTCGACTTCATCGTCAAGCCCTTCGGGATGGACGAGCTGCTGGCCCGCCTGCGAGCAGCATTGCGGCGCAACGTATCCGCGGGCACGCCGGTGATCGAGACGGCCGCGTTCACGATCGACCTGGCCGCGAAGAAGGCGACCCGCGATGGCAGAGACATCCGCCTGACCCCCACCGAGTGGCATCTGCTGGAGGTCCTGGCGCAGACCCCCGGACGGCTCGTCGGGCACCGGCACCTACTCCGGGAGGTGTGGGGTCCGGCATACCAGGACCAAACCAACTACCTGCGCGTCTACATCGGGGCGCTCCGCCGCAAGCTGGAGCCGGATCCCAGCGCACCGGCACACCTGATCACCGAGCCGGGGATCGGCTACCGGCTGGAGCTGTGACGCGCCCACCACGTCCGCTGCCGCTCCTTGCCAAACCTTTACTGAACCGGTTCACCTCAAACCCTGGACCAGCGCGGAACCCGCCGTTATGTTGCGGAGATGCCTTCGCTCGTGCGCCGCTCCATCCTCTTCGTGCTCGCCCTCGCGCTGGTGGCCTGGGCACCGGGCGTCGCTGTCGCCGGCCCCAGACCCGGACCCACCACCGCCCCCGGTGTCGCCGGGCCAGTCGGGGCGGCCGGTCAGCCGGACTTCGGTCCCAACGTCAAGGTCTTCGACCCGAGCATGCCGACCAGCCAGATCCAGGCGACCGTGGACGCCATCGCCGCGGAGCAGGTCGACAACGAGATGGGCACCCAGCGCTACGCGTTGCTGTTCAAGCCGGGCGTCTACGGCACCGCTGCGAATCCCCTGGTCTTCCAGGTCGGGTACTACACCGAGGTTGCCGGGTTGGGCGCGTCCCCGAACGACGTCACCATCAACGGCCACGTCGACGTCTACAACCGGTGCCTCTCTCCTGACAACTGCATTGCGCTGGTCAACTTCTGGCGCTCGCTGTCGAACCTGACGATCAATGTCGCCGGGGGCAGCGGCTGCCGGTCGTCCGCGCAGTTCTGGGCCGTCTCGCAGGCGGCGCCGATGCGCCGCGTCATTGTCACCGGCGGCAACCTCAGCCTGATGGACTACTGCACCGCCGGTCCGCAGTACGCCAGTGGGGGGTTCATCGCCGACTCGAGCACCGGGTTCGTCATCAACGGGTCCCAGCAGCAGTTCCTCGTGCGCGACAGCAAGATCGGCGGCTGGTCGAACGCCGTGTGGAACCAAGTTTTCGCCGGCGTGCAGGGCGCGCCCGCCCAGTCCTTCCCGGATCCGCCCTACACAACCTTGCCCACCAACCCGGCGAGCCGGGAGAAGCCCTACCTCTACGTCGACGCCGCGGGCGCCTACCAGGTCTTCGTCCCTGACGCCCGGACGAGCTCCGTGGGAACCACCTGGCAGAACGGCCCGACGCCCGGACGCTCGATCCCGCTGACCGACTTCTTCCTCGCCCGGCCGACCGACTCGGTCAAGACCATCAACGCCCAGCTCGCCCGGGGCAAGAACCTCATCCTCACGCCGGGCGTGTATGCCGTCGACGCGTCGATCAGGGTCAAGCGCGCCGACACCATCGTCCTCGGCCTGGGGATCGCCACGTTGACCGCCGTCGGCGGCGCCGTGCCCCTGACCGTCGCCGACGTCAAGGGGGTCGACATCGCCGGCCTGATGATCGACGCCGGCCCGGTCAGCTCCCCGGCTCTGCTTCAGGTCGGCACACGGCATGCCGTCAAGGGCCAGGCGCGGGAGCACAACGGCTGGAGCGACCCCGCGGACCCGACCGCCCTGCAGGACGTGTTCTTCCGGATCGGCGGACCGCACGTGGGCAAGGCCGTGGTCAGCCTCGAGGTGAACAGCGACAACGTCATCCTCGACGACATCTGGGCCTGGCGAGCCGACCACGGCACTGGCGTCGGCTGGACCGTGAACACGGCAGACACCGGCGTCGTCGTCAATGGTGACCGCGTCACCGCGACGGGCCTGTTCGTCGAGCACTACCAGAAGGACAACGTCGTCTGGAACGGCGAGAAGGGCAAGACGGTCATGTTCCAGAACGAGCTGCCCTACGACCCCCCGAACCAGGCGGCCTGGCAGCACGACGGCATCCTCGGCTGGGCGGCATACAAGGTCGCCGACTCGGTCAGGACTCACGAGCTGTGGGGCGGGGGCAGCTACATCTTCACCAACGTCGACCCGTCGATCCACGCCACCCACGGCTTCGAGGTGCCCGTGACTCCGGGGGTGCGGATGCACGACCTGCTCACCGTCAACCTCGGGGCCGGCACGATCGACCACGTGGTCAACGACACCGGCGCCCCGGTCACCACAGCGGCGGTCGGGGTGCCGAGCACCGTGGCGAGCTACCCCTGACCGACCGACCGTTCACATCACCGCCGAGGAGACCCGGGCGAGCGGGCCGCAGTGGACCTTCGCGCCGTGCATCTGCGCCGCGCAGGACGACCGATGGGGCCGCACCTACGAGAGCTTCAGCGAGGACCCCAACCTCGTCATGCAGCTCGAGACCGCCATCGACGGCTTCCAGGGGTGGCCCCGGACAGCTGTTCGACACCGACCGCGTGCTCGCGACGGCCAAGCACTTCGCCGGCGACGGGGCTCAGGAGCCGATCAACGTCGGTGACGCGAGCTACGACCCGCTCTACCCATACGGCTACGGGCTGACCACGAAGTAAGCGAGGCCACGCGCGGGAGGAGGCCGGACGGGGTCAGCCCTGGCCCCGACCGGTCTTCTCCTGCAGCCGATCGATGTGCTGGGAGGCCTCCGCCTTGGTGAGGTTCGCGTCGAGGGTCTCGCCGGCGTCCCGCGCCAAGGTGTCGAGATAGCTGCGCTGGGCGCCGGTCATCGGCTCGTCGCCGGTCACCCACTGCTCCGGGTCCTTCTCCGTCGTGTTGCCCGGCGCGTCGGCGCCGATGACGTCGTCGCCGTTCGACGGGGTGCTGGAGTCGCTCATGGTGGCGACGTTACCCGGGACGTGCGGCGGCAAACGTCGGCTGGTTTGGGCCGAGACCGCGTGCCGCGTCCGGAGCCTGGTCCGCCCGGAGCCTGGCGGCTTCAGGCCGGAGAGTCCCCGGCCGGGGTCTCGGTGCTGCCGGTGGGACTCGAACTCGTCCGCTTGGCCTTCCACTCGTTCCATGGCCACGCTCCCTCGATCTCGACCTCGAGGGAGAAGCTCAGGACGATCCGAATCACGACGATCAGCCCGAGGACGCCGACGCTCTGCACCGACTGGTCGACGACGATGGTGCGCACGATGTCGGCGATGATGAGCACCTCGAGGCCGAGGAGGATGACCCGCCCCAGGTTGGCGCGCAGCTGCCGATAGGCACCGGCGCCCTGGCGCATGCTCTGCCGGGCGTAGCGGACAAACGCCACGAGCCCGCCGAGGACCATGATGGCGCCGCCGGTGCTCTCGATGACCTTGACCGAGGCGGAGGCGAAGTCCTCGTAGCTCACGATGCCCACGCTAGTGGCTGCGGCGCTGGACGGGCCCCCCGCGCCGGGCGGCATCCGGGCCCGGCTTCACTTCTCGCGCCGACCCGTCCGTCGGTCCGAGATCTACCTGTTGTCGGCGGCTGCTACTAACCTCGAGAACGCAGAGCCCACCGACCAAGGAGATCTGATGGCCTCACAGCTCAACCCCTACATCAGCTTTGCCGGCAACGCCCGCGAAGCCATGGAGTTCTACCGCGACGTCTTCGGCGGGTCCCTGACCCTGAGCACCTTTGGCGAGTTCGGCCAGCAGGACTCTCCGGATGCCGACAAGATCATGCACGGCCAGCTCGAGACGGACAACGGCTTCGTCCTGATGGGCGCCGACACCCCGTCCGGGATGGAGCACCAGCGGGGCACCAACATTGCCGTGAGCCTGAGCGGGGACGACGTGCAGGAGCTGCGCGGCTACTGGGAGAGGCTGTCCGAGGGCGGCGCCGTCTCGGTCCCCCTCGAGAAGCAGATGTGGGGTGACGAGTTCGGCATGTGTGAGGACCGCTTCGGCGTCGGATGGATGGTCAACATCGCACAGTCTCAAACCTGACCCGCGTTCCGGTCGGCCCACCCACCGGCGGGCCGACCGCCGGCCCAGCCGCGGCCGATACGGCAAGGTGTCCTCATGCACTACGTCGGCGTGGATCTCGCCTGGGGGGAGAAGAACCCCACCGGCTTGGCAGTCCTCGACGGCGCGGGGCGCCTGGCCCATCTCTCGGCCGCGGTGGCGGACGACGCCATCGAGACCACTCTGCGGCCCTACGTCAAAGGTCGCTGCCTCGTGGCGATCGACGCACCGCTCGTCGTCACCAACGCGACAGGGAACCGGCTCGCTGAGGCCGAGCTGAACCGTGACTTCGCCAGGTTCGACGCCGGTGCTCATCCGGCGAACACCGGGCGGAAGGAGTTCGCGCAGACCCCCCGCGGGGCGCGACTGGCGGAGCGGCTCGGGCTCGACATCGACCCGTCGTCCAGCTCGCGCCGCCGGGCGATCGAGGTCTACCCACACCCCGCGACGGTGGCCCTCTTCCGCCTCGGACGGACGCTGAAGTACAAGCCGAAAGCGGGGCGGCCTCTCACCCAGCTGAGGTCGGAGCTGTTGCGGCTCGCGGGTCTCCTCGAAGGCCTCGCCGAGGCCGCGGTCCCCCTTCACCTCGCCGACCAGGAGGACTGGCGAGCCCTCGTCACCCGGATCGAGTCCGCGGAGCGCAAGAGCGACCTGCGCCCCGCGGAGGACGAGGTGGACGCAGTGGTGTGCGCCTATGTGGCGATGTTCGCCTCGCTCCAGAGATCCCTCACGACCACCTACGGCGACATCCGGTCCGGCTACATCGTCACGCCGACCCTGCCGGACGGACATCAGCCGTCGCCGCGCGAGCCACGGGCGACGGCCGTACCGTCGCGTCCCCGGGGGCCCGACCTCGATCCGGTCCACGCCGCAGTGCAGGAGTATGCCGTCCGCGAGCCGGCGCTGCGGGAAGCCGCCGACTCGTTCGTCGCCATCGTCACGACCTTGCTGGACGACGCGGGGATCAACTACCTCGGCGTGACCGGGCGGGCGAAGAGCGTCTCGTCGTTCGCCGGCAAGGCCGCACACACCGTCGACGGCTCCCTGCTCTACCCCGACCCACTCGCCCAGATCACCGACCAGGTCGGCGTCCGGGTCATCACCTACCTGCACAGCGACGTCGCGGCTGTCGCGGATCTCCTGGCCGACCAGCTGACGGTCCTCGACGACCGCGACATGGGGCAGGAGACCGCGAGCGAGGGCCGGTTCGGCTACGCGAGCCGGCATCTGCTGGTCGCGCTCGACCCGCAGCGAGGCGCGCCTTCGGTGTACGCCGAGCTCGGTGGCCTCAGCGCCTCGGTGCAGGTCCGCACTGTCCTGCAGCACGCGTGGGCCGAGTTCGAGCACGACATCCGCTACAAGGGCACCATTCCCGAGGAACACGCTCCCGACCTCGACCGGAGGTTCACGCTGGCTGCCGGTCTGCTCGAGCTGGCCGACCGGGAGTTCTCCGCCATCCGCGACCGGCTGCAGGCGACGATGACCGACCAGCGGCCCGAAGCCGACACGGGCGACCCGAGGATCAGCGCCCCGGACCTCGCCACGTTCCTCGCCGGCCAGTTCACCGACGCGGGCTGGTCCCGCACCGACCACTACGAGTGGATCTCGGGACTGCTTCTCGAGCTGGGGATCACCTCCCTCGACGAGCTGGGGGGTCTTCTCTCCTCGATCGATGCCGGGGCGATCGACGCTCGGATGGGGTACCGCTACCCACCGGGCGCGGTCCGGCGCCTCGACGACGCGCTGCTGGCCGTCTTCGGCGGCCGCTATCTCGGCCTGCACGGGAACGCCCACCGCGAGGCGCTCCTGCGGACCCGGCTGGAGAAGCTGCGCCTGCCCAGCGACCACGCCGATCGTCAGCCGACCTGACCGGGTCTGGTCCCGACATCGAGCCCAGACGGCTTACCCTCGTGTGAGCGGTGAGGTCGGAGGTGCGGTGGATCGGGCCGTCGGCCGGACAACCCCGTGGATGCCCCCATGCACGACGTCTACCGCGTGGACCGGACGACGCCACCTCAGGCACCGTAGCGCTCGACGAGCTCGGCCCCGAGCCGAGCCAGCTCTCCCCGGACGTCGGCGGAGTCCTCGACCTCGATCGCCGCTCCCCAGCCGGCCAACGGCTGGGCGATCATTAGCGCGGTAGGCGCCTCGAGGCGCACGCGGACGCGCCCGTCGGGGAGTGTCCCGCCGATCTGGCTCTGGCGGCCGAACTGCTTCTGCAGCACCGGCACCAGCCGGGAGCCGATCAGGACAGTGGCGCACACGCCGGCGCGACGTTGCTCGACCTCGTCGACGACCCGCTCCCACGCCTGCGCCAGCTCGAAGTCCGCCGGCCGCTCGGCCACCTCGTCGGTCATCTCGGCAGACACCACGCGGTCGACCCGGAAGGTGCGCTGTCCCCGGTCGGTCCCGGCCAGGAGGTACCAGACGTCGTCCTTCTCCACCAGGCCCCAGGGGTCGACAAGGCGCTCGGTCCGCGCACGAGCCCGCCCGGTGTAGACGAGGCGGACCTTGCGCCGACGGACCACGGCGGGCTGCAGGACCTCGACCATGGGCGGACGCGCCGTGGCGTGCTCGCCCCACCGGGTCGGGTCGACGACGACAGCCGCGGCGGCCGACTCGGCGTCCGCGCGGAAGGTGTCCGGCAGCGCCCGGACCAGCTTGCGCAATGCCGACTTGGCCTGCGGCGCGGCGGAGGCGGCCGGTCCGACCAGGAGGAACAGCGCCTGCGCCTCGTATGCCGTGAGCCCGCTGAGGTCGGTCCGGGCACCTCCGAGAAGGGACCATCCACCGCCCCGACCGACCTGCGCGTACACCGGCATACCCGCCGTGGAGAGTGCCTCGAGGTCGCGTCGGGCGGTCGCGACGGAGACCTCGAGCTCGGCAGCGAGCTCGGCGGCGGTCACCTGGCCGCGCGCCTGGATGAGCAGGAGAGCCGCCACGAGCCGGTCAGCACGCATGGGCGAAGTCTCCCAGACAAAGTGGTCAGTCGGTGAGCACTTTTGCGGCGCACGCTGGTGACTGAGTACGGCGGCACCGGGCCGTCGTCAGCAGAAGGGAGCATCACCATGTTGCGAGGACTCGCCACTATCTCGTTCTACGCGGCCGATCTCGAGGAAGCGCGGCGTTGGTACACCGACCTGCTCGGCTTCGAGCCGTACTTCGTCGTGCCCGGCTACATCGAGTTCCGGGTGGGGAACTACGAGCACGAGCTCGGCATCATCGACAGCAGGTACGCGCCGCCTACGGCCTCGGCCGGGCCGACAGGGGAGATCGCGTTCTGGCACGTCGACGACCTCAACGCGTCGTTCGAACGGCTGCAGTCCATGGGAGCCACGGTGTACGACACCCCGCGGGAGCGCGGCGAGGGCTTCGTCACCGCGTCGGTGGTCGACCCGTTCGGCAACATCCTCGGCATCATGACCAACCCTCACTACCTCGAGATGCTGCACAGGGGCGCCTGACACGGGGGGCCTGACACGGGGCGCCTGGCCCGGGGCGGCAGACCTTGCCGGCCGTCCCGCTCATGGCCTGAGTGCGACGTCGCCAGCCACGGAGGGCGGGTCGGCCCGGGCAGCCTGTACAGCCCGGCCGAGGAGCTGGTGTCCCACCAGGGGGATGCCAACGGCAGCGACGGTGACGGCGATGGCTCCCCAGCCCAGCCGCACGACGCCGACGGTGACGAACCCGGTCACCAGCCCGATGACGTTGAAGCCGACTGCCGCGACGTATCTGTGGCCCGGGCGTTGCCGGGTCCGACGGGGCCGGAGCCGCCACGCCTCGGCGCTGCGGTAGGCCATCACCACGGACAGCACCAACAGGCCGAGAAAGATGAGCTGCAGCGGCGCCGGGTTGGTGGTGCGGCTGAGCCAGAGGCTCGGAGCCAGGGAGAGGGCCATCACCACAGTCGAGAACATGTGCACCGCAACCAGCGGGGCGGCGCGCAACGCGAGGATGGCAGAGAGCAGCGCGAGGATGGCAGAGAGCAGTGCGACGGTGGCCGCAACGGTGTGGACGCTGATGAAGAAGGTGTGGTTCACGGTGAGCTCCTGAAGGGTGGCTGGACCTGGCCGGCATCGAGGCGGGAGGAATGTCTGCGGCTGCGGACCCATTGGCGCCGTCCGATGCGCTGGAGCGACAGAGCCGCGGCGGCGACGACGGTGGCGATCCCCGCGACGCTGAGCGCAGCTGCGGCATACAGCAGCGCGGTGGTGGTCGGGTCGGTGCGCGGCGTTTCCGGCACGGCCACGCCTTGGCTGACCGGGACCTCGATGCTGGCCTCGCCGCCACGTCGCATGATCCACTGGGCGGTGGTGTCGAAGGATCGGTGTGGCTCGGCTCCGGCCGGTGCGGTGAGGGCGTGCCCGCTGTTGGCGAACACGTGCACGGTCAATGGCCCGGTCAGCTCGGTGCGCAGGCGGGAGACGGACGTGGCGACCGGCACGGTGACGTCCTCGGCCCCGAACATCGCGAGCACGGGCTGGTGCACCCTGCTCAGCGGTGGGCGGTAGTCGGTGTAGCCCAGGAATGGCCGGCCCAGCGTCAAGTGCAGGCCGACAGGGTGTTGCAGCAGGTCCAGCTGGTGCTGGTGCAGCAAGCGGCTCGCCATCCATGCTGCCTGTTCGCCCGGGCTCACCGTGGGCGCAGAGACCATGACCAGGAAGGCGACGCGGGCGTCGCGGGCCGCTGCGCTCGCGATCACCCAGCCGCCCTCGCTGAAACCCCACAGCCCGACGTGATCGGCCGCAACCTCCGGGCGGACCTGGAGCAGGCGCAGCGCGTCGAGGGCGTCGGCTCCCAACGCGTCATAGTCCCGGGCCAGGGGCGAGTAACCCGTGAGGTTCTTGTCGTAGACCAAAGTGGCGACCCCTCGGGCGGCCAGCTCCTGGGCGCTGGTCAGCAGCTCGGACCGGTGGCCGGGCCCGCCTCCCGCGACCATGACCACGCCGGGGTGCCGGCCCGGGGTGGCCGGGAGGAGTAGCGTTCCGGGTCGGTCTCCGCGGCCGGTGGGGATGGCGACCTCCTCGACGACGTACGACCCGTGAGCCTGCAGTGGTGGAGCGGCTGCCGGCTGCGCGGACAGTGTCGGAGCGGGTGCCGGCGGTGACCACTCCGGGGCCACGCCGACGGCCGCGGCAGTCGAGATCACCGACAACCCGATCAGCAACAGCCCCGCCGAGAACACCTTCATGGCCGGTCCTGCTGGTCGACGTAGGTGGATGGACTGCGGCTGAGCTCGACCTCCAGGTGGTCGGCCGGTCGGTGCCGGCCCAGCAGCAGCGCCGACGCGGCGGAACCGACGAGGAAGATCACGGCTGCGGCGCCGAAGGCGGCCACTGCGCTCACGACCGAGTCGCGCCCCTGGTCGACGACGCCGGCGGCTATCCCGCTCAGCAGCGCGGTGCCGAGCGCGACCCCGCCGGTCAGCAGCCCACCCAGCAGCAGCCCCACCAGGGCGCCGCAGGCGGAGATCGCGGCGAAGACCGCGAACGCTCGACGGCGCGTCTCGCCGGCTGGGAAGGCGACCGTCAGTCCAGCCAGTGCCGCCGGCGCCAGGCACGCTGCGCCCATCCCCTGTCCTACCCTCGCACCGACCAGGACCAGCAGCGAGGAGGCGGCACCGCCGAGCAGCGAGGCGGACACGAACAACGCCGATCCGACGATCAGGAGCCGACGGGCACCGAAGCGGTCGACGAGCCTTCCGCCGAGCGGCAGGAGCGCAGCGAACCCGGCCGCATACCCCGTCACCACCCACTGCCGCTGGCTCGCGGCGAAACCCAGGTCGGCCTGTGCTGTCGGTAGGGCGATGTTGACCACCGTGTCGTCGAGGACCACCATCAGCTGCGCGGTCGACAACACCGCGAGGGTGAACCACGGCGTCGAGCCGGCGGAGGACGACGTTCGAGCGAAGGAAGCGGTCGGTGGCAAGGTAGCCATGCCGTCAGTCAAGAGGGAACCGCCACGAGTGCGCCAACAACCAGTATTACCCTTGACAACCGACGGTTGTTGGGTTGGGCTGGACGGCATGGACGTCGACACCGCGACGCTTCGAGCGCTGACCGTGCTGGCGGAGGAGCTTCACTTCGGACGCGCCGCCGGTCGACTGGGCATCACTCAGCAGGCCATGTCGAAACGCATTGCCCGCCTGGAAGCGGTGACGGGGGCCCGGCTGGTCGACCGCAGCGACCGCCGCAACGTCCGGCTGACCGCCCACGGCACCCGGATGGCGGACGCGGCATACGAGGTACTCGAGGCCGTGGGCCGGCTCCCGGTTCTGGTCGACACCGCACCGGGGCGGCTGCTCATCGACGTGATGGACGACAACCTTGCGCCCATGGACTGGGTCCGCCGAGCCGCACGATCCGTCTCGGCACCCGCCATGGACGTCGTCAGGCGACCACACGATCGGGCTCCGGACACCCTGCTCCACACCGGACACGCTCACGTCGCCTTCGGCCGGGCCGGCGCGGTCAGCACACCGTGGCCGCCGGACCTGCACCGACGGCTGGTGCTGCTCGAACCGCTGTCCGTGCTCATCCCCCCGAGGCACCCCTGGGCGCACCTGGACCACATCCGGCTGTCCGACCTGCGCGGGCAGAGCTGGTGGTTCCCGATGACCGACGCGCCCTACGAATGGCGCGACTTCGTCGCCGAGCTCAGCAGCCATGCCGGAGTCAGCCTCGACACCACCGGCTCGACCTTCGGCTACGAGCAGTGGGCCATCGACGTCACTGCCGGGCTCGCGCCACCGTCCCTGCTCGGCGAGGAGATGCGGCCCCCGCCGGGCGTCGCACTGACGACCGTGCCGATTGTCGATCCCACCCCCGTGTACCCCTGGTCAGTGCTCTGGCATCGAACCACGCCAACCAACGCCGTCGACCATCTGCTCACCCTCATCGGGCTCACCAGTAGCCCGTCGCCCGCTGCCGCCGACGTGTGGATGCCCAGCGCGGACGCGGCCCTTCTCGGGGGTGCCGGATGAACGAAGCTGCGCCGGCTACCCTGGCTGGCTCAGCAAACCCAGCCGTCCGGCGATGAGCGTCGCGATCCGTCCGGCCGTCTCGAAGCCGTCGGGCAGGACGTTCTTGGTCACCGCGCGAGCGACCCCGGTCGAGGTGTCCGCGCCGGCCCAGCTGCCGCCGGCTCCCGCCATCCGACGACGTGCTCGTCCGTCCAGTCCCCCGGACCACCGACGGCATACCCGAGGCAGCGCGGCATACATCGTGGCGATGGCCCGGGAGGTGAGAACTCATCGGCCGGGGAGGGCCGAAGGGGGACCGCGAGCGCTCAGGCGGACGTCGGGTAGTCCGTGTATCCCTCGGCGCCGCCGCCGTAGAACGTGGCGGGGCGGGGGTCGTTGAGCGGCGTGCCCTCGCGCCAGCGACGGGGCAGGTCGGGGTTCGCGAGGAACGGGCGACCGACGGCGACGACGTCCGCGAGGTCCTCCTCGAGCAGCTCGTCGACGGCCTGGAGAGACGTGATGTCGCTGAACCCGGTGTTGAGGACGAGCGGTCCGGCGAAACGCTTGCGCAGGTCTCGGACGAGGTCGGCGCGGGGGTCGGCGAGGATGCTGAGGTAGGCGAGGCCCAGTGGCGCGATGCCCTGGACCAGCGCTTCGTAGGTCTCGGCAGTGTCGGTCGGGTCCTCCTCGAGGACCCCCTGGATGTTGTGCGACGGCGAGATCCGGATGCCCACGCGGTCAGCGCCGATGGCCTCGGCCACAGCGGTGGCGACCTCGATGGCCAGCCGGGCGCGCGCAGCGGGCGAACCGCCATAGGCGTCAGTGCGGTGGTTGCTGGACGGTGCGAGGAACTGGTGCACCAGGTAGC
>JAABUN010007176.1_pt1 | contig 12228 bp, 12 predicted proteins | sample 5559311 | NCBI WGS metagenome assembly JAABUN01 (sample SAMN10711877, study PRJNA513370) | rock metagenome | isolation source: Antarctica rocks | place: Antarctica: Victoria Land, Siegfried Peak sud | reverse complement strand
AGGCCGTGGCGGCGCAACGGTGCCTGCGGGGGCCCCCGGTGGCCTGAGTCATCCGGCTGGTTTGATTTAATAAGGCTGCTTTGTGGCCCGGCCCCGCCGGGCGCGGCCGCGTAGGCTGCCCACGGCAGCGCCACCCCTTTTATTCGTTTTGGAATGTACCGCGTTACCACTATTGCTTTGCTGACAAGTATGTTAGCCCTGCCCGCTATTGCCCAGACCGCGGCCCCCGCGCCGCGTATGCGGCCCGCCGGGCCGGTTTTCACCGGCCGCGTCACCGACGCCGCCACCGGCGAGGCCGTGCCGGGGGCCACCGTGCTCTTCACCGACCTCAAGCAGGGGGCGGCCACCGACGCGACGGGTAATTTTAGCTTCGCCAACGTGCCGCGGGGCCGCTTTGCGCTGCAAATCCGCTCGCTGGGCTACACCACCGTCAGCCTGACCGTGGACACCGGCAGCGGCCAGCCCCTGGCCGTGAAGCTGAGCCCGGCCACCACCGAAATCGGCCAGGTGGTGGTCACGGGCGTGTCGGCGGCCACCGAGGCGCGCCGCTCGCCCATTCCCACCACCGTCGTCGACCGCACCCGCCTCAACCAGACCTCCGGCACCAACATGATCGACGCCCTGGCCCACACGCCGGGCGTGAGCCAGATCACCACCGGGGCCGCCATCAGCAAGCCGGTGGTGCGCGGGCTGGGCTACAGCCGCGTGACGACCCTGAACAACGGCGCCAAGCAGGAAGGCCAGCAGTGGGGCGACGAGCACGGCATTGAAATCGACGAGTTCAGCGTGGACCGGGCCGAAATCATCAAGGGCCCCGGCTCGTTGCTGTACGGCTCGGATGCGATGGCCGGCGTCATCAACCTGCTCGCTCCCGAGCCCATTGCTGAGGGCCACATCACGGGCTCGGCCGTGGCCAACTACCAGACCAACAACCGCCAACAAGGCTACTCGCTCGAAAACGCGGGCAACATCAACGGCCTCAACTGGCTGGCGCGTGGCACCCGCAAGGTGGCCGGCGACTACCAGAACCGCTACGACGGCCGGGTTTTCAACTCGGGCTTCAACGAGTGGGACGCCAACGGCTACGTGGGCCTGAACAAAAGCTGGGGCTATTCGCACCTCAATTTCAGCACTTTCAACCAAAACCTGGGCCTGGTGGACGGCCGGCGCGACTCGACGACGGGCCGCTTCGTGCGCGACATTGCCATCGGCCAAACTATCGCGTCGGTGCCGGTGCCCAACAACGGGTTCGGCGGCTACGAGCTGGCTGTGCCGCGCCAGCAAATCAACCACTTGCGCTTCGGCATCGACAACAGCTTCATCCTGGGCACCCAAGGCGGGCGGCTGGGGGTGCAGGTGAACTACCAGCAAAACCTGCGCCGCGAGTTCGGCAACGTGCTCGACCCGGCCGAAACCAGCCTTTATTTCCAGCTGCGCACCGTGGACTACGCCCTGCGCTACTACCTGCCCGAAATCAACGGCTGGAACGTGACCGTGGGGACCACTGGCCTGCACCAGCAAAACCGCAACCTGGGCCAGGAATTCCTGATTCCGGCCTACGTGACGAACGAGGCCGGCGTGTTTGGGGTGGTGAAACGGACCTTCGGCAACCTCGACCTGAGCGGGGGCCTGCGCTACGACGTGCGCCGCCTCGGGGCCGACGCGCTGTTTCTGGACGCCGACGGCCGGCCCACCGATGCCGCTGCGGCCGGGGCCTACACCAAGTTTGGCGGCTTTCACAGCACGTTTCAAAACTATAGCGGCAGCATCGGCGGGGCGTACAACCTGAGCGACAAGCTCACGCTGAAGGCCAACGTATCGCGGGGGTTCCGGGCCCCCAACATCGCCGAGCTGGGATCGAACGGCCGCCACGAGGGTACCATTCGCTACGAAATCGGCCGCTCCGATCTTAACGCCGAAACCAGCTTGCAGCTCGACGGCGGCATCAGCTACGCCACCGACCACGTGCGCCTGACCTTAGATGCGTTCGAGAACACCATCGACAACTACATCTTCACCAGCCGCTTGCTCAACCGGGCCGGGGCCGACTCGATGACCGTGGCCGCTGTGCAGGCCCCCAGCGTGGGCGTGTTTCAGTACGAGCAGGGCCGGGCGCGGCTGGCGGGCGGCGAAGTGAGTTTCGACGTGCATCCGCACCCGCTCGACTGGCTGCACTTCGAAAATTCGTTTTCGATGGTGCGGGCCCACCAGATTGGGGTGAGCGAAGACCAGCGCTACCTGCCTTTCATCCCCGCCGACCGCCTGCAATCGGAGCTGCGCGGCAATTTTCGCCGCCAGGGCCAGCGCCTGACCAATAGCTACGTGCGCTTTCAGCTGGAGCACAATTTTGCCCAGAACCGCTTCTTCTCGGCCTTCGACACCGAAACCGCCACCCCTGGCTACACGCTCTTCAACGCCGGCATCGGCAGCGACGTGGCCGACGCCCAGGGCCACACCCTGTTTTCGCTGTTCGTCACGGCCAACAACCTGTTCGACGTGGCCTACCAGAGCCACCTCAGCCGCCTGAAGTACGCCGATGTGAATTACGCCACCGGCCGCATGGGCGTGTTCAACATGGGCCGCACGGTGAGCATTCGGCTGGTGGTGCCGCTGGCGTTCAAGTAGCTGTGCCACCAGGCTGGGCTTGGGTTTGTCTTGATTTCAAGGGCGAAAACCAAGCCCAGCTTGGTGGCACAGGCCGCTGGCCTCATCCGCCCGGCGCCGGGTAAGGGTCGGGGTGCGCGATTTCCAGCCAGCGCTCGGGAGATTTTAGCGGCGCGTAGCCGAGTTGGCGGTAGAGGCCGTGGGCGTCGAGCGTAGCCAGCAGGTGGCGGCGCAGGTTTTGCAGCTCGGGGTGGGCCAGCACGGTGCCGACCAGGGCCTTCGACAGGCCCTGCCCCCGGAACTCGGGCAGCACGAACACGTCGCAGAGCCAGGCGAACGTGGCCCGGTCGGTGACGACGCGGGCGAAGCCGGCCTGGCGGCCATCGGGGGCGTAAAGGCCGAAGTTGAGCGAGTTGGCGATGGCGCGTTCCACGGTTTCGTGCGGGATGTGGCGGGCCCAGTACGATTCCTCGCTGAGGTAGCGATGCACGGCGGCCACGTCGAGCCGGGCGGAGTCGGTGCTGATGATAAAACCGGGAAGCAGGGCCATAAAAACAAACGGGTAAATGCGCGACAACGAAGTTGCAAAAGTGCATACTACCCGGCGGGGCCCACGGCCGCCGCGTAAATTTACTGGCCACCCGCGCCGAACTTCGCAGCCGGGCCCTGCGGTTTGTAGGACGCTTCTCTTTCGCACTCAGCCACCTTATATTCTGATGGGTCACCACCATTCCGGCCACGGCCATGCTGGCCACGTACACGCTGCCCCGCCGGCCGGCGGGGCCTTCAATGGCGCCTTTGCCGGGGGCATTGCCCTCAACCTGAGCTTCATCGTGGCCGAAGTCATCGGCGGGCTGTCGGCCAACTCGGCCGCTTTGCTCTCCGATGCCGGCCACAACCTAAGCGACGTGCTGGCCCTGGCCCTGGCCTGGGGCGCGGCCTGGCTGGCGGGCCGCCCGGCCACGGCGCGCTACACCTTCGGCTACCGGGGTGCCACCATCCAGGCCGCCCTGCTGAACGCGGCCTTGCTCTATGGTGCGCTGGGCTTCATCCTGTGGGAAACCGTGGACCATCTGCGCCATCCGGCCCCCGTCAACGGCCGTGCGGTGATGCTGCTGGCCGGATTAGGTATTCTGGTCAACGGCTTAACGGCCTGGCTGTTTCGGCGAGGGCAAAAGGGCGATTTAAACGTGCGGGGTGCCTACCTGCACATGCTCACCGACGCGCTGGTGAGCCTGGGCGTGGTGGTGGGTGGGGCCGTCACCTATTTCACCCACTGGACCTGGCTCGACCCGGTACTCGGCCTGGGCCTGCTGGCCGTGATTGCCGTGGGCTCGTGGAGCCTGCTGCGCGACACCGTGCGCCTGGGCCTACAGGCCGTGCCGGACGGCATAGATTTCGAGGCCGTGCAGACATTTTTGCTCCGGCAGCCGCAGGTACAGGAGGTGCACGACTTGCACGTCTGGAGCTTAAGCAGCGACGGCCACGACACCGCTCTCATGGCCCACCTCGTGCGGCCCGGCGGTGCCAACGCGGCCTGGCTGGCCGACCTTTCGGCGGGCCTGTTGCGCGAGTTCCACATCCACCACAGCACCGTGCAGGTGGAGGACGGCGAGCTGCCGGGCGGCTGCCACAGTGGCTGCGCCGATGCCAGCCAGGGCCCCGCCAGGCCCCGCCAGTAGAGCCGGAAAGCAAAAAAGCAACAGCGCCCCGGAGCCCGCTTTCGGAAGAAGGGGCCCCAAAGCGCTGCTTAGAGCGGTTTTTAGGTCCGTGTACGTGCTGGCGGAGCCTGTACACTGACCGGCGTAAGCGTTGAGCTTTACACCCATGCTGGAGACCGGCAATTGCGTGGGTGCTTTCCGGTATTTAGCGTTTGACGCCTAACTACCTTGCCAATATCTGCGACGAAAAACGTTTCCAGTAGAGGTAGGGACTTAGCTTCAGGAGGGCCAGAAAAAGCCCAAGCTTTTTATTGCTGCCAGTACTCACCTTTAAGATATTGGCGAAATTTAAATAGCCGCTGTATTTTCCCAAGGTGGCTTTCAACTCATTGTAGGGCAGGCCGGCCGAAGAGACTGTGAGCGCCAGGTTTCTTATCCAAGTGTGCGTGTATACCAACAAGCTGGTGCGAAGCGATGGGCCCACGCGGGCATCGTTAAAAAAATTTTCTTCCATCGCTTTAAAATGTTCGGGCTGATCCAGGTAAAAATGCAGCTTGCCCAATCTGGCCGTGTTAGAGCCGCTGCGCTGGAAATAATTATATAAGTGATTTTGGTGAAAGTAAAGCTGACGGGCTTCTTTCCACAGCATGGGCTGAATAAGGCCGTCTTCCCAGTAGACGTTTTCGGCAAACTTGATATTGGTGAACAGCGATTTTTTGTACAAATTGGTCCAAACATATGCTTTGTCTTTGAACTCGAGCAGGGCTTGCACCGCCGTCAGGCCGTCCACGGAACCCGTGAACGTATAGTCGCAGGCTTGCCGTGGCTGAGAAACATCCAGGGGAATTCGCCAGAAGTTGCAAACGGCGATGTCCACGCCGTGCTGGTCAACAATGCTGACCAACTCCGCCAGCATCGTGGGCTCCATCGTGTCATCGCTGTCAATAAACAGCACGTAGTCGCTGGTGGCGGCGGCCAGGCCCGTGTTCCTGGAAACGGCCAGGCCTTGGTTTTTGGGGTGCTCGATGATAGTAAAATTCCGAAAATTATTTTTCAGAAGCACCTGTTTCGCCAAAGCCAGCGAAGAATCAGGCGACTGGTCGTTTACAATGATAAGCTCCAGGTCCTTGTGCGTTTGGGTGATGATGGACTCAACACATGCCTCAATGTAGCGTTCTACATTGTAAATGGGGAGAATTACACTTACTTTCATCTCAGGGGAGTATTTGGTGTGAGCGTCAGGAGCCGGGGTAGTACGAGCCGTAGCTGAAAAAATATGGGAGTTGCTCAGCAACTACCCAAAAATAAGAATAGTAAGTATATAATTATTTTGATATATATCAAAGAAATGCACACTACAAAGAGAGTTTAGTGCTAACGCTTGTAAGTGTGGACTCGTCTCTGCTGCGCGCCGGGGTGGGCGGGCCCTGGGTTTGAGGCACTTGGCCGTGGCGCATTAATTCGGACCTATTTTAGTAGGCAACCAGCTCCCCTTTAAGCTGCACCGTTGAATTTAAGGCTGTTAAGTGGTAATACCCGAACTTGTAGAAGCTGGATTTCGTATTAGTCACGCAGTTCAATTCCGCTGCTTGTTTTTGCCATGAAAAAGATTTTTGTATTGTTGGCCGCCCTAGCCCTGACTGGCACCGCCGCCTACGCCCAGACTACCACGCCTTCTTCTACGACCACCGGTACTACTACCACCGGCTATCCAAGTACCGCGCCGGCTTCTACCGTTGTGGTTCCGACCGCGGCCGAGGCCCGCGATGCTTACAAGCAGCAGCAGGCCCAAGCCAACGATGCCAGCCAAGCTACCCGCGACAGCAAGCGCATCTATAAACAGGAGCGCGCGCAGTTGAAAGACCAGAAAAGCCAGATGCGCGCCCAGCGCGACCAAGCCAAAATGGCTAAAGAGCAGTTGAAGCAGCAGCGTACTTCGGAGAAAGCCGTTAAAGAGCAGGAAAAGGCCGCCAAAATGCAGGCCAAAGCCGCCAAGAAAATGGAAAAAGCTTCGAACTAAGTTGAAATGCCTACCGTAACAAAAAGCCTTGGCTTCACGCCGGGGCTTTTTTTATTGTCTGCGCTCAGCCCCTCTTTTTTGCTCCCATGCCCACCAAAAATCCTGCCCAGTACTACCCGTGGTACCACTTTGTGCTGCTGCCCGCGGCGCTAATTCTGGCCATTTACGGCGTGGTGCGCTACGTACACGTGGCCGGGGACGAGGACCAGATTGCCCGTCTGTGGTTCACGGTGGGGGCCCTGGCCGTGGTGGGCCTCGGCGTGCTGGTGATGCTGCGCCAGCACTACGCCCTCATGCTGCAAGACCGCATTGCCCGCCTCGAAGTGCGCCAGCGCTGCTGAAGTGAGTGGCCAGAGTGAGTGGCCAGCGCTTTGCTTCGCTCGAAACGGCGCTTTCTTTGAAGCAAATCCTGCGCCTGGCCGGCGACGCCGAGCTGCCCGCCCTGGCCCAGGCCGCGGCCCAGGATAAACTTTCGCCCAAGGACATTCAGGCCCGCATCAACGACTTCCAATTCGATACCATGCGGGTGTGACACCAGGGGTGAATGAGTGAATAGGCGAATGGGTAAATAAATGGGTAACAAACCAGTCTGCCCCTGGCTAAGCGCGAATCTGTTCCTTTACCCATTCACCCATTCGCCCATTCGCCCATTCACCCATTCACCCATTCGCCCATTGATAAAAGCGCCAATGATTCTCTACAACGTGACCACCAGCCTGGAGCCCGCCGCGGCCGACGAGTGGGTGGCCTATATGCGCGACACCCATATGCCGGAGGTGATGGGCACCGGCTGCTTCATCAAAAACCAGCTCTGCCGCCTGCTCAACGAGGAGGACGACGGCATCACCTACGCCGCCCAATACTACTGCCTGAACCTGGAGCAGCTCGAAGCCTACCAGGAGCATTTTGCCCCGGCGCTGCGCGGGGAGATGGACAAGCACTTCGCCGGCAAGTACGCCTCGTTCCGCACGGTGCTCGAAATCGTGGAATAAAACCGCTACGCCAGCAGCCCGCCGAGCAGCAGCAGCCGGGCCGTCCAGGCCGCGGTACGCAGCCAGTTGGTGCGCGTGAGGCCGTCGATGGCAATGTAGTCGTAGCCGCTCGCCGCCAGGCGGTTGTGCAAGGGCACGGAGATGAAAAACGTGACGGCCCACGCGAATGCTGCCAGCCCGAGGCCCCACCAGCCGGCGCCGTGGGGCAGGGCCCCGCGCCCGGCCCAGGCCAGCCACGCCGCCAAAATTAGCTCCAGCACCATGGGGGCCCCCGCCGCGTAGCCCATGCGCCGGGTGTGGGCGGCGTGGTAGCGCGGAAACTCGGCCCGGCCCAGCAGCGCCAGGCCGGGGTAATGCACCACCTGCACCATCCAAATCAGGCCGGTGAGGTAGGCGGCCAGGGCAAAATTGAGCAGGAGCAGCAGGTGGGGCGACACGGAAATGGACCAGGGTTGAAAAGCCCGTTCTACGCAAAACACCGGGGCTTCATCCAGCGCCGGGCTGGCGGGGCCGCCGGTGCCAGCGTTTTGCGTTAACATTGCCCCGCCGAAAACCGGGCCCGCCGCCAGGGCCCCGGCGCTGCTCATGATGAACAAAAACCTACTGGCCCTGCCGCTGCTGGCCGCCCTGGCCACCGCCTGCCACTCGTCGCCGGACGCGAAAACCGCCGCCACCGGCCGCCCCGACGTGCTGCGCGTCGCCCTCGACACCACCGTGGCCCCCGGCGACGATTTCTTCACCTATGCCAACGGCGCCTGGCTGAAGGCCCACCCCATTCCGGCGTCGGAAAGCAGTTGGGGCATCGGGCGCGAGGTGCAGAACGAGGTGTACGCCCAGCTGCGCAAAATCAGCCAGGACGCGGCCGGGGCCCGCGCCGCCGTGGGCTCGGCCCAGCAGAAAATCGGCGATTTCTGGTCCACCGGCCTCGACTCGGCGCGGGCCGATAAGCTGGGGGCCACGCCCATCGCGCCCGAGCTGGCGCGCATCGCGGCCCTGAAATCGGTGGGCGAGGTGCCGGGCGAAGTGGCCCGCCTCGTGCCGCTGGGCGTGAACGCGCTGATTGGGCCCCGCGTGGAGCAGGACGCCAAGCACTCCGACCGCATGGCCCTGTACCTGTGGCAGGCCGGGCTGGGGCTGCCCAACCGCGACTACTACTTCAACACCGACGCGCGCACCCGGAAAATCCGGGCCCAGTACGTGCGCCACGTGGCCAACACGTTCAAGCTGCTGGGGCAGGATTCGGTGGCCGCCAACGCCAACGCGGCGCGGGTGATGACCTTGGAAACGGCCCTGGCCAAGTCGTCGCGCAAGCTCGAAGCCCTGCGCGACCCCTACGCCAACTACCACAAAATGCCCGTGGCGCAGCTCGACCAGCTCACGCCCGGCCTCGACTGGAAAACCTGGCTGAGCCAGATGGAATTGGGCAAAGTGGATACCGTCATCGTGGGCCAGCCCGAGTTTTACCAAACGGTGGGCCGGCTACTGAAAACCACGCCCTTGGCCGACTGGCAGGCCTACCTGCGCTGGCAGACGACCCACGCCTTCGCCAACACGCTCTCGAAGCCGTTCGCGGACGAGTCGTTTCATTTTTACGGCACGGTGCTGCGCGGGGCCACCGCCCAGCGCCCCCGCTGGAAGCGCGTGCTCGATATGCAGGAGCGGGCCCTGGGCGACGATTTGGGCAAGCTCTTCGTGAACGATTACTTCAAGCCCGAAGCCAAAGCCCGCTACCAAACGCTGGTGGCCAACGTGGTGGCCTCGTTTGCCGAGCACATCCAGCACTCCGACTGGATGAGCGACACCACCAAGCGCACGGCCCAGGCCAAGCTCCAGAAAATCAGCCGCAAGGTGGGCTATCCGGACAAGTGGAAAGACTACTCGGCGCTGCAAATCGGCCGCAACTCGCTGACCGAGAACGTGCAGCACGCCAACCTGTGGGACTACCGCTACGACTTGGCCAAGCTGGGCAAGCCCGTGGACCGCACCCTCTGGAACATGACGCCCCAGACGTATAACGCCTACTACAACCCCAGCAACAACGAGATTGTGCTGCCCGCCGCCGCCTTCGCCGTGCCCGGTATGCTCGACGCCGACGTGGACGACGCCGTGGTGTACGGCTACGCGGGGGCCAGCACCATCGGCCACGAACTGACGCACGGCTTCGACGACGAAGGCAGCCAGTTCGATGCGCAGGGCAACCTGCACGAGTGGTGGACCAAAGGCGACCGCAAGCGCTTCAACCAGCGCGTGGCGGGCATCGTGCGGCAGTTCAACGGCTACACGGCGCTCGATTCGCTGCACCTCAACGGCAAAGCCACGGCCGGCGAAAACATCGCCGACCTGGGCGGCCTCGTCATCGGCCTCGATGCGTTCAAGAAAACCAAGCAGTACCAGGAGGGCCAAAAGCTGGGGGGCCTCACGCCCGTGCAGCGCTACTTTCTGGGCTATGCCCTGGGCTGGCAGGACCACCAGCGCCAGGAAGCCCTGGCGGCGCAGGTTCTCAGCGACGTGCATTCGCCGGCCCAGTACCGCGTGAACGGGCCCATGGCCGACATCCCCGCCTTCTACGAGGCTTTCGGGGTGAAGCCGGGCCAGAAGCTCTACCGGCCCGATTCGGCACGGGTGAAGATTTGGTAGGATAGGTTGGGCCGGCTAACTGCTTCACAAAGACGGGCGTACCCTCACTTGGCCCGGCACCACGGAGCAAGCCGCTTATTGAGCAAGCCGCTTGTTGAAATGAGGGCAGCATGAATAAGGATCTCGGTTCGTCGTCAGGCTTACTTTTGCCGGGCGTATTTTCCGCGCCTTAATTATTTCTGGTTAATGCATTTTCACTTTTCACGGGCGCTATGGGTGGCGGGATTTGGATTGCTGGCGGGTTCGGCCTTTGGTCAGGGCGGCGTAACGCCCCCTTCGTCGGCCACGCCAGGACAGCCCCCGGCGGGGGCTTCGGCCCAGCAGCCGGCTCGTATCGATACGGGCCAACCCAATGACAACCACGGCTGGAGCATCCACTTCCAGCAAACGGTTATCAAGCAGTGGCACTCGGAATTTTCGGTGCTTTACGAAGACACCCTGAGCCTGCAATCGCGCGAAAACGCCAAGCTTTCGCTCACCACTACGCTCTTCATCGGGCGGCGGCTGTGGAAGGGCGGGGCGATTTTCTTCAACCCCGAGGTGTCGGGCGGCAGTGGCCTGAGTGGGGCCTCGGGCGTGGCCGGGGCCCTCAACGGCGAAACTTTCCGGGTGGGTTCGGCCGAGCCGGTGCTGTACCTGGCCCGGCTATTTGTGCAGCAGCGCTTCGCCCTAACGGATGAAACGGTGGACGATGACGACGATTTCAACCAGCTCGGGGGCCCCCGCCCCACGCGCTACCTGAGCGTGACGGCCGGTAAGTTTAGCCTCGCCGATTACTTCGACCAGAACAGCTACTCGCACGACCCGCGCACGCAGTTCCTGAACTGGAGCCTGATGAGCGCCGGGGGCTGGGACTACCCGGCCAACACGCGCGGCTACACGGCGGGCGCGGTGCTGGAGTACATCGGCCCCGGCCTGGCCGTGCGGGCCGCCTCTACGCTGCTGCCCACCTACGCCAACGGCCCCGTGCTGGACTACCACTACGGCACGGCCCACGCCGAAACCGTGGAGCTGACCAAGGGCTACCACCTGCGGGGCCACTCCGGCACGGTGCGCCTGCTGGGCTACCGCAACGTGGCCGGCATGGGCAACTACAGCCAGGCTCTGAACTCGCCCTATCTCCACGACCGGCCCAACGTCATCAGCACCCGCGCCGACGGGCGCACCAAGCTGGGCTTCATCGTGAACGCGGAGCAGGAAATCAGCCCGACGGTGGGCCTGTTCGCGCGCCTCAGCTACGACGACGGTAAGAACGAAACCTGGGCTTTTACCGAAATTGACCACAGCCTGAGCCTGGGCGCCACCAGCACCGGCGCCCGCTGGCACCGCCCCACCGACCGCCTGGGCCTGGCAGCCGTGGCCAACGGCCTCTCGCCTTCGCACCGCGCCTACCTGGCGGCCGGCGGCTACGGCTTCATCCTCGGCGACGGGGCCCTGAACTACGGCCACGAGTTCATCACGGAGCTGTATTACAGCATCGATTTTCCGCGCTATCACGCCGCCCTGAGCCCGGATTACCAACTGGTCCTCAACCCCGGCTACAACCGCGACCGCAGCGGGCCCATCCACGTGGCGGCCCTGCGCTTGCACGTCGAATTTTAAATGGCCGGGCCGACGGGAAAAGCACTGTTTATTCCCCGCGGCCCAGTGGTGGCATTGCTAGCCGAACACTATTGGCTGCTCCGCCAGCACGTACACGGACCTGAAAACCGTTCTAACTCCTGGGTTTCCATGATTTGCAATGGAATCCAGCAGGCCCATCACAAAAAGTCCCGTTGTAAATACTTGATTTACAACGGGACTTTGGAACTGTGAGCCTTCTACGGGACTCGAACCTGCGACCTGCTCATTACGAATGAGCTGCTCTACCAACTGAGCTAAGAAGGCACTTCCCGGCTGCCGTTCGCAAATCGGGAGTGCAAAGATAGCGCCCCGCCCAACAAAACCACATTATAGGGGCCCAACTTTTTCCTGAAACAGCCGCGGCTTCGTAGCGGTCGCGCACGGCGTTCGGGCGCTGCACGCAGGTGGGCTCGTGCCCTGGGCTGCCCGCTGCGGCTGTGGGCTCAGCAGGGGCAGTGGCCAAAACCAGGCCCCACCGGTTTTTCTTTCGGCCCATTGGGTTAAACCAAATGGGTGGCAAAGCCCGTTAGGTCCGGTACTGGTTCCAACGTGCCGTTTTCTGCCTTCGCGTATGTCTTTCTGGCTGCTTCTGCTGTTTTCGTTTTTCTTCATCCGCTACGCGCTGCCCACGCTGCTGCGGGCCGCTTTAGGTGGTTTTGTGCGCCAGCAGGTGCATAAAGCCCAGCAACAA
>JAABUN010007175.1_pt1 | contig 12228 bp, 16 predicted proteins | sample 5559311 | NCBI WGS metagenome assembly JAABUN01 (sample SAMN10711877, study PRJNA513370) | rock metagenome | isolation source: Antarctica rocks | place: Antarctica: Victoria Land, Siegfried Peak sud | reverse complement strand
GGCCGCCCTCACGCTGCGTCATCGTCAGCTCAGAGACAACGGCACGTCCGGTGTGGAACGTGACCCTGGCCGCGAGGTCGACGCCGCGCCAGTCCTCGACCTTCACGTCGACGCTGGCCGGCATGAGCAGGCCCGGCACAACTTCCACCGATGCCGGATCTTCACGGGTAGTTCTCGTCTTTGGCATGCCGCCACACTCTCAGGTGCGGCAGGTTGCGTCAAGACCCCACTTGTGGGGTACCGTCAGCACCGGACGCGCGGGGTCGCGTCAGAACCTGCTACGGAGGACGCATGCCCGTCGAGTGGCTCAGCCTGGAGAAGATCGCCGAAGAGCTGGACGTGCCGGTGCGGACGCTCTACGCCTGGAGGACGAAGGGCCTGGCGCCACGCGGGTACAAGATCGGGAAGCACATCCGGGTCAAGCGCACCGACCTCGACATGTGGCTCGAGGCGCAGGCCGACGTCCCACGGTCCGCATGATCGCCACCGCTCTGCGTCGTCGCGCCGACGCCGCCCACCGCCTCGAGCCGCTCGAGGGTCGCTGGGGCGGCAGTCTGGGCGCCCGTGACCCGGCCGCGCCCTGGCCGCCGGCACAGCGCACCCCGTCGACGTTCGGCCTCTCCAACAACGAGTTGCGCCGCCACGCAGCAACTCTCGTGGCAAGCGGCTGGTCGACACGGGAGATTCAGCAAGTTCTCTCGCGGCCTGAGCCGGTGGCGGCGTGAACGACTGGTCAGGGGCCGGCATCGACGAGATGCGCGCCGAGGGGCTGCGGCTCCTCGAACGAAACCGGGAGCGCCCCGAGCCCGAACCCGAGCGCACCCGGCTCCGTCAGGCCCCAGGGGAGCAGGACCCACCCGCCCCGCCGCCGGCTCAGTGGTCCGTGACCCTGACCCCCGCCTCGAGCATCAAGGTCCGGCCCGTCCGGTGGCTCTGGAGCGGCCGGGTCGCCCTCGGCACTCTGGCCCTGGTCGGAGGCCGGGAGGGCATCGGCAAGAGCACGGTGGTCGCCGCTCTCGCCGCCGACGTGACCCGTGGCCGGCTGCCCGGCCAGTACGCCGGGACACCCCGCGCCGTCATCGTCGCCGCCACCGAAGATTCGTGGGCGCACACCATCGTGCCGAGGTTGATGGCGGCCGGCGCCGACCTCGACCGGGTCTACCGGGTGGACGTGACGACCGCCGAAGGCACCGACACCGGTCTGTCGCTGCCCCGTGACCTGCTCGCGCTGGAACGGGAGGTGCGCGAGGTCGACGCCGCACTGATCCTGCTCGACCCGCTGATGAGCCGGCTGTCCGCCGCGCTCGACACTCACAAGGACGCCGACGTACGGCAGGCCCTCGAACCGCTGACCGCCCTCGCCGACCGCACCGGGTCCGCCGTCCTCGGTCTGATCCACGTCAACAAGAGCGCCTCGACCGACCCGCTCACCGTGCTCATGGGCAGCCGAGCGTTCGCCGCCGTCGCCCGCGCCGTGCTGTTCGTGATGCTCGACCCCGACGACGAGAGCACCCGGCTCCTGGGGCAGCCGAAGAACAACCTGGGCAGCACCGACCTCCCCACCCTGAGCTTCCGCATCGAGCCCGCGCACGTCGCCGACACCGACGAAGGTCCGGTCTGGACCGGCCGGGTCACCTGGCAGGCCGAGCGCGAGCAGAGCATCCGCGAGGCCCTCGAAGCCACCGGGGAAACCGCCGATGCCCGCTCGGCCACGAGCGAGGCCGCCGGGTGGCTGACCGACCACCTGAGCAGTCAGGGCGGCACCGACGACAGCGCGAGCATCAAGGAGGCAGGCCGCAAGGCCGGGCACTCGGTCGACGCGCTCAAGCGGGCCCGGCACCGCATCAAGGCCGGCTCGGAGGCCAGCGGCTTCCCGAGACGGACCTACTGGACCCTGCCCGGCACGGCCGTCCAGTCGGAGCAGCCCAGTGGGAGCAGCCCTGGGGAGACTGCTCCAACTGCGCCAACTGCACCGACTGAGGCCCCAGTGAGCGCAGTCAGCGCAGTTGGCGCAGTCAGCGCAGGCCTCCGCGAGGCTGCTCCCACTGACAGCCCCGGCCGCCACTGCGGCTGGCAGCTCCCAGCCGGCGAGCACCACCCGGCCTGCCGGACCGCGTCATGAGCAACCGCCGGAGGCTGCGTCCGCAGAGCACCGTCCCCAGCGTCCTTGACGCCATGACCGGTCACCGCATGCCCGGTGGCTGCGACGACTGCACCGCCCACCAGACCGTCGAGCGGCAGGCCACCGGCGTCTACGAGCTGACCGTCCACCACGACGACACCTGCCCGGCCTATCGAGGGATGACCCCGTGCTGATCGACCCCGCCCTGCCCGCGTCGGCACTGTCGGCGAGGACCCAGCCGTCGGCGTCGCGGGGTGACGTGGGCGCGCAGCTGCTCGCCCTCGTCGCCCTCGCCTTCTCGCACGAGGTGAGCCGATGACCTGGACCCCAGGTGCTTGATCCCCCCCCGCCTCCAACCCTCCCCCAACCCCAAATCACAGGGACCGCAGTGGAGGGCTCCCCGAGGTGCGGAGGGTTCAGAAGTCTGCGCGACCGTCCCGCCGAGCACCGCCGCGTACTCCTGTCCGCCCGCCAGTGATGATCCGCCCTGTGCCCGACCCCCTCAACGTCCCCGCACCCCAACCGACCGGAGGAACACACCCATGCTGAACACCCCACCAACCGAGTACCAGACGCTGCACGGCGCAACCGGGCCGCTCGGCGACGCCGTGGCCGCGCTGCCCGGGTACGCGGCCGCTCGGCTCGAGCTCGAGCGCGCCCGCGGCCAGCTCTCCGCCTACCTGCAGTCGCTGCCCGCCCCCGGCCACGTCACGGCCGCGGCCGACGTCGTCGCCCTGCTCGCCGCCGGCGACCCGCTGCCGCCGACGCTGCCCGAGGACACGTGGAAGGCCGCGAACGCGCCGGAGATCACCAGGCACCTCGGGCACGTCTTCGACCAGGCGCTGCAGCAGATCGCCGCCCATCGCGACCGGATCATCCACGAGGGAGCCGACGCCATCGTGAGCCACCTCGACCGGGCCGTCCGGGAGTGCGTCGACGAGGCGCGCACGCTCAAACTCAAGGGCGACACCACAGCCGAGGAGGCGATCGACGCCGGCGTCGGCGCCGCCTGGGGCCGGATGCGCGCGCTGCGCGCCACGTACGGCGAGATCCGCGATGCTCAGGCCACCGTCACCCGCGTCGTCTACCGGCCAAACGGGATCGACCTCAGGGGCTTCGGCTTCCTGCGCAACTTCGCCGAGTTCGTCCCGGACTTCGACGCGCAGCGTGGCGGCAGGTTCATGGACACCGCCTTCGCCGCGGGCACGCGGCCCACGCGCTATCCGTGGCTGCCTGCCGTCCCGTCCATGACCCACGAGGACCCGATCGACGACGACGACCTGCGCTTCGCCTGGCTGGTCCGGACTCCTGAGGCGGTCCCGTGGGTACCGACCCCGGCCCAACTCGAGGATGCCCGACAGGCTGCCCTCGACGCACTCGCCGCCACCCGCCCCAGGCCGCAGCGCAACCCGGACGTCAAGTTCAGCCGCGATCTCGACCAGGCCCGCAACGCCCACGAGGCGCAGCAGCACGCCACTGCGGGCGGCGGCGCGCACGGAGGGGAGCCCTGGTGAGCGACGGCGACCACAGCCCCGCGGGCCGCGTCCGCGCCGCCCTCCACACCGCCGGCCGCCTCCACCTCAAGGGCGAGCCGCTGCGGGAGCTGGCTGAGTCCGTCGACCCCAGCCGGTTCCTCGACCCGCTCGGCGCCGTCGACGAGTCGGCCGTCGAGGCGTTCATCGCCAAGCAGGTGAAGACCAGTCCCCGCGACCGGCTCACAGGAGGCGCCGGCGGCCGCCGAGAAGCGGCCGAGCGCTTCGGGCCGACCGGGAGCCGCAAGGACGTGGCGCCGGTCGTCCCTCTCGGACGCGGCAAGGCCGGCGCCGACGAGGCCCGGCGTCGCTTCGGCACCCACCGACCGGCACCCGGGGGCGACGCCGCATGACTTGCGACCCAGAGCAACCGACGTCGTCACCTTCCCACTCTTGACCGCTGCCTGAAGGGGCAGGGCGGGGAGCGGGGTCCCCCAAGATCACCCGGGACCGCAGTGGAGGACCGTCGGTGTGCGCGGGACCTGAACAGTACCGACCTATGAGGAGGAGGACGCGATGACCGGCACACCGCCCGCCGGCCTGCGGACGGCCGGGAAACGTCTCTGGCGCAGCGTGCTGCAGGAGTACGAGCTCGAGGAGCACGAGCGGGCGATGCTGCTGGAGGCGTGCCGATCCCTCGACCTGCTCGACCAGCTCGACGCCGCGGTGCGCCGTGACGGTGCGATGGTCGAGTCACAGCAGGGAGCCCGTGCGCATCCGGCCGCGGTCGAGGCCCGGCAGCAGAAGATCGCCCTTGCCCGGCTGCTCGCGGCGCTGCGTCTGCCGGCCGGTTCGGAGGGCGACCAGGCCGAGGGCCGTCGTCCTCAGCGCCGGGTCGGTGCCCGCGGTGTGTACGGCATCCGCGGCGCGGCCTCGTGAAGCGACGAGAAGCGCCGCCCGTCGAGCCTCTGCCTGTCTGGATTCTCCGGCAGCAGTGGCAGCAGTACGGTTCCCAGCAGGCATGGGAGCGCGCCTGGCGCACCTGGGCGCGTGAGGCGGGTGTCAGCACCGCCGTTGTGCGAGATGCCATCACAGAGGAAGCTGCCGGGCTCCTGCCGGGCGGTCATCGCGTCGGTGGCCGATGAGGCGCCGTGCACCGAAGGTGGAGGATGGCATCATGCCGCCGGAGCTGGCTGCCGGTCCGTCCGGTCCGGGGGACGACGCTGCGCACCGCGAGTGGCTGAGCGCCTGCACCCGGTGGAGTCTGGCGAATGGCCGCGGCTGGAACGGCTGGCGCGAGCTGCTGCCGGCGTCGGTGCGGACTGAGCACCTGCCGAGCGCGCTGGAACGGCACCGGCGTGTGTGCGAGGCGCGGGCTGAAACGGCTGGCGCGAGGACGACGCTGCGCACCGCGAGTGGCGTAAACAGTGGCGTAAACAGTGGCGTAAACAGTGGCGTAAACTGGCCACCGTCCGGTCCGGGGGAACGCGGAATAGCGAAAGGCGTCCATGCTGTCGATCGGTGAGCTCGTCGGCTATCTCGGCGTGGACGCGTCCGCCTTCGACAGTGGCTTGGAGTCGGCCGAGGGGAAGCTCGGCAAGCTGGGCGTCGCCGCGGGAGCGGCTGGGTTGGCTGCCGGCGGTGCGCTCGCTGCCGGCCTGTTCGCGGCGATGGATGTGGAGAAGGCGAACGACAAGCTGACCGCGCAGCTCGGCCTGACCGAGGCCGAGTCGGAACGGATCGGTGGGGTTGCCGGGGCGTTGTATGCAGGTGCGTACGGGGAGAACCTCGGTGAGGTGAACGGCGCGGTAGCTGAGGTGATGTCGTCGTTCGACGGGATGCGGAACGCCTCCAGTGAGGACTTGCAGGCGTTGACCGCGAACGCGATGGACTTCGCGACCGCGATGGAAGTGGACGTGGCCGAAGGGGCCCGCACAGCGGGCGTCCTCGTGAAGACGGGGTTGGCGAAGGACGCCAAGGAAGCGTTTGACCTGTTGACGGTGGCGTCCCAGGAAGCCGGCCCGGCGATGGTCGAGCCGATCATGGAGGCAGCGAGCCTGTACGGCGTGAACTTCAACGCGATCGGGATCAGCGGGCACGCGGCGATGGCGATCCTCGTCGATGCGAGCAAGGGCGGTGAGGAGGCGCTCGACAAGGCCGGCGACGCGGTGAAGGAGTTCGCGATCAAGGCGGTGGACCTGGGGGACAAGGGGGCGCAGGAAGCGCTCGCTGGGTTGGGACTGTCGGGGCGACAGATGGCTGACGATCTGCTGGCAGGTGGTGACACGGCGCAGCAGGCGTTCATGCGGGTCGTCGACGGACTGCAGAAGATCAAGAGTCCGTCGGATCAGGCCGCGACGTCGGTGGCGCTGTTCGGGACGCCGCTCGAGGACCTGAGCAAGGATCAGATCCCGGTGTTCCTCGACGCGATGAGCCAGGCCGGCGGGGAGCTGGAGAACGTCGCGGGCGCGACGGACCGAGTGGGCGCGGGGCTGGCCGGCAATGCGGCGTCGAACCTGACGATGTTCAAGCGTGGGGTGATGACGACGTTCGTCGACGTCGTCGGCGGGAAGGCGCTGCCCGTCGTCGACAAGCTCGCGTCGGTGTTGGCGGTCGGGTTGGGCCCGGCGTTGGATGCGGTCGGCGGAACTTTGGGGGCGGTCGGCGGGATCGTCGAGGACGTCACCGGGTTCCTGTCCGAGCACGAGACGACCTCGCGCGTCTTGGCTGGCGTGATCGGTGGCGTGATGGTCCCGATCTTGGGTGCGGTGGCGGTGAGCTACGCCGTGACGGCGGCTGCGGCGGTCGCGTCGGCGGTGACGCAGGGCGTGGCCTGGGCGACGTTGCAGGCCCAGACCATCGCCTACAACGCTATCCGGGCGTACGCGTTCGCGACCGGCATCGCCGGCTGGCTCCTGTCGGCGGCGACCGCGACAGCCTCCGCACTGACGATCGCCGCGGCGTGGTTGATCGCCCTCGGACCTGTCGGGTGGATCATCGCCGGTATCGGTCTGGTCATCGCGATCGTGGTCCTGCTCTGGCAGCACAGCGAGACTTTCCGGGACATCGTGACGGGCGCGTTCGGGCTGGTGAAGGACGCGGCTGGCGCGATGGTCGACTTCATCAAGGCCGGCTTCGGCTTCCTCGTCGACTTGTTCCTGAACTTCACCGGCCCCGGCCTGATCATCAAGCATTGGGACACGATCAAGGCCGTGACCGGCGCGGCGTGGGACTGGGTCCAGCGCATCGTCGCCGAGTCGGTCGGGCGGGTCATCGCTGTCCTGGACGGGCTCGGCGAGATTCCGGGCAAGGTCGGGGCGTGGTTCGGTGCGGCGAAGGACGCGGCGGCGCAGAAGCTCGGCGACCTCGTCGGCACGGTCGCGGGCCTTCCCGGCCGCGTGCTGGGGGCGCTCGGTGATCTCGGCGGTTTGCTCCGTGACGCCGGCGGCCGGGTCATTCAGGGCTTCGTCGACGGGATCACCTCGGGTTTCCAGTGGGTCCGGGACCAGCTGGGCAAGTTGACTGATCTGCTTCCGGATTGGAAGGGTCCGGCGGCGCGGGACGCGATGATCCTGCGCGGCTCAGGGCTACTGGTGATGGGCGGTTTCGAGTCGGGCTTGCTGGACGGTTTCGGCTCTGTCGAGTCGTCGCTGGGGGACATGACCGCGCGGCTCGCACGGAATGCCGTCGTGTCACTGCCGCCGGTGACGTTCCCGGTCGGGTCGGGGCCGCGTGGCGGCGACGGTGCAGCCGCGTCCACTGCCGCTCCGCAATCGGCGGCCGGCTTCACCTACAACGTCGAGCACATGCACGTGACGCAGGCGCCGGGTGAGGAACTGGCGTCGGCGCTCCCCCGGGAGATGGCGAACCGGGCCTGGGAGCTGGGGTTTTGAGCAGTGGTCCGTCGACGGGTGGCTCCTGACCGGAGGGCGGGGGTCTGTCACGGATCGCCCGCGGCAGATTCGTCGTCGTAGCTGGCGTTGACGTAGGCAGGCAACGTCAACAACCACTGAGCGAGGGCGCGCCCGGCTGGGTGCGCTGCCAGTGCGGCATGGTCAGCCTCGGAGGGGCTGTCCAGCATCCGCAGGACGAGCGCCCTCGCGTCCTCGTCCAACCCCCGGAACTCGGCGAAGGCGCCAGGAGTAACGCCCGATGCCGTCAGCTTGTCGAGCGCTTCCGGTCCCCAACCCAGGGCGGCCGCCGCGTCGAGGTCGTCCTCGAACTTCACGGTGACACGGTCCCATGCTGCCGCTCGTGCTCGACGACGAGCGCCCGTACCGCCTGCGCCCTGCCCTCGACCCGCCGGAAGCCGATCGGCCGCCGTCTAGACACGAACGTCGGGAACGCGTAGGGCATCCCCGGAAACTTCGAGGCGCAGGAGCCAACACGTCGTCTCGGGCTCGTCCGGTGTCGTCCAGTTAGTCCACGAGGGCGCCCAACAGTGCGGGTCGTAGAGGGCTTCCATCGCGCCGGCCAAGGTCACGGCCTGGTGATCGGGCGGCGCTGCCCGGTCGGTCCACACCTGTATGTCCCCGATCTCGCCGTACCGCTGTTCGAGGTAGACGACCGTCACCACTGCCCCATCGCACAAGGCTGGCATCTCAACGGCGTCGAGGTCATCGAGGTGTGCTGGGTGGACAGCGAGGTAGCGGGCCAGCGCGTCGCTATCGGGCCATGAGCGCCTCATGCCCTGCGCGCCTTGGCCGACGAGGTGGTCAGGTCGTCAACCCAGCCCACAGCCAGAAGTCTGGCCCTGGCCGTGATCCGGTCGAAGACGTCCCGCTTCCGCTCAGACCACGCCTGCCGCTCCGGGTCGTCGGCAGGCAGCTCGGCCACCCGGCGCAGGTCACGGAGCAGGTCGGCAACCTCCCTCGGCTGCACCATCGCGGTGGTCATCCCGTCCGCCGTCTACGTCGCTGCGAGCCGAGCATGTCGCCCTGCACCGCATGCCGGGCCAGGAACGCCTCCAGCCCGGCGCGTTCGACCCGGACCAGTCGGCCGTAGCGGATCGCGGGCAAGTCGCCGCGGCGAACCGCGCGCAGGACGGTGTCCTCCGAGCACGCCAGGACGGCAGCGACCTCGGCGGTCGTGAGGTAGGCGGGCGGCGTCGCGGTGCTCACCGGTTGGCTTCTTCGCGCAGCGCCTGGTCCAGTGATGCCCGCGGGTCAGCCGACGCCAGTGCGTCGTCCACGGTCGACACGGTGACGGTGCCGGCGTGCATGGCCTGGATTGTCCGGTGCACGAGGCCGACATCGGACGGACCGAGGTCGGCTGCCAAGGCGTCGAGAGAGGGTGCCATCGTGTGACCCCGGTCGAGCGGCTGAGCAGCGTTCACGTGCGCCGTCTTCGCCGCGACCAGCAGCGCCAGCGCCAGCTGCGACGCCTCGCCCGGCGTGAGCCGCACGATCGGCCCGTTGTCCGGCGTCATCTCCACGATGGCGGGGCACGGTGCGCCGTCCGCCGGGACGAACTGCGCGACGTTGACGAACACGTAGGCGTCCCCGCCGGTGTGGTCCTGGTTGGCAGGCAGCAGGGACCACTGCTCGGCGTCGTGGTGGAAGCCGTCCTCGCCGCTCGCGGTGGTCAGGTGGTCGCCGTTGCACCAGGACGGGCAGGTGGGCGTAGTGGTAGTGAACATGACGGGTCGTTCCTCTCGGTAGTCGAGTGGGTCGATCAAGGCCCCGGGCGCTGTTTCAGCAGCGTTCGGGGCCGCCTTGCTCAGTGCGTGAGGTGCTCCTCCACCTCGTCGAGCGTCATGCCGTAGCCGCCTCGGAGCCCAGACGACACAACGCTGTTCGTATGGGCGTCGACCAGCATGTAGGTGCCGTAGTCGACTGCACGAGGGTCGCGCCGTCGAGCCTTCGCAAGGTGTAGACCCTGCCGGTCAGCCATCCTGCGCATCCGGTTCTCTCTGACCTTGTGTTCGTCGCCCATGCTGGAAAGTATGCCCGTGGTGATGCCCGAAGGCAAGTCGGAAGGTGTGCGCTGTAACGCTTAGTTGAGTTCGGGGCACAAGGGGGGCACAGGAGGTCGAGAAGCGGTGCGTAACGATGAGAGACGTTGAGAGGCATAACCGCAGGTCAGAGACGGTTCTGGCGCATCGTCGCAGGTCAGCGCAGGTGCCCGAACCTTCCCCGGCTTACAGGCTGGCTCGTCCCCTCGAACTCACGGGTGGTTCGCCCTGCCCTGTCGCGATCCGGCTATGAGGGACGACGCCCGGGTTTCTGCACGTTGCCTCGTTCGGCTGGCTGATCATCACGCTCGAAAGCCGCATCCAGCAGCACCCGCCAGCAGGGTCAGGACAAGTCGATGCCGGCCGGAGGCAGCAGTGTGACCTAACGCACTGCTTGCAGAGCGCTTGCTCTTGTTACACACAAGCGCATGACGGGCAACCAACGTCCAACAGAGAACGCCCCCGAGACCCCCGAGGATGATGTCCCATGGCGAACACCGCCAAGCTTGTCGAGCAACTACGTGCACTTCTGCTGCTGACGCAGACCGAGGCTTCCATCGCGCAGACCCGAGTCTCGCAGGCCCGGACCGACGCCGTGCGCCGCGAGCTCACGCAGAACAGCGAGAAGGCGCGGGATCGCGCCGGTCTGATCTCCACCGCGCTGCGCGACCTCGGCGGAGTCCCCGACGTCCTGACCCCCGCCCTCGGGCGCCTCGTCGCCGGCATCAAGGTCGCCGGCGACCAGGTCGAGCCGCTGTCGGAGGCCCTCCTGCAGGACCTGCAGCTCGAGCACCAGCTGCTGGACCGGGCCCGCTACGTCAAGGTGCTCGCCAAGACCGAGGAGCAGCCGAAGGTCGGTCGGCTCGCCGACCGCCTCATCACTGCCCACACGGCCACGGTCGAGTGGCTGACCACAGTCCTCGCCGAGGAGGCCCTCGGCGGCCCGGCAGCGCTCGTTGCCACGCCGCTGCAGAAGGTCGCCGGAACGGCGTCCCGCGTCGTGAACCTGCCCGGCCGCTACGCCGCCGACCGTGTCAACCGGACCGTCGACAACGTGCAGCAGGGCGCGGAGTCGGCTCGTGACCGGCTCAGCGAAGCCTCGGACAAGGCATCCTCACTGACCGGTGCCGTTCGCGACGTCGTCCTGGCCGGCCGCAATGCCTCGCTCCAGCGGGCCGAGCGGCTCGCCCGACGCGACGGGGACCGCAAGACCGTCAAGGCCGTCCACGAGACCCGCAGCGACCTCGGTGTGCTCGATGCCTCCGAGCTGCCCGTGAAGCGCTACGACGAGCTCTCCCAGGCCGAGGCCATCGCCGCGGTCAAGAAGCTGGAGAGCGCGGCCGACATCCGGGCGGTCGTCGCCTTCGAGGAGCAGCACAAGGACCGCAGCAGCGTCGTCAGTGCCGCGCAGACCCGCGTCGCCGCCCTCGCCAAGGAGGCCGTCGGCGTCAGCTGAGTCACCCGTACCATCGCACCACCGACGAAGGGTCGGCGTCCCCACCCGGACGCCGGCCCTTCGGCGTGAGCGGTCGCTCAGCGACGCTGCCACACCTCCACCAGGCCACTGCGGCGTGAGGTGGTCACCAGCCGGTAGGACGACTGCAGCTGGCCCAGCAGCCGTACGGACCCCGGGCTGTCCAGGACGTCCGGTGACGCCCGGCGGCGCCCCACGAGGAGCACGACCTGCGGACCGGCGGCGAGGTCGACCGTCGGCGGGACGCGGAGCAGGCCCTGCAGATCGGGGTCGATCGCCCGCCGCGGGTCGGTGCCGGCCCGGAAGCGCAGCGAGAAGGCGGGGGACACCGCCTGGTAGTGGCCGATGTCCACCGCGTCGCGCAGCACCGCTATCCGGCCGGCCTCGTGCCGGAGCGGGTCGCGCGTCCGGTTGCGCGCGTCGGGGCCCGCGGGTGCGTCCCGCCACAGGCGCAGCGCCACCAGCGTCGAGCCGCGGGGGACGTCCGGCGCCACGGACAGCAGCTCCGCGACGTCGCGTTGATAGCGCACGTCGGTGGGGAGCCGCAGAACGATCAGCGCCGTCGCGCCGACGAGCAGGACGACGACCGCCGCCCGCCCGAGCCGGCGCGACGGGGGCGGAGCGGCGGACCACAGCACCAGCAGCAGCGGCGGGAACAGGGACAGCCGGTCGTTGAGGAACCCGTACTCCGGGCCGTAGCGGTCGGGGGAAACCAGGTACCACCCGGTCATGAGCAGGCCGGTGAGGGCGAGCGCCGCCCGCTCCGGTGAGCGGTCGCCTTGCGGGCGGCACAGCACCGCGAGCGCGACGAGGGCGAGCGCGACGAGGACGCTGCCGACGTACTCCCGGGTGGTCCAGGCGACGAGCGGGCGACCGAGGGTGAGCAGGCCACCGAGCAGCGGGCCCACCGACGAGGTGCGCACCGGTGCGCCGCGGCTGTCCGCCGACTCCGCGCTGAAGACGGCGGTCAGCACCAGGACGGGCAGCCCGGCGAGCGCGGGTGGCAGCAGGTGGACGGTCAGCGCCGCGCGCAGCCCTTCACGCCGGGCCGCGGCCACCCGGCAGAGCGCGAGGACTCCCACCAGGATGCCCGCTACCAGCAGCGGCAGTAGGTGCGCGGTCCAGGTCACCAGTAGCAGCAGGCCGGCGGCCACCGCGGAGCGCACCGACCAGCCGGAGCGCTGCCGCAGTGCTACCCCGGCGACGA
>JAABUN010007174.1_pt1 | contig 12228 bp, 11 predicted proteins | sample 5559311 | NCBI WGS metagenome assembly JAABUN01 (sample SAMN10711877, study PRJNA513370) | rock metagenome | isolation source: Antarctica rocks | place: Antarctica: Victoria Land, Siegfried Peak sud | reverse complement strand
GGCCTAAGCAGAGTTCTTCTGGTTGCCCCCGGACGGTAGGGCACGCGGCTTCAGGCAATCTGGGTTGGCATGGCAGTATCTGTGGGGTGGGCTAGCGAAGTCTGCTTAGTGGGCGGACAGGCCTGACGCCGGTTTGCCGGACCGAAGGGTCATCGCTTCGCCCAAAGCGTCGCCGGCGTCCCGTCGGACGGCCCCCGCGGCTTCGCCGCCGCCCACGAGGCCGGATCGGATCAGGCGCCCAGGGTTTCCACGCCCATCGCCGTGGCCGCGGCGCGCAATTCCCGGTCGAGCGAAGCCAGCGGCAGCCGGCGGCGCTGCGCGAGTTCGAGATAGGCGGCGTCGTAGGTCGTCAGCCGCAACCGCTCGGCCAGGCGCGCGGTTGCTTCCCAGGCATTCGCCGCGGTGTCCGGGTCGAGCATCACCGGCAGGTCGCGCAGGAAGCCGGCCAAGCGGGCGCGCTTCGGGCCGTCCAGGCGGTGCCGCCGCTCGGCCATGAGCAGGCCGTTGAGCGCCTCCAGCGGCCACAGCAGGGGGGCGCTGGCGCCGGTCTCCACGACACGGTCCAGCAGTGCCATGACGGCCGGGGTCTGTTCGTCCTCGAAACACCACGCCAGGGCGACGGAGTTGTCGAGCACCAGGCTCACCGGCGGCCTTCCTCCACCAGATCCTTGATCCGGATGCCGCCGAGGGTTGCCCCGCGGCTGGCCTCCCGCAGTCCGGCGGCGGCGCGGCGGGCCTTGTCCTGGTCGAAGGTCGGACCGGCGGGGACCAGCTTGGCCACCGGCACGCCCCGCCGGGTGATGGTGACCTCGGCCCCGCGCGAGACATCCGCCAACAGGGCGCTCAGCCGGTTCTTCGCCTCGAACGTGGAGATCTGCATCGCCGGCTCCTTGCCAGATAGCTAGCTAGCCATACGCCAGCCAAATTGCAACAGGCGATGTCGCGGCGGCGCCTTGGCGGCACCCTCGCCGCCCGGCTAAGCACAACACCGTTCACTTAGGGCAGAATTGTGTTCACCTAAGCTTCATGGCTGGCCTCAACACATTGAAAATTCGGCTTTGTGGAAAGTTCTGGTAGCGGCTTGATCCTCTTGAGTGAACAGCATTGCGGCTAAGCAGAGTTCTTCTGGTTGCCCCCCGGACGGTAGGGCACGCGGCTTCAGGCAATCTGGGTTGGCATGGCAGTATCTGTGGGGTGGGCTAGCGAAGTCTGCTTAGATGCCGGCATGACCGACCTGGAACTGCTGGACCTCGCCGCCGGCCTCGCCCGCCGCGCCGCGCACGCCATCCAGGCGATCCGCGCCGCCGGCTTCGTGGTGGACCGCAAATCCGACGAAAGCCCGGTCACCGAGGCCGACCGCGTCGCCGAGGCGCTGATCGTCGAAGGCCTCCGCGCCGCCCTGCCGGCCATCCCCGTGGTCGCCGAGGAGGAGGTCGCCGCCGGCATCGTCACCGCCCCCGCCCCCTGCTTCTGGCTGGTCGACCCGCTGGACGGCACCCGCGGCTTCGCCGCCGGCCGCGACGAATACGCCGTCTGCCTCGGCCTGGTGCGCGATGGCCGGGCGGTGCTGGGGGCGCTGGCGCTGCCCGCCACCGGGGAGCTGTTCGGCGGCCTGCTCGGCGCCGGCGCCTGGAAGCAGGATGCCGACGGCCCACGCCGCGCCATCGCGGTCCGCCCGGCGCCGCGATCCGGGCTGATCGTGCTCGCCAGCCGGCAATACGCCGACGACCCGCGGCTGGCCCGCTACCTGACGGGGCGCGTGGTGGCGGAACGCCGCAGCCTGTCATCGGCGTTGAAGTTCTGCCGGGTGGCGGAGGGCGCGGCCGACCTCTACGTACGCTACGGCCCGACCATGGAATGGGACACCGCGGCCGGCCAGGCGCTGGTCGAGGCCGCCGGCGGCCAGGTGGCGGAGGTGGACGGCGCGCCGCTGGTCTACGGCAAGCCCGGCTGGCGCAACACGTCCTTCATCTGCCACGGCGGCGCATGACGGAATTGCTGCCCGCCGCGGCGCTGGACCGTGCTGCAGCGCTGCTGCGCGCCGGCGAGCTGGTGGCCTTCCCGACCGAAACGGTCTACGGCCTCGGCGCCGATGCGGAGTGCGCCAGCGCGGTCGCCGGCATCTTCACCGCCAAGGGCCGGCCGCATTTCAACCCGCTGATCTGCCACTACGCCGAGGCCGCCGCCGCCTTCGCCGACGTGGCTCCCGACGGCCGCGCCCAGGCGCTCGCCGCGCGCTTCTGGCCGGGGCCGCTCGCCCTGGTGCTGCCGCGCCGCGCGGAGTGCCGGGTCGACCTGCTGGCCGGCGCCGGCCTCAACACCCTGGCGGTGCGGGTGCCGGACCATCCGCTGGCGCTGGAGCTGCTGCGCCGCGTCGGGCGGCCGGTGGCGGCACCCTCCGCCAACCGCTCCGGCACGGTCAGCCCGACCACCGCGGCGCATGTGCTGGAGGGGCTGTCCGGGCGGATCGCCGCGGTGCTGGACGGCGGCGCCTGCGCCATCGGCGTGGAATCGACCGTGCTGGACCTGACCGGAGCCGGGCCGGTGCTGCTGCGCCCCGGCGGCGTGGCCCTCGAGGCGATCGAGGCGCTGCTCGGCCGGGTCGGCCGCACCCTGCCGCTGGCCGCCGCGGCGGCGACCGCCAGCCTGCGCTCGCCGGGGATGCTGCTGTCGCACTACGCGCCGGCGCTGCCGCTGCGGCTCGGCGCCGCGGCCGTGGCGGCGGACGAGGCGCTGCTGGCGTTCGGCACGGCGCTGCCGGGCGCCGCCGCCACCTGGAACCTGTCGGCCGCCGGCGACCCGGCCGAGGCCGCGGCGCGGCTGTTCGCCGGGCTGCGCTGGCTGGATGCCGAGGGCGCCCGCCGCGGCTGCCGCGGCATCGCCGCCATGGCGGTGCCCAAAGCCGGCCTCGGCCTGGCCATCAACGACCGGCTGGCCCGCGCCGCGGCGCCGCGACCGTGACCGGCCGCCCCCCGCCTTCGCCCACCGAATTGTTCCTCGGCTTCATGAAGATCGGCTGCCTGGCCTTCGGGGGCGCCCAGGCGCTGGCCCGCCGCATCATCGTCGAGGAGCGAAGCTGGCTGTCGGAGCACGACTACGCCGCGCTGCTGGGCCTGGCGCAGGTGCTGCCCGGCCCCAACATCGGCAACCTCGCGGTGATCCTCGGCCGCCGGCTGCACGGGCTGCGCGGCGCGCTGGCGGCGCTGGGCGGGTTCGTCGGCCTGCCGCTGGTGATGCTGATGGGGCTGGTCACGCTGTACCGCGGCGTCGGCGACAACCCCACGGTCAACGCCGTCATGCAGGGCGTCGCCGCCGCCGCCGCCGGCCTGGCGATCGGCACCGCGCTGCGGATGACCGAGCGGCTGCGGCCGCCGCCCGAGGCCATCCTGCTCGGCGTGCTGACCGCCGTCGCCGCCGGCTGGCTGCGGCTGCCGCTGCAGCTGATCGTGCTGGTGCTGGGGCCGCTCGGCGTCGCGCTGTCGCTGCGCAGGGCGTACCGGACACCATGAGGGCCGCCGGCCTGGGCCGCTGCCCGAGGGCCTGGGCATGACCCCCACCGCGCTGGCGCTGTTCCTCACCTTCGCTTCGATCTCCCTGCTGGCGATCGGCGGCGCCAACGTGCTGGTGCCGGAGCTGCACCGGCTGCTGGTCGACCGCCACGGCTGGCTGGACGAAGCGACCTTCGCCCAGCTCATCGCGCTGTCGCAGGCGGCGCCGGGGCCGAACATCCTGGCCGGCAGCATCATGGGATTCTGGCTGGCCGGGCTGCCGGGGCTGCTGGCGGCGACGCTCGGGCTGCTCGGGCCGGCGGCGATCCTGGCCTGGCTGGTCGCCGGCCTGACCCGCCGCCTGGCCGGGGCGCGCTGGCTGGCGCCGGCGCAGGCCGGGCTGGTGCCGGTGGCGGTCGGCCTGGTGCTGGCCAGCGGGGTCCTCATCGCCCAGGGCGCGGCGGTGGGCTTCGCCCTGGCACCGCTGGTGACGCTGGGGGCGACGCTGTTCGTCTGGCGGTCGCGGTTCAGCCCGCTATGGGCGCTGGCGGGGGGCGCGGCGGCCGGGCTGCTGGCGGCCGGTTAGGGCGCGGCCCGGCCAGTCCGATCCGGCGACCCAGGGCGACCGATGGCGCCGGCGTTCCGAAGGGCGCGACCCAGCCAAGCCGAGCCAGTTCGAGCCATGGCACTCGTCCGCGCCTCCGTCGGCGGCACCCCCTACACTCCGTCACCGATGGCACCACCCGACCCGACGCCCAACCCAATGCCAGGGGCCGCCGCCCTGTCCGCAACCGAATTCGCGGCCCTGATGGCGCCGCTCGGGCCGTTCGGCGCCGCGCCGTGCCTGGCCGCCGGGGTCTCCGGGGGACCGCACAGCCTGGCGCTGGCCCTGCTCGCCGCCGCCTGGGCCGCCGCACGGGGCGGCACGCTGCTGGCGCTGGTCGTCGATCACGGCCTGCGGCCCGGCAGCGGCGCGGAGGCCGCAGGAGTCGCCGCCATGCTGGCCGGCCGCGGCATCGCCTCGCGGGTGATCCCGCTCGGCCTGCCGCCTGGCCCTGGCTTGCAGGAACGCGCCCGCGACGGCCGCCGCGCCGGCCTGCTGGCCGCCTGCCGCAAGGCCGGCACGCCCTGGCTGCTGCTCGGCCACCACCGCGCCGACCAGGCGGAGACGCTGCTGTTCCGCGCCCTCCGCGGCAGCGGCCCGGACGGCCTGGCCGCCATGGCCGCCGTCACCGTTGCCGCCGAAGCGCTGATCCTGCGCCCGCTGCTGGCCGTGCCGCCCGCCCGGCTGGAGGCGGTGGTCGCCGCCGCCGGGCTGCGGCCGGTGCGCGACCCCGCCAACGCCGATTTGCGGTTTGCCCGCAGCCGCCTCCGCGCCACGCTGGCGGATGCGGGCGGGGCGGGGGCCGCCACCGCCGCGCTCGCCGAGGCCGCCGCCGGCTTCGCCGCCCGCCGGTCCTGCCAGGCCGGGCTTGTCGCCGCCCGCCTCGCCGCCGCCGCCTGCCTGCTGCCGGCAGGCTTCGCCGAGATCGACCCCGCCGCCCTCGGCGCCGACCGGGTGGCCGACGCCGCCCTGGCCGCCCTGGTCCGGGCGGTCGGCGGCGGCGCCTACCTGCCGCCGGCCGCCGCCGTGGCGGCGTTGCGGGCCCGTGGCCACGGCACCCTGGCCGGCACCAGGCTCACCGCCGGCGGGCTTGGCTGGCGGCTGCTGCGGGAGGCCGCGGCGCTCGCCGCCCCGGTGCCGGCGCGGCGCGGGGCGATCTGGGACCGCCGCTTCCGCCTACTCGGCGTCGGCGACGGGCGGTGCACCCTGGGCGCCCTCGGCGGCGACGCGGGGGCGTTGCGCGGCAGGGCGCCCGGCCTGCCCGCCGCGATCCTGGCGACCCTGCCGGCGATCCGCCGCGACGGCGCCCTGGTGGCAGTGCCGTTGCTGGCCTATCCTGATGCCGCGGTTGCCGCGCGGTTCGCCGTGCTGTTCGCCCCGATGGCGGGTCCGGCCTCGGCCTGACCCGAAGCCTGGACGGTTTCGCGGGCCAGGCCGTTGAATGCGCCCGCGCCATGGCCATTCAATGAAAGGACCACCGACCCCATCTGAACCGGGCCGGAGTCATCGGGCATCGTGCCGAGACGTGCGTCGACCAACTGGCGGCCTTGGCAATTGGCGGCCCAGCGGGAACGGGAAATCCATCGGTGAACAATTTCGGTCGCAATCTGGCGCTGTGGGTGATCGTGGCGCTGCTGCTCGTGGCGCTCTTCAACCTGTTCCAACCCAGCGGCACCGCTACGCGGACCGCCCAGCAGGTCGCCTACAGCGACTTCCTGAACGAGGTCGGCGCCGGCCACGTGCGCGACGTGGTCATCCAGGGGCGCACCGTCTCCGGCCAGCTTTCGGACGGCCGCACCTTCCAGACCTACACGCCGGAAGACCCGGCGCTGGTCAGCCGCCTCACTGACAAGGGCGTGCGGGTGGTGGCCCGGGCCGACGAATCCGACGTCAACCCGTTGTTCCACTACCTGCTGTCCTGGTTCCCGATGCTGCTGCTGATCGGCGTCTGGGTGTTCTTCATGCGGCAGATGCAGTCGGGCGGCGGCCGGGCCATGGGGTTCGGCAAGTCCCGCGCCAAGCTGCTGACGGAAAAGCAGGGCCGCATCACCTTCGAGGACGTGGCCGGCATCGACGAGGCCAAGGCCGAGCTTGAGGAGATCGTGGAATTCCTGCGCGACCCGCAGAAGTTCCAGCGGCTCGGCGGCAAAATCCCGAAGGGCTGTTTGCTGGTTGGCCCGCCGGGCACCGGCAAGACCCTGCTGGCCCGCGCCATCGCCGGCGAGGCCAACGTGCCGTTCTTCACGATTTCCGGCTCCGACTTCGTCGAGATGTTCGTGGGCGTCGGCGCCTCGCGGGTGCGCGACATGTTCGAGCAGGGCAAGAAGAACGCCCCCTGCATCATCTTCATCGACGAGATCGACGCGGTCGGCCGGCATCGCGGCGCCGGCCTCGGCGGCGGCAACGACGAGCGCGAGCAGACCCTCAACCAGATGCTGGTGGAGATGGACGGCTTCGAGAGCAACGAGGGCGTCATCCTGATCGCCGCCACCAACCGCCCCGACGTGCTGGACCCGGCGCTGCTTCGGCCCGGCCGGTTCGACCGCCAGGTTGTCGTGCCGAACCCGGACGTGGTGGGCCGCGAGAAGATTCTCCGCGTCCACATGCGGAAGGTGCCGCTGGCCTCCGACGTGGACCCCAAGGTGATCGCCCGCGGCACTCCCGGCTTCTCGGGCGCCGACTTGGCTAACCTGGTCAACGAGGCTGCGCTGCTGGCCGCCCGCACCGGCCGCCGCACCGTCGGCATGTACGAGTTCGAGCACGCCAAGGACAAGGTGATGATGGGCGCCGAGCGGCGGTCCCTGGTGATGTCGGACGACGAGAAGCGGATGACCGCCTACCACGAGGCCGGGCACGCGCTGGCCGCGATGAAGCTGCCGGAGTGCGACCCGGTTCACAAGGCGACCATCATCCCGCGCGGCCGGGCGCTGGGGCTGGTGATGTCGCTGCCCGAGGGCGACCGCTACTCGAAGCACAAGTCGAAGCTGCTGTCGGAACTGGCGATGGCGATGGCCGGGCGTGTCGCCGAGGAGTTGATCTTCGGTGCCGACAAGGTCTCCAACGGAGCGTCCGGCGACATCAAGATGGCGACCAACCAGACCCGCATGATGGTCACCGAATGGGGCATGTCCGAGAAGCTCGGCATGATCGCCTATGGCGAGAACAGCCAGGAAGTGTTTCTGGGGCACAGCGTCACGCAGTCGAAGAATCTGTCGGAGGAGACCGCGCGGCAGATCGACAGCGAAATCCGGCGGATCATCGACGAGGCCTATGCCCGCGCGAAGACGCTGCTGTCGGAGAACATCGACGAACTGCACCTGCTGGCCAAGGGCCTGCTGGAGCACGAGACGCTGTCGGGCGACGAGATCCGCATCATCATCCGCGGCGAGCCGATCATCCGCCACCGCCCGGACGAGCCGGTGGCGCAGGGCCGCGGCAGCGTGCCGAGTTCCGGCCGTGCGCCGCGCCCGGGCCCGACGCCGGGCGGGCTGAACCCGGCGCCCGCGCCGGGCACCTGAGCAGCCACGGCGCAGCCGAGCGGTGGCTTGAACCGCTTGGCCTGATCCACGGGCCGGCCGCGGACCATGCGATACGAGTCGGACGCGGCCTGCCCTTCCAGGGCGGACCGGCTGCCTTCCTGCTGGCCCGGCTGATCGGGGAGGGCGACGATCGGGTTGTGCCGGTCGATGCCATCCCCGCCTGCTGGCACGACCTGCTTGCCCCGCTTACCCGCCGCCCGCCTTCCTTCGCTGGCGATCCGGCCGCCATCCGGCCGCTGGTCATGGGCATCCTTAACGTCACGCCCGACAGCTTCTCGGGCGATGGCAGCGGCGCCCCCGCAGCCATCGCCCGTGGCCACGCCATGCTGGCGGCCGGCGCCGACATCCTCGACATCGGCGGCGAATCCACCCGCCCCGGCGCCGATCCCATCCCGGCCGGGACCGAGATCGCCCGCATCCTGCCGGTGGTGCGCGCCCTGGCCCGCGTCGCGCCGGTCTCCGTCGACACCCGCAACGCCGCCACGATGGAAGCCGCGCTGGAGGCCGGCGCCAGGATCGTCAACGACGTCTCAGCGCTCCGCCACGACCCGGCGGCGCTCGCCGTGGTTGCCCGCCACCAGGCGCCCGTGGTGCTGATGCACATGCTGGGCACCGACCCGCGCACCATGCAGCAGGACCCGCGCTACGCCGACGTGACGCTGGACGTCGCCCGCTTCCTGCGCGACCGCATCGCCGTGGCCGAGGCCGCCGGCATCCCGTGCGCCCGGATCGCGGTCGATCCCGGCATCGGCTTCGGCAAGACCGTGGCGCACAACCTGGCGCTGCTGGAACGCCTGCCGCTGCTGGCCGGGCTGGGATGCCGCATCCTGGTGGGCGCTTCCCGCAAGGGCTTCCTCGGCCGGCTTTCAGGCGTTGCCGCGGCGGACCGGCGGCTGCCCGCCAGCCTCGCCGCCGCGCTGGCCGCGGCCTCGCGCGGCGCCGGCATCCTGCGGGTGCACGACGTGGCCGAGACGGTGCAGGCGCTGCGCGTCGCCACGGCCTGCGCCGCCGGCGCCTGAATCCGCCGGCCTATGCCGGCACGGCGTCCAGCGGCGGTTCCGAACGGGATTGCTCGGCCGCCGGGGCAGCGGCCGGAGCTGCCAGGAAGGCGCTGCCGGCATTCTCCGCCGCCAGGTCGATCGCCTCGGCCAGGCTGGCCGCCCGCAGCAGCGGCTTCGCCTCGCCCTCGGCCCGCAGCGCCCGGTCGAGCGCGCCCTCCGGCTCCGTCCCCCAGGCCAGGGCAAGCGCCGGCACGTCCGGCAGCCGCCGCCGCGCCCGCCGCAGCAGGTAGCGCGCCGTCGCAGTGCTGCTGCCGCCCTCCAGCAGGCACAGGCACAGCAGTTGCGGCGGCTCGGCGCCCGGTTCACCCGGACCGTTGCCGACCTTCACGCCGAAGCCGCGCCGCACCAGCGCCTGGCCCAGCATCGCCGCCATCAGCGGGTCCAGCGAGCCGCGGCCCGGCAGGCACAGCACCGCGCCCGGCGCCTGCCAGGCGGCCGGCGGGGCGGGATCGTCCCCGGCTTCCGTCGCCGGGGGCTTTGCGTCCTCCTCCTCCTCCAGGTCCTCCAGCAATGCCAGCACGCTGCGCTCCAGCGTTTCCAGCCGCTCAGGCCCCAGCACGCCGTGCAGCGCGTCGGCCTGCGCCAGCCGCAGCGCCGGCAGCGCCACCGCGTCGAGGTATTCGACCAGCGGCTGGTCCTTCAGGTAGCGCTCGGCCTGTTCCGCCAGGGCGTCCTCGTCGCCGGCCAGCGCCCGCTGGTAGAAGGTTTCCTCGGGGTCCAGCGGCGGCGCGTCGCCCAGCATCACCTCCAGGAATTCCAGCCGCTCCACGTGCCGGCCCAGCACCACCAGGCACACCGTCAGCGGCACCGACAGCAGCAGCCCGATGGGCCCCCACAGCCAGGTCCAGAAGGTGGCGGCGCCGATCACCGCGATTGGCGACAGGCCGGTGGAATGGCCGTAGATCAGCGGCTCGACCACCTGGCCCATCAGCATCTCGCTTATGCCGAACAGCACCAGCACCCAGATCAGCGTGGTCCAGCCGGGGTCCACCGCCAGCGCCAGCAGGATCGGGAAGGCCACCGCGATAAACACGCCGATGAACGGCACGAAGCGCATCAGCCCGGCCACCGTGCCCCACAGGAAGGGGTTGGGGATGCCGATCGCCCACAGCGCCAGGGAGATGAACAGCCCGAACGCTGCGTTGGTGCCGGTCTGCACCAGGAAGAACCGCGACAGCCGATAGGCCGCGTCGTCCATCGCCGCCATGGTCCGGTGCAGGTCCCGCGCGCCGGCCAGGCGGATCAGCCGGTCGCGCAGGTCCTCGCGGTACAGCAGGATGAAGATGACCAGGATGACGACGATGCCGGTGGTCGCCAGCGGCCCCAGCAGCGGCTCGGCCACCCGCTTCAGCAGTTCGAGCGATGTCGGGGCGGGGTCGTGGATCTCGACCTGCACCGGCGGTGCGCCGACGGCCTGCGCCAGCGTCCCCGGCTGGTTTGCCGGTCGGGGGGCCGGCTGAGGCACCGCGGGGTGGTCGCCGGGCGGCCCGGCCAAGGGGGGCGCGCCCGGCTGCTCGCCGCGGCCGAATTGCCGGACCACCTCGTTCAGCCGGGTGAACAGGCCGTCGGCGCCGCGCAGCCCCTCCAGCTTGGCGGCGATGGTCGCCTGGTAGGTCGGCAGGTTGGCCGCCAGGCTGGTCGCCTGCCGCGCCATCAGCGTGCCGATCCCGAGGATGAGCGCGAAGCCGATCACCACGGCCACCAGCACCGCGGCCGCGCGCGGCACGTGGATGCGCCGCAGCGCCCGGACCAGCGGCGCCAGCACGAAGCTCAGCAGCACCGCCAGCACCAGCGGGATCAGCAACTCGCGGGCGAAATACAATACCGCGACGACCAGGACGGCGCCTTGCAGCGCCTTCGCGCCATCGCCGGGCGTGCCGGCGGCGGCGATGCTGCGGCGGGGGGTTGGGGGGGGAAGCGACATCGGCGGCAGGCTCCGTCGGCCTGGGGAGCGGCCGCCCATTCGGAACGCCGCCGCGATGGCCTGGTTTGCGCGCCCGGCCGGCGCGAGGGTGAAAAGCCTTGGAGGGAGCGGGCCGCCCAGGCTGTTCGGCGCCAGGCTTCCCGGCGTCAGTCGCCGGCGCGCGTCAGTTCCCGCTCCACGACCGCCGCCATGATCCCGGCGCCGTAGGGGATGGCCGCGTCGTTGAAGTCGTAGCCTGGGTTGTGGACGTCGCAGCCGCCCTCCCCGCCGGTGCCGTTGCCGATGATGATGTAGGCCCCCGGCCGCTCCGCCAGCATGTAGGAGAAGTCCTCGGAGCCCATCACCGCGGCGCGGTTGCGGTCCACCATCGCCTCGCCGACCAGCCTGGCCGCGGCGTCGGCGATCAGCGTGGCCTGCTCCGCGGTGTTCACCAGCGGGATGGTGATCTCGCGGAACGCCAGTTCCGCGGTGGCGCCGAAGCCCTCGGCGATTCCGGTGGCCAAGGCCCGCATCCGCGCCTCGACCAGCCGCATCACCGCGACCTCGAAGGTGCGGACGGTGCCGCGCAGGGTGACGCGCTCGGGGATCACGTTGTAGGCCCGGCCGGCGTCGAAGCCGGTGACGCTGAGCACCGCGGTGTCCTTCGGCGCCACGTTGCGCGCCACCACCGACTGCAGCGCCGAGACGAGCTGCGCGCCGCAGGCCACCGGGTCCACCGTGCCCTCCGGCCGTGCGGCGTGGCCGCCGCGGCCGTGGATGTGGATGTCGAAGAAGGCGGCGCCCGCCATCATCGCGCCGGGGCGGATGCCGTAGCGGCCGACCGCCAGGCCGGGGCGGTTGTGCAGGCCGTAGACGGTGTCGCATGGGAAGCGGTCGAACAGCCCGTCGGCGATCATCGCCTGGGCGCCGCCCTGGCCTTCCTCGGCCGGCTGGAAGATGAAGTGGACGGTGCCGTCGAAGCGCTTGGTCTCGGCCAGGTAGCGGGCGGCGGCGAGCAGCATGGTGGTGTGGCCGTCGTGGCCGCAGCCGTGCATCTTGCCGGGGTGCTGCGAGCGGTGGGCGAAGCCGTTCTCCTCGGTCATGTCGAGCGCGTCCATGTCGGCGCGGAGGCCGATGGCGCGGTTGCCGCGGCCGTTCCGCAGCACGCCGACCACGCCGGTGCGGCCGATCTCGCGGTGCACCTCGATTCCCCAGGAGGCCAGGCGTTCGGCGACCAGCGCGCTGGAGCGGACCTCCTCGAAGCCGGTTTCCGGATGGGCGTGGAGGTCCTGCCGCCATTCGGCCAGTTGCGGCTGCCAGGCGCGGATGTGGTCGACGGGGTTGGTCACGGCGCATCTCCTGAATGCCGGCAGTATCGGCCCCGCCGCGCAGCCCGGCAAACCTTGAAGAAAGTCCCTCGCAAGGCAATCGCCCGAAGGCCGGTCCATGCTTGCCGAGGTGGTGCCGAAGCGACGGGCGATCGACCGAAGGAATGCCTTGTTAAATTGAGTCGCTTGCAAAACTCTTGGTGGCTCCAGGTGTGTAGCCTCTGACGCCGGGGCGGCCTGCGACGGGGGCCGATAAGGATCGGCAAGATCGGTCCGATGCAGCGAATATCGACACCGTTTGCTGG
>JAABUN010007173.1_pt1 | contig 12230 bp, 8 predicted proteins | sample 5559311 | NCBI WGS metagenome assembly JAABUN01 (sample SAMN10711877, study PRJNA513370) | rock metagenome | isolation source: Antarctica rocks | place: Antarctica: Victoria Land, Siegfried Peak sud | reverse complement strand
AATGGACCGTGGGGCGAAGCTGAGGAAGCTCGGTCTGGAGCAAGACGTGGCCCCTATCAGGGTCTTTTGTAAGGTGAGCGACGGGACTCGAATCCGCGACCGCCTGGACCACAACCGGAAGGAGGGGGTGGTTAGGGGTCGCGATTTCCAGCTATAGAACCAAATAAGGTGTTCTGAGTTACTCCCCGTAGCGCTCACTTTGTTCCAAGACGGTTCCAAAGAACGAGGGGTAGAGTCTGCTCCTCCGACGACGCGGGAGGAGGCAAGACCGATGGGCACAGCACGACGGTCTGAACAGGGACTCGGACACCTGCACGAGCTCGACGGGAGGTGGTACGGCCGCTGGCGCTCGCCCGCCGGCAAGAACCGCAACCGCGCCGTCGGCACCGTCAAGGTCCGCGGCCATCGCGAGGGACTCAGCCGCGCCGAGGCCCGCAAGCGGCTGACGGCCATGATCGCGGCGGATGGGCGTGCGCCAATCAACGCCGACGACCGACCGACAATCAGAGAGCTCGGCGACGCGCTCTACACCCGGCTCGAGAACAAGGGCCGGTCCAGGTCGACGCTCGAGGCGGTTGAGTCGACCGTCCGCGTCCACCTGGAGCCGTTCTTTGGAACCACGCCGGTGGACAGGATCAAGGAGCGCGACCTCGAGCGGTTCATCGCCGATCGCCGTGCGGCGGGACTCTCGCCGAAGTCGATCCGCAACTACCTCGGGACGCTTCATTCGATCTTCGAGCTCGCGATCCGTCGCGGCCACGTCTCGGTGAATCCGTGCAAGCTGGTCGACAAGCCTCAGTCCGCGAACGACGTCGAGGAGATCCGCTTTCTCACCGTGGAGGAGCTCGACGCGGTGATCGCCCAGGCTGGCCAGGACGACGTGGGGCGCGTTGACCGAGTGCTGTGGCTCACCTGCGCGCTGACCGGCATGCGGATGGGAGAAACGCGCGGCTTTCGCTGGCGGGACATCGACTGGCTCGCGGCCAAGGTCCGGATTCGGCAGACCTACGTCCGGCGGGAGTTCAAGGCGCCGAAGTCCAAGCGCAGCTCCCGCGCCGTTCCCCTCGCCCGTCGCCTCGCGCGCGAGCTCGAACTCCTCTACCAGGACACCGCCTTCACCGGAGACGATCACCTCGTCTTCGGTCACCCTCATACGGGCACACCACTCGACGGTTCCAAGGCGCTCAAGCGGTACAAACGGGCGTGCCGAGCGGCCGGCGTGACCAAGACCAACCGTCTACATGATCTCCGCCACACGTTCGGCACGAAGCTTGCCGGCCAAGGCGTGCCCATGCGCACCTTGCAGGAGTGGATGGGGCACCGCGACTTCAAGACGACGTTGATCTACGCGGACTATGCCCCAGGCGCGAAGGAGGCCGCTTGGATTGACGCCGCCTTCGCGTCCGACCTCGTCGAAGAGACGTCACCGGACCCGACGAGCCATCCTCCGCTGTAGTCGTCGGCCGCTGGGAGCGCGACCGTAGCTCCGTCGGGGCCGGTGGACCCTGTGGCAAGGCTGGTCGATTGCGCCTGCGAAGCGGTCCTCATTGCCAACTCTGCGAGGATCGTTTGGCTCCATGGACCGACGCTGTCCGAACCGGACTCCGTCACCCCGCGTCGCCGCCCTCGATCATGACCGCTTGTTCGCGTTCGCGATGGCGCCGCTGACGGGAGCGGTTCGCGCAGTCGGGGCACGCGGTGGCGTCACGTCGTCCAATGAAGGGCGCGCCGCAGCCCAGGCACAGGCCGATCGTGACCGTCCTCCAGCCGAGGATCTATTGCCAGCGAGCTTGGGTGCGCGCACCGTCTGGCGAGTGCCAGGGCCCAGCGGGCGCTGCCCGACAACGAAGGGTTCGGCAGGCCGCTTCTGGCAAAGGCGGCAGAACTCGCCGGTCGCGCGGCGGCGCGGCACAATACCGTCGTGCACGCCCGGCAGAAGGCGATGCCTCGCGGTCTCCAGGGGATCCGATCGCCACCGGGCAGACGCGAGCGGAGTGGAAGGCGAGAGCAAGCTTGTAGAGCATCCAGTCGTTCAACATCTCCGGCTTGACGATCATCGGCGGGATCACAGAAAACCGTCACGAGCGCGCAGCCCGTCGGTGATCGCCTGTTCTACTTCGGTTCGTGCACGGGCGATGAGCGCCTCCGACGCCCGGCTTGCACGGTCACTGTACGGGCGCCCGCCCGTGAATCGTTTTCAATCGCCGCCAGACCGCGCTGCGTCTCGAGCGCCTCCTCCACGAGCGCGACCAGGGCTCCGGGTCTCCCATCGGGTGGTTCGAAGGAATCGGGATGCGGCTCGTTGGTGAGGACGTGATGAAGGAGGAAGCCGACCGACTGACACGCGGGCGAGAGGGTTTTGGAGGGCCACGAGCCGACTGGGCGAGCATCTAGCTGACGTGCCCAGGGAGGTTGTGAGCGGCTGAAGGTGACGTCCGGGCCGCTCCTGAGGCTGTGGGTCCTGCGAGAGATCCACTACCGAAGGAGGGCCCGGATGGGTCAGCACCTTAGGGCGAAGCTCGGACCTGCTGGGCGGATTGAGCTTGCGCGACTTCAGCTTGATGAGGGATCGACGGAGAGGGCGGCCGCGGCCGCCCTCTCCGTCGCGCCGGGTACCGCTCGGGGCGCGCATCATCGCCGTCTGCGATGCCTTCGACGCCATCATCAGTACGCGCCCCTACACCGCCGCACGAACCGTCGAACAGGCCACCAGCGAGCTGCGCCGCTACGCCGGCACGCAATTCGACTCGCGCGTCATCGACGCCTTCCTGACCGTGCTCGCAGCGCGCGCCCGCCAACCCGACGCGGCAGCCGCATCACCCGCCGGACTCCCAGCGACGACCACATAGCTCAGCTAACGCAGGCACGAGCAAGCTGCCACCGTCAGCCGGACGTGCTGAGGCCCTGCCAGCGTCACCACCCGTTTCCGCGCTTTGGCCGTGGGTAACCCAGAGGGCTGATGGCTTGTCTGATCACGCGAAAAGTCGAAGCATGAGCGGAGTGGACATGCGGCTGGGTCGCCTCTTCGACCAGGCCAGTGGCAGGGCGTACATCGTCGCAATCGACCACGGATTGGCGTTGGGCGCCCAGCCCGGCAACGACCACGGCCTCGAGATCGTCGAGCGCTCGCTTGCGGGCCACCCCGACGGCGTCCTCATCTCTCCTGGGCTGCTCGCCCGGTCCGCGCGTCAGTTCGGGCACCGGGGCGCGGCGTCGGCGATCGTGCGGACTGATTTCATCGCGCTCGACGAGCGGCTGAAACACTACGGCGACCTGCACCGGATGCTCTGCACGCCGCGAGAGGCCGCTGCGCTGGGCGCCGACGCAGTGATCTTGTATCTGGTGCTCGGCGTGGACGACGGAGGCACGCTGGCCGACAATGTCACGGCCGTCGCTCGCACCGCCGCCCAGGCGCACAAGGTCGGGCTGCCGCTCATCGCGGAGGTCGTGGCGTGGGGTTCGCAGGCCCCTGACCGCCGCGACGCCGACTTGCTGACCTTCGGCTGCCGCATCGCCGTGGAAGCTGGAGCGGACGCGATCAAGACGGAATACACCGGCGACGTGGAGAGCATGCGCCGGCTTGTGGAGGCCTGTCCAGCTCCGGTGATGGTCCTCGGTGGCGCCAAGCTCGAGTCGCCAGACGAGTTGTACGACGTCACCAGGGACGCGCTCCGGGCGGGTGTGTCAGGCGTCGTCTACGGCCGTAATATCTGGCAGGCCGACGATCCCGTCGGGATGGCCGACGCGATTCGCACGATCGTGCACCAGGACGGGGGCCGATAGGAGATGCTCGCCGCCGTTCTGCACGCTCCGAATGACCTTCGAACCGAGCAGGTCGATACCCCGTCCCCTGGCCCAGGCGAACTCCTGATCCGGGTGGGCGCGAACACTATCTGCGGAACGGACTTGCGGATCATAAGGGGCGAGAAGACCACAGGTATCACGCCCCCGACCATCGCGGGCCACGAGATCGCCGGACACATTGCAGAAGCGGGTTCGGAGGTCGAGGGCTACGAGGTGGATTCGGCCGTCGCGATCTCGCCGGAGATCCCGTGCGGACGCTGTTTTCAGTGTCTGCATGACATGGAGAACATGTGCGTTGACCAGCGTTACTTCGGTTACGGAGTTCCTGGAGGTCTGGCGGAGTTCGTGCTCGCTCCAGCCGACGCAGTGCGCGCGGGCTGCATCTTTCCGGTTTCCGGGGACCTCCCGAGCGAGCAGGTTGCGCTCGCCGAACCGCTTGCGTGCGTGGTGAACGGCCAAACCCGTTCTCAAGTAGGCCGCGGCGACAACGTGTTGATCATGGGCGCCGGGCCCATTGGCTTGTTACACCTACAGCTTGCACGCATAGCGGGCGCGGACGCCGTCGTGGTCAGCGAGCCCGATAGAGCGCGCCGAGAAGCGGCGGAGCGCTTTGGAGCGACAGGGGCAGTGGACCCTGGCAGCGGCGAGCTGCCCGCCGCCCTGCTCGACGCGACCGGGGGTGTGGGCGTCGACGTCGCGATTGTCTGCGTCGGCGTGTCTGAGCTGGTCAACCAGGCGCTCGAGCTGTGTCGCGTCGGCGGGCGGATCAACATCTTCGCCGGCTTGAAGAATCCGATGGCCGAGATAGACGGCAACGCCGTCCATTACAAGGAACTCAATCTCACCGGCACGTCAAATTCGCGGCGGTCGAACTACCGCACGGCGCTCCGCCTCATCCAGACAGGACGGATCGACTCGGCGGCCATGATCACGCATCGCTTCGGTCTTGCCTCGGTGACCAAGGCCATCGAGACGGTCGCAAGCCGCGAGGCGATCAAGGTCGCTGTCTTGCCGACGAAGTTCAGGAATGTCCCCTGAAGTGGGACACGTCGGGCCAGGAGCCCCACTTCTGTCGGTGCGTAGCCGCCGACCCCATCGTGCGACACTGCCAGACAAAACACGCGCGGATACCCCTTGTCGGGCGCTGTATTCCCAGACTATCGTCTGCCTTTCTCAATTTGCATTGAGATAGCGTCGGCGGTAACCTTGCCGGGCGCTTGGGACAGCCCGTCGCATTCTGCCCTAAGAATGAGAGCGAGTCGCTCGGCTCCTCCTCCACTCGGCTCGCCCGACGGGCTGTTCCAACGCCCGTCTCGCCGAGACATTGTGCGATCGCCCTGCGTCCTGACAGGAGAGGAGAGTGACCTGATGGCGCACGGCGCCGGTCCGAGCCGCGCAGGCGACCCCGCGACTCCTCCTGCGGTAGTCGAACGTCAGGGCCAAGTTGGGCCGAAGAGAACTTGGCCGAGTAAGTCATACTTCGTCGACGCCAGAGCAGCCCCCAAGCTACGCGAGACAGAGAGCACATGAGGATGAAGGCCGGCCGCTCCCCAGGCGTGACCAGCGAAGTAATTCTGTCGACATGAGCGCGTTGCCTGCCTTCGCGTTCGACCCGGCTGACATGGAAGGTCTACGGGCCAGGCTCGCGGATCTGCCGAGTTCAGCCGCATTCCCCGATCATGAGCTCAGGCGCGCGGAGTTCGGAGACGACGCGTTGTTGAGGCTGCCGCAGGCCCTTGAAGACCTGACAGGCTCGCGCGGGCCGGTGATTCTGGTTCAGGGCTCGACACCTATGTCCCGGGCTGGCGAGGACCTCAAGCCACTGGTGCGACGACTTCTCGACGACTCGGGATGGAAGGTCGAGACGATCGTCCTGCCCGTCGGCGACGACGGTGAGACGCATGCGGACGAGCAAACCGTGGAGTATGTGCTGAGCAGGCTGCGCGACAGCGTTCCGGTGGTGTCGCTAGGCTCGGGCACCGTCACCGACGTCACGAAGCACGCGTGCTTCACGTTCGGCCTGGACCACGGGCCGCTTTCGCTGGTGTTCTGCGCGACCGCGAATTCCGTGCCGGCCTACACGGCGCAGATGTCGGTGATTTCTCGAGCCGGCGTCAAGCGCACCCGACCTTCCCGGCTGTCCGATGTCCTCATCCACGACACCCAGGTGCTGCGCGACGCTCCGCCGCATACCATCGCCGCAGGCATTGGCGATATTTCGGCGATGTTCGTGTCGTTCGGCGACTGGTCTCTCGCACACCAACTGGGGCTGGGCAAGTTCGATCAAGCACCGGTCGACCTTGTCGCTGATGTGCGTGAGACGCTCCTGCCGTACGCGCGTGAAATGCGGATGCGGACGGCTGTCGGAGTGGACGTGCTCAGCCGTCTGCTCGCGCTCTCCGGCCTAGCCGTCACGCTCGCCGGCGAGTCGGCGCCGCTCTCCGGGTATGAGCACGTCACCGTGCACATGCTCGACATGGCCGCAGGCCACTTCGGGCGCGGTGTCGGCACCCATGGCTCTCAAGTCGGGATGGCAGTGATGCCTTGCTCGGTCTCCTGGACTATCTTGCTTGACGAGTTCGATCCCGCTGCCGTTGATGTCGACGGCTGCTACCCCTCCTTCGAGACCATGGAGTCCGTAGTGGGAGCTACGTTTGAACCCATCGACCCTTCAGGCAGGATGGCCGAAGAGTGCTGGCGGGACTACCGCGCGAAGCTTGCAAGGTGGCACGACGCGCGGCCTGCCTTCGAAAGCCTGCTCGCCGACTGGGCGGATCAGCGTGTTCGTTTGCGCGAGCTCGTCGGACCTTTTGAGCAGTACGTGAGCCTACTTCGGGACGCGGGACTGCCTTTGCGCTGGGAGGAGCTTCCGGTCGCGGTTTCGGAGGCTGAGGCCCGGTGGGCCTTTGCCAACGCGCATCTCATGCGTCAGCGATTCACCCATGCCGATCTCCTTTACTACTTGGGCTGGTTCGATGAGCCGTTCATCGACCGGGTGTTCTTACGTGTCCGTGACTTCGACGTTCCTCTTCGGCCGACGGATAATCCCGTTTAAGCCCTCCGCGAGAGTTCACCTGTGCGAGCGCGTGGTGCGCAGTCGCGACCGGATCGCGTCGAGGGCTGGGCCGGTGGCGTCGTTGTCTGCGGCCTGCAGGTGGCGACGGAGCCGCTTCTCGTAGACGCGCCGCTGGACGTACAGACGCGCGATGCCGCCGCCGAAGAGACCCACCATGTTGACGCCGAGCTGGATGAGCGCGCCACGCATCTCCTCCCAGTCTTCATACGCGATCGACAAGCCGATATCGCCGAGCGCCGGCACCGTGGTGACCGAGATCAGCACGCCGATAAGCGCCCCCGATTTCGCGGAAGTGAGCGACAAGACGCCCGCGGTTCCGGCGAGCCACGCGATGAGGAACGAGAAGAAGTCCGGGTTGGAAATGAAGATGGTGAGCGGGTGGGAGGCCTTCGGCCCGTCCGGAGCTAGACCAGTCACCTTGAAGAGCAGCGACCACACGACCACGACCGCCACCGCAGCCGGGAAGGCGACGCCGAGCGCGGCGAATGACTTCTTCGCCAAGTCAATGCGCTTGTCGACGACTGCCACGCAGGCGGCGGCGACCGGCCCGAAGTCCGGACCCACCACCATCGCACCGACGACGAGGATCGGCGAATCGAGCAAGATCCCGACCGCCGCGATCAGAGCCGCGATCGCCATGAACTCGACGAAATTGATCGACAGCGCCGTTTCCTCGGAAGTGTGAGCCTCGACGTCCTCCCACACCACCTCGTCGCCGAACGGCAGGTCTTCGGCGGCCTTTTTCGCCTCATCGACCGCATCTGAGATGTGCGTTTCGACATGGGTCACCGAGATCGAGCCCGCGCGATGTATCTCTAGCGCGCGCAGGTCATCGATAATGATGCTGGCCTCCTTACGCGCGACATCGCAGAGGATCAAGTGGCCCTCCGACTTGTGTCCCACGCGCGGAAAGTGGGAGATGTTGCACACCGTGGGCGACTCGGAAAGGACCTCGAGCGCGCGCTCAACCCGATCCGCAGGAGCGAGGATCCGCAGATGGACCATTCAGCACGCCAGCCGGGCGAAGGTCGTCGAAGTGTTCCTCCACCCAGTCGACCGAGCCTGCTGTGGGCCTATTGCCGCCACGCCAACGGCAATAGGATCCACAGACCCGCGAACCGACGTGTCGTAGAAAACCACGTCGCGCTTAGGCCGCTGAGCTTGCCCCCAGGGGTGCTGGGGCCGTCTGACTCGCCGCATCGGTCGCCGGAGGCTCGGTGATCAGGGGGTCTGGTCTGACTCATGGCCAGGTGACCTCTCGGTCTCCAAGTCGACGTGTGCCCAGAATCGGTCTTCGACGACGATGTGCTGGTCCTTCGGCGGCCTCTGGTAGTTGTCAGTGTTCGCGGGGCGGTCGGGCAGCTCGATCGGGCCGGGTAGGGCGTCTTGGTAGGGGATCCGGTCGAGGATGTGGGAGATGCAGTTCAGGCGAGCGCTCTTCTTGTCGTCGGCTTCGATGGTGTACCACGGGGCCTCGCGAATGTCGGTATTGGAGAACATCTCGTCCTTGGCCTTAGAGAAGTCGACCCACTTCTCACGGGACTTGAAGTCCATCGGGCTGAGCTTCCAGCGCTTCATCGGATCAGCGGCCCGGGCCTGGAAGCGCGACTCCTGCTCGGCGTCAGACACTGAGAACCAGTACTTGAGCAGGATGATCCCTGACCGGACGAGCATGCGCTCGAACTCGGGGGTGGAGCGCAGCCAGTCCCGGTATTCCTCCTCGGTGGCGAAGCCCATCACCCGCTCGACGCCGCCGCGGTTGTACCAGGAGCGGTCAAGGATCACGATCTCGCCCGCGGCGGGGAGATGCGAGACGTAGCGCTGGTAGTACCACTGGGTGCGCTCGCGATCCGAAGGAGCCGGAAGCGCCACCACCGAAGCGCCACGCGGATTCAAAGGCTCGGTCAGCCGCTTGATCGTCCCGCCCTTGCCGGCCGCGTCACGACCCTCGAAGATGAGCACCACCTTGAGCCCCTGCTGCTTTACCCAGTACTGCATCTTGACGAGCTCGATCTGAAGCTGGGCCATCCGCTCCTCGTACTCACTCCGCTTGAGCTTCGGAGCCTTGTGCTGATCGTCGGCCGAGTCCTTGGCCTTCTTAGCCGCCTTGGCGCTCGCCTTGCCGTTCTTGCCGCCCTTCTTGTCCTTGCCGCTCTGCTTACCCTTGCCTGCCATCTAATTCTCCTCCGCTGACGCTCCGCCGGCCGCGTGTGCGGCTGACCGTTGCAAAGTGGGTGATCTTGAGGGAGTGGGCGCGCTTGATCGGCGACTGCCCGCACGCGCGAGTGATGGTCACGATCCCTCCTCGGGGGCGGCCCGGTCGGCGGCCCAGGGCTCGCCGCGCAGCTGCGAGCGGGCGGCGTCGGCCACGGCCTCGGTGGTGAACCCGAAACGCTTCTGGAGATCCTTCAGTGGGGCCGACATACCAAAGGAGCGCATGGTGATCGTGGCCCCGTGTGTTCCGACGTAACGGTGCCAGCCGAAATCAGACGCCTGCTCGATCGCCACGCGCGCGGTGACGGCGGAGGGCAGGACCTGCTCGCGGTATTCGGGCGTCTGACGCTCGAAGAGATTCCACGAGGGCATGGACACCACCCGGGCCCTGACGCCCTCCTGGGTCAGTGCCTCATAGGCCTTGACCGCCAGACCCACTTCGGTACCGCTGGCCAGCAGGAGCACCTCCGGCTCGCCGTCCGGCGGGTCAGCCAGGACGTACGCTCCCTGGCGTACCCCGGTCACTGCCGCATATTGGTCGCGGTCGAGCGTCGGCATGGCCTGGCGCGAGAGGACGAAGACGACCGGTTGATGACGGAACTCCATGACCATCCGCCACGCTTCAGCCACCTCGTTGGCGTCACCCGGTCGGATGGTGACCAGTCCAGGCATCGCGCGCAGCGAGGCGAGCTGTTCTATGGGCTGATGAGTCGGGCCGTCCTCGCCCACCCCGATCGAGTCGTGGGTGAAGATGAAGATCGTCGGAATCTCCATCAGGGCCGAAAGGCGGATGGGCGCTCGTCCGTAATCCGAGAAGATGAGGAAACCCGACCCGTAAGCGCGAAGCTTGGACAGCGAAAGCCCATTGACGATCGAGCCCATGGCGTGCTCGCGGATGCCGAAGTGCAGGTTGCGGCCGTGACGGTTCTGGGGACCGAAGTCCCCCGCCCCCTCGAAGGTCAGGCCGGTGTTGGTCGACTTGGCAAGATCGGCCGCACCGCCGATCAGCCAGGGATGCTGTTGCGCGATCGCGTTGAGAACCTGGCCGGACGCAACCCGGCCGGCCACGCCTTCGGCGTCGGGTGGGAACTCGGGTATGTCCGCGTCCCAGCCGTCTGGGAGCTCGCGGCGCTGCATGCGGGTGGACTGCTCGGCCAGATCGGGATGCTCTTGCTGGTACTCCTCGAAGCGGGAGAACCACGCCTCGCGCAGCTCGCGTCCGCGCCTGCCGACCCGCTCCTCGAAGTGCTCGCGCACGCCGTCCGGGACGAGGAACTGCGCGTCCTCAGGCCAGCCGTAGCCGCGCTTGGTGAGCCGGACTTCTTCCTCCCCGAGCGGCGCGCCGTGAGCACCGGAGGTGTCCTGCTTCGTCGGCGCGCCGTAGGCGATATGGCTATCGACGATGACGAGCGTCGGACGGTCGGTCTCGTGTCGGAAGGTTTCGAACGCCCGAGCGAGCATCTGGCGGTCGTTGGCGTCGCCGACCCGGGTGACGTTCCAGCCATAGCCGATGAAACGCGTGGCCACGTCGTCTGAGAACGCGATGTCGGTGCGCCCGTCGATGGTGATGTGGTTGTTGTCGTAGATCCAGCACAGGTTCGCCAGCTTGTTGTGGCCGGCGAACGACGCGGCCTCCGTAGAAACACCCTCCATCAGGCAGCCGTCCCCGGCCAGCGCATACACGTCGTAGTCAAAGAGCTCAAAGCCCGGGCGGTTGAAGTGCCCCGCCTGCCACTGGCCGGCCAGCGCCATACCCACGGAGGTGGCCACGCCCTGCCCGAGTGGTCCGGTCGTCGCCTCCACGCCACTCGTCCAGCGGTACTCGGGATGGCCCGGGCACTTTGAGTCCATCTGTCGGAAGCGCTTGATGTCGTCGAGGGTCACGGCCGGCTCGCCCATGCGCTCGTACGCCGGGTTGACTCCTCTGACCCCTGAGAGGTGGATGAGCGCGTAGAGCAATGTCGACGCGTGCCCGATGGAAAGCACGAAGCGGTCCCGGTTCGGCCAGATCGGGTCAAGCGGGTCGAAGCGCAAGAAGCGCTCCCAGAGCGTGTACACCACCGGGGCCATGGCCATCGGGGTCCCGGGGTGGCCAGAGTTGGCCGCCTGCACCGCATCCATGGCCAGCGTGCGCAGAGTGGTGACGCACAGCTCGTCGAGGTCGGCGCCGTCGAGAGTGGAAGGACGGCCAGTGTCAGGGGTTATCGCAGCGCTCACAGGGTGGGCCTCTCTGCGCCGTTCAGTGTGGCGCGGTACAGGATCTCCAGGGGGTGCACGGTGGTCAGACCGGTGGCGTGCTCGATCTGCCAGCGGCACGTCTCCGAGTCGCAAACCGCCAAGTCGGGCTGGTTGGCGGCGATCTGCTTGAAAAGGGGGTCACCGACCTTCATCGCGATGTCGTACTTCTCGCGCTTGACGCCGTAGGTGCCGGCGATTCCGCAGCATGTCGCGCTCATGTCGATGACCCGCAGCTCGGGCACGAGCGCCATCAGCTCGAGCGCGGGCTTGCCGATGCCGTGACCCTGCTGCTGGCACGGCGCGTGGTAGGTGACGGTCTGTGGCAGGGGCGCGAACTCCGTCCGCAGCTCGCCACGGTCGTGCATGTCGACGAGGTACTCCATGATGTCGAACACCCGCTCGCTGACCACAGCCAGGTCGGGGTCGTCCATCAGGCCGAGGATCTCGCGGGCCTCGCGCTTGAGCATGAGCGTGCAGCTCGTGGAGCTCCCAACGATGTCGACCCCGGCCCGTGCCGCCGGCGCGAGGGTCTTGGCCATGGCACGGACGTACTTCCGAGCGGCGTCGAACTGGCCGTTGGACTGCAGCGGCAACCCGCAGCACGACTGGCCGCGGGGCACGTCGACCTGGCAGCCGCTTCCCTCAAGCAGCGCGACGGTCATCTCCCCGACCCGGGGCTCGTACCAGTTGGCCCCGCAACCGTGGAAGTAGGCGACACGGCGGGTCGCGGCCGGAGAGCGGTGGGCCTTGGCCCACTTCTGAAACGTGCGGCCCGCGAACTTCGGCACCGGCGCGTGTCGGTGCACTCCTATCACCTTCTCGCCGATCCAGCGCAGCGGCGGGCTGGTCATCGACTTGTTGATCAGCGGCGCCACCGGCGTCCCCACCCGGCCGAGCA
>JAABUN010007172.1_pt1 | contig 12232 bp, 9 predicted proteins | sample 5559311 | NCBI WGS metagenome assembly JAABUN01 (sample SAMN10711877, study PRJNA513370) | rock metagenome | isolation source: Antarctica rocks | place: Antarctica: Victoria Land, Siegfried Peak sud | reverse complement strand
CGATCATCCCCTCGATCTGGGCGTCGCTGACCCGCTGGACGCCGTCCGCGCTGGCCACGAGCACGACGGGGAAGATCCGCCGGGCGAGGTCCGGCCCGCCGGTGGCGCTGTCGTCGTCGGCGGCGTCGTAGAGAGCCTGCAGCACGGCCAGGGTGGCCGAGCCGGCGTCGAGGTCAGGGCGGTACAGCTTCTTGAGCGCGCCGCGGGCGAAGACCGAGCCGGAGCCGACGGAGAAGAACGCGTGCTCCTCGTACCGCCCGCCGGTGGCGTCGTAGGAGAAGATCCGTCCCTCGTGCGAGGCCACGTCCCAGCCGGCGAACAGGGGCACGACGACGAGGCCCTGCAGGGCCAGCCCGAGGTTCTGCCGGATCATCGCGGCCAGCCGGTTCGCCTTGCCGACCAGGGACAGCGGCGCACCTTCGATCTTCTCGTAGTGCTCCAGCTCGACCTGGAACAGCCCGACCATCTCGACCGCGATGCCCGCGGCGCCGGCGATGCCCACGACGGAGAACTCATCAGCAGGGAAGACCTTCTCGATGTCGCGCTGGGCGATCACGTTGCCCATCGTCGCCCGCCGGTCACCGGCGATCACCACGCCGCCCGGGAAGGTGGCCGCCACGATGGTGGTGCCGTGCGGGGCCAGGTCGGCGACCCCGGCTGACACGGTGCGGCTGCTGGGCAGGACGTTCGGGGCCACCTGGGCGGCGAAGTCGGTGAAGGACGAGGTGCCCACGCCGAGGTACTCCGCGGGCCGCCCCGGGGTGCTGGCTGGAGGGCTCACTGGCCGCCCTTCTGGACGAAGGAGCGCACGAACTCCTCGGCGTTGACCTCCAGGACGCCGTCGATCTCGTCCAGCAGAGAGTCGACCTCGGAGTCCAGCTCGGCCTTGTGCGCGGAGTCGGCGGGGACCAGCTCTTCCTCGAGCTCGGTGTCCTCCGTGCGCCGCGTCCGGCGGGCGCTCTGCTCTGACTCAGCCATCGCTGCTCCTCTGATCGACCCGCGCACGGTGTCCCGGGCGTGCTGGCCCGTCGTGCGTCGAGTGCTGCCCAGCCTAACCACCGTCGCCGACAGTTCCCGGCCCGCCGGGACGGAACCCGGCTCAGCGGCCGAGGGCGGCGAACAGCTCGGTGACGTCGGCGCAGTCCTCGAGGACCTGCCCGACCTGGGCCCTGGTGCCGCGCAGCGGATCCAGCAGCGGGACCCTCTGCAGGGCGGACCGGCCGGGGACGTCGAAGATCACGGAGTCCCAGGACGCGGCGACGACTGCGGAGCCGAAGAGCTCCATCACCCGGCCGCGGAACCAGGCCCGGGTGTCCTCCGGCGGCGTGGTGCGCGCGGCCTCGACCTCCTCGTCACCGACCAGTCGACGCATCTTCCCCTTGGCCACCAGGGCGGCGTAGAGGCTGCGGGCGGGGTCGACATCGGCGTACTGCAGGTCGATCAGCGCCAGCTTGGGCGCGTCCCAACCCAGCCCGTCGCGGGCCCGGTAGGACTCCATCAGCGCCAGCTTGGCCACCCAGTCCAGCTGGTCGGCCAGCACGAGCGGGTCGTGACGCAGCGCGTCCAAGCACTCCTGCCAGCGGGTGAAGACGTCCTTGGCCTCGGTCACCGCCGTCTCGGGCAGCTCTCCGGCGACCCGCTCCAGGTGCCGGCGGCACGCCCCCAGGTACGTCTCCTGCAGGTCGACCGCGCTGAACCGACGACCATCGGCCAGGGTCAGCGGGGCTGCGCAGCCGACGTCCTGGCTGACCGCCCGCATCGCCGCCACCGGTGCCTCCAGCCGGAGGTCGGCGCCCAGTCCGCCGGCCTCGATCACCCGCAGCACCCACGAGGCCGTCCCCACCTTGAGGTAGGTGGAGGTCTCCGACAGGTTCGCGTCGCCGGTGATGACGTGCAGCCGCCGGTGCCGGGTGGCGTCGGCGTGCGGCTCGTCGCGGGTGTTGATGATGGGCCTGTTGAGGGTCGTCTCGAGGCCCACCTCGGCCTCGAAGAAGTCCGCCCGCTGGCTCAGCTGGAAGCCCGCCTGCTGGCTGGCTTGACCGAGGCCCACCCGCCCGGCGCCGGTGATCACCGCGCGGGAGACGAGGAAGGGGGTGAACTGGGTGACCACCCGGTCGAACGGGGTGGCCCGGTCCAGCAGGTAGTTCTCGTGGGTGCCGTAGGAGGCGCCCTTGCCGTCGGTGTTGTTCTTGTAAAGCCGGACCGAGCGGCCGAGCGACTGGCTGGCTCTACGGGCAGCGATCGCGGCGACGGCGTCGCCGGCCTTGTCCCAGCGGACGACGTCGAGGGCGCTGGTCACCTCCGGGCCGGAGTACTCAGGGTGTGCGTGGTCGACGTAGAACCGCGCCCCGTTGGTCAAGATCAGGTTGGCCATGCCGAGGTCGGAGTCGGTGAGCTGGTCGGGGTGCGCGGCGCTCCGGGCGATCTCGTAGCCACGGACGTCGCGCAGCGGGCTCTCGGTCTCGTAGTCCCAGCCGGCGGGCTCTCCGGGTGCGGAGCTGGCGTAGGCCTTGACGACATGGTTGGACAGCTGCATCGGGTGCAGGTCGTCCTCCGCCGCCGCACGCGACGGACCGGGGAGGGCGCTGATCCCGTACTCGGTCTCCAGGCCCATCACCCGCGTCGGACGCGGGGGCTCGGACGGGTCGGGCCCGCTCGAGGTGCTGCCTCCGCTCCGGGACCGGTCCGCCATGGCGCCCAGCGTAGTGTTGCCGCCGTGAGAATCTGGCCCGCGCTGGCTGCCGACGTCATCTGCATCCTCGTCTTCGCCATCGTCGGGCGCAGCAGCCACGCCGAGAGCACCGACCTGCTCGGTGTGCTGGCCACCGCCTGGCCCTTCCTGGCCGGATACGTCCTCGGCCTGGCCCTGTCCCGCAGCTGGAACGACCCTGTGGTCCGAAGGTCCGCGCTGATCCTGTGGGCGTCCACGGTGATGGTCGGGATGGCCCTGCGCGTCTTGACCGGGGCTGGCGTCCAGCTGTCCTTCGTTGTCGTCACCGCCGTGGTCCTGGGTGTCCTGCTGCTCGGCTGGCGGGGCCTCTGGTCCCTCGTCCAACGCGCCCGCCGCCGCAGCGACAGCAGCGCCACCGTCTAACAGCCGGACGCAGGACCCGAGGGGCAGGGAGCGGACCGGGGGTTCCGAAGGTGCGGAACCCCTACAAGTACTGACCCGTGTTGCTCACCGTGTCGATCGACCGCCCGGGCTGGGTCCCCTTGTTCGAGGAGATGAGGGTGCGGATGAAGACGATCCGCTCGCCCTTCTTGCCCGAGATCTTGGCCCAGTCGTCCGGGTTGGTCGTGTTCGGGAGGTCCTCGTTCTCGGCGAACTCGTCGAGGCAGGCCTGGAGCAGGTGGCCGATCCGCAAGCCGCGGACGCCGGTGTCGAGCAGGTCCTTGATCGCCATCTTCTTGCCGCGGTCGACGATGTTCTGGATCATCGCTCCTGAGTTGAAGTCCTTGAAGTAGAGGACCTCCTTGTCCCCGCCCGCGTAGGTGACCTCGAGGAACTGGTTCTCCTCCGACTCCTCATACATCCGGGCGACGGTCCGGTCGATCATGCCGGCCACCGTCGCCTCGCGGTCGCCGTCGAACTCGCCGAGGTCCTCAGCGTGCAGCGGCAGCGTGGGCGTCAGGTACTTGCTGAAGATCTCCCGTGCGGCCTCGACGTCGGGCCGCTCGATCTTGATCTTGACGTCCAGCCGGCCCGGCCGCAGGATCGCCGGGTCGATCATGTCCTCGCGGTTGGAGGCGCCGATGATGATCACGTTGTCCAGGCCCTCAACCCCGTCGATCTCGCTGAGCAGCTGCGGGACGATCGTGTTCTCCACGTCGGAGGAGACACCGGTCCCGCGGGTGCGGAACAGGGAGTCCATCTCGTCGAAGAAGACGATCACCGGCATGCCGTCGGAGGCCTTGTCGCGGGCCCGCTGGAATACCAGCCGGATGTGCCGCTCCGTCTCCCCGACGTACTTGTTCAACAGCTCGGGGCCCTTGATGTTGAGGAAGAAGCTGCGCCCCTCCTGCCCGGTCCGCTCGGTGACCTTCTTGGCGAGTGAGTTGGCAACGGCCTTCGCGATCAGCGTCTTGCCGCAGCCGGGCGGGCCGTACAGCAGGATGCCCTTGGGTGCCTTGAGCTCGTGCTCGGCAAACAGCTCCTTGTGCAGGTAGGGCAGCTCGACCGCGTCCCGGATGGCCTCGATCTGGCCGCCGAGGCCGCCGATCACCGAGTAGTCGATGTCCGGCACCTCCTCGAGCACCAGCTCCTCCACGTCCATCTTCGGCACCCGCTCGTAGGCGAAGTGCACCCGCCGGTCGATGAGCAGCGAGTCGCCGGAACGGAGCTTCTCATCCCGGAGCCGCTGGGCCAGCCGGACGACGCTCTCCTCGTCGCCGTGCCCGACCACCAGGGCCCGGTCACCGCCGTCCATCACCTCTTTCAGCAGCACCACCTCACCCACCTCGTCGAAGTCCAGCGCCGCGACCACGTTCATCGCCTCGTTGATCATCACCTCGCGGCCCGGGAGGACGCTCGCGAGATCGACGTCCGGGCTGACGCTGACCCGCATCTTGCGTCCGGACGTGTAGATGTCGGCCGTGTGCTCGCCGGTGTCGGCGAGGAACACACCGAAGCTGGCGGGCGGCTGGGCCAGCCTGTCCACCTCGGTCTTCAGCGAGACGATCTGGTCGCGGGCCTCGCGCAGCGTCGAGGCGAGCCGCTCGTTGTTGGCCGCCGTCGAGCGCGAGTCCTGCCGGGCGTCGGCCAGTCTGCGCTCGAGGACGGCGATGTCGTGCGGGTGCGACGACAGCCGCTCGCGCAGCCTGGTGAGCTCTTCGCTGAGCGCGTTGATCTGGGCGATGAGCGCTCCGCGGTCCTCCGGAGCAGCACGGTCCTGGACGGGTCCGGTCATGACGCACCTCCTGCGCAAGACCCTACCCGCGGGCTCACCGGGGTCCGGTGTAATCCTCGCCATACGCGCCGGGGGCCGGACGACGCTTGCGGGGCGGTGCCGTGACGCCGGGAGCGAGCCGCCGGGCCGTCACCAGGAAACCCGTGTGACCCACCATGTCGTGCCGCGGCCGGACGGCCAGCCCCTCGGCGTGCCAGGCCCGGACCAGCGTCTCGTTCGCCTCCGGCTCGGTGAACCCGCCCTGGACCCGCAGCGTCTCCACCGTCCGCCCCAGCTGCGTGGTCGTGGCGACGTAGGCGCACAGCACCCCGCCGGGCACGAGCACCTCCGACAGGGCCGCCACGCACTCCCAGGGCGCCAACATGTCGAGGATGACCCGGTCGACGGGCCGGTCGCCCAGGTTCTCGACCAGGTCCCCGACCTGCAGGTCCCAGGACGGGTGAGGACTGCCGAAGAAGTTGTCGACGTTCGCCCGTGCCTGGGCGGCGAAGTCCTCGCGTCGCTCGTAGGAGCGCACCCGGCCGGTGGGACCGACCGCCCGCAGCAGGGTGCAGGTCAGGGCGCCCGAGCCGGCGCCGGCCTCGACCACCCGGGCCCCGGGGAAGATGTCGGCCGCCATCGCGATCTGCGCCGCGTCCTTGGGGTAGATCACCTGGGCCCCGCGGGGCATCGTCACCGTGTACTCGTTGAGCAACGGGCGCAGGGCCAGGTAGTCGGTGCCGCCGACCGAGGTGACGACGACGCCTTCGGGCCGGCCGATCAGCTCGTCGTGGTCGACCGCACCCTTGGTGGTGTGGAACCGGCCGCCGACGGCCAGCAGGACGGAGTGCCGGCGGTTCTTGTTGTCGGTCAGGGTGATCCGCTCGCCGGCAGCGAGCGGACCTATCCGCACCCCTGACGGGACGCCGGCGCGCTCGGATGCGGGCTCAGCCATTCGAGATCCCGAACAGTCCGAGCTGCCAGCCCGGGCCGTAGGAGGTCTCGGTCATCTGGGCCCCGGTGCGGACGTAGACGTACTCGTCGGACTGGCTGACGGGCAGCACGACGAGGTCGGCCATCGCCTGCTTCTGGAGCGTGGCCAGCAGCTGGTTCGCCGCGTCGTCGGTGGTGGCTGCGCGGTACCCGGTCTCGGCGGTCTTGACAGCCTCGGCCGCGCCGGGCAGTGGGGAGTCGACGTAGGGCTGGAGCCAGGCCAGGGCCGTCGCCGTCCAGGCTTTCCGGTCGACGAGGTTGAGGTCACCCGGCTCGTCGGCCCGGAGCCGGACGCTGAGCCCGCCGGTGTCCTCGAGGCGGCTGCGGATCAGGGTGGCGATGTCGCGTCCGTTCGGCTGGGAGGAGGCGTAGCCCAAGGTGAGGTTGATCCGGTTGGCCCAGGTCACCTTGGGGTCGGTGGCGCCCCCGAGGGCGAAGGTCGCGAGGTGGCCGGGGACCCCGCCGGGCACGACCGAGTCCGACGTCCGGTCACCCTGCAGGGCCAGGGCGATGGCGGTTCGCAACGCCTTGTCCGACCGGCTCGGCGAGTCCGAGGACCACACGAGCTGCAGCACCCGGGTGCCGGTCAGCACCTGCTGGCGGAACCCTGAGGCGGTCGTCGAGTCGGCGTTGTTGGCCTGCTGGCCGAGCCGGATCAGGGCGGCCTCGTCGAGCCCGCGCCAGACGACGTCGACGGCCCCCTTGGTCATGGCGTCCTCGACGGCGGCCGAGTCGGCGACGCTGCGGTAGACGAGGCCGTCCAGTCGCGCGGGGTTGCGGCCCTGGTAGTCCTTGTACTTCTGCAGCGCGATCTGGCCGGGCTCGAAGGAGGCGACGCTGAACGGGCCCGACCCGACGATGGGGTCCTCCGGCCGCCGGACCGAGTCGGCGTCGTAGGTCTCCTCGTCGACGATGGAGGCAGCCGGGGAGGCCAGGGCCCAGCCGAACTGGTTGTCCACCCGGCTGAGCAGGAAGCGGACGGTGCGAGCGTCGGGCGTGTCGATCCGGCGCAGGGACGACAGCAGCGGGGCCGAGGAGCCCGGCACGTCCAGCCTGGCGGCACGTTCGATGCTGAACTTCACGTCGCTGGAGGTGAGGGCATGGCCGTTGTGGAAGGTCTCGTCCTTGTTGAGGGTGCAGGTCAAGGTGGTCACCGCGGTGTACTTGCAGTCCTGGGCGGCGTCGGGCTTCAGCGCCGTCTCCCCCGGCGCGGTGGTCAGCAGCCGCTGGAAGACGTTGATGGCCAGCATGGCCGAGGCTGCGTCGGTGATGGCTGCCGGGTCGGTGACGCGGACGACGTCGGTGCTCATCACCGTGAAGGGCCTCGGGGCGGCGCTGCCGGACGGGGTGGGCTCTGGACCGTTGCCGCCCAGGCTGCAGCCGGTCAGAGCCAGCGCGGCGGCGAGCACGCAGACCAAGCCCAGACGCCGCTCAGGCCTGTTCATCGGCGTCCTCCAGCAGCCGGCCCACGGCGGCAGCGTCCAGATCGGCCAGCGAGGTCACCACCCGGCGCCGCGGCGCGGGCGGCACCTCGACGCGGTTGGGCACGGCCAGCACCAGGGCTCCGGCGGCGTTGCCGGAGCGGGCGCCCGTCACCGAGTCCTCGATCACCACGCAGCGGCGCGGGTCCACGCCGAGCGCGACGCACGCCTTCTCGTACGGCTCGGGATGCGGCTTGCCCTGGCTGACCTCGTCACCGGCGACCGACACCGCGAACGTCCCGACCGGCAGCTGGCCGAGGGCGGCGTCGAGCAGCACCCGGTACGACGCGGAGACGAGGGCGCACGGCACGCCGGCATCGCCGAGGGAGGTGAGCAGCTCCCGGGCGCCGGGGCGCCACGGCATGGGCCGGTCGGCGAGGAACTCGACCACCCGACCCAGCAGCTGGTCGACCACCCAGGCGGGGTCGAGGTCGCGACGACCGATGGCGTTCAGGATGTAGATGCCGGAGTCGATCAGCGAGTTGCCTACCAGCTCGTCGGCCTGCTGCTCCGACCAGGTCCCGCCCAGCCTGGCGATTAGCTCGAACTCCGCCTCGATCCACAGGGGCTCGGTGTCGGCGAGCGTGCCGTCGAAGTCCCAGAGGACGGCGGCCGGGGTGGAGGTCGTGGTGCTCATCATCGCGCCGCCATCCTCCCAGCCGCGCTGGCGAAGGCGCGAATCCCCAGGCTGCTGGAGCAGGGCCGCGGTGCTCTCCGCCGGGCGAACCACCGCCGGCCGGCCGGAGCCCTCGACCGATAGCCACGCCGAGGCGTCGAGCAGGACAGGATGCGCCAGAACGACCTCGTCCTGGCCGGATGGACGGTGCTGCGATCCACGGGTGCCGGACAGCCACCGGTAGGGGTGGTCCGGTCGCTGAGAGCCTTGGTTAAGGTGACGACCGGGGCCGATGCCGCCCCGCCGCCTCAGGAGGTCCAGAGATGCTCGAGAACGACCAGATCGCTCAGGTGATGGGCCGCGAGGTCCACGGCCCGGACGGTGAGAAGATCGGCAAGGCAGGCCGCGTCTACGTCGACGACGAGAGCGGCACCCCGACCTGGGTGAGCGTGGAGACCGGCCTGCTCGGCACCCGGTCCAACTTCATCCCGCTGCACGGGGCCAGCTTCGACGGGGACCGGCTGAGCGTCCCCTACGACAGGGGGCGGGTCAAGGGCGCCCCCGACCTCGGCGACGGTGACCACCTCTCTCCCGAGGACGAGGAGGTGCTGAAGCGCTACTACTCCGGCCAGGACTTCGACGGCGTCCGGGACGACGAGCGGCTGGGAACCCGTGACGGGGCGGACCTCGACGACCGCGACAACCGGGACCGGACCGACCCCCGTGGGGCGGCGGTGGGCGTCGCAGACGACGACGCGATGACGGTGTCGGAGGAGCAGCTGGCGGTCTCGACACGGTCGGTCCCCACCGAGCGCGTCCGGCTGCGCAAGCACGTCGTCACCGAGGAGGTGACGCTGACGGTGACCCTGCGCAAGGAGCGCTTCACCGTCGAACGGGAGCCGATCGCGGAGGCGGATGCCGGCGAGCACGTGGGGGGTAGCGACTTCGCCGACAGCGATCAGGAGATGGTCCTCTACGAGGAGGTCCCGGTCGTGCAGAAGGTGGTCCGCCCGGTTGAGCGCATCCGGCTCGCCAAGGAGGTCACCACCGAGGAGCAGACGGTGGGTGGGGAGGTCCGCAAGGAGCGGGTCGAGGTCGACCAGCCCGAGGACCTGACAGACCGGGACGACCGGGGCCGGCTCGGCTGAACCCGTCGGCGGGCAGACCAGAGACCGCTGGGAGATCGCACCGGGCTGACCGGCGGATGGCTGCGACCTGTCAGCGTTCTCCCGGCCCCGCCGTCGTGATGGCGACTCGGTGGAACTCGTGTGCGAAAGCGGCGACCGAGCCGAAACGGTCCCTCGGAGCCGGCGCACACGCCCGTCGCAGCACCGACGCCAGGGGCCGCGGGCCGCAGAAGGCGTCGGCCTCCTCGGTCAGCCGGGTCCCGAAGTGCCACGCCAGGCGACCGAGGGTGAACACGGTGGTGCGCTGGTCCAGAACGGCGCCGAGGACGTGCTCCTCGGGCGCCATGAAGCGGTCGGCGCCGAACATCCGGCCCATGTCGTTGATGCTTGGCCCGCGGCGGTAGGTGTCCAGGTCGACGACCCGCAGCCGCCCGGTGCCGAAGTCGAACAGCAGACAGCCGTCGTAGAGGTCCACGGCGACCCAGCCGACGTCGGCCAGTGCGCGGTGCAGGTCCACCAGGACGTCCATGGCGCTCAGCAGCACCGGTCCTGGCAGGTGCGCGAAGCGCTGGTAGGCGGACGCCGGGTCGGCACGGGTGGCCCGGGGGGTGTGCACCAGCTCACCGGCCGCGGCCTCGTAGACCAGCAGCGGCCCGGCCGGGGACTCGACGACGTTGAGCAGCCGGGGCAGCGCCGGGTGGTCGCAGGAGCCCGCGAGCGCCACCGCGTTCCGGAGCAGCGCGACCCGGCCGGCGTGGTCGAACCAGGGTTCGGGTGCCCCTGACGGCTGCGCCCCGCGCAGCCCGGCGCTCTTGACGAACAGCTGGCCCGGCCCGACGTCGAGCAACCAGGACACGTTCCCGGAGTCCTGCGTCTGCGGCCCGAACTCCCGCAGCACTCGACCGGCGCGGCGCACGTAGCTCGCGGGGTCGTCGTCAGTGGACCGGTCGGCCAGCAGATCGGATCGCAGCGCCACGGCGCCCCACGCTAGCGCGGTGCCGCTGCCGAGCTGCCGCGGCCGCGACCTCAGCGGGCGTTGAAGTACTTGGCCTCCGGGTGGTGCAGCACCAGGGCATCGGTGGACTGCTCGGGGTGCAGCTGGAGCTCCTCGCTGAGCTCGACGCCGATCCGCTCGGGCCGGAGCAGCGCGACGAGCTTGGCGCGGTCCTCCAGGTCCGGGCAAGCCGGGTAGCCGAAGGAGTACCGCGAGCCGCGGTAGGCCTGGTCGCGGACCATGTCCTCGACCGGGCCGTCGGCGGCACCGAGCCCCAGGTCGGAGCGGACGCGCGCGTGCCACATCTCGGCCAAACCCTCCGTCAGCTGGACGCTGAGCCCGTGCAGCTCCAGGTAGTCGCGGTAGGCGTTGCGCTCGAACAGCCCCGCCGTCGCCCTCGAGACCGCTGAGCCCATGGTGGCCAGCTGGAAGGCGATGACGTCGGGCCCGTGCTCGCGCACCTCGGCGCGGTCGCGGAAGAAGTCGGCCAGGCACAGGTACCGGCCGCGGGTCTGCCGCGGGAAGGTGAACCGGTGCAGCTCGGCCGCCGGGTCGTCGACTTCCGCACCTGGCCGGAGCACGACGAGGGTGTCCCCCTCGCTGTAGCAGGGCCAGTAGCCGTAGACGACGGCGAACTCGGCGATGCCGTCGGTCTGCACCTTGTCCAGCAGCGACCGCAGTCGCGGACGGCCCTCGGTCTCGACCAGCTCTTCGTACGACGGGCCGGTCCGTCCACCTTTGAGCCCCCACTGACCCATGAAGGTGGCGCGCTCGTCGAGGAAGGAGGCGACGTCGGCCAGCGCGATGCCCTTCACGATCCGGTCACCCCAGAACGGCGGGGTGGGGACGTCGACGCCCCGGGCGACGTCGGAGCGGGCCGGCAGCGCCACCGTCGGCTCATCGACCTCGGGCGCTGCTGGCTTCACCTTCACCCGCCGTTCGCGCGGCGCGGGCAGGGCTGCGCCCGCGTCGCCGCGCTTGACCGCCATCAGGGCGTCCATCAGCCGGAGTCCCTCGAAGGCGTCGCGGGCGTAGCGCACCTCGCCGGCGTACACCGCGCGGAGGTCCTGCTCGACGTAGGCGCGGGTCAGGGCCGCGCCGCCCAGGAACACCGGGAAGTCCGCCGACACCCCCCGTGCGTTGAGCTCCTCGAGGTTCTCCCGCATCACCACCGTCGACTTCACCAGAAGCCCCGACATCCCGATCGCGTCGGCCTGGTGTTCCTCTGCCGCCTCGATGATGGTGCTGACCGGCTGCTTGATGCCGAGGTTGACCACCGTGTAGCCGTTGTTGGTCAAGATGATGTCGACGAGGTTCTTGCCGATGTCGTGCACGTCGCCCTTCACCGTGGCCAGCACGATGGTGCCCTTGCCACGGCTGTCGGTCTTCTCCAGATAGGGCTCGAGGTAGGCGACCGCGGTCTTCATCACCTCAGCCGACTGCAGTACGAAGGGCAGCTGCATCTGGCCGGAGCCGAACAGCTCGCCGACGACCTTCATGCCCTGCAGCAGCTCGGTGTTGATGATCTGCAGCGCCGTGCTGCCCTCGGCCATCGCCTGCTCGAGGTCCTCGCCCAGCGCCTTGCCCTCGCCGTCGACGATCCGCTGCTGCAGTCGCTCGCTGACCGGCAGGGCGAGCAGCGCCGCCGCCCGCTCGGCCTTGGTGTCGGCGGTCGTGACGCCGTCGAAGAGCTCCAGGTAGGTCTGCAGCGGGTCGTAACCGGGCTCGGTGTCGGTGGCCGGCCGCCGACGGTCGTAGACCATGTCGAGCGCGACCTCGCGCTGGCGGGGATCGATCCGCGCCATCGGCATGATCTTCGCCGCGTGCACGATGGCTGAGTCCAGCCCGGCCTCGATGCACTCGTTGAGGAAGACGGAGTTGAGCACCACCCTCGCTGCGGGGTTGAGGCCGAAGGAGATGTTGGACAGGCCCAGTGTGGTCTGGACGTCGGGGTAGAGCCGCTTGACCTCCCGGATGGCCTCGATGGTCTCGATGCCGTCGCGCCGGGTCTCCTCCTGGCCGGTGGCGATCGGGAAGGTGAGGCAATCCAGGATGATGTCGCTGCGCCGCATCCCCCAGTTCTGCGTGAGGTCCTGCACGATCCGGGTGGCGACGGCGACCTTCCAGTCCCGGGT
>JAABUN010007171.1_pt1 | contig 12234 bp, 7 predicted proteins | sample 5559311 | NCBI WGS metagenome assembly JAABUN01 (sample SAMN10711877, study PRJNA513370) | rock metagenome | isolation source: Antarctica rocks | place: Antarctica: Victoria Land, Siegfried Peak sud | reverse complement strand
CGATCGGCACCGCGTAAACGTCGGAGAGTTTCGCCCGGATGTAGTTGGCGTTCAGCACCGCGTGCTCGCTGACGGCGCGCAGCCCGGTGTTGCCGTTGGCGATGATGTAGGTGTAAGCACGGACCAGGACGCCGAAGTTGCCCCAGAAGGCGTGCAGTTTCCCGATACTTTCCGGCACCTCTTCCAGCTGGTAGACCGGTCCACTCTCCGTTTCGTCCTTGACGATGATCGGCGTGGGCAGGAAGCGCGCCAGATGCGACTTCACGCCAACGGGGCCAGCACCCGGCCCGCCGCCACCGTGCGGGGTAGAGAAGGTCTTGTGGACGTTGTAGTGCATGATGTCGAAGCCGATCTCGCCCGGCTTGACGATCCCGAGGATCGCGTTGAAATTCGCCCCATCGTTGTAGACCAGCCCGCCGACCCCATGAATGATCTCGGCCAACTCCGTCGCGCCCTCATCGTACAGTCCGAGGGTGTTGGGATTGGTGATCATCATCGCGGCGGTGTCCGGTCCCACGACCTTGCGTAGCGCGTCGAGGTCGACATTGCCGCGCGCATCGGACGGCACGGTGATCACCTGATACCCGGCCATCGCGGCGGTCGCCGGGTTGGTCCCGTGCGCCGAGTCGGGGACGATCACTTTGGTGCGCGCCGTATCCCCACGACTCTCGTGGTACGCGCGCACGATCAGGATACCGGTCAGTTCGCCGTGCGCCCCGGCGGCGGGCTGCAACGTCACCGCATCAAAGCCGCTGATCTCGGCCAGGTAACCCTGCAACTCGTAGAGGAGTTCGAGCGCGCCCTGCACCGTCTCGGCGGGCTGATAAGGGTGGATCATCGCGAAGCCCGCCTGTCGCGCGGCGTCCTCGTTAATTCGCGGGTTGTATTTCATCGTGCAGGAACCGAGCGGGTAGAGCCCCAGGTCGATCCCGTAATTAAGCTGCGAAAGGCGCGTGAAATGTTTGACTACATCGCGCTCGGCCACTTCCGGCAGCGGCAACGACGCGCGACACAACTCGGCCGGCAACGCTTGCTCCGGCACATCGCTCTGCGGCACTGGCACACCTTTGCGCTCGGGCCGACTCATCTCGAAGAGCAGCGGTTCAGCCAACGTCACCAGCTCCTTCGCGTTCGTACTTGCCGATCCACAGGCTTCGTGGGCCGTAGCACGCGCGTATACTTAGTGTCGAGCGATTGGTTCCCACAACGACGCAAAGGATAGCATGGGCAGAGGAACCGTCACAAACGCCAAGCGCCACCATTTACGGTGGTGTGTTCGCCCTTACCAGTTGATCACGATCTCCCCACCCCGCATTGTCGGTGTGCCGACCTCCAAGACACCAGCGGCATAGGTCGCAGCCAACGCCAGCCCGTCGAGGCTCGCGCGGATCTGGCCTGACTCAGTGTTGCCGACGTGAAGTTGTAGGAGATAGCGCCGTGCCACACTTCCGGTGATCGCGATGCTTGCTTCGCGCCCCTCCGCGTCGAGGCGGATCCGGGTGAGCGAGTCGTCGGCCTCGGGGAGATCGAGGCGGTCGCGGCCAACCGGGGCGCAGCGGAGGGTGAGCGTGTCGATCGGCGCGGCGTCGGTGTGGGCCATCACCGGCCCCATTGGCAAGAGTCGCCCGCGCTGCAGGAAGAGCGGCAGGCGATCGAGCGGCGCGACGTAATCAAGGTATTGCCCGCCGGGCAGCGTTTCGCCGGTCCAGAAGTCGAGCCAACCGGCGGCGCAGGCCGGGAGGTAGACAGGGCACGTCACCGGCTCCAGGCTCTCGCTGAAGACCGGCGCGACGAGCAGCGCACCGCCGAGCAGGTATTGGTCGTCGATGTCGGCGGCGACGCGGTCGTGCGGAAATTCGAGGATCAGCGGCCGCAGCATCGGCAGCCCGCGACGATGCGCGATCTCCGCGATGGCATAGAGATAGGGCAGGAGGCGATAGCGCAGGTGGGTATAGTCGCGGAAGATTCGCAACGCCTCGTCGCCGAAGTGCCACGGCTCGCGCGGCGTGGTGCCGTGGATACGCGCCAGCGGCGAAAGGAGCCCGCACTGCGCCCAGCGGATGTAGAGCCCCGGCGATGGCGGCGGACCATAAAAGCCGCCGATGTCGTGCGACCAGGCTCCCGGCGCGGAGAGCGCCCAGTTCAAGCCACCGCGCAAACAGCCTGCCAAGCCGGCGAGCGTCGTCGCGGGATCGCCGCCCCACTGTGCGGGATACCGTTGCGAACCGGCCCAACCGGAGCGCCCCCAGATCAGCCCGGTCCCGCGCACCTCCGCCGTCACCTCGTAGACGACGCGGTTGTAGAGCAGCGGGTAGCGATTGCGTAGCTGTCGCCCCGTCAGGCCGCTGTGTGAACGCGCGTCGGGCGGCACACCCTCGCCGAAGTCGGTCTTGAACGCGGCGATCCCCATCGCCAGAAGCGGGCGGTGCAGATCCTGCCACCACGCCGCCGCCGCTGGATTCGTGAAATCGACCAGCCCGCGATCGATGTCGGGCCGATAGGCACCGTCGATCTGCGTCGTCGGCACGCCATCAGACCCCGTCAGCAGGAAGCCGCGCTCGCGCGCCTCGCGGTAAGCGGCTGTCTCCGCAGCCAGGTACGGCACTTCCCAGAGGCAGACCTTCACGCCATCCTCGGCGAAGCGGCGAATCATACCCGCAGGGTCGGGGAACGCCTCTTCGTTCCAGACGAAGTCACAATTAAGGGCCGGCGTCTGCAACCAGGCCGGATCGAGATTGACCACATCGACCGGGATATCCTCGGCGCGGAGTCGCGCGACCGCCTCCTCGGCCTCGGCGCGCGTCTGGTAACGACAGCGCGAAGCCCAGAGGCCGAACGCCCAACGTGGCAGGCGCGGCATCCGCCCGGTCAACGCCGTGTAGTCGCCGAGGATCGCCCGCAGATCGGGGCCGAGGAAGATGAAGCAGTCGAGCGCCCCTTCCTCGACGGTGAGCGAGGCCGCCGCAGCCGAGGTCGCGCCCAGGTCGGCAGTGATTGGCGCACCGGTATTGCAGAAGACGGCGTAACCCTCGCTGGAAAAGACGATCGGCGCACCTTTATATGAGGCACCGGTCGCCGTCCCCCAGGCATCGGTATTCCAGAGATCCACCTGCCGACCGCGCTGATTGAACCGGACGAAGCGCTCACCGAGGCCATATAGCCGTTCATCGTGGTTGAGCAACCAGCCGAGCGTGATCCGCGATTCGTCAGCATCTTCGGCCACGGTCAGCGGCAGGCTATTTACTTGCCCAAAAACGTTCGCATCACCGGCAGCCAGGGTGAACGGTGGCCCGTCCGGGCGGGCGATCCGCAACGTGAACGGGTCTGCGCCGACGGTGATCGTCAACTCGCCGCCCGCCAGGGTCCAGCCAGCGCCCGCTTCGTGCCGCGCCACCGCCAGCGGCAAGCCCATCGGTTGCGGCGCGATCAACAACGGCAACTGATCATCGGCGCGTTCGCCCAGCCGCAGCCGCACCACGCGCGGCGCGACGATCTCGATCTGCAACGTGTGCAGATGCCGCTCGTCCGGGATCACCCCAAGCTGCGGCAGATTAGGCGTGGCTGAAGAGACGCGCGAAGTCTCCGGCGACTCGGTCAGCATCAGGCGGTCGTAGAAGGCCACGCGCTCATAGCGCGTGGCCTCGATCACGCCGACAAAACACTCACCGCCCTCCGACAGCGACGCGCTCACCACCTGCCGCGCGAGATACGTCTTCATCGCCACCATCCTCACCCCTCAATAAGCCCTACACACCCCGGCGTCATTGTAGCAAGCGTAGAATCACTAGCCAGCCCAGGCAAAAGGAAAGGGGCGGCGGTAAGCCCATAAGCTCACCACCACCCCTATTCGTCACCCTACTTCGTACTTCGTAGTTCGTACTTCTCCTCAGCCTTTGACCGCCCCAGCCGTCAGCCCGGAAATGATCCGGCGCTGGAAGAGGAGGACCAGCAGGACCAGCGGCAGGGTGATCACGATCGACGCGGCGGTGATCTGACCCCACGGGTACTGGGCGGCGGCGTCAGCCCCCTCGAACTGCGCGATGGCAACCGTCGCGGTGAGCCGCTGCGGCTGGCTCATGAAGGTGCGGGCGAAGAGGAATTCGTTCCACGCCTGGATGAAAAGGAGGATCGCCGCCGTGAAGACCCCCGGCGCGGCGAGCGGCGCGACGATCTTGAAGAAGGTCTGCATCCGCGTACAACCATCGACCCGCGCCGATTCTTCCAGTTCGATCGGCATGTCGCGGAAGAAGGCCGTCAGTGTCCAGATACAGATCGGCAGGGTGAAGGTGACGTTCGGCAGGATCAGCGCCAGATAGTTGTTCGTCAGCCCCCACTCGTTGAACTGCCGGAAGAGCGGCCCGATGATGGCGATGCCGGGGAACATCGAGATCCCCAGGACCACCGCCAGCAGGAAGTTCTTGCCCGGAAAGTCCAGACGCGCGACCGCGTAGGCGCAGAACGAGCCGATCGACAGCGAGATCGCCGTGGCACTCGTCGCCACAATCGCGCTGTTCAGCAGCGACCAGCGGAACCGCTCCAGTTGGAAGATCTGCGAGTAATTGACCAGATCGACCGGATTGGGCAGATAGCTGATCGGCACGTTGTAGATCGTCGAACCGCCCTTGAACGAGGTCAAGAGGGTCCAGATGAATGGTGCCAGGCAGAAGACGACGAACAGCGCGATGAACAAGTAGAAGCCGGTCTGTTTGAGCACCGCGATCCGGTGCCGCTGCGCCGTATGGGTGATCGCCGCGCTCTCGCGCGCGGTGAGATTTTTCGCCGGTGCGGTCATGAGCGCCCTCCTGCCGTCGAAGTACCGAGCACCTTGATATAGACGAAACTCACGAGCAGCACCGTCAGGAAGGTCATCACCGCCAGCGCGGACCCGTAACCGAAGTTCAGGCTGGTAAAGAGGGTGTTGTACGCATAGAGGACCACCGTCTCCGTCGATTGTCCCGGTCCGCCGTTGGTCAAGACGCGCGGCAAGTCGAACATGCGGACGGCGTCGATCGTGCGGAAGAGCAACGCGACCAGGATCGTCGGCTTGAGCAGCGGCAGGGTGATTTGCCAATAGGCCTGCCAACTGGTCGCGCCATCGATCGAAGCCGCCTCGTAGATGTCGCTCGGGATGAGCTGCAGCCCCGCGAGTATCAGCAGCGCCATGAATGGGGTGGTCTTCCAAATCTCCGCGCCGATCATCGCCCAGATCGTCAAGTTCGGCTTCGCCAGGAAGATCAACGGCTGATCGATGATATGCAGGCGGATCAGGATGTCGTTGAAGACGCCGTACCGCGCATCGTAGATCCACGACCACATCTTCGCCGAGACGACGGTGGTGAGTGCCCAAGGGACTAACACCGCCGCGCGAACGATGCCGCGCCCGACGAAGGCGCGGTTGATCGCCAGGGCGATGATCATTCCAAGGACCAGTTCCACCGCGACCGACACGCCGGAAACCATCCCGGTGATTCGCATGGCGTTGTACCATCGATCATCCTGCAGCAGATTCTTATAGTTCTCCAACCCGATGAACGGCTGGGGCTGATTCGCGAAGCGCAGACTGATCTTGAACATGCTGTCGCGGATGGTCCCGAGGAGCGGGAAGAGCGCCACCGCGATGATGAACAGTACCGAAGGTGTCGCCAATAGAAGCCCGAGGCGCGCATCGGACTGCGCCTGTGCGCTACGCCGCGCCTTGGTGCGGCGCGGTATGCCAGCGATGACCCGTTCTGTTGTTGCCATCCCCACTCCTGACCGAAAACGTGGCCGCTATCCGCCGGGGTGCGATATGGGGGCGCGGAACGAGCCTGCCCCGCGCCACGCCCCCATCACCACCACCGCTAGGACTTCAGGATCGTCCGCATCTTGTCGGCCATCTGCTTGATCGCCGCATCCGGCTTGAGTTGCTGCGCCATCGCCTGCCCGAAGGCGGGCTGGATCGCATCAGCCGACATCTGCGGGTAGAACGGCGTGACCGGGCGCGGCTTGAGGGTGTCGAGCGACGCCTGCGCCGACTTTGCCCAGGGGAACTTCGCCTGGATCTCCGCGTCATCGAAGACCGCTGGGCGAGCGGCCAGGTTCCCCGAGCCGAGCATACGCTGCTTCTGGTTCTCCTGGTTGGTCAGGACCTTGAGGACCTCGATCGCCTCCTTCTGCTTCTTCGAGAACTGGGAAACGGCGAGGTTCCAGGTGCCGAGGCAGCCGGGGCCGGCCTTGGTACCATCTTTCGACGGCAACGGCACGATCGCCCACTGCTCCGGCTTCAACGCCGAGTCGGGCTTGTAAAGTTCGCCCACACTCGAGAACCAGAGACGGATCATCGCCGCTTTGCCGCTTCGAAAGAGGTTGATCACATCCGCGCCGAGCTTGAACTGTAGCGCCGCTTCCGGGATGATCTTGTCCTTATAGATGAAGTCGACGACCTTCTGCATCGAATCGACGCCGGCGGTGCCTTTGTCGACCACGACTTGCAGCTTGTCGTCCACCAGATCGCCGCCGTAGCCCCAGAGATACTCCATCCAGTTGATGATGCCGCCCTCGTTCTGGGGAAGCTGCATCGCGAAACCGGCGAGATCGGCGGTTTGCAGGGTCTTCGCCGCATTGAGGAGTTCATCGTACGTCTTCGGCGCTTGCAAACTCTTCGCGTCGAAGAGGTCTTTACGGTAGTAGAGGCCAGGGCCATTGTTGTAAAAAGGAAAGGCATAGAGCTTGCCGTTGTAGGTCGCGCCGTCGAGCGTCCCCTTGAAGAACCCGGCGCGGTCAGCCGCAGGCAGCGCCTCGTCGAGCGATATCGTCCAACCGGCAGCGGCAAACTCCGGCACGAACGGCACGTCGGCAGAGACGATATCCGCCGACGGATCCTTCGCCGAGCCAACCGTCACGAACTTATCGTGGAGGTCGGTGGTCGTCGCGCCCTGCTCCTGATAGTCGATCCGAATGCTCTTATTGGAACTGTTGAACGCCTCGACCTGCTTCGGCGTGTAGCCGTTGGTATCGCGGGCCGCGAACCAGACGATCGTCGTCGTGCCGCCCGTACTGCCTGCGGCCGATCCGGCAGGGCTGGTGCTGGCGGCGGCGCTGCTGGGTGCGGCACTGCCACTCGCAGCCGGGGCTTTGGTCGGCGCGACGCTGGCAGCAGGGACGGAGGTTGCGGCACCGCCGCTCCCGCCGGAGGTCGTGGTGGAGTTGCCACCGCAGGCAGCAAGCAATGCGAGCGCCCCTGCGGCAACGACACCTTTCAACAAACCACGCCGAGACAGACGAGATGATTCCAGCAGATCGTTACCGGACAATGATGAATCGCGATCGTTTTTCACCCTCATACTCCTTTGTCACATCACGCAAGAGCGTATCCACACCATACCAGCGAACGAACTAGAGGTCAGACCAGTGAGATTGGGATTACGGTAGTTCCACAGGCTTGTACCTCCAGGCACAGTTCAAAGAACTGACATTCGCACAGCGTCGGCAAAGAGATATTCACATCGCCCGAAGGCCGAGTAGGACATTATACCATTGGCATAGATAATCTTGTAAAGTGCTTTCCGAGGATTGTTCAGACAACGTATCAGTCATCATAGCGCCAGCGCCCGGTTTCACCACAGACCCCCGCGCTATCAAGTACAATTCCGGCTTGATTAGCGGGCACGAAAACAGCGTTAGGGCCGATGGTGGCAATAACAGCGAACGATCAGCGGACAACTCAGGACACAAAGGCGGGCGACGAAACCGCGCTAGAAGGGCTCGTCGATCGCTGGACGGCGCACATGCGCTGGCGGGCCGACTTCGCGCAGTGGCGCGAACGCCGCCTCTGGCAAGAACGGTATCAGGCCGATCGTCTTCGTCAGATCGAGGATTTCTGCGGCCCGTTGGCCGGGCGGTCTGTCCTCGACCTCGGCTGCGGGATGGGCGGCCTCGTCGTCGCCCTCCGTCAGGCCGGGGCGCGGGCGGTGGGACACGATCCGAACCGGGCCTATGGCGCGATCTGCGCCTTGCGAGCGTCGCGTTACGATCTGCCATTGCCGTTCGTCACCGCGACCGGCGAGGCATTGCCGTTCGCCTCTGGTACATTCGATATCGTCGTCTGCCTCGATGTCCTCGAACACGCCGAGAGCCTGGAAGAGACGCTAGGCGAAATCGCGCGTGTCCTCGCACCGGGCGGCCACGCGATCGTCACCGCCACGAACCGTTTCGTCTTCCGCGATCCGCATTACCATCTGCGCGGGATCAACTGGCTACCGCGCCCCTTGGCCGAGGCGCTGATCAGGCGACGCGGGCGTGGGAAAGAGGCCAGCGCGTTCGGCGATCGACAGGCGCTCTCCTCGATGCATTATGTCACCTTTCCAGGTTTCGTCGCCCGTTGTCGCGCACTCGGCTTCGCCGCCGAGGATACGCGCGAGCGTCGGGTCCGCTCGGGGCTGCTCGGCGGCACACGCTTCGCCCGCCCGATCGCCCTCCTGCGCCGGATCGGCCTCGCCACCCTCGCCTATCACCTCTACCGGACCTTCTTCCTCGGGACGTTCGAGGTTCATCTCGTGCGGCAGCAGGGGGAACGTGCGGTGACAGGAACACGCGGATGACCGTGACGTCCTCAGCGCCCAACATCGGCACACCACCAATCTCTGTACCGGTTATGGCGTCCCAATTACCGCAGCTGCGTATCGCCCTCCATAACGTGACCACGACCACCAAGGTGGGCGGCGTGGAAACGTTTGTCTGGGAATTGGCGCGGCACCTGGCGGCGGCGGGGCACATGGTCGAGGTCATCGGCGGCAGCGGTGGCGGCGGGCTGGGCGACGAGCCGGTGCCGGGGGTGCGGGTGCGGCGTGCGGCGTTCATCCGCCGCGAATGGCTGCGGCGGTTGCCGCTTCTCGACCACCTCTACGGCCCGACCAAGCTGATCGAGCGGCTGAGTTTCGGCCTGACGACATTACCCTGGCTCCTGCGCGGCAACTATGACATTCTCCATATCCAGAAGCCATTCGATCTGCCGGTCGGCACGATCGTACGTCGCCTCACCAGGCAGAAAACGAAGCTGATCTTCGGCTGTCACGGGCGCGATTTCTTCGCTGGGGATCGGCGCTGGAGCGGCGCGATCGACGCGACGGTTTCCTGTAGTGCGACCAACGCCGCCGAAGTCGCCCAACATTACGGCCTGACGCCGCGCGTGATCTACAACGGGATCGACGTCGATCATTTCGTGCCTCGCCCGCGCACCGACCCGGCAGTACGCGCGTGGCGTGAGCGCCTAACGGGGGGTCAGGAGCGCCCTATCCTCTTGCAAGCGAGCCGGATGGTCCGCTGGAAAGGGGCCGAGTACGCGATCGAGGCGCTATCGCTCCTGCGTTCGGAGCCCGCACCGGTCCTCGCGCTGGCTGGCGATGGCCCTTATCGCGCAGAACTGGCGCGGCTGGCTACGGCGCACGGCGTCGCCGACCGCGTGATCTTTCTCGGTGATGTGCCGCACGAGGCGATGCCCGCGCTCTTCCCGGCGGTCGATCTCCTGCTCGGTACGAGTTTCGTCAACGAAACCTTCGGGATTACCCTCTGCGAAGCATTGGCCTGTGAGTGCGCCGTGATCGCGAGCGACTTCGGCGGTTTCCGCGAGGTGCTGCGTCATGGCGAGACCGGCCTGCTGGTGCCGCCGCAAGACCCCGCCGCCCTGGCCGCAGCGATCGATGCGTTGCTGGCCGACGACGAGCGCCGCGCCGCCTTCGGTGTAGCCGGTCGTGCCGACGTTGCGGCGCGCTTTTCCTGGCCCACCGTCGTCGGGCGGGTCTTAGCGGCATATGAGGAAGCACGGCGATGAAACACGAAGTACGAAGTATGCAGTACGAAGCAGGAAACGGCGCAGAGTCACTTCAGGAGCAGAAGCCTGATAGTACTGCGGCGAGTTCGTACTCCGTACTGCATACTTCGTACTTAGCGTACATCGCTTACCCGTCCAGCCTGGTGCTGCGCTCGGCGAACGCGGTACAGACGTTTAGCACCGCACGCGAACTGCGCGGGCGAGATCCTACTGTTGCGGTGCTGATCCCACGCTGGGCCAGGCGTGAGAGCGCGTTCGCGGCGATCGGCGCGCACCATCTGTTGCGGCTCCCGTTCAACGTTTTTTCGCACCTCTGGCGCACAACGGCGTGGAGCTATCTCGAACGGAGTTGGTTCGCCTGGCGTGCGGCTTTCTGGCTGGCACGGCGGCGCGGTGACGAACCGACGGTCGTCTATATCCGCGATGCTATCTGCGCGGCCTGGTTCGGGGCGGGCCTGGCGCGGCTGATCGGCGCACGCCTGATCTACGAATGCCATGCACTCGAAGCCTGGAATCCATCGCGCGCGCGTTCGCCGTTCGCCCGACCACTCGTGCGCCTGATCGACTCGCTGGCGATCCGTCGCGCCGATCGCGTTGTCGCGCTGACCGAGGGATTCCGCGAATGGCTCGACCGATCGGGTCTGAAGCGCCTGGATGCGACCGCCACGATCCCCGATGCTTACGATGACGGTTGCTGGTTCCCACGCGATCAGGCCACGGCGCGCGGCACGGTCAGGCTAGCGCCCACCGCCTTTGTGGTAACCTACGCTGGACTGACCTGGGCCTATCGCGGCCTCGATCGTCTCGTGTGCGCCTTCGCCGCACTCCAGGCGACGGTACCCGATAGTGTGCTGATCCTCGTCGGCGGGCGTCCGGTCGAACGCGCGGAGATGGCCGCGCTGGCCGAGGAGTTGGGGATCGGTGCGGCGGTGCGCCTGCCCGGTCAGCGCCCGCAGGCCGAGGTTGCCGAGTGGGTTGCCGCCGCCGACGCGCTGGCTGTGCCGGGGGTGATCAACGGCCTCAATGCCTCGCCGCTGAAGATGTTCGAGTATGCTGCGATGGAGCGCCCGATCGTGGCCGATGACATCCCGGCGGTGCGCGAAATCTTGGGCGATGATGGCGCACGCTACTTCGCGGCGGGTGACGTGACGGCGCTCCAGGCGGCACTCGCCTCAATCCAGCGCGATCCGACCGAAGCGGCGGCGATGGCCGCGCGCGTCCGCACGCGCGTAGCGGCGTTTACTTATCGGGCACGCGCCGCCACGATCCTCGAACTCGCGGCGACCGTGCGGGCAATGGCGAACGAAGCAAGCAGGCAAGGAACAGAGAAGCGGTGAGATTGACGCTCGACAGCGGGGAAGGACACACACAGCGCGGCACGGTACAGCGCCGCGCTGGGCAGATGACGGCCACCAACGTGCGCTCGGCGTTCCTGGATCGCGCGGTCTTCCTGCTAATCGGCCTCTACCTGCTGTCGCTGCCGCTGATGACGCACGACATCCGCGCGGCCGACGAGATCGAGTATTTCGCCTATCTGCACTCGGTCGCGTTCGATCGAGATCTCAATTTCCTCAACGAATATCAGTATTTCTTCGACCGTTCGCCGGAAAAATATACCCGGAGTGGGTTCAAGAAAACGTTTATCGATACGATCACACCGACCGGTATACAACCGAACTTCGGACCAATCGGCACCGCAGTCTTATGGGCACCGTTCTACGCGCTCGGCCATGTCGCGGCCCTGATCGGCCAGGCATCCGGTATGGCGGTCACCGCCGATGGGTACGGCAAGCCGTACCTCTGGGCGATCACCTTAGGCTCGGCGTTCTATGCGCTGGCGGGCTTACTCCTCTCGTATGCGCTCTGTCGCACCCTGGTCGGGCAAGCGGCGGCATTCTGGGCGACGCTGACGATTTGGCTCGGCACGCCGGTGATCTTCTACAGCCACCTCGCGCCCGGTTACTCCCACGCCGCCTCGCTCTTCGCCGTCGCCCTCTTCCTGTATCTCTGGAACCGCTGGCGCGACGATCTCACCGTGCGACGCGCGATCGGCCTCGGCGTCAGCGGCGGGCTGGTGGCGATGATCCGCGAACAGGACGCCCTCTTCCTGATCGTCCCGGCCCTCTACGCCGCCGTGGGGCTCATCGGCCTGTTGCGGCAGGGAGGATGGCGCGAGATCACCCGCACGATCGTTACTGTTGCCGTCATCGGCATTGCGGCGATCGTCACCTACATCCCGCAGTTGCTGACCTATCAGGTTCTCAACGGCGTGCCGCGACCGAACAAAGATGTCTCGGACAAGATGAACATCATCTCCCCGAATTTCTGGCAGGTGATGACCGATCCGGCCCACGCCCTCCCCTATTGGAGCCCGATCGTCCTGCTGGCGCTGGCGGGCGCGGTACTGCTCATCCGGCGCAATCCAC
>JAABUN010007170.1_pt1 | contig 12235 bp, 14 predicted proteins | sample 5559311 | NCBI WGS metagenome assembly JAABUN01 (sample SAMN10711877, study PRJNA513370) | rock metagenome | isolation source: Antarctica rocks | place: Antarctica: Victoria Land, Siegfried Peak sud | reverse complement strand
CCTGCACCGCGCGCATCGCGTCGATGCTTTCGGCCGGCGAAATCCGCAGCCCGGCGCTGCGCGCGGCGCGCAAGAATTCCAGCAGCGGCCCCTGCATCGCGCTAGCGGACCGCCTCCCGCAGCATGGGGCTCAACTGCGCCTCCGCGGTCTCGATGTCGCTCTCGAATTTCAGCAGCACGTTCAGCGTGGACCGCACCAGTTCCGGCTCCAGCTCGCTGGCGTGCAGCAGCACCAACACGCGCGCCCAGTCGATCGTCTCGCTGACCGAGGGCAGCTTCTTCAAATCCAGCGCCCGCAGCCGCTGCACGAACGCCACCACCTGCCGCCGCAGCGCCGCCTCGATCCCCGGCACGCGGCTTTCCAGGATGCGCCCTTCCAGCTTCGCGTCCGGCAGCCCGATGTGCAGGTGCAGGCAGCGCCGCTTCAGCGCATCACCGAGGTCCCTCATGCTGTTCGAGGTCAGCAGCACGATCGGCGGAACCAGCGCCGAGATCGTGCCGATCTCCGGGATGCTCACCTGGTAGTCGGACAGGATTTCCAGCAGGAACGCCTCGAATTCCTGGTCCGCCTTGTCGACCTCGTCGACCAGCAGCACCGCGCCGCCCGGCTCGCGCAGTGCCCGCAGCAACGGCCGCGGCTCCAGGAATCGCTCCGAGAAGAACAGGTCGCTGAAGCCGTGCAGTTTTGCGAGTGCCGCCTCCAGCCCCGGCTCCTCGCCCAGCACGGCGCCGAGCCTATCCTTCAATATCTGCGTGTAGAGCAACTGCTTACCGTACTTCCACTCGTACAGCGCCTTGCTTTCGTCGAGTCCCTCGTAGCACTGCATCCGCACCAGCGGCAGGCCGAGCCACGCTGCCACGGCCTTGGCCAGCTCGGTCTTGCCGACGCCCGCCGGTCCCTCTACCAGGATCGGCTTCCGCAGGTGGTGCGCCAGATATACCGCGGTGGCGATCGACCGGCTGGCGATGTAGCCGGCGCCGGCCAGCCCCTGCTCCGTCGCCTCGATGCTGTCGAGCCGGTCCTGGAAAACGTCGTTCATCCGACGCTCCTACACCACTGCCGATCAGCGGCCCATCCCATGGAATTCCCGGTTCGGCCTCAGGTCGGTCGCATTGGCCAGCCGGTTCGACATGGAGAAGAACGCCGAAATCGCCGCGATATCCCATATCTCTTCGGTGCCGAACCCGGCGTCGCGCAGCGCCTGGCGTTCGGCCTCCCCCACCGTCTCCGCTGCCTGCGCCACCTGCAACGCGAAGCCCAGCATCGCCTTCTGCCGCGGCGTGATGTCCGCCTTCCGCCAGTTCGCCGCCACCTGTTCCGAGATGGCCGGGTCCTTGGCCCGGACGCGCAGGATCGCGCCGTGCGCCACCACGCAGTACTGGCACTGGTTGGCGCTGCTGACGGCGACGACGATCATCTCGCGCTCCGCCGCGGTCAGCCCCTCCCGCTTGTCCATCAACGCGTCGTGATAGGCGAGGAAAGCGCGGAATTCGGCCGGCCGCCGCGCCAGCAGCAGGAAGACGTTGGGCACGAACCCAGCCTTCTCCTGCACCGCCAACATGCGGTCGCGGATGTCCTGCGGCACGTCGTCCAGGCCCGGCGTGTCGAACGCGCTGATCGGTCGTGCGGATGCCGTCATGTTCACTCCCCCTCGGCGCCTGGGCAATCGGCGCCGAGGCCGCGATTATCCGGCTGGCACCCTGCGGCGCAACGGCTAGACTGGCCGCAATGAATGGGAGGGGGCCCAGTCGTGCACCTGTCGGACCGGACGACCGGCGTGTTCCTCATGGCGCTCGGTGCGGCCGCCGCGTATGGCGGGTCCCGTCTGCCGGCGGTGCCTGGGCAGGATGTCGGCCCGGCCGCCTTCCCCATGGTCATCGGCAGCGGCCTGGCGATCTGCGGCACGCTGGTCGCCCTCGGCATCGGCCAGAGCTTCGAGGCGCCACCGGAGGAGGACGCCCCGCACACCTCCCACCTGTTTGGCCTGCGCGCCCTGGTGCCGCCGGCGCTACTGCTGTTCTACGTGCTGGCGGTCGACACGCTCGGCTTCCTGCTGACCGCCGCCGCCATGGTGCTGGCCTTGGCCCTCACCCTCGGCGCCCGCCCGCGCCTCGCGGTGCCGATCGCCCTGGTCGCGCCGGCGCTGGTCCATCTGGTGTTCTACAAGCTGCTGCGGGTGCCCTTGCCGACCGGCTGGCTAGCGGCGCCCTGGGCATGAACGAGCTTCTCGAAGGCTTCCGGATGGTCGCCGCGCCGGACGTGATGGTCGCCATCCTGGCCTCGGCCGTCTACGGCCTGGTGGTCGGCTCCCTGCCCGGCCTGTCCGCCACCATGGCGACAGCGCTGCTGGTGCCGGTGACGTTCTACCTGTCGCCGATCGCCGCCATCGCCACCATCATCACGGCATCGGCTATGGCGATCTTCTCGGGCGACATCCCGGGCGCCCTGCTGCGCATCCCCGGCACCCCCGCCAGCGCCGCCTACACCGACGAAGCCTATGCCATGACGCGCAAGGGCCAGGCGGAACTGGCGCTCGGCGCCGGCCTGTGGTTCAGCGCCATCGGCGGCATCGTCGGCACGCTATCGCTGGTGTTGATGGCGCCGCTGTTGGCCGAGATGGCGTTGTCCTTCTCCACCTACGAGTACTTCTGGCTGGCCTTCCTCGGCCTGATGTGCGCGACGCTGGTGGCGCGCTCGTCGCCGATCAAGGCCATCGCCTCGATGCTGCTGGGGCTGCTGATCGCCTGTATCGGGCTGGAGAACCCGGCCGGCGTGCCGCGCTTCACCTTCGGCGTCACCAACCTGCTCGGCGGCATCGAGCCGATCCCCGCGCTCGTCGGCGTCTTCGCGGTGAGCGAGGTGATGCGCGCCATGGTGACGCCGGAACCACCCAAGCTGCCGCCTCGGCAGTTCGGCAGCATCCTGGCCGGGCAATGGGTACTGACCAAGAAGTACCAGTGGCCGATGTGGCGCGGCAACATCGTCGGCATCATCATCGGCGTGCTGCCTGGCGCGGGGGCCGACATGGCCGCCTGGGTCAGCTATTCCATGTCGAAAAAATTCAGCAAGGAGCCGGAGAAATTCGGCACCGGCCACCCGGAGGGGCTGGTCGAGGCGGGCGCGTCGAACAACGCCTCGCTGGCCTCCGGCTGGGTGCCGTCGCTGCTGTTCGGCATCCCTGGCGACACCATCACCGCCATCGCCATCGGCGTGCTCTACATGAAGGGGCTGAACCCAGGACCCACGCTGTTCACCGAGAACGCCCGCAGCATGTATGCGCTGTACATCGTGTTCGTCATCGCCAACATCATCATGATCCCGCTCGGCATCGGGATGATCCGCATGGCATCGCTGGTGCTGCGGGCGCCGCGCTCGGCGGTGATGCCGGTGATCATCCTGATGTGCGCGGTGGGATCCTTCGCCACCGGCGCCAACCTGTTCTCGGTGCTGCTGGTCGGGCTGTTCGGCATCCTCGGTTTCGTCATGGAGCGCAACGGCTACCCGGTGGCGGCGCTGGTGCTGGGCATCGTCATGGGCAGCATGGTCGAGACCAATTTCGTCACCTCGCTCATCAAGTCGGACGGCGACGTGCTGCCGTTCTTCGAGCGCCCGGTCTCGGCGGTGCTGGCCACCCTCACCATCGCCGCGCTGCTGTGGCCGGTGGGCGCCTGGGTGATGCAGCGGCTCGGCGCCGGTCGCCTGGATTCCGCCGCCGCGCCGCGCTAGCGCGGCTTCGCCGGAACCGGGCGCGCCGGCCCTGTCATCTGGAATTGCCGCGTGGCTCCAGCCTGCGCTAGGCTGCAACGAAACCCGGAGGAAACCGCCAATGAACGACCTCTCCCGCCGCGCCCTGCTTGGCGCCGCCGCCCTCGCGCCGCTCGCCGCGCCGGCCCTGGCACAGCCCCGCTGGCCGGTGCGGCCGGTGCAGATGCTGTGCCCCTGGGCGGCCGGCGGCGGCACCGACGCGGTGCTCCGCATCATCGCCATCCTGCTGGAGAAAGAAATCGGCCAGCCCTTCAACGTGGTGAACCGCACCGGCGGTTCCGGCGTGGTCGGCCACGCCACCATCGCCGGCGCGGCGCCCGATGGCTACACGCTCGGCATGATCACCGCCGAGATCTGCATGCTGCACTGGCAGGGGCTGACCGAGGTCACGTACCGCAACTACACGCCGCTCGGCCTGATGAACAACGACCCGCCCGGCATCCAGGTGAACAACACGGCGCCGTACCGCGACGTGCAGGCGCTGGCGGACGCCATCAAGGCCAGCCGCCCCGGACAGTTCAAGGCCTCCGGCACCGGGCAGGGTGGCATCTGGCACCTGGCGTTGGCCGGCTGGCTCGGCGCGATGGGCCTCCGCGCGGACCACGTGCGCTGGGTGCCCTCCAACGGCGCCGCGCCGGCGATGCAGGACCTCGCCGCGGGCGGCCTCGACTTCACCACCTGCTCGGTGCCGGAGGCGCGCGCCATGCTGGACGCCGGCCGGGCCCGCAGCCTGGCGGTGATGGCGCCGGAACGCCTCGCCACCTTCCCGAACATCCCGACCTTGAAGGAGGCCATGGGCATCGACTACGCGACCGGCGCCTGGCGCGGCATCGCCGGCCCGCTCCACCTGCCGGCCGAGGTCAAGGCGGTGATGGAGCCGGCGCTGGGCAAGGTCTTTGCCTCGCAGGAATACAAGGACTTCCTGAACGCCCGCGGCTTCGGGCTGAGCTATGCCGATGCGGCGGGTTTCGGACGGCACCTGGAAGCGGCCGATGTGTCGCTCGGCGAGGCGATGAAGTCGGCAGGACTGGCCAAGGTGTGATGAATCCATGCTTCAACGGCCTCCGCTTGCATCGGCGCGGCCGGTCCTGCGCCGGTTGATGCCGTGGCGGGTCGCCGTGCACCGGCGGCTGAACGGCGGAGCGCGCGGCTGGAGCGCTGTTCGCCGCTTCAGGCCACCGAGCGGAGTGCGCCCCTGGGGTATCACTCCACTCCGGCAATCACGCTAGGCCATGCCGACTGCCGGCAGGCGCTCGTGTCGCGCATCGTCCGGGCGCGACGCGATCATCGCCTCCAACTCGCGCCGCCGCGCTGCATAGGCCGCATCATCGGCGACATTGCGTGTCTCTTCCGGGTCGGAAGTTAGATCGTACATCTCGGCGGCGCTGGAGATCGCCTCGATGGTCAGCTTGTCACGCGCCGTGCGCACCGTCTGCAGCTCGAGCGGCACGCCGCAGCGGCTGTCGGCGAGGTCCCACTCGCTGTAGGCGAATTCGCGCTGCTCCTCGCCGCGTGCCACCGGCAGCAGGGTCCGGCTATGCCAGGCCTCGGGCCGTGCCACGCCGGCCATGTCGAGGAAGGTGGCCGGCAGGTCGAGCGAAGAAACCGGCGCATCCGTGACCTGTCCTTTCGGCACGCCTGGGCCACGCATCATGCAGACCACGCGCAGCAATCCATCATAGGGCATCGGCCCTTTCAGCAGCAGCCCATGGTCGCCAAGCCAGTCGCCATGGTCGGAGGCGATGACGACCAGCGTGTTCTCCGCTTCGCCCAGCCGGTACAGCTCGATCAGCACACGGCCGATGTTGTGGTCGGCCAGTGCGATCATGCCGTAGTAGTTGGCTATCACCTGGCGCAGCTGCTCATCGCTCAGCACCGGCGTGCGGCTGTGCTTCGCGCGGAACTCGCGAAGCTTGGGATCGGCGAGATTCGGCACGCCCTCAAGGCTGGCGCGGTGCCACCAGGGCCGGCGGTCGAGGTCGAGCGTGCGGTGTGGCGGCAGGTCCACATCCTCCGGCCGATGCAGCAGGCTCCAGGGCACCGGGCAGTCGAAGGGGTGGTGCGGGTCCGGAATCGAGGCCCAGAGGCAGAAGGGCCGCTCGCGCTTCCCGTTGAGGAAGGCGATGCTGCGATCGGCGATCCAGGCGGAATTGTGCCAGGCCGGCGGCAGCGCCGAATGCCAGGTTTGCGGCGCGCCCATCACATCCGGGCCGGCATTGCTGGCATGGAGTTTGTCCTTGAGCGCCCCCCGGCCGTCGGCATGGTACCAGGCCTCGTAGGATTGGCCATAGGGCGGCGTCATCGGCGGAAAGGTATTGTGTCCCTCGACCACCAGCTCGACCTGCTGGAAGCCCATGTAGGGCCCGGTCCAGTTCGGCCCGTAGCGATGCATCGAATGCCGGCACTCCGGCGAGCCGGTCGGCGCGAAGGTGTGGGCAGTGGCGAAGTGCGCCTTGCCGATCAGCGCGGTGTCGTAGCCGGCCTTGCCCAGCAGCGCGGCAAAGCTGGTTTCGGCGTACCGCGGATCGAGGTCGATGCCGTTGTCGCAGACACCGTGCGTGCGCGGCAGCAGGCCGGTCAGGATCGAGGCGCGCGAGGGCTGGCACACCAGGTTCGGCGTGATGCAGGCGCGGAAGGCGGTGCCCTCATTGGCCAGCAGGTCGAGATGCGGGGTGCGCACCCGACGCCCCATGAAGCCCAGGCAGTCGGCGCGTTGCTGGTCGGTGGTGATGAACAGGATGTTTGGCCTTCGGTCGCGCAAGGCGGCGTCCTCCTAGTCGATGGTGATGTTCGCGGCGCGGGCGGCTTCGCCCCAGATCACGCGTTCGGTGGCCATGAAGGCGTCGAACCCGCCGGCCGGCAGGTAGCGCACCGATAGGCCTTGGGCAGCGAGCTTCTGGACGACGTCGGGCCTGGCGAGCGCCTCCGCGAGCGCGGTGCCGACATGCTGCACCACCTCGGCCGGCGTGCCGCGCGGGCCGACGATGCCATACCAGACTGCGAGCGAGAGGCCGGGAACCGCCGCCTCGGCGATCGTCGGCACGTCGGGCGCGAGCGGCGAGCGCGACTCCGTGCTGACGGCCAACGCCCGCAGCCGGCCGTCGCGCAGGTGCGGCACGAGGGGCGGCAGGCCGATCGAGCCGGCAATGATCTGCCGGCCGAGCAACGCCGTCGTGGCGGGCCCGCCGCCGCGGAAACCGACATGCGAGACGCGGAAGCCGAGGCGTGCAGCGAGCTGCTCCATGCCGAGGTGATGCTGGCTGCCCGAACTGGGGCTGGCATAGAGTACCGGCTCGGCCTGCGTGCGGGCCCAGGCGGCGAACTCGGTCAGCGTTCGGACGGGCATTGAGGGATGCACGACGATGACGAAGGGAAACTCGGCAACCAGCGCGATCGCCGTGAAGTCGCGCGCCGGGTCGAACGGCACCTGCCGGTACAGCACCGGGTTGATCGCCATCATGGCGGCGTCGTTCATCAGCAGCGTGTACCCGTCGGGAGGGGCGTGCGCGGCTGCCTCGGCGGCGATGTTGCCGCCGGCACCGGTGCGGTTCTCGATGGCGAAGCCGCGCGGGAAAGCGTCGGTCATCGCCTCGGCCAGGATGCGGGCGGTGATGTCGGTGGCGCCCCCGGCGGCGGACCCGACCAGGATGCGCACCGGGCGTGACGGATAGGGGGCCTGTGCGCCGGCGGGCGCCGCCAGGGCTGCCGGCACTAGTGCCAGGGCACGCAACAGGCGACGCCGGGGCGTTTGTGCTGGCACGGTTGATCGCTCCCCCAATTTCAGACCGGCGCTGCGAGGCGCGACGGCATTGCCAACATCTTGCTTCGGCCGTGTCCCTTGAGTCCAATGCATTGTATACTCTGTCCGCGTGAGAACCCGAAAAGCGGCTGGCGAGTCGGTCTCGATATCAGGGGCCTTTTCAAGTGCGGAGTCTGCGCGTTCTCTCGTGGACGGAGTATATGTCCGTGAACCATGCCGCCGAAGGCATCAATGCCGGAAACCCACGACCTGCACCGCTTCGCCGTCCTGGCCGAGGAGCGCCATTCCGGCCGGACCGCCGCCCGGCTCGGCGCCCTTGATCTCCACTCGTCGCCGCACCAGAACCAAGGTCAGCCACCCGGGCCTCCGGAACAGATCTTCTAGCCCCGGTCGAAGGCGGCTGCCCCCTCATACGGAGCTGATCCATGACGCCGCTGACACGCCGCGCCGCCCTGGCCCTCGCCGCCGCGCTCCCTGGCGCTGCACGGGCCCAGTCGGGGTCCCAGCCGGGGCCCCAGTCCGGCTGGCCCGACCGGCCGGTCCGCCTGATCGTCGGCTACCCGGCCGGCGGCCCGACCGACTTCGCCGCCCGCCTCCTGCAGGAACCCCTGCAACGCATCTGGGGCCAGCCCCTGGTGGTCGAGAACCGCCCCGGCGCCAGTTCCGTCATCGCCACCGAGGCCGTGGCCCGTGCCGCGCCGGATGGCTACACCCTGCTGCTGACGACCGCGACGCACACCACCAACCCGGCGGTCCTCGCCAGCCTGCCCTACGACTCGATCGCCGACTTCGCCCCCATCGTGCTGATCTACAACTCGCCCACGGTGCTGTTCGCCGGACCGACCCAGCCCTACCGCACCGTGCAGGACGTGGTCGCGGCTGCGAGGGCGCAGGGCGGGCTTGCCTACGCCACGTCCGGCGCCGGCTCGGGCGGGACCTTCGCCGGCGAATTGTTCAAGCGGAAGGCCGGCATCGAACTGATCCTGGTCGCCTACCGCGGTGCGGCGCCGGCGCTGCAGGACGTGATCGGAGGCCGCGTGCCGATCACCTTCAGCACCCTCTCCGGCGCCATCGCCCTGGCGCGCGACGGCAAGCTGCGGCCGATCGCCATCTGCGGGCCGCAACGGGTGGAAGTGCTGCCGGACGTGCCGACGCTGGCCGAGGCGGGGCTGGACATCCCGGACACCGGTCCGTGGTTCGGCCTCTCGGCCCCGGCCCGCACGCCGCAGCCGATCATCCGGCGCATCGCCGCCGACGTGCAGGTGCTGCTGCGCCGGCCGGAGATCGCGTGGCGCATCGTCGAGCAGGGCGGAGTGGTCGGCGGCGAGGGGCCGGAGGCGTTCACGGCGCGCATCCGCCGCGAGGTGGCGGAGTGGGGGCCGGTCGCGCACGAGGCCGGGATCAAGCCGGACTGAGCGGGGCCGCGTCGGGAGACGGCCCGGACCGTCGCCGGCGATGCGGACAGCGGCTGCCGGCAAGGTCCCGTCAACGGGTTCAAGCGATCCGTGAGGGACACGCGGAGCCGCCTCAGCGGCCCGGCATATCCTTGACCAGGCGGACGAAGGATTCGATCAGGCGCGGCATCTCCTGCGCCCTGACCGGAAGCTGCGCGGCGGACAGTGTCAGGCTGTCGAGGAACCGGCCGTTCCCGGCATAGAGCGAGAGTTCCAGCCCTTCGCCGATGACCTCGGGACGGCAAACGACCTCCTCGCCCCCGGCCTCGCGTCGGGCCACCGAGACGAACTCCCTGATCTCCTCGATGCTGCCGGTATGCGCACCGGCCTCCTCCAGGAACTCCGCGATCTCGGCACCGACGTCCGAGGGCGGAATCAACGCCAACGGGACGCACCCTCGCTCGTGACGAAAACCTCCCCGCGCCACCGGTCGAACAAGGCGGCGCGGCGTGCCTCCTCCGGGGTTTCCTCATCATCCTCGTTGGACGCCAGCGGCAGGCCGTCGGCGGCGGCGATCTCGTCCCAGATCGGGATGCTCCAGTCGATCCGCAGGCCGAGCAGCACGCCGAAGCCGCGCTTCGCAAGGTCATCGGTGTCGCCCGGAGGCAGACCGCGGGGTTCCGCGCCGGCGACCATGTCGAGCAGGACACGCCGGATGGCGCCGGGCGAAAGCTCCGTTAGCGCGTCGGGGGAACGCCAGCCCGGCAGGAACCGGAGCTCTGCGGTGTCCTGCAGGAACCCGGAGCGGACCAGGCTCTCGCCCATGGAGGCCGCGTCCGGCAACGCGTGCGTGGGCAGCGCGACGGGCAGGGCGACCAACTCGGCCCAGCCCGATGGTCCCAGCTTGCCGCCCGCCGCCGCCGCCAGCAGCTCCGCCGCGATCTCGTCAGCGGCTTCCTTCCCCTGGCGCTCGCCGGTCTTGCGGACCGCGAGGTTGAGGACATCGTTCCGACCGGCGCCGAGAAGCCCCTGCGCGAGCTGGTCGAATTATGCGTCATCCGCCGCATCGAACACCGCCAGCAACCGGTCGGCGATGGGTCCAGGGGCCTTGCCGAAGCTTGGGCGGGGGGAAGGCGCCGCGGCGGCGATGCCAAGCACCCGATGGGCTGCGGTCCCGCGCAGGAGGTTGGCGCGGTCGATCCAACCGCGACGGTTCTTCGGGGTGTCGTCGCTCCCTTGAATCCATCGTCGGAACGCCGCGCGGTCTGCCTTCTGGACGAAGATTTCCACGCCAAGCGCGGCCAACTCGGCGGCCACGGCCTGGTTCACCGCGACCACCTTCGCAAGGTCGGTCTCGCCCGAACGGCAGGTGTCGAGGGTGTCGCGGTCCGGGTAGTGGGTCAGCAGGATGGCATCGATGTCGGGAGCGACCTCCCGAGCCAGCGCCACGGCCCGGCTGACACTGTCGTCCGGATGATCGACGGGCTGCGGCATGGCGGATGTCCTGGGATGCGCGGCGCTCATGACGCGGGTGGCGGCTGCAACTCAACCGCCGCAGCGAAGGCGAAGGCCGCGTGCCACGCCGATCCCCGTGGCGCATGACCTGGCCGCACGCTGGTCTGGCTGCCGGGCCATTGGTTAGGCGCCCTCGGCAGGATCGTACAGGACGCCCCCTGCGGCGAAGCCCCCATCGACGTTGAGGATGTGCCCCGCCACGAAACCGCAATCGTCGCCGCACAGAAAGGCGACGGCGCCGGCGATGTCGGCCGGCGTTCCGTACCGCTTCACCGCCATGCGGTCGAGGAAGGCCGACCGCTGCCGCGGCCCGTGCGCGGTGCGGGCGATCTGGGTCGGACCGGGCGCGACGCCGTTGACCTGGATATCGTAGGGGGCGAGCTCGACCGCCAGCACCTTGGTGAGTGTCTCGATGCCGCCCTTGCTGGCCCCGTATGCAGCGCGCCCGGTGCCGCCGAACTGGCCCGACACCGAGGAGATCGTGACGATCCGCCCGCCGCGCTCGCCCGCTTTGCCCTGCGCCATGGCGCGCGCCGCGGCCTGCGCCGAGACGAAGCAGCCGATCAGGTTGGTCCGGATGATCCGCTCGAACCCCTCCAGCGGCATCTCCAGCACGGGGCAGCGATCGGTGATCCCGGCGTTGCACACCGCGATCCGCAGCCGGCCGAACCGGGCCTCCACCGCGGCCACCGCGGCCGCCGCATCCGCCGGCGACGCGGCGTCCATGCGGAACGGCAGGGCCTGCCCGCCGGCGCGGCGGATCGCGTCGGCGACCGTCGTCTCGGTCTCGAGGTTGAGGTCGGCGACGAGCACCGGCACGCCTTCGCCGGCCAGCCGCTCGGCGATCCCGGCGCCGATGCCGGAGCCGCCACCGGTGACCAGGGCGGTCCGGCCGTCGAGCCTCATGGCCCATCCTCGTTCGCGATGACGCGGGCAGGCGCGCCGTCGCAATCCGGGATGCGGATGGGCAGCCCGATCACCTGGTTCCGCGCCTGGCGGAGCGATCCCATGTTGCAGAGGTACTCGAACATGATCACCCCGTGTGCAAGCAGGTGGTGGTGCGTGACGTGCTCCGGCAGGGGCGGCCGCGCCTCGCCGGTCAGGAAGAACCGGATGCAGCGGTCCTGCGGGAAGTCGAAGCCGACCGCCTTGATCCCGCGCTCGCGCAGCCAGACGGAGCCTTCGGCCGTCATCCACGGCGCGTGCAGCCAGAACTCGGGCGTGTCGATGCTCGCCCGTTCGTCCCACCGGGTGCGGATCAGGGCGAAGTCGCCGGGCCGCAGGTGCGCGCCCGCCGCCGCAAGGCGCTCCACGCCGATTTCCGTATTCGCGGGGACATCCGAGACGTCGACCACCGCCCCTGGTCCGACCGTCCTGTCCAGGCTGATGGCGTCGGTCGTGAAGCCCGCGGGATCTACATGGCGCGGGCTGTCCATGTGGGTGAAGGCATGGACATTCCAACCCGCCCAGGTCGCCTGTCCCGCGCCGGTGTCGTGGCTCTTGGCAAGCCGTCGCTCGACCTCCCAGCGGAAGTGCCCGGTCCTGACGGGCGTCGAGAGATCGATCAGGCGTGGCATCGCGTGGTCCTTCTACCCGTCCCTCCAGGGACGCTGCTGCCAGAGGGCGCGCAGCGCCTCCGCCTCGCGGAATACGATGTCGCGCGTCGCGTCGGTGCTGCGGTAGCGCAGCGGCACGAACAGCCGCTCGGCCTCGGCGATCCAGGCCGGGTCGCGCATCGTCGCCGCGATCATTTCGGCCAGGCGCTGCTGCACCGCGCGCGGCGCCGCGGCCGTGATGACA
>JAABUN010007169.1_pt1 | contig 12238 bp, 12 predicted proteins | sample 5559311 | NCBI WGS metagenome assembly JAABUN01 (sample SAMN10711877, study PRJNA513370) | rock metagenome | isolation source: Antarctica rocks | place: Antarctica: Victoria Land, Siegfried Peak sud | reverse complement strand
CTGGCAACCGGCGGCGGTCGCCACGCCGTTCACCGCGGCCACCACGGGCTGCGGCAATCCGACCACCGCCTGCATGACTGCCGCGCACTCCGCCATGCAGGCAGCGAAGAAGGCCCGCCCGCCATCGGTATCGTCGCGGTGCGCGGTCAACTCTTTCATGTCGTGCCCGGCGCAGAACACCGGTCCGGCCGCGGTCAGCACCACGGCTCGCACGGCATCGTCCACGGCGACCTCCGCCAGCCGTTCGGCCAGCGCCGCCAGCATGGCGCGCGACAGGCTGTTGCGTGCGGCCGGGCGGTTCAAGGTCAGTAGGGTGACGGCGCCGTGGTCCTCGCGCAGCACCAGCAATGTGTTGTCGCCGGCCGGCGTGGGCGATGCGGACATGCGATGCCTCTCTCCACCCCACTATGCCGCACATTGCCGGCTAGGCAAGCACGGCAGGGGATCAAGCCCGGAGGCACCGCAACCAAGGGTGGAAACCGCGTGCTCGCCTGGCCGGAGGGTGATTGTCGTGGCGGCCGTCAGGCCGGCGTGAACATCGTCGCGGGCGGCGCGTCCCCCTGGGTCGGCTTGAATACCACCCGCACCTTCTGGCCGATCCGCACCGTGTCGAGGTCGCAATCGACGATGTTGGTGAACAATTTCACGCCCTCGTCCAGCTCCACGTAGGCGACGCAGTACGGCTCCTTCACCCGCATCACCGTGTAGGTATAGACCGTGCCGGTGCCCTTCGCCTCGACCAGCTCCACGTTGTTCGACAGCGAGAAGGGCGAGCAGCCGCGCGGATACCAGAAGTGCTTGCCGGTGTCCTTGCACAGCCCGATCAGCAGCTTGCCCTGCCGCGCCGCGTCGAAATAGGACTTGTTGGTCGGGTCCACCTGCATGACCGGCAGCGCCCGGTCGGTCGACATCGTGGTCATCGTGCTCACTCCCGTTCCAGGATGACGGTGGCGCTGCCGTGCCGCGTGCCGAGCAGCCCACCGGTGCCATGCGCCAGCGCTAGGGTGCAGCCCGGCACCTGCACCTTCGGGTGCGCCTCGCCACGCAACTGCCGCACTGCCTCGATGACCTTGGTCATGCCGCCGCGATTGGCCGGGTGGTTGTTGCACAAGCCCCCGCCATCGGTGTTGAACGGTAGCTTGCCGACGCCCGAGATCAGGTTGCCGTCGGATACGAACCTGCCGCCCTGGCCCTTCTCGCAGAAGCCCAAATCCTCCAACTGCATCAGCACGGTGATGGTGAAGCTGTCGTAGATGGACGCGTATTGGATGTCGGCCGGCTTGACGCCGGCTTCATCGAAGGCCCGCGGCCCGGAATACCGCGCGCCGGAGAAGGTCAGGTCGGTGTAGCCGGCGTTCTGGTTCTTGGTCGCCTCACCGGCGCCCCGCACCGCCACGCGCGGTCGCTTCAGCCCACGCGCGATCTCCGGCGTGGTGAGGATCAGCGCGCCGCCGCCATCCGAGATCACGCAACAATCGAGACGGTGCAGCGGGTCCGAGACCATGGGCGAGTTCACCACGTCCTCGACCGTCACCACCTTGCGCAGCATCGCGTGCTCGTTCCACTGCGCGTGGTGGCTGGCCGCGACCTTGATCCAGGCAAGCTGCTCGCTGGTGGTGCCGAATTCATGCATGTGCCGCATCGCGCACAGCGCATAGGCGTTGGCGACGGTGCGGCCGTAGGGGATCTCGAACGGGTCGTCGGGGACGTTGACGCCCCAGCTTCGCGGTGCGGTGCCGGTGGCCATCGCCTCGGCGCGTGGCCGGCCTGCCAAGGTCACCAGCGCGATGCTGCAGCGGCCGAGCGCGATCGCCTCCGCCGCATGGCCAACATGCAGCACGTAGGACGAACCGCCCACATCCGTGCTGTCGAGGTGCTTGAGCTTCGTCAACCCCAGGTAGTCGGCCATGTTCAACGGCCCGAGGCCCGGTGCGGCGCCGGTGCAGAAGTACCCGTCGATGTCGTCGTGCGAAAGCCCGGCATCCTGCAGCGCGCCGTAGGCGACCTCGGCGTGCAATTGGGCCACCGACTTGTCGTCGGCCTTGCGCGTCGGATGCTCGAAGGCGCCGACGATGTAGGCCTTGCCGCGTATGCTCATCGCCCCGGTTCTCCGTTCCCGTCCCTTGGCGGCAAGCGTCCCCGCTCACACCACGCTGGTCAAGCCCCCGTCCACGCACAGCAGGTGGCCGTTCACGTAGCCGGAGGCGTCGGAGGCCAGGAAGATCGCCGCCCCCACCAGGTCGTCCAGCTCGCCCCACCGCCCTGCCGGGGTGCGGGCGCGCAGCCAGCCGTCGAAGGCCGGATCGGCCTGCAGCGGCGCGGTCAGTTCCGTGGCGAAATAACCCGGCGCGATGCCGTTGGCCTGGATGCCGTGCCGCGCCCAGTCGGCGCACATCGACTTGGTCAGCATCGCCAACGCGCCCTTGGAGGCGTTGTAAGGTCCGGTGGTCGAGCGTGCCAGCGTGCTCATCACGGAGCACGTGGTGATCAGCTTGCCGCGGCCGCGCGGGATCATCCGCCGCGCCACCGCGCGGGCGCAGTAGAACGCGCTGTCGAGGTTGGTCGCCATCACGCTGCGCCAGGTGCCGTCCTCGATGGTTTCCAGCGATCCGCGCAGGTTCACTCCGGCGTTCATGCACAGGATGTCGATCGGCCCCTGCTCCGCTTCGATCGCCGCCACCGCAGTCTCGACCGCCACCGGGTCGGTCACGTCGAAGGCCATGGCCCGCGCCGCGACCCCCTCCGCCGCCAGCCTCTCCACCGCCGCCGCCAGCTTCGCCGCATCCCGCCCGTTCAACACCACCGCGGCGCCCGCCTGCTCCAGCCCGCGGGCCAGCGCCAGGCCGATCCCCCGGCTCGATCCGGTGACCAACGCGCGCCGCCCGGTCAGGTCAAAAAGCTTGAGCGACATCGCGGCATCCCCTAGCAAAGACCGAAGGATCGCAGCGGAGACGCGAGTGGACAAGTCGAACCTGCTGGTTATGGGCGTGCTGCTGGACTGGGAGCTGGAGCCGCTGGCCCGCGACTTCACGCTGCACTTGTTGTATGATACGCCCGACCCCGAGGCGCTGCTGGCACGCCACGCCGCCGGCATCCGCGCCATCGTCACCAAGGGCGAGATCGGTGCCGACGCCGCGCTGATGGACCGGCTGCCGCGGCTTGAACTGGTCGCCTGCTACGGCGTCGGCGTGGACGCGATCGACCGTGCCTATTGCGCCCGCCGCGGCGTGCCGGTCTGCAACACGCCGGACGTGCTGACCGAGGACGTGGCCGACCTTGCCATCGGCCTGATGTTGGCCGCCGCCCGGCGCATCCCGGATGGCGACGCCTGGGTGCGCGGCGGCGCCTGGCGGCGCGAGGGATCAATGCCGCTCACCACGCGGGTCTGCGGCAAGCGTCTTGGCATCGTCGGCCTGGGGCGCATCGGCCGTGCGGTGGCACGGCGGGCGGTGGGCTTCGGCATGGCGATCGCGTATTCCGGCCGCACGAGGCAGCCAGAACTACTTTACGCTTTCCACGAGAGCCCGGACGCCATGGCGCCACACGTGGACATCATGCTGTGCTGCGCCGCGGGCGGTGCTGCGACCCAGGGACTGATCGGCCGCGCGGCGATTGAGGCGTTGCCGCCGGGCGCGATGTTCGTCAACGTCTCCCGCGGCTCCGTGGTGGACGAACCCGCGTTGCTGGAGGCGCTGCGATCCGGCCGCATCGCCTGTGCCGGGCTCGACGTGTTCTGGAACGAACCGGCGATCGACCTTGGCTTTGCCGCACTGCCCAACGTTGTGCTGACGCCGCACGCCGCCAGCAGCACCGTCGAGACACGCCTAGCGATGGGTGCGTTGCTGCTGGACAACCTCGCCGCGCATTTCGCCGGGCGTCCATTGCCGACGCCGGTGAATTGAGGCGCATAACGGCCGCATCGTGCGGATCACCCTGACGCCAATTCAGCCGCGCCGCCGACTGGACCCATTTCCGTGACGGCACCCCCCCGCAATCCCGAGCAACGGTTTGACCGGTCCGCGGCGCTGCCGCACTGTCGGGTGAAGCGGCAAGGATATCCCGACGATGCGTGCCCTCGTGCTGCGCCGACATGGCGACCTCGACCAGTTGACGCTCGAGACCGACTACCCCACCCCGCAGGCCATTTCCGGCCACGTCGTCATCCGCGTCCGCGCGTCGTCTTTCAACTATCACGACGTCTTCACCGTGAAGGGCATGCCCGGCATCAAGGTGCCGATGCCGGTCGTCATCGGCCTCGACCTTGCCGGCGAAATCACCGAACTCGGCAACGATGTCGTCGGCTGGTCGGCGGGCGATCGTGTCCTGGTTAACCCCATCAACCGGCAGAAAGGCCTGATGGGGGAGATGCTGGATGGCGGCATGGCGGAATACTGCTTGGTCGCGGCCGACCAGCTCATCCGCATTCTCGGCGGCGTGACGTTCGAGCAGGCGGCGGCGCTGCCGGTCGCCTACGGCACCGCGCACCGCATGATCGTGACTCACGACACCATAAGGCCCGGCGACAAGGTGCTGGTGCTCGGCGCCTCGGGTGGCGTTGGCACCGGCTGCGTGCTGCTGGCCAAGCAGCGCGGCGCCCACGTGGTGGCCTGCGCGGGTTCCGAGGAAAAGCGCCTGCGGATGCTGGAAATCGGCGCCGACGAGGCGATCGACTATACCAAGGTCGACTTCTCGAAATGGGCGCAGGAACGCTTCGGCAAGCCGCAGCGGCGCAGCCACGAGGGCGGCGTCGATGTCGTGGTGAACTTCACCGGCGGCGACACCTGGGCGCCGACGCTGCGCTGCGTCAAGCGCGGCGGCAGCATCCTGGTCTGCGGCGCCACCGCCGGCTTCGACCCGAAGGAGGACCTCCGCTACATCTGGAGCTTCGAGCTGCGAATCATTGGTTCCAACAGCTTCTATCCGGCGGATTTCGAGAGTCTGCTGGGCATGATCCAGGCCGGCACGATGACGCCGCTGATCGACACCGTGCTGCCGCTGGACCGCGCGGCGGAGGGCCTCGCGCTGATCCGCGACCGCAAGGTCATCGGCAAGGTGATCGTCACGCCATGAGCGATACGCAACTCAGCGTGGAACAGCTTCAGGAGAAGCTGCTGCGCGCGCCGTTCCACCGCTGGCTCGGCTTGCAGGCGCTGGCGGTCGGCCCCGGCACCGTCGAGCTCCGCGCAACGTGGCGCGAGGAGTGGGTGGTCAACCCGGACCGCCGCTATACCCATGGCGGCATCCTGGCGTCGCTGGTCGACCTCACCGCCGACTGGGCGCTCGGCGCCGCGTTGGGCAGTGGCGTCCCCACCATCGACATGCGGGTCGACTACCATCGCGTGGCGCTGCCGGGCGACCTGCTGTGCAAGGGCCGCATCATTCGCCAGGGCAGTCAATTCTCGGTCGCCGAGGCGGAGGTGCTGGACCTCGACGGCATGCTCTGCGCCTCCGGCCGCGGCGTCTACCTCACCGCGCCGCCGAAGTGAGTTTCCCGTTCCGCAACCTCGGCGCGCTGATCGACCCGCGCGCCGATCCGGACAAGACCGCGCTCATCGACTTGTCCGGTGGAACCACGCGTCACGTCAGCTACGGCGTGCTGGACGTGCTTGCCGATGCCATTGCGCGTGGCCTCCTGCACCGTGGGCTGCGACGCGGCGACCGGGTCGGCATCCTGGCCGCCAACTCCACGGAATTCCTCGCCGCGCTATACGGTGCGCAGCGGGCCGGGCTGGTCGCCGTGCCGGTCAACTGGCGCTTCCCGCCCGCCACCGTGGAGTATGTGCTGCGCGACAGCGGCGCCGTCCTGGTGCTTTGCGACACGCCCCGCCGCGCCGCGGTGCCGACCGGCATTCCCGCCATCGCCTTCGGCACGCCGGAGTGGGACGCGCTGCCTGATCCCGGCGCGTTCGAGGCCATCGCGCCGGCGCCAGCCGAGCCCTCGCTGTTTCTGTACACCTCCGGCTCCACCGGAAAGCCGAAGGGCGTCGTGCTGTCGCACCAGTCGCACCTCTGGGTGGTGGAGCAGCGCCTGGCCGGCCCCGACATGCGGCAGGAACGCGTGCTCATCGCAGCACCGCTGTACCACATGAACGGCCTCGCCCTGGCGCAGCTCGCCTCGGCGCTGCACGTCACCGTGGTGCTGCTGCCGCAGTTCGAGGCCCGCGCCTATCTCCGCGCCATCGGCGAGCACCGCGTCACCTGGATCACCGGCGTGCCGCCGATGCTGGCGATGCTGCTGGCCGAGCGCGAGTTGCTGGCCGCCACCGACACCACCTGCGTCCGACATGTCCGCTGCGGCTCGGCACCGACCTCGCCGGCGCTGCTCGCCGCCATTGGCGAGGCCTTCCCGCAGGCCCGCTTCGTCAACGGCTACGGCACCACGGAAGCCGGCCCCGTGGTGTTCGGCCCGCACCCGGACGGGCTGCCGACACCGCCGCTTTCGGTCGGCTATCCGCACCCGGCGGTGCGGCTTCGGCTCAACGCCGACAGCGTGCTCGAACAGCGATGCCCCGGCCAGATGAACGGCTACTGGAACCGCCCGGACATCGCCCCGCCGCTGACCGCGGATGGCTTCTACTTCACCAACGACGTGTTCCACCGCGACGAGCATGGCTTTCACACGCTGGTCGGCCGGATCGACGACATGTTCATCTCCGGCGGCGAGAACATCTTTCCGGGCGAGGTCGAACGGGTCCTGGAAACCCACCCCGATGTCGAGCAGTCCGCCGTCATCCCGGTGGCGGACGCCATCAAGGGCACCAAGCCGGTCGCCTTCGTGGTGCGCCAGGCCGGTGCGGTCGCCGACGAAACCGTGCTGAAGGCCCATGCGTTGGCCAATGCGCCGGCCTACATGCACCCGCGGCGCATCTGGTTCGTGGACGCCCTGCCGTTGATGGGTACCAACAAGATCGACAGGTCGGCCCTTGCCGCCATGGCACGCGAGCGGCTGGCTGAAGCGGCGAACTGACTTCAGGACAGGAAACGTCTCCGCGTCGCACCGACGAAGGAGATACTTGCGCATGTTCCGCCGATCGCTGTTCGCCCTGCCGCTTGCCGCAACCGCCGTGCGTGCCCAAGGCTTCCCGGACCGCCTGGTGACGCTGGTGGTGCCCTATGCCCCCGGCGGCACCGCCGACGTGCTGGCCAGGGTGCTCGGCCCGGCGATGGCGGAACGGCTGGCCCAGCCGGTGGTCATCGAATTGCGGCCCGGCGCCGGCGGCAACATCGGCGCAGCCCATGTCGCCATCGGCGCCCGTGCCGATGGCTACACGTTGCTGCTTGGCTCGCTGTCGCTGGCCAGCGCCCCGGCGCTGCAACCGCTGCCGTTCGATCCGTTGCACGACCTTGCGCCGGTCGCCGGCCTCGGCGCCGTGCCGAGCCTGCTGGTGGTCTCGCCGGGCAGCCCGTTCCGCAGCGTGGCGGACCTGCTGGCCGCCGCCCGGGCGCAGCCGGGGACGGTCAGCTTCGGCTCCTCCGGCCCCGGCACCGGCAGCCACCTGGCCGGCGAGCAACTGGCGGCGCAGGCCGGCGTGGAGTTGCTGCACGTGCCCTACCGCGGCTCCGGCGCGGTGTATCCGGACCTCATCGCCCGGCGGATCGACTTCCTGCTGGATGCCATGGGCAGCGCCATCGGCCAGGTGCAGGCCGGCGCGGTGCGGGCCATCGGCATCACGTCGGAGACACGCTCGCTGGTCCTGCCCGAGGTGCCGACCCTGTCTGAGCAGGGCCTGCCTGGTTTCGCTTTCCTCATCTGGCTCGGCCTGTTCGCCCGTGCTGGCACCCCGGAGGCCGCTCTCCGCCGGTTGGACACCGTCGCGTTGCAGGCCCTGGACACCCCCCCGGTGCAGGACCGGCTGCGCCAGGCGGCTGCCGTGCCGATCCCCCGCGAGGCCGCCGCCTTCGGCCGCTGGTACGCCGCCGAGGCGGCGCGCTGGCAGGGCCTGGTGCGGGAGGGCAAGCTGGCACGGCTCGACTGATCCGCACTGGCCGCGGATATCCTGGCCCCGTCGCGCGTTGTGTCGGCAACCGTCCGGAACCGCCCCATGCCCCCCTCCGCACCACGTCGCGCCAGCCGGGACATGCTTTTGGCCACCAGGCTTCTTGTCTTGCTTGCCGGCTGCGGCGAGCAAGCCAGCCTGCCGGTCGGCGCCGGCACCGGCCCGAAGCCGCAGCTTCCGGCGCCGCGCTCCACCTGGCCGCCCACCGTCAACATCGCGCCGGCCCGCGGCTGGGCGCCGGGCGCCACGCCGGTCGCGGCGGCCGACCTTCGCGTGGCGGCCTTCGCCGAGGGCCTCGACCATCCGCGCTGGCTGCAGGTGCTGCCGAACGGCGACGTGCTTGTGGCCGAGAGCAACGCGCCGCCGAAGCCGGAGGACAACAAGGGCATCAAGGGCTGGGTCATGGGCATGGTAATGGCCCGCGCCGGCGCCGGCGTGCCGAGCGCCAACCGCATCACCCTGCTGCGCGACGCCGATGGCGACGGCGTCGCCGAACTTCGCACGCCCTTCCTGGAAGGGCTGAACTCGCCCTTCGGCATGGCGCTGGTGGGCGATACCCTCTACGTCGCCAATGCCGACGCCGTGGTCCGCTTCCCCTACCGCGGCGGCGAAACCCGCATCACGGCGCCGGCCACCAAGGTGGTCGACCTGCCGGGCGGTCCGATCAACCACCACTGGACCAAGAACCTGGTGGCCAGCGCCGACGGCCAACGGCTGTACGTCTCGGTCGGCTCCAACAGCAACGTCGCCGAGCGCGGCATGGAGGTCGAGGCCGGCCGCGCCGCGATCTGGGAGGTGGAGGTCCGCACCGGCGCGCACCGGGTGTTCGCCTCGGGCCTGCGCAACCCGGTCGGCATGGCGTGGGAACCGTCCGGCGGCGCGCTCTGGACCGCGGTGAACGAGCGTGACGAATTGGGCAGCGACCTGGTGCCGGATTACATGACCTCGGTGCGGGATGGCGGCTTCTACGGCTGGCCGTACAGCTACTACGGCCAGACCGTCGACACTCGGGTCACGCCGCCGCGGCCGGACCTGGTGGCGCGGGCGATCTCGCCGGACTACGCGCTTGGCCCGCACACCGCTTCGCTCGGCCTGGCCTTCGCTCGGGGTGGCAATCAGCCCGGCGGGCTGGCCGGCCGGTTCCACGACGGCGCCTTCATCGGCCAGCACGGATCGTGGAACCGCCGGCCGGCCAGCGGCTACAAGGTGATCTTCGTGCCCTTCCAGGGTGGCCGCCCGGCGGGTGAGCCGGTGGACGTGCTGACCGGCTTCCTCGATGGCAGGGGAAACGCGCAGGGGCGGCCGGTGGGCGTCGTCGAGGATGGCCGCGGCGGGTTGCTGGTGGCGGATGACGTCGGCAACAAGGTGTGGCGGGTTACGGCGGCGCGCTGAAAAGTGTTCTGCCGGCCGCGTCTATCGCCTCCCGTTGGCCCTGCCGGGACCGGCGCCTGCCCGGCGGCGCCGATCACCGCCCCGCCGCCGGGTTTCCGGCGGGGAAGCGACGCCCCTGCGTTACGACGCCCCTATCGCCTCCATCTCGCGGCGCACCCGCACCGCCTCCGTCGCCTGGTCGAAGGCCACACCCTCCCAGCCCACCGTCCCTCCCATCGCCACCGCGCGGGTCAGCGGGAAGCCATGCGCCAGCCCGATCGGCAGCGCGCCCAGCGCCAGCGAGCGCGCGGCCGGCACGCAGCGGCCCCACACCATGGCGCCGCCCTCGCCATCCAGCACCTCGCCGGGCTTGAGGTCGCGCTTGGCGGTCGCCACCACGTCGCCGCGCCAGGCCTCCGGCGCCCCGGTGGGTTCCCGCCGCAGCGCCGCGCTGGCGACCGAAACCGCCAGTTCCAGCCCGATCAGATGGTACGGCCGCCATAGCGCGGCGTAGCGCCCGGACGGGTCGGTGTGCACGCCGTATTCGGCGAAGCAACGCCTGATGTAGTCGGTCTCGCCCTCGAGCACCGCGTAGACGCCCCAGCGGAGGTCGCCCACTACCTGCCGCCCGTCGCGTTCCAGCGACGAGACCACCTCGACCACGCCGCCCGCATCGGCGAAGACCTGCGGCAGGTCCTGGGTGCCGCAGGGCGGGAACAGCAGCCCGTCCGCGGGCGGCGCCAGGCCGGTGGCGTTGGCGATCGCCGCCATCTCGATGGCCGATTTGGTGCCGTCGAGGAAGGAGTTGAACATCTGCGGGTTCATCCCGCCCTCGGCCGCCTGCTCCGGCGTGAGGCCGTAGAATCCCCAGACCGTCTCCGGCGTGCTGGCATGGTAGCGCGGCAGGTATTTCGTTCCCTTGCCCGCGGCGACGATGGGGAAGCCCATGGCGCGGATGGTGTCGACCAGCTCGCAGACCAGCGCCGGCTGGTCGCCATAGGCCAGCGAGTAAACCACGCCGGCCTGCCGTGCCCGTGCCGCCAGCAGCGGGCCGGCCAGCGCGTCGGCCTCGACGTTCACCATCACCACGTGCTTGCCATGGCCGATCGCCGTCAGCGCGTGGCGGATGCCGGCGGCCGGGTTGCCGGTGCATTCGATGATCACCTCGATGCGGGGATCGGCGATCAGCGCCGCCGCATCCTCGGTGAGCGCGGTGGTGCCGTCGCGCAGCGCCTGTTCCGCCGAAGTTGCGGCGTAGCGTTCCGCGGGCCAGCCGACCCGCGCCAGTGCCGCCTGCGCGCGCGGCACGGCAAGGTCGGCGATGCCCGCCACAAGCAGCCCCGGCGTGCGGGCCGCCATGGCCAGGAACATCGAGCCGAACTTGCCGGCGCCGATCAGCCCGACCGTCACCGGCCGGCCGGCGGCGGCGCGCTGTTGCAGCATCCGATGCAGGTTCATCCCATCCTCCGTTCCAGGCCGGATGGCTGTAGCGCGGCTTGACGGGGCAGGGGAGGGGCCGGAGCCTCCCGCCGGCAACTTGTGGACCGGGGGAGGGCACCATGCGCGTCGCCGTCATCGGGCTTGGCAGCATGGGAATGGGGGCCGTGCTGAACCTGCTCCGCGCGCCTGGCCTTGAAGTGGCCGGCTGCGATCCGCGCGAGGCCGCCCGCGCCGAATTCGCCGCCGCGGGCGGCACTGCGGTGGGCCGCGCCGCGGACCTGCCGGAGGGCACCGAGGCCGTGCTGCTGCTGGTGGTCAATGCGGCGCAGGCGGAGGAGGCGCTGTTCGGCCCGGCCGGCTGCGCGGCGCGGCTGGCGCCCGGTGCCGTGCTGATCGTCAGCGCCACCATCGCTCCCGAGGCGGCGCGAGCGCTGGCGGCGGCGGCCGAGGCGCGGGGCTTGCTTTATCTAGACGCGCCGGTGTCCGGCGGCGCCGGCGGGGCGCGGGCCGGCACGATGACCGTGATGGCCGCCGGCAGCGCCGCCGCCATGGCCAGGGCGGAGCCGGTGCTGGATGCGGTGGCGAACCAGGTCTGGCACCTCGGCAAGGCGCCCGGCCTCGGCAGCACCATGAAGGTGGTGCATCAGTTGCTGGCCGGCGTGCACATCGCGGCGGCGGCCGAGGCGATGGCGCTCGGCATCAAGGCCGGAGTCGACCCGCGCACGCTGTACAGCATCGTGGTGGGTGCCGCGGGCAATTCTTGGATGTTCGAGAACCGGATGCCGCACGTGCTGGACGCCGACGACACGCCGCGCTCAGCGGTCGACATCTTCGTGAAGGACCTCGGCCTGGTCGGCGACCTGGCGCGGGCGGTGGCGGCCTCGGCGCCGCTGGCCGCGCAGGCGCACCAGATGTTCGTCTCGGCGCGGGCGCAGGGGCATGGCGGAAAGGATGACGCTTTCGTGATTCGGGCCTACCAGGCGCTGTCGGGGATCGCCCTGCCTGGGGAAGGGCCGGAAGAGGGGCCCGGCGGGGGGTGAAGCCGCCTTTCGGGACCGCCAGAACCAGGCTTGTGTTTGTTCACGCATTGTTCTTATGTGCCGCATGGCAACGCACTGCATCCCCGACGCCAAGCCGCATATCCCGCCGCCGCCCCGCTGGGCGCGACGCCTGCCGGACCGCAGCAGCCTGAGCGCCGTGCAGGAGGCCAGTCTTGTCGGCGGCATGGCTTTGGCAGTGTTCTGGAGCTTGGCTGAGGTGGCTTTTCTCCTGACGCAGGATTTTCCCGGATTGGGACAATAATTTGTTACTGCCCAGGTGGATGACGGCGAGCGGCTTCCCGATCAGCACAAAGCGAAGCACGACCGATGAGCGAGTGGCGCCGATGTCGGTGTAGATTTTGTTTGACGAGGGGCCGGGTAGTTGATTCA
>JAABUN010007167.1_pt1 | contig 12241 bp, 10 predicted proteins | sample 5559311 | NCBI WGS metagenome assembly JAABUN01 (sample SAMN10711877, study PRJNA513370) | rock metagenome | isolation source: Antarctica rocks | place: Antarctica: Victoria Land, Siegfried Peak sud | reverse complement strand
GGGCGGCGATGTGCTGGGTGCTCAGAACGTCTTGGCGGTGTCGCGGGCGGTGGCATGCGCCTGGCGGCGGCCCTCGTCGGCGTCGCCGGACAGGGTGGGGTGATAGCGGATCTCGCTGATGTCGCTGATCCCGGTCCATGTCAGCCAGTCGCCGAAGTAGGTGGACTGGAAGTTGCGGCCGAACTGCGGGCCGAGCGGCGGCCCCCACACGGCGCTGGTGTAGACAACGGCCGCTCGCCGGTTCCCACCGGCGAGCAGGTGGGTGTATCCGGTGACCGGGTCGACACCGAAGACCATCCCCGGTTGGGAGACCACATCGATGAACTGCTTGAGGATGTAGGGGATGCTGGCGTTCCACATCGGCACGCAGAACAGCAGCCGGTCGGCCGCCGCGAAGCGGTCGAAGGTGGCCTGCGCCGCGTTCCACGCCGTTGCCTGCTCGCCCCCGGGCGTCCCGCCGGCGAACACGGTCATCTTCGCGCCGGCCGCTGCCGGGCCGAAACTCCGGCAGCGTGCCGTCCCACAGGTCCCACATGTCGATCTGGTCGTCGGGGTGGGTTTCGCGGTAGGTCTCCAGGAACGTGCTGGCGATCTGCAGCGATTCCGACGCGGCCCCGCGGGGCGAGGCGGAGATGTGCAGCAAGGTAGACACGGTCATGCCTTTCGAGGTCGAGTGCTGCGCCGCGGACTTCCGTCCCTGACACAGTCGGACTAGAGTCCGGTTCATGCCAGGCGACATTACCGGACCAGAGTCCGTTTCGTCAACGGTGCCGCCGTCGGACCCCAACGGGACGTGTCGCGTCGAGCTGCCGGTGCTGAGCGTCGGGGTGGTACGTGAACGCGCCGACGCCGCCCGCAACCGGCTGCGGGTACTGGCCGCCGCGGAGCGGCTGTTCGCGCAGCGCGGTGTCGACGGCGTGACGATGGACGACATCGCCGCGGCCGCCGGGGTGGGCAAGGGAACCCTTTACCGGCGCTTCGTCGACAAAGGCGGCCTGGCCGTCGCACTGCTCGACCAACGGGAGCGCGAGCTGCAGCAACAGATCCTGACCGGGCCTCCACCGCTCGGCCCGGGCACCGGCCCCGCTAGGAGGCTCGCCGCGTTCATCACCGGCTATCTCGTGTTCCTCGACGGTCAGCTCGAATTGGTGCTGCTGTCCGAAACCTCCACCCCAGGGGCACGGCTCCGCACCGGCGCGCACGGCTTCTGGCGCCAGCACTGCCGCTATCTGCTCGGCCAAGCCGGCGCACCCCAGGCCGACCTGCGCGCCGACCTGCTGCTCGCCGGCCTGGCCGCCGACCAGGTCCGCCACTGGCTGCACGACCAGCACCACGACCTCCACGAACTCGCCGACGCACTATCCGCCGCCGCGCTCGCGCTCGCCCAACCGCACCCGTGATGTGCCTGAAACGGCACTGTTGCGTTGTTGCCGGGCAGGGCAGGCCCCGGCGTTGGAGGGGTCCTCGGTCAGACGGCGGCGGCGAGCTCGGCGAACGCAACCGAGAGCCGTTGCGATGGGCCGACATCGGCGGCGAGTTCGTAGTGGCCGCGCCGTAGGTTCTGCACGAAGGCGTGTCCGGCACTCAGGACGACCGCCGACCGGCGATGTTTCAGCCCCCGCATTGGTCGGAGCCGAGCTTTGAGCCGACCGTGATCGCACTCGACCCGGTTGTTCGCGTACTGCTCGGCGACGTGGCGGGCGGCCGGGAGCAGCTCGTCGAGGACCCGCACGTAGGCCGCCGCCCGGTCGGTGGTGACCTCAGCAGGACGAGGCGCAGTGGCAAGCGCCGAGGTAAAGAATCGCCGCGTCGCCGCCAGGTCCCGCTGGTCGGATAGCCGCACGTCGACGACCTGCCCGAACTGGTCGACCGCCCGGTAGAGGTAGCGCCACCGCCCGGCGACCTTGACGTAGGTCTCATCGACGAACCAGCGGTCACCGGGGGTGTGCCGAAACGGTCGGGCGGCTTCTAGGAACAGCGGCGTGAACCGCTGCACCCACCGGTAGACGGTGACGTGGTCGACCTCGATCCTGCGCTCGGCCAGGAGTTCTTCGAGGTCCCGGTAGGACAGCCCGTAGCGCAGGTACCAGCGGACCGCGATGGTGATCACGTCCGGCGGGAAGCGGAACCCGGCGAAGGCGGATCGGTCGAGTCGAGAGGAGCCGCGTCTGATCACGCGTGACAGCCTGCCGTGCTCGCCATCCTCCAACGCAACAGTGCCCTTTCAAGTCATACAAGCCTCAAAACAACCTCCCGGTGATCCCTGCGTGACGAACACAGAAGCCGGCGCGGCTGCTGATGCGCCACTTGCTTCACTACTACAACCCGTTTCGCTCAAAACACTAGCGCTTATCCTTGAAGTCGTGCGTGTCACCGCCGGCCACCGCGGCAGCCGTCTGCCGCTCCAGCCGCTCAAGAAAAGGGGCCGCGACCTTACCGACCAGCAGCGCATCCACAACCACTTCATTACCTTCCTGCCGCTGGTAGACCGCCTGCCGCTTGAGCAGCGGAAGAATGATCGCAGCGGCCAGGGCAAGCCAAGACCACGTCGCGCCAACCACCACGATTAAGACGAACAGGGGAATGAGGGTAATCTCTCGGAGCTGCGCTTCCGCAATGAGTCTATCGTACTCGTCGTACAGTTCGTTTTCACCTCCTCGCATTCGTCTAGCTATCCGGGGTAGTTCCTGAAAGATCGCGGCCGCAATGGTTTCTCGCAGCTTGTCGTCGTCCAAGTCCTGCCTCCAGGGTTCCCGTTTAGCTGTCCCAGCTAAGCGAGGATCGTCCAAAAGGCGTTGGTCTATGTATATCGCCAATGAGCTGGCGTCACGGATGTCGTGCTTCGCACCGCCTCGTCCGACGTTCCGAAGACGCCCTACAGCCTCCGCACCGAACTGCACTACGGACCCGAGCAGAAACGCAAGAAAGGTTGCCGCGGCAAACGTGCCCAGGTGCCCCGTCGAATTTGCCAACTCGTACAGGGAATGCAGAGGGGCATTTGTTGGCGCCTGCGATGGAAAGCGGTCTCGAAGGGCTAACCATCCGGCAACTAACAAGATGTAGCCAGCCAGTAGGGGTGCCCGTAAGTCCCGGAATGCCGGCAACAACCCTAACAACATCTCGATAGACTCCGTTGCTCCCGCCCCAGCGCGTGTACACGGAGACTACCCCTGGGTCTCTAGGACGCGCGCGTGGGAGCCGCATGCGAGACCTAAGCTAAGGAAGCCGCGGATCTATGGCAAGCCGTTCGTCAGGCGAGCCGGCAAGCTCCTCCTCAACCCGGAACCACACTCGGCCTGGGACGCCAGGTTCCCGCGTCCGTCCACGAACCGATGCAGACGGTGTCGATGGCGGCCCGGTCCTGGTCATACGTGACAGGGACTCTGCCGGTGCTCAGCAAGGCTCTAGACTAGAGCGGGCCATGTAGAGCTGCTCGAACCGGTCACGCTGACCTTGCCTGGGCACCCCAAACACGATGTCACGAACCGCTCAGGGTCAGCGAGAACGACGGCCGACGCCACGACGCGCAGCTAAGCGGGTACTGCCTTGTAGTCCGCCTTTTGACGGCCCGGCATTGTGACGGTGCCAGTGATCTGACGCTCTGGCATTCAAGGCGAAGGCTGATGGGTCGAGCCGAGCGAAGCCGCGTTTGGTCACGTGCCAGCCTGCCGTGGCCGCCGTCGACCAACGCAACAGTGCCTTCCAGGACCAATTCTACTGGGAGAATGCCGACTACGACGCCAACGACGTTCGGGCGTTGGTTGCGGAGCGTGAACGCCGCGCGAGACGGGCGCTTGACCGAGCGCACGACCTCCTCGCCGTCGAGGAGCACAGTGCCGGTCGATCGGCGGGGAGTCGGCCTCGAGAACGGATACCGACTGAGGTCAAACACGCCGTCTTCGCCGCGACGGTGGCCGGTGCGTCGAGTGCGGGAGCAACTTCGACATCCAGTATGACCACGTGATTCCGCACTCGTGGGGCGGAGCACCGACGGTGCATAACCTGCAGCTCTTGTGCGCGCCGTGCAACCGCGTGAAGTCGGCGTCGCTGTAGGTGGAGCACGATCCAGGCTTAACCCCGCGTAAAGGTTCCACCGAGAAACGACCATCTACCACCTCCGTCACGGTGGTCATTGGACACAGCGCTGAGGCGTGAGCATACTTGAGCGACACCGATAAGGCTGATGGGGAGATCATGGCGCAGAGAACCATCGTGGAGCTGACCGATGACCTAGACGGGGGCAAGGCAGACGTAACCGTGGCGTTCGGTCTTGAGGGCAAGGGCTACGAGATCGACGTCAGCGAGAAAAACGCCCGCAAGCTACGCGCGGCACTCGCAGAGTACATGGAGGCCGCCCGTCGAGTCGCTGCCAACGGCGGCCGTGGTCGCAAGCTGGACAATGTCACGCGAAGAGGGTCCAAGGGCGACACAGCCGCCATCCGCACGTGGGCCGCGGCCAACGGGCACAAGGTCAGCGACCGTGGCCGGATCCCGGCATCGGAGGCTGCGAGTGCATGCCCGTCCTTGGCCGCTCGAATCCCTCGCCATTGAGTAGGCGGCTGAGGCTGCAGAGATGCGGCACATAGGCTCGTATCCGGCGCCTGAAGCCGGCTCGCTCTGGACTAGTGGCAGCCGGTCTGGCACTTGGGCCCGAGCTCGCGCATGGCATATCGTGCCGTGCACCTCCTCTGTTCTCAGCAACAGTTGTTATTCCGTTTCCCTATTGACGCGGAAGGACTGTGATGGCCATCATTCGAGGGCACAAGCGAGCAATCTACGTGGCCAGGATGGCACATGAACTAAGCCAGGATAATCAGCCTGAGTCGGTCGCTGTGAACATCCTGCGCGAGGCCGCCGGCAATGACGTGGATGTGCTATCTGCAGCGATACGGCTGTGCGAGACCACAAGGCCAGGCGCCACCGGATTGGAGCTGCTAAGAGCTGCAACCGCGGCTCAAGCCACACCGTGTGGCTTACAAGAAGAGGAGTGGGACAACAGTAAATACGGATGGGCATCGCCGCTCAAGTCGATCTCCTTTGCAGATCTGGCGGCCGCAGAGCCTAAATTGCAGGAACTAGAATCTCAGGTGCGCGCTTGGCGCAAAGCGAGATGCGAAGAACCAATACCGCCAGGCAACCGTCTACAAGTTCTGCATGCAAGGCTATCTCGAAACGAATATGTCATGTACCGTCGTATACGCCGAGGGGTTGGAAGGCTGGTAGGGCCGCACTCAAATAGTGACGATCCGGCCTTGCGCTCAGGTACCGCCTACACCGTCGCCCTTGCTCACTTGGCGCATATCGCCGGGTTCATACCTGATGGGCCATAGCGCCGGCGCCGATTGGGTGAGGAATCCATCTGTCGCCCTGAGTGAGCCTCCTACCAGCTCGCCAGCGATCGGCGAGTGAACGACCTCAGCTGCCGGTCAGCGGCGCCGATGCCTCGACCAGCTGCCACTCGTCAGCGGTGAGCGGTCCGAGCGCGATGCCGACCAGCTGGTCGGAGGAGTCAAATCCGAACCGCAGACCCCAAGTCACCGAGACGGACCGCTCAGGCTGACCGTCACCGATCGCCGCGTACAACTCGCCGGACGGGAGCCGCAGCGTCCTCACGTCAACGCGAGCGTCCGAGTACCGGTCCGCAGGCCACTCGCCCACATCAAAGGTCGGCAGGCCAACCTCTACCTCCGCCGGCATCACGACCTCGCCCGCGTTGACCGACTCATCCTGAAAGACGAACTGGATGCTCTCCACCGCGCCGACGTCGCTCAATCGAACGTCCAGCGGCGGCTTGCTCCAGTCGCCTGCACGCCAATGAAGCGGCGCATCGGAAGCGTCCTGGCCGACGGCGACGTCCAAGATCACGACCCCGCGCGTCGGACAGTTCAAGGTCCAATGAATCGCTGGGGCCTCGGCGGGCTCGACGAGCGATTTGAGCAGCAGAGACACCGAGCTCACGGCCTGTACACCGCGTGGTAGATCACGTTGTCGGTCGTGTCGATGCCGAGTTCCCAGGGGCTAATCTGGAGGAAGTCCTTCCTGGAGCGAGGCCCTGCTTCACGGCCGTCTCGACGGCGCCCGCGAACGAACTCATGGGCATGCTGCCCGCGCCAGTGCTCGTCGCGTACTCCGCCATGTGCTTCGTAGCGTTGGGCACAACCGAGAAGTTCTCGCCCGCAACCGAGAGGTCGAAGCTCTCCGGAACGTAGGTTCCAGCTCGGTTGGCTCCCGCCTTCGTCACCTGGAACCAGGCGCCTTCGCCTTCTGCGGCGAAGACAATGGAGGTCCTCGCCGATGATTTCGCGACATCAGCCGTCCGGGACCGTGCGGTCAGTACTTGACGGGCGACATTATGGCCCGCCCGGTCGGACTGCGGCGCCGACACTTGACTTCGTTGGTCGTAGGTGTAGGTGGACGCATCGGCGACGGAAGCGAGCCACCCCGTAGGATGGCGACGACGGCGAGCGGCGGCATCGTCAGGACGACTGTCCAACGCGGTTGGCGCCTGGGCATTGGTTTGGGCCTCAGTCGTCGTCGAGGATTGGGTGATGAGGCACGTCGGCCCTCAGCAGCTGGCCCAAGCACTTGCCGTGGCAGAAGAGGGTTTGCGACTCGTCCGGTTCGGTCGGCGGATATACGACCAGCGTTGTAGTCCGTGCGGGTTCAACTCGTAGACCGCAGAAACAGCACAGGGGAGCTGGGGGCATCGTCACGGCGTCCACCCATAGTTGCTCGCCAGGCGATCGATCGACTTCTGCGAGAGGTTGCTGAATGTCGTGATCAGCCCTCGATCGCCGTCCACAACGACGTCATACCGTCCGGCGCTGTTCTGCAAGATCCGGACAGCAGCACCATCCGTCTGGGACCAAACCTCGCCGGCACTGCGCACATTGAGGATCTGCTCCGATGACAGCACCCCGCCGCGCGTTGCGCCCGCACCTGCGATGCGTACAGCGCCGTGTGCCGTAGTCGTACCGACATCAACTCCGCCTTCTGCGGCCGAGGTGCCGCCAGTGGCGATGAGTGCGCCAACGCCACCGAATCCCATGCCGCCGAAGTGCCAGCCATCGTGGGCGAACGTGCAGGACGAGCCCGGACTAATGGCGGCGCGGATCGTGGCGGTGGCGCCAAAGGTCGCTCCGTCCCCGATACCGACCAGCGCACTTGTTGCTGCCTTGCCGGCTCCGGTGTGCAGGGCGCTGTCGAGCCAGTTGGCACCGGGACACGGGCCGCTGCCGAAGAAGCCGCAGAGACCGCTCGGGTCGGTGCCGTTGAGCGGGTCTCCGTGGACGTACCCGTAGGGCGACTGGGTGAGCGCGGCCAGCGGGTCCCGGGTGAGGAACTGCCCGGTGGCCGGGTCGTAGTAGCGGGCCCGTAGGTAGACCAGCCCGGACTCGGCGTCGGTGTACTCCCCGGCGTACCCGAACGGGGTGGCGACGGCTCCGGTCTGGCCGCTTGGCTTGCCGTAGGCGTCGTAGGCCCGGGTGCCGACAACCGTGCCGGCGGAGTCGGTGACCAGCCGGGTGCTGCCCAGCTGATCGGCGTGCAGGTAGGTCACCGTGCCGGTGGTGGACACCTGCTCCAGCGGCATCCCGCCCGGGCCGTAGAGGTAGGAGTTGGTCCCGTCGGACAGCGCCAGCGGCAGCCCCTGCGCCAGGTCCCAGCTGAACCGGGAGCTGGCCGTGCCGACCGTCTTGGCCACCCGCAGCCCGTCGCCGTTGTAGGCGTAGCTGGCCGGCGTCGGCACGCCGGTGCCCGCCAAGGAGACCAGCCGGCTGGCTGCGTCGTAGCCGTAGGTCGTCGTCGTTCCGCCGGTCACCGCGGCCGAGGTGCGGTTGCCCCGGCTGTCGTAGCCGTAGCTGGTCGCGGGGCCGGTGGCCGGGGTCAGGCCGGTCAGCTCGTTGGCCAGGTCGTAGGTCAGGGCGGCGGCACCGGGCAGCGTGGTGAGATTGTCCGCGGCGTCGTAGCCGTAGCTGCCGGCGCTCACCGTGGCCAGCTGGTTGAGGGCGGTGTAGCCGTAGGTTTCGTTTCCCTGCGGGGTGCCGGTGGTGGTCAGCCCGGCGAGCTGCCCGGCCGAAGTGCGCGTGTAGCCGAAGCTGGCCAGGGTGGTGCCGCCGCGGGCGTGGGCGACCGAGCTGAGCCGGTCGGCGTTGTCGTAGGTCAGGGCGGCCGCGGTAACGTTCGGGTAGCCGATCGTGGTCAGGTTTCCGTCCCGGTCATAGCCGAACAGTGAGGTCCGGGTGGCCCAGTCGGTGACCGAGGTCAACCGGCCGGCGTCGTCGAAGCCGCGGGCCACCGTGCCGGTGGCCCCGGGATAGGTCAGCGCGGTCAGCGCCCCGGCCAGGTCGTAGCCATAGCCCACGGTAGCGCCGGCCCCGTCGGTGGCCGCGGTCAGCCGGCCCAGCGAGTCATAGCCGTAGGCCGAGGACCCGTCGGTCATCGTGGTGCGCCGGCCGGCGGCGTCGTAGCCGAGGCTCACGTCCGGGCTGGCCGGATCGGCGTAGTCGATGGCGGTCGACCGGTCCGCCGCGTCGTAGCTCATGGTGGTGACCCCGCCGGCCGGGTCGGTGCGCCGGGTGAGGTTGCCGGCGGCGTCGTAGCCGAGGGTCGTCTTCCGGCCCAGCGGGTCGGTCACCGAGGACAGCCGGTTCAGCGGGTCGTAGCCGTAGGAGGTGTCCCGGCCGGCTCCGTCGGTCTGGCGGAGCTGGTTGCCGTTGGCGTCGTAGCCGTAGCCCAGCGTGGACAGATCCGGCCGGGTGATCGTGGTCGGCTCGTTGTCGCCGTCGTAGCTGGTCCGGGTGATGCGGCCCTCGGCGTCGGTGGCTTGGGTGCGGTTGCCGGCGGCGTCGTAGACGAAGCTGGTGACGTGACCCAGCGGGTCGGTCGCGCTGGTGAGCTCGCCGAAGTTGTTCCATCCGTAGGTGGTGGTGAAGTTCGCCGGGGTGCCGCCGGTGGCGTTGCCGCGCGGGGAGACCGCGGAGATCCGCTGCCCGATGGTGTTGTAGGTGGCGGTGGTGATGTTGCCGACCGGATCAACGCTGCGGCGCAGGTCGCCCTTGGTGTTGTAGGCGTAGCTCCAGACCTTGCCGTTCGGATCGGTGACGGCGGTGACGTCGCCCGGGTGGGCGGTGTCCCCGTAGGTCAGGGTGGTTCGGCGCACCTGGCTCGTCCCGGTCAGCGGGGTGGCGGTGGTGAGCAGGTTGCCGGCGGCGTCGTAGCTCAGCGTGGTGGTGACGCCCAACGGGTCGGTGACGCTGGTCGGATCGTTAAGCGCGTCGTAGCTGGAGGTCGTGGTGTGGTTCAGCGCGTCGGTGGCCGTCAGCCGGTTACCGGCGCCGTCGTAGCTGGCACTCGAGACGTGGCCGTTCGGGTCGGTGACGGAGGCCAACCCGTCGGTGACCGGGTCGTAGGCGTAGGTCCAGGTGGCCTCCTTGGGAGTGCCATAGCCCTTGGTCTCCGACGCCAGCAGCCCGCCGGCGTAGCGGTGGACGGAAACGTTGCCCCGAGGATCGGTGACCGTCGTGGTCAGGCTGCCCGGTGCCGCGTAGGTGCTGTAGGCGAAGCGCAGCACCCGCCCCATCGGGTCGGTCTGGGTGAGGACCCGGCCGGCGGCGTCGTAGGTGTTGGTGGTGGTCTTGCTGCGCTGGTCGGTCATGGACGTCAGCAGATGCCGGGTGTCGTAGCCGAACGAGCTCACGCCGCCCCGGGAGTCGGTGACGCTGGTGAGGTTGCCGGCGGTGTCGTAGCCGTAGGACACGGTGCGGGACGGGTCGGAGACAACCGAGACGTGCCCGTCGGCGCCGTAGCTGAAGGTCAGCTGCCGGCCGGCGGGCTCGGTCACGGTGGCGAGCTGGCCACCGGCGCCGTAGGCAAGTGCGGTGGCATAGCCGTTGACGTCGACCTCGCGGCTGAGCCGACCGGCCACGTCGAAGACGAAGGTCTCCCGGGCCCGGCGGATGAGAGTGAAGGTGCCGTCGGCGTTGCGCACCAGGGTGGCCAGCACCCGGGAGGGCACTGTTGCGTTCGCTGTGCCCGGGCCACGGCAGGCTGGGAACGTGACCAGACACGGCTCCGCTGCACTCGACCGGTCCGCATTCGCCGGGTTCCGCTTCCCGCCCGAGTTGATCACCGTGGCGGTTCGCTGGTACCTGCGCTACGGGCTGTCCTATCGGGACCTCGAGGAACTCTTGGCTGAGCGCGGGATCCAGGTGGACCACGTGAGTGTGTACCGGTGGGTGCAGCGGTTCACGCCGTTGTTCCTCGAGGCGGCTCGGCCGTGCAGGCACGCACCCGGTGACCGCTGGTTCGTCGACGAGACCTACGTCAAGGTCGCCGGCCACTGGCGCTACCTCTACCGGGCGGTCGACCAATTCGGCCAGGTGATCGACGTGCGGCTCTCCGACCGGCGGGATCTGCAGGCGGCGAGACAGTTCTTCACTTCTGCGCTAGCCACTGCGCCTCGTCCGGTTGAGGTCACCACCGATCGGGCGGCGGCCTACCCTCGGGTGCTCGACGAGGTGCTCCCCGCCGCCCGCCATGTCGTCGAGCAGTACGCGAACAACCGGGTCGAGTGTGACCACGGCCGGCTGAAGGCTCGGCTGCGTCCGATGCGGGGACTTAAGCGCCGGCGGTCAGCGATTGTCCTGGCCGCCGGACATGCTTTCGTGCAGAACCTGCGCCGTGGACACTACGAACTCGCCCTCGATGTCGCCCCCTCCCGACGGCTCTCGGTTGCGTTCACCGAGCTGGCCGCCGCCGTCTGACCCAAGACCCCCTCGGGCGCACCAGCGTGCCCTGCCCCGCAACAACGCAACACGCCCTCAGGGCGCCGGCGCCGATGACGTATGCAGCGGGGTCCCGTGCCCAGCGGAGACCCCTTCCCCGCCGCCTCGGACCACCGCGCGGCCAACCCGACGGCCCACGGTGCCGTGATGAACAAGGACGGCCCCGACCTGGCAGCGGTCGAGCGGCTGGGCGTGGCGGCACGTCATCCCGGGCCGTCGAAGGCATCCGTGGACGTGCAGCGAGCTTCTCATCGGGGTTGGGCCGGGCGGTCGCCCGACGTTCTCGGCTGCGGTCGACGGGCACCGGTCCCCTTCAGAGAACTCGACCACGTCCAACGCCAGCGTGGTCCTCATTCAGCTCGCCTGCAGGTCGTGTCGACCACCAGCTGCGCCTCCGACGCAGGCCCGGCGATGGTTGCCCGCCCAGACCAACGGCACCCAGCAAGTGGACGACACACACTTGTATCTTCGATACAGCAAATCACCGCTCGCTATCGGACCACGGCTAGCAGCCCCCGGCGCGCACCGGCCCCTGTGTGGGCAACGCACACCTTCGCACGGTGGCCGGCGTGCTGAGCATCGGCAAGCTGGGCGCCGGTCGCGCTTCTGCGGACTACTACCTGGCGCGGCAGGCCGGTTGCCCGTCGGAGTACTACACCGGCTCAGGTGAGCGACGCGGCACCTGGCTCGGCAGCGGCGCCGCATCCTTCGGCCTCTCCGGCGAGATCGACGAGGAGCCGCTGCGTCGGCTGCTCGCCGGCCGGCATCCGCGCCAAGACGTACAACTGGTGGCGCCGGTGCTGCGCGCCGACCCCCGCGGGCGAGTCCGGGCCGCGCCACTCGCTGAGGCCCTCCGCCGGGTTGCGGCAAGTCGGACTACTCCCGCCGAGCATCTGCTCTGCGGCGACCTCGGCAAGGCGGCCGGACGAGTGCTGCGCGCCGTTGGACAGGACCAGCGGCTCGGTGGTACGTCGCGAGCCACGGTGCGCGCCGACATCGCCGGCCGGATCTGCGCCGCGCTCGACCTCGACCCGAACGACGTGTACGCCGCGCCGAACGGCAAGCGGTCTCATCGTTTCGCCGTCGCGCTGAACCACGCCCAGGAACGGATCGACGTACGGGTCGCCGGCTTTGACGTCACGCTGTCCGCGCCGAAGTCGGTGAGCCTGCTATACGGGCTCGCCAACTCTGATATCGCCGAGCAGGTGCGGTTGGGCCATGACACCGCCGTTGCGGCAGCGCTGGGCTACCTGGAGACCGAGACCGCGCGCGGTCTGCGAGGCCACCACGGCGACGGACAAGTCGCCCGGACGGTGACGAGCAGCGGGCTCGTCGCGGCAGCGTTCCAACACCGCGCCAACCGGTGTGGCGACCCGCAGCTGCACACCCACGTCGTAGTGGCGAACCTTGTCCTCGGGACCGACGGGCAGGGATCGGCGCTGGACTCCACCGCGCTG
>JAABUN010007166.1_pt1 | contig 12246 bp, 13 predicted proteins | sample 5559311 | NCBI WGS metagenome assembly JAABUN01 (sample SAMN10711877, study PRJNA513370) | rock metagenome | isolation source: Antarctica rocks | place: Antarctica: Victoria Land, Siegfried Peak sud | reverse complement strand
GCTCAAAGGCTTCTTGATGCCCCGGCGTTGCTATGACACCCTTGGGCAACTTAGAGCTGCCCTCGAGCTCGGGCTCAAAGCCCTCAAGGTTGTCAATATCTAACTCTTAGCTGGGAGATACTTAGCTCACGGTCTTTTGTTTGATTATCAGTTGCAAAGCGCTGACAGTATTTATCTCTGGCATATTTCACTCAATATTTATAGTCGTCCATTTGTTTTATCAGTAGGCAAGAAGCGTGTTTGAAGAATACCAAGGACTCCTCGAGCTTGGTTGTCGGCTCGCGACTTAGGCAATCTCTGATCCGTGACTACTTAATCTGCTGTAACCGTCTCCCCCCGAAACTGCTTCCGGTACAACTCAGCGTAGACGCCGCCCTGCGCCAGAAGCTGTTCGTGCGTGCCCTGCTGCACGGTGCGCCCGTCGTCTAGCACGACGATCTGGTCGGCGTTCCGAATCGTTGACAGGCGGTGCGCGATGACGAAAACGGTGCGCCCTGCCATCAACGTGTCTAAGGCTTCTTGAACCAATGACTCGGATTCAGAGTCAAGCGAACTCGTCGCTTCGTCCAAAATCAAGATACGCGGGTCTTTGAGGAGTGCCCGGGCAATTGCCACCCGCTGGCGCTGCCCGCCCGAAAGCTTGACGCCGCGCTCGCCTACGACCGTTTCGTAGCCATCTGGAAACGCGCGGATAAAGTCGTGCGCGTTCGCAGCCCCCGCCGCAGCTTCGACCTCGGCGTCGGTCGCGCCGGGTCTGCCGTAACGGATGTTGTCGCGCACCGTTCCTGAAAAGAGCTGCGTCTCTTGCGGCACGGTGCCGATATGGGCGCGCAGCTCGAGTTCATCAAATTCCCGCAGGTCAGTGCCGTCGAGGGTAATCCGCCCGGCGGTCGGGTCGTAAAACCGAGGGATTAGCGATACCAGTGTGCTCTTCCCTGCACCCGACGGCCCGACGAGCGCGGTGATCTCTCCGGGTTGAGCGGTGAGCGCGATGTTGTGCAGCACGGCGCGTTTGCCGCGACTGTCGTTTGCACCTTCAGCACCGTAACGAAACGACACATCTTCAAACCTCACAAGTCCCCGCACGGTGTTCAGGGGCCGAGGTGAGACCGGTGCGGGTAAATCGCTCTTCTCTTCTAACAGTTCGAAGATACGTTTGGACGCGCCGAGCGCCTCTTGAAACTGGCTGTAAAGCCCGGTGAGCGACCCGACTGCGCCCGCGACGAAGAGTGTGTAGAGAAGAAACTGTACCAGCTGTCCGGGGGTCAGGCCGCCGCTCGTCACCAGCCGTCCGCCGACGTACAGCACGACGCTAATGGCGCTAAACATTGCAAAGATGATGCCTGAAAAAAACGCCGCCCGGAACGCGGCTCGCCTTAGCGCGATACGGTACGACGCGCCGATCAGGTCGCCGTAGCGCCTTGACTCGAGCCCCTCCGCCGTAAACGACTTGACAACCCGCACTGAGGCGATCGCCTCTTCCGCGCTCGCGTTCGCCTCGGCAATGCGGTCTTGAAACTCGGTGCTGATGGCCCGCAGCTTGCGTCCGAAGATGCGCGCGCCGAACATCACCACCGGCACAACCAGCAGCATCAGCAAGGTCAGCCGCCAGTTAGTGACGAAGAGTAAAACGATGCTGCCGATTAAGAGCGCCCCCTGATTGACGAGTTGCGCCAAGGCTTGTGACACTGCACTCTGCACCACCGACGCGTCCGAGGTGAGGCGCGAGGTGATCTCCCCGGTGCGGCGCGTTTCGAAAAAGCGGAGCGGCAGGCTGATCAGGTGGGTATAGAGACCCCGGCGCAAGTCGGCGACGACGCCCTCACCCACTTGGGCGATCATATAGGTGCGTAAAAAGTTAAACGCCGCCTGCACGAGAAATATCCCTAGCAAAATCACGACGATCCGGTTGAGGTTGGGCAGTGAACCACGGTCCGAGGCGACGAAGGTGTCAAAAAAGCGCCGGACAACCTGCGGCACAGCGAGCGACAAGAGGCTCGAGACCCCCACAGCGACCATCCCGACGATCAGTTGCAACCGGTAGGGGCGGGTATAGGCGAAAAGCTTGCGGAGCTGACCGAAGTCCGAAAACGACCCTTTGGTCTCATCGGACGTAAACCTGTTAGCACGAGGACGCATCATCGAGGCTAAGTTTACGCCCGCTCGCAGCAGTTCTTCGTTGCGCCAGCGTGTACCTGCCGCCGCTTTTTGAGCGTACTCGGCGTAACCGCTTTGTAAAGTCGCAGCTAAAAACCTGGTGAGCTTACACCCGCCGAAATGCGTATCGGTTACGCCTCGGAGAAGCTCGAGGCAAACGAAAAGGTGGGAAACCCGCTCCCACCCAACGCTGAAAGTACTTTGTTTAGCCTTTAACTGCCCCGGCGGTAAGACCATCGACGATGCGAGCTTGGAAGATGAGCACGAGAATCACCAGCGGAATCGACACGAGCACCGACGCTGCCATAATCTCTCCGAACGGTTCTTGCCGCGCGATTCGGCCCGAGAGCTGGGCAATTGCGACCGGTACGGTTTGCGCAGCCTTATCGAAGGCGGTAAAGGTCAGCGCGAACAGATATTCGTTCCACGCGCCGATAAAGGCCAGCAGCCCGGTGGTGACGAGTGCAGGCGCAGTCAGCGGCAGCAGCACCCGCCAGAACGTCTGCATCATGTTGGCACCATCGACCTGCGCCGCTTGCAGCAACGAGTCGGGTAGCGTACGAAAAAAGGCGGTCAAAACCCATACGGTAAAGGGCAACGAAAAGAGCAGATAGGTCAAGACCAAGCTTAGCGTCGTAGGTAAATTAAGAAAGCGAATAACGGCGTAAAGACCTGAGAGAATCGCGATCTGCGGAAACATCGTCATAGACAAGATGACGTAGAGCGAAATTTCTTTGCCCCGGAAGCGCAATTTGCCGAGCGCGTAAGCCGCGAACGAGCCTACGAGTAGCGCGAGCAAGGTTGTTATACCTGCCACGATGACGCTGTTGATAAGTCCCCGCAAAAAGGCCGGATTACCGAGCACCGCCTGAAAGTTGATCAGTGTAGGATTCGTAGGCCACAACGTAGCGGGGGTTTGAAACAGCTCTCGTTCGGACTTGAGCGCCGAAACGACCGCCCAGTAAAACGGGAACATCAGATAGATGAAGATGAAGGCGACGAGAATCCAAAAGAATATTCGGCCTGCGGGTGATTTCTTAGCAGTCATTCTACATCCACCTTTAAGAGACGAATATACAAGAAGGCAAACGCAAAGAGCACGATAAAGATAATCACACTCGTTGCTGACGAAAAGCCCATCTCCCTAGCACTGATAAGCTGGAAGTAGGCAAAACTCGCCATCGACTCTCGACTTTCGCCGTACATAATCTGAAACGCGTCGAAGATGCGGAGCGAGTCGAGTGTGCGGAAGACGAGCGCAACAGCCAGCGTAGGGGTCAGGAGGGGCAGCGTCATCGAGAAAAACTGTTGAACTTTGCTGGCTCCGTCGATTTCGGCAGCTTCATAAAGGTCACTGGGAATTGTCGAGAGACCCGCTAACAAGAGCAGCGCCATAAACGGCGTTGTTTTCCAGACTTCCATCGCGATGATGGCAGGAACCTGGTACTTTGGATCGCCCGTCCAATCGACAAAACCGTCACTCAGTCCAACCCGGTTAAAGAGCGCGTTAAAAAACCCTTTGCGGTCAGGAGCCAGCATCCATTCCCAGATGCGCGTCGAAACGACAGTAATAATCGCCCAAGGTACGAGCATTGCGGCGCGCATAACGCCGCGACCAAAAAATTTGGTCGCCAGTACAAGCGCGATGGCCATGCCTAAAAGAGCCTCGAGCGCCACCGCAATCACCGCTACAAAAACCGTGTCGCCCACAGCTTTGATAAAGTCGGCGTCGGACGCCCCTAAAACGTAATGTTTAGCGCCGAAGTTAAATTCGCTTAGGAGACCGTAACGGCGCGGTTCACGGGGCAGAATTCGAAAGGCATTTTGGTACTGCGTTTCGCCGTCTTCGACGACCGGTTGCCCGTTGTCGTCAAGTTCGGGCGGTAGTTCGCGGATCGTAAAACTGAGCAAGTCGCGGTAGTTCGACCAACCGACGAATTTAGTGGTCGCTCCGGGGTCGGCAAAACGGGCGTTGGTAAAACTCAGATAAAAAACCTGACCGAGCGGATAGATGGCCAGCAAAAATAACATTGCAAAGGTAGGAGCGAGCAGCCAGAGGGCGGTACGCTCTTCAGAGCGGGCCAACTCCGAAGTGTGGTGGGGCGTTTTGGTTACAGTTACCGGATTTGCTTGAGCCACAAGTGTAACCCCTTTCTAAAAAAGGCCGGACACTCACTAAGGAGAGTCCGGCAACGAATTGGCACAGTAGCGTTACTTAGCAGCGACCTTGACGCCGGAATGGGCGGCGGCTTTAAGGCCGGTCAAGTCTTCTAGGTCGATCTCGAGTTCACCCATCGCAGTATCGGCGTCGTTCGCACCGGTCAACACGTCATGGACGGCGGTGAAGAAGGCTTTTGACGCTTCGGCGTAACGCGGTGCGGTCACCGTTGAGGGGCGAGCGACAGCATTTTGGAATACCGGTAAAAGGTCGGCAAACCAAGAAACTTTCGAATCGAGTAACTTTTGATCTTGGTAAACAGACTCAATCGTCGGCAGGGCTGCTGTTTCGATAGCGTGTGTAAGCTGCTCATCAGCCGAGGTCATAAAGCGAGCTACGTCAACGGCAACGTCAGAGTTTTTACTGTACTTGTTAACAGCCATCTGCCAACCACCCAGCGTTGCAGCGGGAGAACCACCTTCACCTGCAGGTAGGGTGGTTACGGCGACGGAATCAGCGATCTTGCTATCGTCAGCGGTGGCTAAGCTGTAAGCGTAGGGCCAGTTCCGCATAAAGACGGCGTTGCCGTTTTGGAATATCTGCCGTGAATCTTCCTCTGTGAACCCGGTCACGGCTTTTGGTGAAATCGTACCGACCCAGCCTGCAGCGGCCTCGAGCGCGGCGATGGTCTGGTCGTTATAAACCTCGATTTGTCCTTCGGGGCTGATAATGGTGCCGCCACCGAACGAAGAAATCCACTCTAGAGCGTCACAGGTCAGACCTTCATACGCGTCACCTTGCCAGACAAAACCGGTGAAGTCGGGGTTGTTCGCACCTTCACCCTCCATAATCTTGGTCGCCATATCTTGCAACTCGGTCCAGGTTTTAGGCGGGTTGTCGTAACCGTACTTTTTCAGCAAGTCGGTACGGTAGTAGAGCAGACCGGCGTCGGTAAAGTACGGAATGCCGACGAGCTTACCGTCTACAGTGTTGTTTTCGACAATCGGCTGAAAGAACGCTTTCATATCTTCTTTAACACCGTCGTACTGATTAAAGTCGATGAGGTGCTGCTGTAGGTCGCCCGGCCAGATCACATCAATCTCTAGCAGGTCAACGTCGCTCGACTGCGCTTCGAAGAGCTGTAAAAGAAGCGCGTAGCGGTCGGTCGTTGATTCCGGACCCGCCTGTACCTTAATGGTTACGTTATAATCTTGGCCATTGATGGTATGAGGGTTAGCATCTTGGTAGCGCTGAGCGGCTTGTTTACCGTACTGGATTGCCTGAGCGGTACTCCCCGTCAACCACGTTATCGCGACGTTTTGTTGGGCGAACGCCATCCCTGCAGTTAAAAGTGCTGCGACTGCTAGATACTTCTTCACTTCTCACCTCTTTCTTAAGGTTATTGCGTGTCAAGACGACCGCTGCTATAGGTACCCTGGGAGTCCAACAGTCTAATTCGCTCGAGTCCTAACGCGTTACAGCCGTTTTGATAGGACAACTATAGCAAGCTTTGACACACCTCTGCAAGACGTCCAGCTTACGGTTTTCTTCATGCTGGAGCCTTTTCAGAGGTTTTTATATGCCTAGACAATACGCTAAAAACCCGTCAAGGCGATGGGTTCTCGGGAAAAGACAGTAGCTAAAGGTTGTTAGGAGCGCTCAAGCGGCGTCTTGATTCTCAGCAGAGCTTTCGTCAGCTTCGTCTTTGGCCTCGTCTACTGCTGAAAAATTGCCGGAGGCGAACAGCCCCGACTGTGCGGGCGGTGTGTAGGCGTAGCCGAGGTGCGCGTAGGCGCGTTCGGTCGCGACGCGGCCCCGTGGCGTCCGGTTCAGAAGACCGTTTTGGATCAGAAACGGCTCGTAGACCTCCTCGAGCGTATTGCCGTCTTCACCGACGGCGGTCGCTAAAGTATTGACCCCGGTCGGCCCCCCGGCAAACTTGGTGATGAGCGTTTCCAAAATCACGCGGTCACGGGCCTCGAGGCCGAGTTCGTCGATATCGAGTTCGTTGAGCGCCATTCTAGCCCGCGCCAGACTTACAGTGTCTTCACCGGCGACCTCGGTAAAATCGCGCACACGCCGCAAAAGACGTTTGGCGATACGCATGGTACCCCGGGCACGCCGACCGATCTCTAAAGCGGCGCTAGGGTCAATCTTAAAACCGAGCAGGTCGGCGTCGCGGGAGACGCCGCTTGCGAGTTCTTCGGTGGTGTAGTACTCCAAATGCTCGATAATCCCGAAACGGCTCCGCATCGGCCCGGTAATGAGCCCCGAGCGCGTCGTCGCGCCGACCAGCGTAAAACGCGGCAGGTCGAGCCGGATGGTGCGCGCTGCCGGGCCTTGACCCAAAATGATATCGACCTTAAAGTCCTCCATCGCCGGGTAGAGGTGCTCTTCGGCGACGCGGCCCAAACGGTGGATTTCGTCGATAAAGAGCACATCGCCGTCGTCTAGCGCGTTGGTTAAGATGGCGGCCAGGTCGCCGGGTTTTTCAATCGCGGGGCCGCTCGTTACGCGGATGTTGACGCCGAGTTCATACGCGACGATATGCGCCAGCGTCGTTTTGCCGAGCCCGGGCGGGCCGTAGAGCAGCACATGGTCCAAAGCTTCACCGCGGTTTTTAGCCGCGCCCAGGTAGACGCCGAGCTTTTCTTTGAGCTTTTTTTGACCCACGTAGTCGGCTAGCGAGCGTGGGCGGAGCGCACCGTCGAGTTCCATTAGCTCTCAGCGTAGCATGTCATGGGGGGCCGCAGCCTTATCCAACCGACCAAAACACTGTTCCTATGGGATGATAGAAACCTCGTCCCACAGCCGCTTTTACATCTGTTCGCTTGAACTTTTGAGCTGCGCTAGGAGAGGCTCGAGCCCACCCGTATCGGTGAGTTCTAAAAGCGGGGCACGCGGATAACCGGCGTCTAATCCCTGAAGTTTCATTGCCGTCTTAAGCCCGGGAATTCCAAAACGGGTCGTCACCGCCTGCGCGAGCGGGTTGAGGCTAAGTTGCAGGGCTCGAGCCGTATCTAAGTCACCCTGGCAAAAAGTATCGTAGAGTTTGCGGTAGGGGCGCGCCGCGACGTTAGCAACCGCCAAGATACCGCCCCGCGCGCCGAGTGCGAGCGCCGCCAAAAAGGTCGGCGCGTTCCCGGTCATCACCTGGAAAGCTGCCGGAACGCGGCGCATGGTCTCGGTCAGCGCTGCAACGTTCCCCGACGAATCCTTGATCCCGACGATGTTTTCGTGTTGCGCCAGCTCAGCGGTCAACGCCGGACTGAGCGCGAGGGTCGTGACGGACGGAATATTGTAGAGCAGCAGCGGCAGCGGGCTCTCGTCGGCCAGGGTCTCGTAGTGCGTTTTCAGAACCTCCTCGGTCATGGCCGCCGGATAGTAGTGCGGCGGCAAAACGAGTACGGCGTCCGCACCAAGCTCGTGAGCTTCTTTGTTGCGCGCTGCGACCAAACGTGTCGCTTCGCCCCCGGTACCGACGAGCAGCGGTTTGTTTTTTGGAATTACCGCTCTAGCCGCCTGGATAACCTGACGGCGCTCCCCTTCGCTTAAAAACGCAGCTTCGCCGTTACTACCCAAGACGAGAAAGCCGTCAACATCGGGCGCAAGCCTTTGCAAAAGCCGCCCCAACGCGTCCGTGTCCACGTCGCCTGCTCGCGTGAACGGGGTTGGAACCGGGGGAATAATGCCTTGAAGTGTCACCATGCTCAAGCTTACCTGCTTCAGCTAAAGCGCGCACCAGGTCAGTCGCCTCGAGCTTAAACCCCTAGCGGCGCGTCTGCGATAATAGTCTACAGTGTCCGCCAACGTTCAAACCCTGCTACGGCTGTGATTCGCCGACTCCCGCCCGAACTCATCCGCGAAATTGCCGCCGGTGAGGTCGTTGCCGCGCCGGTCGATGTGCTTAAAGAACTCGTCGAAAACGCGCTCGACGCCGGGGCGACGCGGCTTTCGGTGGGGTTAGGGGCCGGGGGCGCTCGCCGCATCACCGTACGCGACAACGGCGCAGGTATCCCTGAAGCCGAACTGCCGCTCGCCGTAGGCGCGCACAGCACCTCGAAACTTACCTCTTTAACGGACATCCGCACGCTCGGTTTTCGTGGTGAAGGGCTCTACGCGGTGCGTCACGCCGCCACCTTATCATTGACGAGCCGCCCTGCCGGACAGCTCGGCGGCGTGACGCTCGTGGCTGAAGGCGACGCGGTGACGACCCGCAGCCATCCGGCTCCGAACGGTACCTGCGCGGAGGTGACCGGGCTTTTTGCACGTTTGCCCGCGCGGTATGAGGCGCTCGAGTGCCCCGCCGCCGAAAACAAACGCGCCGTCACGCTCCTCAACCGCTACTTGCTCCACCATCCGGGGTTGCAGCTGAGTCTCGAGACCGACAGCGAACCGCGCTGGAGCTACGCGGGCGGGTCGTTTTTAGAGGCAGCAAAGTTCGTTTGGGGACCGGTGACGGCGAACCGGCTGTTGCCGCTCGAGTATCAAACCCGCGTGCATCGGCTAGAGGGCCTCCTGTCCCGCCCTGAACTTACCCGCCCCCGCCGCGACCGGCTGCTGCTCGCCGTGAACGGTCGCCCGGTCGAGTGGGACGAGGCGCTGCTCAAGGCCGTTTTAGGGGCTTATAAAGAGCTTTTGCCTGCCGGACACTATCCGGTCGGCGTTCTCAACCTAGCTGTTCCCCCCGAAACCGTGTTGGTCAACACCTCCCCTGACAAGGCTCGAGTCCGGTTTTTGCACCTCAGCGCGGTTACCGCGTTTGTCCAAGAGGCGGTCAGCTCAGCCCTCAGCACCGTGTCGCTCGCTCCGGCACTGCCCGACTTTAGTGCAGCGCAAGGCGTCACCGCTGCGCCGCGTCATAATTTTCCGGCGCTCAGCTATCTGGGCCGTTACCGGGAGCTGTACTTGCTGGCTGAAGGTGCGGCGCAGCTCTGGGTCGTTGACCAGCACGCAGCGCACGAACGCATCTTGTTCGAACACTTAGAAAAACGTTACCGAAGCGAACCGCCGGTCGAACTCTCGCACGCTGAACTCTTACCGCTTACGCCTGAAGACGAGGCAAGTTACCTGTCTCGGCAAGCTGAGCTGGCGGCTAAGGGCTTGACGCTCGAGCCCTTCGGCGGGGGCCGCTGGCGCGTCCGGACGGTTCCCGCCTTCTTGCTCGGACACCCCGAACTACTCTCCGGAGTGGTGACAGACGCACTCGGGCGCGGCAGCGCAGAAGAAGCGTGGCGGGCGGTGCTGGGGCGGTTGGCGTGCTTGCCTGCGCTGAAAGCGGGTCATACGCTTGATTATGAAGACGCGCAAACATTGTTAGATAGGCTTGCCGGGTGCGAAACCCCGTGGGCGTGCCCGCACGGGCGGCCCACGGCGCTCGTTTTGAGTGAACTCGAGCTGGCCCGTAAGTTCGGGCGGCGTGGGGTACGGGCGACCGAAGCACGTGGGAGTAAGACTGAAATGTCGGTTCGAGACGCTGTAGCAGACAGCCTGAATAAGCTTTGATAACTTTCCTTTGTACCGAGTACAGTAGTGTGTGAAGCTTGAAGGCATCATCTGGCTCGAGGCCATCGTCGAAAAGCTCGATGTAAAGCATCATGTGACAACCTCAGAGGTCGAAGAGGCGCTGGAAAATAGTCCCAAGATTCGTTTCGTAGAAAAGGGTGATAGAGCTGACGAAGATGTCTACCTAGCACTAGGCCGAACGGGTGCAGGGCGCTATCTTGCAGTACTCTTTATCTACAAAACGACGCGCGAAGCCTTAATCGTAAGCGCACGTGATAATGGCAGCTAAAGAGAGGAAACAGTATGGCAGAAAATAAGCTACCCACATTTGACACTTTGGAAGAGCTGACCGGGTTCTTCGATGCAAATGACATGGGGGACTACTGGCAAACGATGCCGGAAGTTGAGTTTGAAATCGCCCTTGCTAAAAAAACGAGACTCGTAGCCATTGAAGAAACCTTAGCCGAGCGCGTTGCTAAAATAGCCAAAGACCAAAAAGTGTCACCTGAAGTGCTTATTCAAACGTGGCTGAAAGAAAAGCTCGAGCTTACCGAGAAAAGTGCTGCTTAACTCGAGCTGGCCCGTGGATGGCGCGGGGTGCGGGCGACTAAAACGTATGAAGGTTAAGACTGAAACACCAATTTGAAGGAGCCGGAGTATGTTTCAAAAAGAGTTGTCACCGGAGCAACATAAAGACCTACTCAATAACTTAAAAGCCCGTTTTGAGAAAAATATAAACCGCCACCAAGGTCTCGAGTGGGCAAAAGTGCAGGCGAGTACATCTTTTACGATTGTTCAGCGGAAAGTCCTCAAGGCCGCAGAAGTGTTTGCTATGACTACGAAGCGCTCGAGTCGAGAAAACAGAACAAACCAGAAAATAACGCTGTGGACGTGGCTGCGGCTATGGGTACTGAACTTTTGACAGAAGAACAGTACCGGGAGTTGCAGGAACTTGGGAGTTTCGACGTGAAGACCTCGAGTTGGCTGCAAACGCCCTCCGAGATTAGAAAACTCGGCGGTGCCCTCTTTGCTGATTTCCGATATAACCATGTCTTCGTGTATCACAACGGTGCAGAATCTTACTACGCCGCCAGGGGATTTCGTGGCTCGCTAAGGATCTAACTTTTGCACAGGCAGCTTGGTTTGCCACGTAACTAGGCGCTACAAAGGATTCGGAATTGCTCTGTTAAATTTCTAGAAAAGAGCTGGAGCCTATTAAACTACATTATCAAAGTTTCCGGATTCCAGAGCTTGAGCCGTTATAGCTCTAGGGGAAACGGAGCAACCATTTTCAGATAGATTGGATATGGCTATGAATATATTGGAACACGTTTTAGTCGCAAAACCACCCTTTGCCAGACCTGCAAATATCATGAGTGGTATTCCTATTGAGCTTTCTACTGTTCGTCCTCCGGGCTTTCCTCACAGCCTCTACGAAGAACTTTGGCACCTAAACTACTGGTTGCATTTTAGTTTGGCACTTATGAGAGGTGAGAATCCTAGCATCCTTGAACATAATTCAGACTCATTTCCATCAGATAATGACAGACTGAGTGAAAGCTCATGGCCGACGTTACTTAAACAAGTCAGTGAAGGATTAGAGGCGGTTTCATCTTTGGCTCAGAATGGAACTGAGTTAAGCCGAAAGTTTTATCAAGATAGAACAGTAGAAGGTGAATTAATCGTTGTTGCCAGCCACAACGCCTATCATTTTGGACGAATGGTTACTTTACGACAAATCTTAGGCATTTGGTCGTCCGATTTAGGGGATAGCTGGTAGTTAGCAAATTACATTATCGAAGATTCCGAACCCCTGAGCTTGTGTCGTTATACCTTGAAATTAGGAAGGAGACTGAGTTGACTCCCCAAGAACCTCACAAAGTTGAAATTGTTGACTATAACCCAGAATGGGTAAGCCTTTTTCTATCAGAACGAAAAGCCCTACTAGCTTCAACAGGTAGCCACTTTGTTGAGATTGAGCATATAGGTAGCACAGCAATCCCAAATCAACGAGCCAAACCCGTCATTGACATGATGGTTGCCATTCAGAGTTTAGACGAGCTGGATGCATTTTTACCTGCACTGCACTCACTCGGCTATCAACTTATTGATGTAGGTATGCCTCAACGTTACTTTTTACGAAAGCAAGATAGGAGTGACGGGCAAACCTTTCACCTTCATATCGTTGAGCTATCAACTTGGGCCGAGCGTAAAGAGCGCCTTATGCGTGACTATTTGCTTAACCATCCTGAAGATGTTCAAGCCTATGGAGGCTTAAAAACCCAACTTGCAGTAATACATAAAGAACCTCGAGTGCTAGGGGTTAGTGGGTAAGGAACCAAGCGAGGTTGTGAGCAGCAACTTTACGGCAAACACTGGCTCTAATGCTCCAAAACGAGTTGAGCTGACCCGTTAAGAGATGTCTG
>JAABUN010007165.1_pt1 | contig 12246 bp, 14 predicted proteins | sample 5559311 | NCBI WGS metagenome assembly JAABUN01 (sample SAMN10711877, study PRJNA513370) | rock metagenome | isolation source: Antarctica rocks | place: Antarctica: Victoria Land, Siegfried Peak sud | reverse complement strand
CAAAAAACGGTGGTAGAGATAGACCGCGTGGGAAATGACAACTCTAGGGAAACGATAGCCTTTAGGACACTCAGCTGAGGTGAACACCCCAGCAGCCTACCTTAGCTGAAAATAAGTTGACGGAACCAGTCTAGGAGCTTGGGTTGCGTCTGTATAAAGGGTTGGGGGGGGTTGCCCGGGTTGCGTCAGCCCGAATAGTGTGGCCATAAGTTGATCTGCACACCCTCAAACATGAGTAGGGCACGGCGCATCGCCGGATATCAGGGTGCCAATGTGTTGGCTTAATGTCTTGGACAGAACGCGCCCTACCGGGGCTGTCCGCCCGTTCAGACATGCGTACGCCGTGCCTGCCTCATCATAGGAGGTACGGACATGATCACGCTTGGCCTCGACCCGGCTCCGTCTGTATAACAAGGATCACCTCAACTTAGCCCTCTACCTTCATCCCCGCCTGTTGTTCCCCGCTGAGGTTTGTAAGGGACACATCCAGGCGAGGTACGTTCAGCACCTCCGCCAGATCCTTCCACACCTCCTGAGCTTGAGCTGCTTTCACCCGCACCTTTAACGCTGGGTTAGGCAAGTAATAGCCCGTCGACACCCTCACCCACAACTTACGGGCAGGTGTGTAGCTACTGTTGACCTCAGCTCGAGCCAGGACATGGTTGAAGTAGCTGCGCTTGCGCCGTGCTTCCCGCACGACACCCTCAGGGAAGTGCGCCAGATTGCGCCGTAGGTGATCGACGAAGAAGCCTCTACGTCGCCGCTGCAGGGCGGGCGCGTCACTGACGCTCGAGCTCAGGGTTTTGAGTCCCGCCAGCATCGTCATGAAAAGCTGAAACTCACCCATGTGCGCCTCGAGCCGTACGAGGCGTCCATCCAGCTGCAGGTCGAGGAAGTTGGGTGCGACCTGCTCGTAGATTGCACCGAAGGCCCCAGCCGCATACGCGGTATCCTCGAAGGCGCGGTTTAGCGCGATCATGGCAGCATTATGCCCGTAGGGGTCTACCGCCTGAGGGTCGGCACCACGAGCCAGCAAGGTTTCGACAAGCGGCAGGTTACCCGCGTAGGCGGCTAGCATTAGCGGCGTAGCACCTAGCGGACTCCGAAAGTCGGTACCGTAAGTGTCGCACTCCCACAGCACTTGCTTGGTGTTGGCTTGGGTGTAGTTCACCAGGAAGCGGTTTACCAGCTGCTTGCGGAGGCTGGCCCGCTGCTGCGGTGTGCCGTTCAAAGGCGCTGCGGCAGGCAGGAAGTTCGCCGCGTGGAGACGGCTTAACACCTGGCTTTGCTGATGCCATAAAGCATAGTCGGCTAAGCTGCGCCGTGCTTTGGTCGAAGGGTTCGCGTCGAACGCTTTCGCCTCGAGCTGCCCAACCGTTTCCTCATCCCAGATAACCCAGGGCACGGGCTTCACTTTGAGCATGGTTTGGCGGATGGCGTCGGCCTGCTCGTACTTGCCTTGCTGCTCGAGCTTGACGGCTTCACGTTCCCAGTCCGCCCGGCTCGAACGCTGCACCTCAACCGGGCGCTGTTCACTACCAGGCTGAACCGCGAGCAGGCGCAGGAGCGGATGCTGCACGTCGGACTCAATCAGGACCACGCGCTGCACCGCGCGGGTGAGGGCGACATAGAAGGCATTGACGTAAAACTTGTAGATCTCCAGCGACTTGTCGGTTTTGTCCTTGGCGCGGCGGTACGCGAGGTCTTGAGGCAGCAGGTCTTCGGGGCTCACGTTCTCGCAGATCTCTTGGAATGTCATCCGGTTGGTGGAGATCAGGTTGTACAGCACGATGGTGGGATACTCGAGGCCTTTAGCTTCGTGGACACTGAACAACAGGGGTGTCTGGAAAGCTTTTCTGGCTTCAGCTTTATCCTCATCACGCAAGACCACGACAGCGACTTCCGCGGAAGCTCGAGTCTTGTCGTCGAGGTCACGCTTCAGACTGTCTTTGTCGGGCAGAAGCTCTACGGTACCGGCGGCACGGGCGACGGGTTCAACCAGGAAGTTGGTTTCGCGGTCGATGGAGCCGAAGCGAGCGTGCTTGATCTTAAGGAGGGTGTTGGCGACGCGGGTAATCTCAGGAGCATTCCTGAAGTTCAGGCGTAACACTGCGAGTGCTTGTCGCTCGGCGAGGGTAGGGTCTTGCCAGAAGAGGCTCTTGACGGCCGACCAGGAGAAGAAGTTGGGGTGGACGATCTGGTTAGCGTCGCCACACAGCAGGAACTGCCCTGGTTGCTTCAGCGTCCGGAGAATAAGTGCGAGTTGAACGTTGGTTAGATCCTGAACCTCATCAATGACGATAAAGTCGAAGGTGGGCTGAGCTAAGGATTGCCAGGCGAAGGAGGTGAGGTTGATGTCGAAGAGATCGTTGTTTTTAAGCCACGCGCAGTACTTTTCGAACAGCGTGTAGATAGCCTGGCGTTCGGGGGCAGCGTAGATGGACTGACGCACCCCTAACGCTTGGTAGGCGTCCTGGCTCAAGCTGCCGGTGGCAGGGCTGCTCAAGACACCCCGAAATTCCTCGAAAACTTGGTGAGCGTCGGTGAAGCGGTACCCCTGGCGGTGGCGCTCGAACCAGCTGCGGAAGGCTGAGAAGTTGACTTCCTGACCTGCTGGAATCTGTAGGGTCTCGAGAAACGCCTGGTAAGACAAGAATGACGGTTCCTGGTCGGGATTCTCGAAGCCGTGAGCGAAGTAAAGGTTCCGGGCACTCTGCGCCAGGTAAGCCGAGTGGGTTATGAAAAGAACCTGACCGCTTTGGCGGCGGAGCTTCTCGAGCGTCAGGGCGGTTTTGCCCGAACCTGCCGAGCCTACCAGGATCAAGGGCGGCGGCGTAGCATAGACGATTTCTTGAGTCTCGTCGAAGGAGATCACCTTGTCGAGCAGGTGGAAGTGACTGCGTTTCGGGTTGAGGTAAGGTACTGGCTTGGCCTGCTCGGTCACCGCTTCGGGCAAGGCCGCCACCAGCTTGCTTTCGTCAACGGCAGCGCCGCGCAAGAAACGTGATTTGTCGTAACGGTGATGACGGATGACCTCGAGGGCCAAGCACACCGTTTCACCGTCGAACCGTGCGAAGTCAAGCAGCAGCCGGTTGGTGTCATCCAGTTTGGCACGGTAGTAGCTGCTCGACTCGAGTTTCTTGACGTCGGCACTACGGAAATCATCGCGTTCTAAAGCCGTACGGACTTTACTGAACTGCTTACCGACCCTGGCCGTGTCAAGGTCGACGTAAGTGAGAACCTTCATGCGGTTAGCTTACCCGGACTCGTTCGGCAGGGAAGGTAATTTCACAGCCGCCTTGTTTGTTTTGGCCGAAGATGGTTTCGGCTCGACTCAGGGGCGCTTGGGTTTGGGGAGGGTTGAACCCGCACAACCGCCAGGGCGTCATGACCTACGACTGCCCTTGCTCTACCCTTCCCGGTCGAACAGTATCTCGGTCGCTAACGCACTCAACAACCGTATTAGACGTGCAATAGAATTCAAGCGCGTTTGGTTACCCAGTAAGTTTTAGTGTACAAGATTGGTCATGACATAATTACATTTAGACAAGAGTGTCGCCCCCAAATTAGGCGTTGTCCAGGACGGTGTTCTTAGGGCTAAAACCGCATAAGTGCCGCTCAGTAAGGCATTTCTCGAAATTGCCGTAGGCGACGTAAGACTCGGGAAAAGGCACGCTTCGTCCAGTCTCAAAACCCTTTTGCTCCTACTCAGGCAGATCGCTAGGCATGGGGTCGTGCTTAGAAACCCTGCGTGGGACATAGCCTTGTGGCAGATATGCCTTACTGACCGGCGTTTCTCGGGTCGTTCTAGATTTTGATATGTGCCTGACGGGCCTCGTGAAGGTGGCGATACTCCTGTTAAGGGTTTCTCTTTATGCATACAGAGGTCCATTCGCTCTTTCATCACGCTCGCGCTAGCATTCCTGCATAGTTACGTCGGCAAAACTTGAAACGCGGTTTTAGGTTGTGGAACGAGCTGTCACTCGCCATCCCATAAAATGCCCCCCCAACAACGACCCAAGCAGAATTTCACAGCTTGCTGCCGCTCTATCCAAAATAAGTTGATCCTGATATGTCGTTGTCAAGTCATGGTATCAGCTAACACAGGAGACGCTGAACACTTGAGGTGCCTAAAAAGCTCACGAGCGATATAGGTTTTCAGGATGCGTAGTGAAGCTCGTTGCGTCTTGCCACGTCCTTTAAGTCTTGCTAGCAGCGTCTTAGTCCGTTCATCACAACGACTTCTCGTCAGCGCGATGATGTGCAGCGCCCAGTTCAAACGACGATTGCCGCCGTGGTTAAGCTGCATCCGGCTATTCTTGCCGCTACCCCGCTCAACCGGCACAGCACCACAATAACTAGCGAACTGACCCTCATTGGTGAATCGTCCGATACTCCCCACCTCACCCAGGATGATGCTTGCCACAACCGGTCCGACGCCTAGAAGCTCCAGCAAAGCGGGTACCAGCGTCTTTACCAACGCCTTCATCTGGTCGGCGAGATAGTCAAGTTGTTCCTCCAAAACTTGAATCACCTGCGCTAAAGTGGCTGAAACGGAAGAATCCAGGTCTAGCGACTGCAGCGCCATGCGGTTGGCTTTGAGTTGCTCGGAAAGACGCCTTTGGGTGCGCGTAAGGTCTTGAAGTTCACGTTGGTATTGGCCCGGGCAAAACGTCGGTAGTGAGGGATTCGCCATAAGTGCTCTAGCCGCGTTCTGAGCGTTCACGACATCATTCTTCTTTCGACTTAAGCGATAACGGTACTGGCTAGTGAGGTTTGGAGGGATGTGGTGGACCGTTTCTCCCTGCTTGAGCAGCTCACATACGAACGGCAGGATATAACAGTTGGCTGCACCTTCGACAGCCCAGCAACGATTTCCAAAGGGGAGCGCGAACCGGTGGAGCTGCGCCGAACCTGCAGCATCGTTCGAAACGGTTAGAAAGGCGAGTGTCATGCCATTTTCGTCAAGTGCGGCTATTGTATGGCTATCCGGATGAGGGTCGAGGCCAAGCGTGATCATGTCCGTACCTCCTATGATGAGGTAGGCACGGCGTACGCATATCTGAACGGGCGGACAGCCCCGGTAGGGCACGTTCTGTCCAAGACATTAAGCCAACACATTGGCACCCTGGTATCCGGCGATGCGCCGTGCCCTACTCATGTTTGAGGGTGTCCAAATCAACTTATGGCCACACTATTCGGGCTGACGCAACCCGGGCAACCCCCCCCAACCCTTTATACAGACGCAACCTAGTGGGTGACATGTAGAACGGGAGAGCTTGACCTAGGCTCCCCCCTTCGACTGTTTACCTTAGCCGTTGACGAAGTCGCGTAAGCCCCGGTTGCGGCTCTCGAAGTACCTCAGTTTACGTAGCGCTTTATTCTCGATCTGACGGATGCGCTCGCGGGTCACGCCGAGCTGTTGTCCAACCTCCTCGAGGGTGTGTTCACGGTCGTCCATAAGCCCATGACGCATCTTAAGCACCAGCGCCTCCCGCTCGTTGAGCTTGTTGAGCGCCTCACCGAGTTCCTCGCTCATGGCGTTCCGGCTGGCTAACTCTACCGGTGAGGCGAGGCTCTCGTCGGCGATAAAGTCGCCATAGAACGAGTCTTCCTCGTCGCCGATCGGCGTCTCCAGCGAGGTGGGTTCGCGGGTCAGTTGAAACACTTCCTCGACCCTGGCAGCGTCCCACCCGGGACCCATCTCGTGAGCCGTCTCTTGGGGTGAGGGTTCGCGTCCCAGTTCCTGGTACAGGTCGCGCCGCAAACGGTTGAGTTTGGTCAGCGTCTCACCCATATGGACTGGCAGGCGGATAGTCCGGCCCTGGTCAGACAGCCCCCGGTTGATCGACTGGCGGATCCACCACGTCGCATAGGTGGAAAATTTGAAACCCTTGCGGTAGTCGAACTTCTCGACCGCCCGGATAAGTCCCTGGTTACCTTCTTGAACGATATCCATGAAGCTTAAGCCGTGCGGCCGGTATTTCTTAGCGATCGACACGACTAGCCGCAAGTTAGCCTCGGTCAGTTGGCCCTTGGCGAGCTCGCCGTCTTCGACCACGCGCATCAAGCTGCGCCGGGTGCGATCGGGCAGTTGATCGCCCTCCTGCTCCAAGCGCGCTCTGGCTGCTGTACCTTCCTCGTAGCGCCGCGCCAGCGAGATCTCCTCTTCGAGCGTCAGGAGTTTGACCCGACCGATCTCCTGCAGGTACTGGCGGACGGGATCGCTTGTAGGGGTGCTGCGGTCCATACCCGCTTCCATCCGCGCCTCGAGTGCCGCGCGGTCTTCGTCGTCGCCTTCGCCCTCAGCTTCATCAAGGTCGTCCTCGGAAAGCTCGAGATTGGTCTCGTCGAACTCGTTAGCGTTCGGGTCAGTCGTGTCGGTCACCGCCTCATCTAGCGTAGCGGTATTCTGGTCTAGAGCTTTGGTCATCGTGGCCTGCGCCGTTTGGGGATTTTTAGCTTTGATAAGGGTTTCCTCCTATGTAAGGTTTGTTTTTGTGAGCGTCCTGTTTATGACGCGTTCGCTAGGCGTCCGCATCCCTGTCTATCTCGGTTCGTTTTAAACCAAGACCGTATCTGCCCTTCGCGTTTTGGCGAGGGCGGCTGAATTAGCTGGGTTTTGTCGAGGGGGTTGAAGCGTCTATATCGTGAAAAGAGCTTTCGTACTAGAGAAAACCACTACAGATAGTATAGTACTGCTTCGAGGTTTTGTCAACCCCGAAGTAGCCCATGATCACCGTCTTGGACGTGCCTTAAGCCTTCAGGTGGAGCTGGATGGGGCGTTCGTCAAGAGCGTACAAAAGCTGTAATAATCTTGCCCCGATACCTACTATCGAAAAGCTGTGTTATCGAGGGTCTCGAAGTTGCCGCATGGTCCACCACAAGGCTCAAGCGGGCTGATCTCTCCCCGTCAGACTCGAGTTCAGCATCTTCGTTTTCCGGCCCACACTGCCCCATATCCCGTTAAGCCCAAAGGGTCATCACGTCGTAGTTATCGAAGCGCCCGTCCCGCGTCACTAGGGTCAGGTTCTCGAGCTGAGCCTGCACAATCAGCAACCGGTCGAATGGGTCGGCGTGATGTTGCGGTAGAGCTTCGACAGCCAGCGCGTGTTCGGTGCTGATATTGAGTGGCGTAAAACGGTAACGCTCGAGGCCGCGTCGGTAGTTACCTCTCAGCTCGAGCTTCCCCAGACTGCGTTTGATGGCGATCTCCCAAGCGGTTACTGCACTAACGAAGACCTCGTTCTGACCCTCAGAGATCGCGTCACGCGCGACTTGCGACAGCTTCGGGTTGGCATCGAACACCCAGATCAGCGTATGGGTATCAAGTAAGAGGTTCATCGAAAGTGCCGGTAAACGCGTCCATCAGTTCTGGGGGTAGCTCGTCGAAGTCGTCAGCCATTTTGACCTCCCCCTCCCAGACACGCACACTCAGATCACGGGGGCGGGTATCGCGCTCATAGGGGACCAGCTTGACCAGCGGTTTGCCATGTTTGCTGATCACGACCTCTTCACCGGTCAGGGCTCTCTCAATGAGTTTGGACAGCTGAGCTTTGGCCTCGGCCACATTTGTCGTTTGCATCTCTATGACACCTCGCTCAACATTATGGTCATTGTTAATCATAATGGCAAGTAAGCTTTTACCTTAACCTCGCATATGAGGCACCGGCCCCACCCGCCTTAACTCGACCCGCCGCAGCTTTTCCCAACCAGCCCACCCCTGCAACCGACTCTGTGCCAAGGCCCCCGGCTTCCGAGCGAATCCCTCTCGAGCATCGATCACACACCGCATGACGACGCGGTACACGACACCGAAACTCCCTTCAGCTCGGCCTTGGTCGTGTAACCGCAACAAGCGCCAGAGCACATTACACCACAACCGATGACTCTGCCCATCTGCCAGATTCGCCGAGATCGCCCCGGCAGCCATCTCAACCGCTTGACACCGATCTTCAAACCCGACATTAGGGACATCCAAGATAGTTTCAAGCGCCAAATTCGGAAGTAACCTCGACTGCTAGGGGGTAGCCGATCCGAGGCAAAAGAGTGAAGATAGCAGAATGTCTAAGTCCCACTATCTCCTAAAGCAGCATACGCTAAACGATCTGTTCACCATAGTTTACGTGCTGGTTGACGATTACCTAAAAGCAGCAGAGGCTGGTGGACACCTTGAGCTGCCCTGTTCGGAGCAGCAAAAAGGTAGCTATAGTGAGTTGATGACGATTGCGTTGGTAGGAGACTTACTTAATCAGGCTGATACTGGACTATGGTTCAGCGTGGTCAAAAGCATCTATGGGTCGATCAAGGCTACACGGGCAGCGGCAAGGCGTGGATTGAGGCGCACCTGGGCTGGAGCGTCGAGGTGGTGAAACATCCGCCCTAATCGCGCGGAGAGTGGCAACCGCGCGGGGACCTCAACGATCTCTCTACTGTCTGGTTCGAATGGGTTCGGCTGCCACCGGAGCCGAAGAGGTTTCGCGGCCCGTTACCGAGGAGGTGGGTAGTGGAACGAACCTTCAGTTGGCTTTCGCAGAGCAGGAGGATGAGCAAAGACTACGAGCGCTTGTGCGAGACGAGCGAGGCCATGATTTACGCGCTGATGAGCCGCCTGATGGTAAGGAGGCTCGCCCGTATCTGACCCTTCTCGCACAGTTTCTAGTTATGGCGCGTTTTCTGGAAAAGGGCAAGTAGTGCTGCGACAAAAAGAAACATGGCTGAAAGTGTAAAACCACCTGTAAGTGAATGGGTTCTATCTGCCAGCACTCCCGAGATGAGGGGACCGAGCGTCTGACCTACCGAGAAGAATACGGTGAACAGGGCGATGCCACCTGCCCAAGCATACGCTGGCAGGGAACGCCTTACGATGTTAGTCACCGCCGAAACAACACTCAAAAAAGCCCCGCCAAACAAAAGGGCAGAGAGAAGAACACCTAGGAGCGACGTTGAGAAAAGAGGTAGCACTGCACCAGAGGTGACGACTACCAAAACTACGGCGAGCGCATGACCGTCCTTAGCTTTATCTAGCAAACGACGCCACACAAAGGCAGACACAAAGGTGCTACTTCCCAACAGAAGCCAAAAGCCACTCAAAGCCCACGCGGCTACCCCACTCGAGCGCAAGAACGCAATGACAAAGGTCATGTAGCTGATGTAGCCTAAGCCGAATAAGAAATAAGCGATAAGTGACGGTAGAAGGTATATCGGAAAACGTCGCCGCTCGGCATTTGCCGATTGTTTGAAAGGTGTCGGTATTGTAAGAGCGACACGTCGCGCGACAGAAACCGTCAGGAGAGCTAGAACACCCATACCTATCCAGACTTGTCGCCACAGCTCAGCGTCACGCTCTAAAAGTTGGGGCAGACCTAATCCTGCTAGGAAAATGCCTATCCCTACCCCACCAAAATAAAGCCCTAAAACCAAGCCGCTTTGACCTCCACTGGCTAGATGTGAGGCGAGCGTTGCGCCCGTAACAAAGGTGACTGCGCCACTCAAACCTGCTAGCGAACGAAGCAGCAGTAAGGTTGTAAAGTCATCTGTCATTCCCGCACCAAATAGACTCAGACCTGTCAATAACAGCGATACCCAAAAGCAGCGTGCTATGCCGACGCGAGTCGCAAGGAGAGCAGCGAGTAAGGCACCCATGAGATATCCAAGTGCGTTGGCAGTGTTCATACTACCTGCCTGTGCATACGTCCACTCGAGGCTGCTACGCATGGCGGGTAAGAGCAGGGCGTAGTTAAAGCGTGCCAATCCTAAGGCGACGGCAGGACCCAACGACAGGACAAGCGCCCTGGTCACTAGCTTGCCCTGAGTAGCCACAGGCAGATCCCCTCGACACTGATTCCGGCTTGTCCAAGCACTTCGCCCAGCTCCGCTAAAGCGCCAGGTTTATCAGCTAACCGAATGGATAAATCGAACATCTCGTTCCTTTCCTCAAGACGCACGTTCGCGCCTTCTCGACCAGCTTAGCGTTTGACAGCGAAAAGACGTTTCACATATCTTCGAAGTATGGATGCAAACGCAATTGCGTCAACCGCTTGGCTTATCGGGATGCGACTCGAGCCCACCTGCTCGTCGCCTTATAGGAATAACCGCCGTGAGCCTATTCAAGCTTTTGACCTGACCGACTCTTGTACGCAAAACGCTTGAAGAAAGGGGATTTACATTCCCTTGTAGACGCGCCCTGTTTGTAGACCGTCTCCTAGTCCCGCTCCCAAAATAGGCTTCTCCGGTTTCTTTACGAACGTCACGCCGAAACTGCCCGGCCCACTGTCCGGCGACGGGAAATGCCAGATACTGGCTTATGACCCTATTCGAATTCAAAACCCAAAAGAGCGTAAGCAGCTGGCACCCCGAAAACGACGTTGTCATGGGCGGCGTCTCGAACAGCGCGCTAACCTACGTGCAAGACGCACACGAAACTGGCGTAGGACGCTTTAGTGGCAACGTATCTTTGGAAAATGGTGGGGGCTTCGCGCAAGTTTTGTATGACAAAACCGTTCTCGATCTGACGGGTTTTCAAGGTGTCACGTTGCACATTAAAGGGGACAACAAGACCTACGAACTCCGCTTTGAAACAGACGCCGAACGGGTGTCTTACAGCCAGTCTTTTGTTGCTGAAGACGGGTGGCGCGAACTTAAGTTAGACTTTGCCGATTTTGACCCTACCTTTCACGGTGAAGCTGTCGTAGACGCACCTGCGCTGAACTTAGCCGCGGTGCGGACGGTTGGCTTTTTGATTGCGAACGAGCAAGCGGGTACCTTTTCGTTGCTGATTAACGAGGTAACAGCCTACCGAGGTTAGCTGAAACACTTCTCGTTGTTCTTACTTGATGTAGGGATATAACCAAGGAAGCTTATAGCTGGCTATACCTTAGCAGCCTCGCTGAACATCTTCAGCTACGACGATAATAGCCGGGCTAACCCCTCGGCTAAAGAGACAACTTCCGTCTCCTCGAAGGTCCGGCCGTAGAGCTCACCAAAGTGTGCTCGGTCGCCCGTAACCAGCAGCTCACAGTGTGCTTCGGTAGCTGCAGCAAGGATCGGGGCGTCTGGTAACCACTCGGTCACCCAGACAACCCGTGAGGGTGGCGCTTCAGGCACGGTCCGGCATTGCCCCAAGAGCTGCTCGAGTCTATTCAACGCGTAGGGATACTTGCGTTTGACATTACGCCGCGCCTCTTCAGCCGCGAAACTTGAAGTTATCAGCGTCCCGTACCCTGCTTTTGCCAAGGCGAAAAGCGCTTGTGCCCGACCTTCAGGTGAGATGGCAGCAGCAAAGATAATATTTGCGTCGAGAAAGAGCTGCACCTGTAGAGGTTACGACCGGGACGCGTTTAGCTTGACGTGCAGCTGCGTCGCCTCATCAGCGGTTAGCTGATCTTCTGCTAAAAACGCTTCGATCCGGTCGTCGCTATAGGTCTCGAGTGGATATACACCCGCAGGTCGCAAAAGGATACTGCCGTCGGCGGTCGTTTCTACTAACAAGAGCCGTTCTCCCTCTAACCCAAGCTGCGTAAGTACGCCTTTAGGGATTGAGACCTGACCTTTTTTACCGAGTTTCACTATATCCATAGCCTAGTATACCGATTTCCGGCTTGCCGGAAATTATGTTTGTGACCATGTTTGACAATGCCGCACTCCTATCAAAAAAGGGGTCTTTTTTCTGGTCGCAAAAGGTCCGTCTAGCACGTGTTCGTTTTCTATAGGTCGAGGGTATCAACAAACGACCGTGATACTGTTGGCGAAATCAGGAACCAACTGCTAGAGCGGCGAAATGGGAGATACGAGTACTCGCGCGCGGTTTGCCCTCAAGCCAGTCGAACACCCGAGAAAGATTGATCCCAACCGCTGTCGCCACGTGTTGCAGTGAGGTTTTAGCAAGACCCCGGTAACGGGTGGTTCGCAGGCCACACAAGCGGATGCCTTGGGACAAGGTGCCTTCGATCCCTGAACGCCGGGCGTAGGCACGCTCGCCTTCTGCGGTTGCGAACACGTTTCGGGCGCTGTTCAAAGCTTCGTACTGGTTCTTGGGATGAAGATTCAACATTCGCCGGTTGCTTCTGGTGCACTTATGCTTACTCGGACACGACAAGCAGTCTGCACGTCGAAACCGAACCTGGATAAACGGGTAGCCGTCACGGTGCGTGTGTTGCTTCCAAGACGACGTTTGTTTGCCATTGGGGCACGTCACTTGTTGCCTAGGCCAATCGATCGTAAAAGCACGCTGATCAAACGCGCCTT
>JAABUN010007164.1_pt1 | contig 12247 bp, 11 predicted proteins | sample 5559311 | NCBI WGS metagenome assembly JAABUN01 (sample SAMN10711877, study PRJNA513370) | rock metagenome | isolation source: Antarctica rocks | place: Antarctica: Victoria Land, Siegfried Peak sud | reverse complement strand
TGACGAACGACCAGGTGCGCATGGGCCTCAGTGTTCCACTACGGCGCTGTGTGACGTGACGCTCACCCGGCCGGCTCCCCGCGGACCGGCCACGGCGTACGCGTGCTCGAGCAGGTCTGGATCGTCGAAGCGCAGCCAGTGGATCCGGTCGTCCACGCGATACCAGGAGTACTGGCGCCGGGCGAACTTCCGGGTGCCGATGACCGTCTGCTCCAGCGCCTGGGGCTCGCTCAGCCCGCCGTCCAGGAAGGCCAGCACCTGTCGGTAGCCGAGCGCCCGGGAAGCGGTCAGCCCGTCGCGGAGCCCCGAGTCGGCGAGCCGGCGCACCTCGTCGACCAGTCCGGCCCCCCACATCGCCTCCACCCGGGCCCGGATCCGCAGGTCGAGGGTCGGCCGGTCGATGTCCAACCCGATCTGGACGACCTCGGGCAGCAGGTAGCGCCGTTCGGGCAGGCTGGCCGCGTACGGCGCCCCGGTCAGGGTCAGCACCTCCAGGGCCCGCACCACCCGTCGGGCGTTGGCCGGTTCGATCTGGGCGGCCGCGGCGGGGTCGGCCCGGGCCAGGCGCTCGTGCATGGCTGGTGCCCCGACGGCGGCGAGGTCGGCCTCCAGCGCCGTACGGACCTCGGGATCGGTGGCGGGGAAGTCGAAGTCGTCGATGATAGCCCGGACGTAGAGCGCGGAGCCACCCACCACGATCGGCACCACCCCGCGGGCCCGGCAGTCCGCGATCGCGGCCCGGGCGAGCAGCTGGAAGTCCGCCACGGTGGCGGTCTCCTGCACCGCGACGATGTCGATCAGGTGGTGCACGACCCCGGCCCGCTCGGCCGGGGTCGGTTTCGCGGTCCCGATGTCCATCCCGCGGTAGACCAGCATCGAGTCGGCGTTCACCACCTCCGCCGGTTGACCGTCGGCGGCGTAGCGGCGGGCCAACCCGACGGCCAGACCGGACTTCCCAGAGGCGGTCGGGCCGACCAGGACAACCGTCACGGGCCTCATTCTGCCCGAGTGCTGTCCGGGGCCCTGGGCACGTAACCGGCCCCTGGTCACGACCCGGTTGCGGCCAGCGGGTTTCATAGGGGTGGCGCAGCCGGGTCAGCCCGCAGCCGCTGGCCACCGTTTCCGCGGTGGGCCACTCTCCGCGGTCGACCACGATCGCGACAGACGACGAGGTAGGAACGATGGGCATCTTCGACAAAGCCAAGGACCTGTTGAACGAGCACGGCGACAAGCTCGCCCCCGGGGTCGACAAGGCCGGGGACATGCTCGACGAGAAGACCGGCGGCAAGTACGCCGGCCAGGTCGACAAGGGCCAGGAGCTGGCCAGGGAGCGGCTCGCCAAGCAGGACGGCGAGCCCCTGCCGCCAGCCTGACCGGTGACCGGACTGCAGCCGCCTCGACCCTCCGGGTCGGGGCGGTTCGTCGCTCCAGCCCGGCTCCGCCCGGCTCAGCCCGGCCGGGTCGGGCTCAGACGCCGGATCCGAGCCGGGTCCGGACCACCTCGGCCGTCCGGGCGGCCTCCGACGCTGCCTGCTCCAGGTCGCGACGCCGGTCGGCGGACTCGCGCTGGCCCCGAGCCACGGCGGCGTGCATCTGCGCGACCATCTCGGTCCGCCGCCGATCCACGCTCCGCCGGTCCCAGAACTGGTACCCCACCACCAGTGCCGCCACCACGGCGGCGAACAGCAACAGCAACGCACCCCGCGGATGCTGGGTGCCGGCGGCGACCAGGGCCAGCACCGCCAGCACCCCGGCCACCACGGCGGGGATCACGATCCGGCTCAACGGTGACTCGTTGTACTCGGCGATGGTCTGCTCGGCCTGCGTCAGTCGGGCGGCCGGGGCCCCTTCTGTGGTCACCTCGAGCATGCCCGCCTCGGTGCTGACCCGGACCCCGGCCGCCGGCAGGTCCTGGGCTTCGGTGCCCAGCTGGGTGGCGGCCGCCGCCAACCCGGGTCCGAGCCACCGCAGCAGCTCTTGGCGTACGGGTGAGCCCGGGGCCGCCGCCAGCAGCGCCTCCTGCACCACCTCGGTGACGGGGCGGTTCGGCACCTCCGGCTCGTCGTCGGCCGCCGGGCTGCCCGGGTCCTCGATCCTGGCCCGCAGCACCCGGGACCGGGCCAGCAGGGCCTCTTCGTCCCCCATCCCCTGCCCGACCAGGTCGATCACCGCGGTCCGCAGCCCCGTACGAGAATCCGCCGCCGGCGGCGGGGCCGCGTCGTCGTCGGAGTCGGGAGGGGGCGCAGCAGTCGGGGTCGGGGTCGGGGTCGTCAGGGTGTCCAGCCAGCGCAGGGATTCCCCCGGTCCGTCCGTGCGTCCGTGGGTCCTGATCCAGGAGGTCCAGTGGTCCGGGGAGGTCTCGACCCCCGTACGCCAGACGTCACCCACCTCGGGGAGCCGCGGTCCGTAAAGACCCGCCAGCACGGCGTGGAAGAGCACCATCTGGCGCGGGGCCAGGGTGCCGTCACAGACGAGCAGTGGCGCAACCCGAGCCCCGACCCCCGTCCCCACCCCCAGGGCACCGGCCGCCGTGACCACGAACAGCTCGGCGTCCGGGCTCAGCTCGGCGGCCCGCCGTTCCGCATCCGGGTCGCGGTTCCCCGCGGCCAGCGCAATGACCGCGTTCACGGCGTACGACAGCCAGTAGTCCAGGTCGCGGTGCTCGAGCGGATCCGGGCGACCGCCACGGCTGAGCACCTCGATGGCGGTGACCGCATCTCGGCGGATCGCGCTGGTGTCGGGGTAGCCGGCCAGCTGCTCGCGTACGTCGCCCAGCTCGACGTAGGCGTCGAAGGCGGCCGACAGGGCCTGCAGCCGGGTCTCGATGGAGCCCTGCAGCTGAGTGAGCTGGCTGCTCAGTCGCGCACTGTGCGACCGCGCTGAGGACACGCTGTCTTCGAGCCCCTCGATCTGGCCCCGGAGGATCCGGTCCCGGCCCCCCTCGCTGGACAGGAACCATTCCCAGTCGGTCATGGGCGTCAGTGTGACACCAGAACGGCTCAGTCAGAGGGGCTTGCGTCAGCTGACGGAGCACCCCTGCGCGACCGGGAGCGGGGTCGGGATCCCGACCCCCGGCATCCCCAGACCGACCGTCGGGGTGCTCGCCGGGGGGGCCTCGCGCCGGGCCTGCCAGGCGTCCCCACCCCGGGTGCGCCGCAGCTCGCGGATCCCGGCGTCGGCGGTGAGGTGGTGCGGGGCGGCGTACGTGATCGTGGTCGTGGCGATGTCGCCGGGGCGCGGCCGGCTGCTGGTGTCCTCGGGCACGGCGACGTGCACCAGCCGGTTGTCCCGGGCGCGGCCGGACATCCGCGCGGTGGCGGCGTCCTTGCGACCCTCCCCGTCGGCGAACATCACCTCGACGCTCTCGCCGACCTGACCCTGGTTCTCCCGCCAGCTGATGTCGTTGACCAGCCCCACCAGCCGCTCGTAGCGCTCCTGGACCACGGCCTTCGGGATCTGGTCCGGCATCGTCGCCGCCGGGGTGCCGGCGCGGATGGAGTACTGGAAGGTGAAGGCGGCGGTGAACCGGGAGGCGGCCGCCACATCGAGGGTGGCCTGGAAGTCGGCCTCGGTCTCACCGGGGAAGCCCACGATGATGTCGGTGGTGATCGCGGCGTGCGGCATCGAGGCGCGGACCCGGTCGATGATGCCCAGGTAGCGCTCGCTGCGGTAGGAGCGGCGCATCCGCTGCAGGACCCGGTCCGACCCCGACTGCAGCGGCATGTGCAGCTGGGGCATCACGTTCGGGGTCTCGGCCATGGCCGCGATCACGTCGTCGGTGAAGTCCTTGGGGTGCGGGGAGGTGAAGCGGACCCGCTCCAGTCCCTCGATCTCGCCGCAGGCGCGGAGCAGCTTGGCGAAGGCCTGCCGGTCGCCGAACTCCACCCCGTACGCGTTCACGTTCTGCCCGAGCAGGGTCACCTCCTGGACACCCTCGGCGACCAGCATCTCGACCTCGGCCAGGATGTCGCCCGGCCGGCGGTCGGTCTCCTTGCCCCGCAGCGCCGGCACGATGCAGAAGGTGCAGGTGTTGTTGCACCCCACACTGACCGAGACCCAGGCGGAGTAAGCGGAGTCCCGGCGAGTCGGCAGGGTCGAGGGGAACCGTTCCAGGGCCTCGGCGATCTCGACCTGCGCCTCCTGCTGGACCCGGGCCCGCTCCAGCAGGACGGGCAGCGCGGCGATGTTGTGGGTCCCGAAGACCACGTCCACCCACGGAGCCCGGCGGACGATCTCGCTGCGGTCCTTCTGGGCCAGGCAGCCGCCGACCGCGATCTGCATGCCGGGGGTGACGTTCTTGGTCGAGCGCAGGTGACCGAGGCTGCCGTAGAGCTTGTTGTCGGCGTTCTCCCGTACGGCACAGGTGTTGAAGACCACCACGTCCGCCGCGGCTGAGTCCAGAGCCCGGTGATAGCCGGCATCCTCCAGCAACCCGGCCAGGCGTTCGGAGTCGTGCACGTTCATCTGGCAGCCGTGGGTCCGGATCTCGTACGTCCGGGTCCCGGCGTCGGAGCTGGGGGCCGCGGGCAGGGGGTTGAGGGTCGTCGACATGGCAGACCAAGGGTAATGCGCCGCCCCTGACGCCGGTGAACGAAGTCGCCGGTGGATAAAGTCGCACGCGTGACGACCTTCCCCACCGGCCAGCAGTACGAGGTCTCCGCGGGCGAGCACCGCGCCATCATCACCGAGGTCGGGGCGACGCTGCGCAGCTATGCGGTGGGCGGGCGCGACGTGGTCCGGGGCTTCGCCCCGGAGGCGGTGATCAAGGGCGGTCGGGGCCAGAACCTGCTGCCCTGGCCCAACCGGCTGCGGGACGGGAAGTACACCTTCGACGGGGTCGACCAGCAGCTGGTGCTGAGCGAGCCGGCCCGGCACAACGCCATCCACGGGCTGGTCCGGCACATCGCCTGGGTGCTGGTCGAGCACGCGGCGGACTCCATCACCCAGCGGGTCCGGGTCTATCCGCAACCGGGCTGGGCGGGGATGCTGGAGGCCGTGGTCACCCACCGGGTGGGGCCGAGCGGGCTGGAGGTCGAGCTGCGGGCGACCAACCTGGGCGAGGCCGACGTCCCGTTCGGCTACGCCGCCCACCCCTACCTCACGGTCGGCGAGGGCACGGTCGACGAGGTCCGGCTGACCGTCCCGGCGGGGTCCTACCTGGAGGTCGACGACCGGCTGCTGCCCGCCGCGGTGGTCCCGGTGGCGGGAACGGCGCTGGACTGGCGGGCCGGTGCCGTGCTCGGCGAGGCCAACCTCGACATGGCCTACTCCGACCTCGTACGCGGGGCCGACGGGCGCTGGCGGGTGCGGCTCGAGCTGGGCGATCGTTACGCCGAGCTGTGGGCCGACGAGACGATGGGCTGGGCCCAGGTCTTCACCGGCGGGCCGTACCGAGACTGGGGTGTCGCGGTTGAACCGATGACCTGCGGGCCGAACGCCTTCAACCCCGGACCGACCCACGCCGACCTGCTCAGGCTGGCTCCGGGCACTGATTTCGTAGCCCGCTGGGGTGTCGTCGGAATCTAGCCTCGCTATCTGTCGGTTCGGGAGAAGAGTTCTCTGACGCGTAACCGAATCTCAACATGCATGTCCCACCGTTGGGTGATCACAGGCTAGATTCGGCCCATGACCGCAATCGACCCTGCCCGAGGCGAGTCGGCGTCCAACCTGCCGGATCCGACGGCGGGCGCTTCGGTCCCGGGCCAGCTGGGTGACCCCCTGGTGGTCCTGACCGGGGTGGACAAGCACTTCGGGCCGCTGCACGTCCTGCAGGACATCAACCTGTCGATCCACAAGGGCGAGGTGGTGGTGGTCCTCGGCCCGTCGGGATCCGGGAAGTCCACCCTGTGCCGGGCGATCAACCGGCTGGAGATCATCCAGTCCGGCTCGATCACCATCGACGGCCAGCCTCTGCCCGAGGAGGGCAAGGCCCTGGCCCAGCTCCGGGCCGACGTGGGCATGGTCTTCCAGTCCTTCAACCTCTTCGCCCACAAGACCGTGCTGGAGAACGTCATGCTCGGCCCGGTCAAGGTCCGCAAGAAGAGCGCCGGCGACGCGCGCTCGCGGGGTATGGAGCTGCTGAAGCGTGTCGGGGTCGACTCCCAGGCCGAGAAGTATCCGGCCCAGCTCTCCGGCGGGCAGCAGCAACGGGTGGCCATCGCCCGGGCCCTGGCCATGGACCCGAAGGTCATCCTGTTCGACGAGCCCACCTCGGCGTTGGATCCCGAGATGGTCAACGAGGTCCTGGACGTGATGGTCTCCCTGGCCAAGCAGGGGATGACCATGGTGGTGGTCACCCACGAGATGGGTTTCGCCCGCAAGGCGGCCAACCGGGTGGTCTTCATGGCCGAGGGCCAGATCGTCGAAGAGGGCCCACCGGAGGAGTTCTTCACCCGCCCGCAGACCGGCCGGGCCAAGGACTTCCTCAGCAAGATCCTGACGCACTGACCCCGAGCGCCACCGCCTCGGACGCCTATACCCAAAGGGGAATCATGAAGTCCATCACCAAGATCGCCGGCGCCGCCGCCGGGGTCGTGCTCACCATGGCGATGTCGTCCTGCGTGAACGAGGAGAACACCGCCACCCCCGGGGGTGCGGCCAGCTCGGGCGGTCCGGTGACCGTCGGCATCAAGTTCGACCAGCCCGGTCTCGGCCTGCAGGTCGGCAACGACTACCAGGGCTTCGACGTGACGGTGGCCAAGTACGTCGCCAAGGAGCTCGGCTACACCGACGTGGCCTTTAAGGAGTCCCCGTCGGCCCAGCGCGAGACCCTGCTGCAGAGCGGGCAGGTGAAGATGATCTTCGCGACCTACTCGATCACCGACGACCGCAAGCAGAAGATCTCCTTCGGCGGACCCTACTTCGTCGCCGGCCAGGACCTGCTGGTCAAGGCCGACAACACCGACATCACCGGTCCGGAGACCCTGAACGGAAAGAAGCTGTGCTCGGTCACGGGTTCGACCTCGGCCAAGAAGGTCAAGGACACCCTGGCGACCGACGTCCAGCTGCAGGAGCTCGACACCTACTCCAAGTGCGTGCAGGCGCTGAACAGCGGCACCATCGACGCGGTCACCACCGACAACGTCATCCTGGCCGGCTTCGCCTCCCAGTCGCAGTACCAGGGCAAGCTCAAGGTGGTCGGCAAGCCGTTCAGCACCGAGCGCTACGGCGTCGGCATCGCCAAGGGTGACGTCGCGCTCTGCAACTCGGTCAACACCGCGATCCAGAAGATGGTCGACGACGGTTCCTGGCAGAAGGCCCTCGACGACACCGTCGGCGCCTCGGGCTTCAAGCCCGACACGGCCACCAACCCGCCGAAGCCCGACGCCTGCGCCTGAGGGCTGCCAGGTTCCCACACCACCTGACGACGAGGGAGAAGAGGACCGCGTGGGCTCCATCGCACAGCTGCTGAGTGAGTACGACGTGCTGAGCGCCCTCTGGATGACCATCAAGCTCGCGGTCCTCTCGGCCATCGGAGCGCTGGTGGTCGGCACCGTGGTCGCCGTCTGCCGCGTTTCGCCGGTCGCCGTGCTCAGGGGGTTCGGCACCGCGTACGTGACCCTGATCCGCAACACCCCACTCACCCTGATCGTCTTCTTCTGCCTGTTCGGGATCGGGAACACCCTGGGGGTCGAGCTCGCGGGCACGATCGTGGACAACACCTTCCGCTACGGGGTGATCGCGCTGATCGTCTACCACGCCTCCTTCGTGGCCGAGGCGTTGCGCAGCGGGATCAACACCGTGCCGCAGGGCCAGGCCGAGGCGGCCCGGGCCATCGGGCTGGGCTTCCTGCCCACCCTGCGGGAGGTCGTGCTCCCGCAGGCCTTCCGCGGGGCCATCGCCCCGCTGGGCAACACCTTGATCGCGCTGACCAAGAACACCACCGTCGTGGCCACCATCGGGGTGGCCGAGCTGGCCTACGTGATGCGCAACATGATCGAGTTCAGCCCGTCCCTGCTCTACGCGATCTTCGTGCTGATTGCTCTCTGCTTCATCGTCCTCACCCTGCCCACCGGGCTGCTGTTCACCTACCTGTCGCGCCGCCTGGTGGTACAGCGATGAGCACCCAGGCGGTTCTCTTCGACGTCCCCGGGCCCAAGGCCAAGCTCACCTACCGCATCGTCGGTGTGATCGCGGTGCTCCTGCTCATCGGTCTGCTCGCGTTGATCATCCGCGGACTGGCTAACCCGAACGACAACCAGTTCACGGCCGAGAAGTGGGCCCCGTTCCTGGACTCGGTGACCTGGACGGCGTACCTGCTCCCGGGACTGGTGAACACCCTGAAGGCCGCCGCGATCGCGGTGGTGCTGTCCATCGCCGTCGGACTGGTGCTCGGGGTCGGCCGGTTGTTGGAGTCCAGGATCCTGCGCGCGGTCTGCGGGGTGTACGTCGAGTTCTTCCGCTCGGTCCCGGTGCTGGTGATGATGATCTTCGCCTACTTCTTCGCGATCTACGTTGTCGGCATCACGGGCGACTCGGCGTCGCTCTTCGGAGTGGTGGCCGGGCTGACCCTCTACAACTCCTCGGTCATCGCGGAGCTGATCCGGTCCGGGGTGTTCTCCCTGCCCAAGGGCCAACGGGAGGCGGGGCTGGCCGTGGGACTGACCCCGTTCCAGGCGATGACGGCCATCCTGCTCCCCCAGGCCATCACCTCCATGCTGCCGTCGCTGCTCAGCCAGCTCGTGGTCATCCTCAAGGACACCGCGCTGGGCTACATCATCAACTACTCCGAGCTGATCCGAGGCGGACAGAACTTCTCCACGAACGTCGGCAACCTGATCCCGACCTTCGTCGTGCTGGCCGCGATGTTCATCGTGATCAACTACGCCCTGACCCTGGTCGCCCGGCTCGTCGAGCGGCGGCTGCAGCGCTCGGCCAAGGGGTCGGACCCCATCGAACCGGGCGCGGCTCTGATGACCCAGGGCACCCCCGGCGGCGACCTGACGACCGCGGGTCAGACCCGGTAGGTCGCTCTAGAGCGCGGCCAGTCCGGCCAGCAGCCGGTCCACATCGGTGTCGTCGTTGTACGGCGCAATGCCCACCCGGACGGCTCCGGTGTCACCCAACCCCAGCCGGCGGGACGCCTCGAGAGCGTAGAAGTGGCCGGCCGGGGCGTTGACCCCCACGGCGGCCAGCCGCTCGGCCACTGTCGCCGCGGCCACCCCGGGCAGGTCGAACAGGATCGTCGACGTACGCCGGGGGGCGCGGCTGTAGACGGTCGCCCCCAGCTCCGCCAGGCCACGCTCGATCCGGGACCCGAGGTGAGCCTCGTGCTCGTGACTCGCCCCGAGGGAGGCGACCAGGCGTTCTCGGCGGTGACCAGCGGTGGGCGCCAGGTCGGCGAGGTAGTCCACCGCCGCCGTGGTGCCGGCCAGCAGCTCGTACGGCAACGTGCCCAGCTCGAACCGTTCGGGGACCGCGTCCGTGGCCGGCAGCAGCTTGTCGGGGTGCAGGGTGGCCAGCAGCGCCGGTGCAGCGACCAGCACCCCGTGGTGGGGTCCGAGGAACTTGTACGGCGAGCAGACGAAGAAGTCGGCGCCCAGCTCGGCGATGTCGACCAGGGTGTGGGCGGTGTAGTGGACTCCGTCGACCCAGAACAACGCACCGACGCCGTGGGCCAACCGGCCGATGGCGGCGACGTCGGGCTGGGTGCCGATCAGGTTGCTCGCCGCGGTGACCGCGACCAGTCGGGTCCGGGGCGTCAAGAGCGAACCGATCTGATCGGGATCCAGGGTCCCGGTCGACGGGTCGAAGTCGGCCCAGCGGACCGTCGCCCCGACCCGCTCCGCGGCGATTACCCAGGGTCGGATGTTGGCGTCGTGGTCCAGCCGGGTCACCACGATCTCGTCCCCCGGGGTCCAGTCCCGGGCCAGCAGCTCAGCGAAGTCGATGCTCAGCTGGGTGGCGCTGCGACCGAACACGATGCCGCCCGGGTCGCCCTTGACCAGGTCCGCCATCGCCGACCGGGCCCGCTGCACGATGGTCTCCGCGTTACGTTGGGCGAGGTTCTGGCGGCCCCGGTTGCTCAGCGGCGCCGCCAGCGAGTCGGCGATGGCGTCGATCACCGGGCGGGGGGTCTGGGTGCCGCCCGGAGAGTCGAACTGTGCAAGTCCGGCAGTCAGGGACGGGAAGTCGGCGCGTACGCGGTCGAGGTCGAAAGCCACCCGCGGACCGTAGCGCCTCCACAGCGGCGCGGCCCGGTGAGGTGGTAGTGGTGAGACCCCGGAGTCAGCGGGCCGTCTCCGTCGCGCGGGATTCCCGGACAACGGTCACCTTGATCTGACCCGGATAGGTCAGCTCCTCCTCGATCTGCTTGGCGATGTCGCGGGCCAGCACCTGGGCCTCGATGTCGTCCACCACCTCCGGGACCACCATCACCCGAAGCTCGCGCCCGGCCTGCATGGCGAAGACCTTGTCCACCCCGTCGCGGGAGCCGGCGATCTCCTCCAGCCGGTCCAGCCGGGTGACGTAGGCCTCGATGCTCTCCCGGCGCGCGCCGGGTCGGCTGCCGCTGATCGCGTCGGCGGCCTGGGTGAGGACGGCCTCCACCGTCCGCACCTCGACCTCGTTGTGGTGGGCCTCGATGGCGTGCACCACGTCCGGGTGCTCGCCGAACTTGCGGGCCAGATCGGCCCCGATCATCGCGTGCGAGCCCTCCACCTCATGGGTCAACGCCTTCCCGATGTCGTGCAGGAAGGCGGACCGCTTGCACTGGGCGATGTCCAGACCGAGCTCCCCGGCCATCAGCCCGGCGATGTGGGCCGACTCGACCAGGTGCTTGAGGACGTTCTGCCCGTAGGACGTCCGGTAGCGAAGCGTGCCCAGGATGGGGATCAGGGCCGGGTGCAGGTCGGAGATGCCGACCTCGGTCATCGCGTCCTCGGCCGCCCGGAGGCACTGGGCCTCGATCTGGCTCTTGCTCCGCTCGTGCACCTCCTCGATGCGGGCGGGGTGGATCCGGCCGTCCTTGACCAGCTCGATCAGGGTCATCCGGGCGGTCTCGCGGCGTACCGGGTCGAAGCAGGAGAGCAGTACCGACTCGGGGGTGTCGTCGATCATTACGTTGACCCCCGTGACCTGCTCGAAGGCTCGGATGTTGCGACCTTCGCGGCCGATGATCCGGCCCTTCATGTCGTCACCGGGCAGGTGGACCGCCGAGACCACCGACTCCGAGGTCTGTTCCGAGGCCACCCGCTGGATGGCCCCGACCACGATCATCCGGGCCTTGGACTCAGCCTCCCGGGTGGCTTGTCGTTCGATGTCGCGAGCCACCAGCACCGCCCGCCTCTTGGCCTCGTGCTCGACGACCGCGACGAGCTCGGCCTTGGCCTGCTCAGCGGTCAGCCCTGCCACCCGCTCCAGGGCCTGCTGATGGCGAGTCTCGACGTCGAGTAGAGACTGACGTCGGGCCTTGACCTCCGCCTTCAGCTGGTCGAGATGAGCCGTCTTCTCGTCCAGGGCCCGAGCCTCACCGTCCGCCCGCTCTTCCCGGTCGGTCAGCCGCTGCTCCCGGCGCTCCAGATCAGAGCGCTGCTCGCGCAGCTCGACCCGGCGAATCCGGGTCTCCTGGTCGAGGTCGTCACGGGCCGTCGATGCGGCGGCCAACACCGCTGTCGCTCGCGCCTCGGCGTCCCGCAGCTCGGCCTGCGACCGGGTCCTGAGATCGTCGATCTCCGCCAGGGCGAGCTCCCGATCATGGCCGAGCTCCCGCGCTGGTTCCGGTTCGAGCGGTGCGGTCAGCGGCGCGGGCAACGCTCTCGTGGCCCCGTCGCTTCCGCCTCGGCTGCGCCGCAGCAACAGCACGGTGGCCAGGGCCACCGTCACGATGAGGAAAATAAGGCCGACGAGCACCAGGGTCTCGAACATGTCCATGTCGTCCTCCTGTCCACACTCACGTGCAGTCAGAGGATCCGCAGCGCGATGTGCCGTCCTCAGGGCAGTGAGAACGGCGTCATCGACGAACCCACCACATCATCGATCACAGTCAGGCGTGAGAGTCATTCCGCTTCAGAATGCGGACGTCAGGTCATATCGAACAAGCGTTGCTGGATACCTCGTTGACATGCAGGGTATGTCTGCGGTCAGACCCGGTCAAGGACATCAGGGCCGAGCGCACCACGTGGCGTGCCCGTGGGACGGGTCAGTGGTCGGTGTCGTCGTCCAGCACCTGGCTGATGACCTGCCCGACCACCCCTCCGCTGAAACCGCGACGGGCCAGGGCTCCCGCCAACCGCCGGTATCGGACGTC
>JAABUN010007163.1_pt1 | contig 12247 bp, 7 predicted proteins | sample 5559311 | NCBI WGS metagenome assembly JAABUN01 (sample SAMN10711877, study PRJNA513370) | rock metagenome | isolation source: Antarctica rocks | place: Antarctica: Victoria Land, Siegfried Peak sud | reverse complement strand
GAGGATGCGGTGCGACCATTCCAGATTCGCGGGCGACATCCCCGCACCGTCCTGGCGGAGGAACGGGAGCCCGTACGTGACCGCGATCGGGATGGCCCTGCGGAGGGCGCGCGGATAGCGGCGCCTGGCGTGCCAGTTCACGGAAAAGCCGCGGCGGACCACCGCCTGCTCCTCCTCGGCGATGAGCTGGTCCCCCGCCCAGAGCACCGTCAGCGCGTGCCCCGCGGCATGGCGCAGCGTCTCGGTCTCGGCCGTCCCCAGGATGCGGAACAGGTCGAAGAGGCCGGCCCGTCCGTGCGAGGCCACCTCCTCGACCGCCTCCACCGAGACATTCCTCGCGCCCAGCCGGGCCACCGCGTTTCGGGATCGCCATCCCTTGAGCAGCTTCCTCCCCCCGCCCAGGATCAGCACCGTGCCCAGCACGATGAGGACCGCGCTCCTCGGGTCGCCGAGCCATCCTGCCCAACCTCGCGCGGCCCGTTCCCCGGGGCGACCACGTCGCGCCGGACCGGCCTGGCCGATCGCACCTCCTGCCAGCAGGACAATCGCACGGGCCCAGCCCCCCATGATGCTCCCTTCGCCAGGCTCGAAGAATCGATCCGAATGTGCGTATTGGGCTCGATGCGTCCCGCGTCTGGCCAAATCAAACCGTCCGACACGTCCGTTTTGCTGGCCCCGATCTCGATCCAATGCGCTCTAGAGTCCGGGGCGTGCCCGGCCCGGAGAGGTCGCCGGGGGCGCCTCGAGCTTCTCCTCCGGTCGCGTCGGCAACTCTTCGATGATCGTCGGCTGGCGCATCGTGGGCGCCCCCTCCTCTATGCCCAGCGTCGCCCGCAACTCGTCGACGCCGTCCTGGATGGCGTGCAGGTCGCGGTGCAGGGCCTCCAGTTCGGTGAAGACGCGGTCGAGCCGGTCGTCGGAACCTTCGGCGTCGGTCACGACGAGGAGGTTGTCCTCGGGGACGACGCGATAGGTCAGGCCCACCTGGTCGAGCAGCAGTTTCAAGCCCGTCTTGAGCCGGACACCCTTGAGGTCGAGCTGAACCTTATCTTGCGGGGTCACCTTGTGCCGGCCGAGCGCGGCCAGGTCGAGGACGACCGGCCCCCCCAGGGATTGGCGCAGGTGTCGGCAGACGTCTTCGAGCGAGGTCGGCTGGCCGAACGGCATGACGAACGGCCGGAGCATGGCGTCCTGGACCGTGACGGGGGAGACTTCGACCCGTGCCGGCTGGGCGATCCGAGGCTTGCCCGGCGCGGTTTGCGTGGGTGCCGTCCCCACGCCCCGTTCCTGGGCGCGCGAGGTCAATCGCGCCGTGGCGATCAGGCCGGTGGTGACCACGAGGAGGACCAGACCCGAACGTGAAGAAGTCATGGATGGCTCGCTCTCCGGTCGGCGACAGTCGTCCGCGGGCCTGTATTCTAACGGACCTCGGCGTTTCCGCCACGGGATTCGGGATCGACCCGCCCCAGCCGCAGGGCGGAGTCGATCTGGGAGGGTTCGGGAAAGCCGAAGTCGGGGCGGTCGAGCACGAGCGCCGCGGCGGCCGAGGCCCGGTCGGCCGCGTGTCGGACCAGGGATTCATCGACGGGGCCGCCGAGCCAGCCGGCATCGAGGAGGGTCGACAGCAGGGTCGCCGCGTAGGCCTCGCCCGCGCGGTTCGTGTCGCGCGGCGGGCACGATCGAGGGAACGCGGGGACACGGACGAGCCCCGGCTCGCCGCTCGGTGTCGTGAACCGCACGAGACTGCCGAGTGGGCCGTCGGTGATCGCCAGGATCGAGACCCGCCAGGCGACCTCCTCGCGGTCGGGCAGGGACTCCCACTCGCGCCGATTGCAGCTCAGGACGTCGATCGTGCCGGCGAAGCGGCCGATGGGGCAATCGCGATCGAGCACGTTGCGCATCGCCGGGGCGAAGAACCGGACCGCCGCCCCCGGGGCACGCAGCACCGCTTCCGCCAGCCGGTTCGGCAGTGCCGCGACCACGCGCAGGTCGCAGGGCCGCTCCGAGAACGGGGCGAACGAGTCGATCGCGGAATGGCAGCCCCGGAACCCGATCGGGAGCTTGTCGCCATGCCCCGCGCTGGTTACGAGCAGGGTCCAGTCGGCCGCCTGGCCGGCCACCCGGATCGGATGATGTGCCACCCCTCGGGCCGCCAAGAGATCGGCCACGACGCGGCTCGTCGGGTCGTCCAGGGGGCCGAGTGCGCCGACGAGCTCGCCTCCGAGCGCCGCCGCGAAGCCCGCTCCCATCCCCCCGAGGTCGTCCTGCCACGCCTCGCCGATCACGGTGCGATGCCACCCACCTTCTCCGTCGGAGAGCCGTCGCGAGAGGAGAATCCGACCCGTCGGGCCCGGCCAGTCGCCGGGGAGGGCCACCTCGATCGTCGCGCCGCTCGGGTCGACCAGGGCGAGTCCCGGGCCGTCCTCCAGGTGGCCGTCGACGCTCTGGTCGATCGGGGGGCCGTCATGATCGTCCCGCAAGGGGCGATCGACCCGCAGGACCCGATCGAGATAGGCCGGCCCGAAAACCAGGGTCCGCCGCGGCATGATGCCCCTCCCGGTTGCTGTCGAAGCCTCGGCCGCCGTATCGCCGGCCCTCGGGCGTCGAGTATAATGGAGCCCTCCGCCGCCCGTCGTCGGCCGGGGATGGGGAATTCTCGAAGACCGACCGCGGGAGGTGGACCGCGTCCCTGCCTGCCCGATCGCGACCTGGAGGAGCCGTTCGTTGTCGTCGGATCTCTCTACGGCGGTGGAATCGCTCGATTTCCCGGTGGACAACGCCCCGGTGCGGACGCTCGTCCACAAGGGCCTGTCGATCGAGGGATATTCCCGAGCGGCCGTCCAGACCTACTGGCGCGTGCCCGAGCTGAAGCTGGGCTTCGACCTGGGCGGCCAGCCCTGGTCGTTCATGGCGACGCCGAACTGGTTCGTCTCGCACGCCCATCTCGACCACCTGGCCGCGCTGCCGGTCTACGTCGCCAGGCGGCGGATGATGAAGATGGAGCCGCCGACGATCTACATGCCGGCCGAGGCGATCGAAGGGGTCGAGATGCTGCTCCGGGCCTTCCAGCGGCTCGACCGGGGCCGGATGCCGGCGAAGCTCGTCGGCCTGGTGCCGGGCCAGGAGGTCGAGCTCTCGCGCGAGTTGGTCGTCCGGGCACTCCCGACCAAGCATACGATCCCCTCGCTCGGATTCCTCGTCTGGGAGCGACGGCGCAAGCTCAAGCCCGAGTATCATGCCCTCTCGGGCGAAGAAATTCGCGACCTGCGGCTCGCGGGGGTGGAGGTCGCGGTCGAGATTCGCATCCCCAAGGTGGCCTACCTCGGCGACACCGCGCCGCAAGGGCTCGACGACTCGCCCGAAGCCTATCGCGCCGAGATTCTCATCATGGAGATGACGTTCGTCGCCCAGGGAGAGCGGCCCGAGCGGATCCACAAGTACGGCCACACCCACCTCGACGACTTCCTGGCACGCGCGGACCGATTCGAGAACGAGGTGATCATCGCCTCGCACTTCAGCACCCGGATGCACCCCGAGCAGATCCAGCGGATCATCGAGAAGCGGCTCCCCGCATCGCTGAGAGGAAGGTTGAAAATCTGGCTCTGATCGGCGAGAACGAAGAGGCCCACCATTCGGGCGTGACGTCGCGCCCCGGTCGAGCGATACGATCCTCGGTCGGAGGGCTCCCCCGGATGGGCGTCGATGAGCGATCGGGGCCCGCACGGCTGCAAATCGCCCACGACCTCCTCTCCCACGGCCTGCTCCTTCCTTGCAAAGCGAGACACAGGAACACACATGACGACCTATCGCTCACCCCGCGTCTGGCTCGTTGCGCTGGCGGCGCTGGCCGGCATCGCGGGATCGTTCTCGCTCGCCCGCTCGGCCCCCGAGGCCGGCTCCTCCCCGCGCTGGATCTGGTCCGAGGCCGGCCCCAAGGGTGACCGGGCCGCCTATTTCCGCAAGGTCATCGACGTGCCGGACGGCGTGACCTCGGCGACGCTGATCGCCGCGTGCGACAACGAGGTTGAGTTCTCCGTCGACGGCAAGGTCGTCCTCAAGAATCAGGACTGGTCCGCCCCGACGACGAAGGACGTGACCTCGGCCCTCGTGGGCGCGGGGCGCAACCGGGCCAGGGGCGGCCGTCACGTGCTGGCCGCGAAGTGCAAGAACGAGGGAGGCCCGGCCGGTCTGCTCGTCCGCCTCGCGATCAAGACCGAAGCGGGTAACCCGATCACGATCGTCAGCGACGACTCGTGGAAGGCGAGCGGCGCGGCCGAGGAACCGGGCTGGTCGGGCCTCGGGTTCGGCGACCGGGGGTGGTCCAGGGCCGTCGTCGTGGCGAACCTCGGCGGAGGCTCCTGGGCCTCGGTGAACGAGGCCGCGCTCGCCGCGGCGGGACGCAACGGGACGCCGCAGGCCCCGGCACCCGAGGGGTTCAAGGTCGCCCAGGGGTTCAAGGTCGAGCGGCTCTACACCGTGCCGAAGGATGAGCAGGGGTCATGGGTCAACATGACCGTCGATCCCCAGGGGCGGCTGATCGTCTCCGACCAGTACGGCAAGCTCTATCGCGTGACCCCGCCCGCGCCTGGCGGAGACCCGGCATCGACGAAGGTCGAGCCGATCGACGTCGCCATCGGCGAGGCCCAGGGCCTCCTCTGGGCGTTCGACAGCCTCTACGTGGTCGTCAACCGGGGCGCGAAGTACCCGAGCGGCCTCTACCGCGTGAAGGATACGAACGGCGACGGCGACCTCGACGCGGTCGAGCCGCTCCGCCTCCTCGACGGCGGCGGCGAGCACGGCCCGCACGCCGTGATCCCATCGCCCGATGGCAAGTCCCTCTATATCGTCGCCGGCAACGCCACGAAGTTGACGGATATTTCCGGCTCGCTCGTGCCGAGGCCCTGGGACGAGGACCAGATCCTCCCCTACATGACCGACGGCAACGGCTTCATGGCCAACGAGCGTGCCCCCGGCGGCTGCGTCTATCGCGTCGATCCCGACGGCAAGAGCTGGGAGCTCGTGTCGATGGGCTATCGCAACCCGTTCGACCTCGCCTTCAACCGCCACGGCGACCTGTTCACGTATGACTCCGACATGGAGTGGGACGTCAACACCCCGTGGTATCGCCCCACCCGCGTCTGCCAGGCCGATAGCGGCTCGGACTTCGGCTACCGCAACGGCTCGGGCAAGTGGCCGGCCTACTACCCCGACAGCCTCCCGCCCACGATGAACATCGGCCCCGGCTCGCCGACCGGCGTGACGTTCGGCTACGGCGCGAAATTCCCGGCGAAGTATCAGGACGCCCTGTTCATCAGCGACTGGAGCTACGGGAAGCTCTACGCCGTCCACCTCACGCCCGAGTCCAGCCACTACAAGGCCGAGCTCGAGGAGTTCATCACCGGCACCCCCCTGCCGCTGACCGATGTCGTCGTGAACCCGAAAGACAAGGCGATGTATTTCGCCATCGGCGGCCGCAAGACCCTCTCCGGCCTCTACCGGGTGACCTACGCCGGGGCCGAATCGACCGAGCCCTCGCGCGCGGGCGATGCCGGCACCGAGGCCCGCGCCCTGCGCCGATCGCTGGAGGCCTTCCACGGCCACAAGGATTCGAAGGCCATCGACGCCGCCTGGCCGCACCTGGGACATCCCGACCGCTTCATCCGCTATGCCGCCCGGGTGGCGATCGAATTCCAGGATTCCAACGACTGGCAGGACCGCGCCCTCGCCGAGACGAGTCCCCAGGCCTCGCTCACGGCCCTGCTGGCCCTCACCCGCTCCGGCGACAAGGCCTTGCAGCCGAAGCTCCTGAAATCACTCGGCCGCCTGAGATGGGACGGCCTGGACGTGGCGCGGAAGCTCGAAGCCCTGCGCGTCCTGGAGCTCGCGATCATCCGCATGGGCACGCCCGACTCCGAGACGACCGCCGGGATCATCGCCAGGCTCGATGCGCTCTTCCCCGCCGAGGGACGCGAGCTGAATGCCGAGCTCTGCAAGCTCCTCATCGCCCTGGAGGCCCCCGACGTCGTCCCCAAGACGATGGCCTTGCTGGCCAAGGCCCCCACGCAGGAGGAGCAGATCGAGTACGTCGCCGCCCTGCGGAACGTCCGCACGGGTTGGACCCCCGAGCTTCGCCAGGCCTATTTCTCCTGGTTCCCCCGCGCCGGCCGGCTGAAGGGCGGGGCGAGCCTCGGCGGCTTCATCCGCCAGATGAAGAACAATGCCGTCGCGACCCTCACCCCCGAGGAGAAGGTCGCGCTGAAGCCGATCCTGGAGGCACCGGCCGAGGCCACGTCGCCCATCGCGGCCCAGGCCCCTCGTCCGCTGGTCAAGGCGTGGACGGTCGATGACCTCGCCCCCATCATCGAGAAGGGCCTGAAGGGTCGCAACTTCGACCGCGGGCGCACCCTCTTCGCCGCGGCCAACTGCTTCTCCTGCCATCGCTACGACAATGAGGGGGGCAGCGTGGGCCCCGACCTCACGAGCGTTTCCGGTCGGTTCAGCCCCCGCGACCTGCTGGAATCGATCATCCTGCCCAGCAAGTCCGTCAGCGACCAGTACGGCGCCGTCACCATCGCCACGACCGACGGCCGCGTGATCACCGGCCGCATCGTGAACCTGAACGGCGACAACCTGATGGTCAATACCGACATGCTCGACCCCAACGCGATGACCAACGTCAATCGCAATCAGGTCGAGGAGACCCGGCCCTCGCCCGTGTCCATGATGCCCGAAGGCCTCCTGAACACGCTCAAGCAGGATGAGATCCTCGACCTCGTGGCCTATGTCCTGTCTCGGGGCGATCGTCAGAGCGGGATGTTCCGCTGAGGTGAGGTACCGGATTCGGGCCCGGAGAAGCGGCATCGAAGGGCCCGGTGCGGGAGCGATGTCCTCTGGAATGAACCTTGGTTGGCGAGGGCTCGTCTTGTCGGTGGGGCAGAGGGGCGTTACGATGAGACTTTCCGCGCCGGTCCGTCGACGGCCCGCGGCAGGCCGAAGTACGCGCGTTCAGGCGGGGTGAACACGAGTGGCGGACAAGCCTCGACTCCTGGTCATCGAGCGCGAGGATTCGGCGGGACCGTCGGCGAGCGAGCACCTGGCCGAGTGTTACGACGTGGTCCCGGCGCAGACCATATCGCGCGCCTTGGTCCTGCTCCGCGAGCAAGAATTCGCGGGCGTCTACGTGGACACCGCGCAGCTCTCGGCGGTGCGCTGGGCGGGCGTGCTGGTCCAGGCCGACGAAATCCTCGACGCCATCGCCGACGGGGTGGCGGTGGTCGATCCCGAACTCCGCGTCATCTGGGGGAACCACGAGTTTCATTCGCTCTCGGACCCGAGGGTCGAGACGGTCGGCGGCAAGTTCTACCGGGTGCTGGGCGATCCCGAGGTGGTCGGTCCCGACCCCTGTCCGTTCACGACGGCCGTCACATCGCGGGCGCCGTCGGGGACCGTCATGCGGATCGGCGGCAACCGCTATCTCCGCGTCACCGTCACGCCGGTCTTCGACCCCAAGAATGGCCTGACCCACCTGATCGCCCTGACGCGCGAGATCACCGACGAGACGCTCCAGCAGCAGAAGATCAACGCCATCCACAAGGCGGGGGACGAACTGGCCGACCTGACCCCCGAGGAACTCTCGGAGATGGGGGTCGAGGAGCGGACCGACCTGCTGAAATACAACATCGCCCGGCACATGAAGGACTTGCTCGGCCTGGACTTCATGGAAATCCGGCTGCTCGACCGCCCCGATGGCCGGCTCGTCCCGCTCCTCACCGAGGGGATGACGCCCCTGGCGGCCAACCGCGAGCTCTACGCGCGGAAGGAAGGCAACGGCGTGACGGGGTTCGTCGCGGCCACCGGCCAGAGCTACCTCTGTCCCGACACGGCCAATGACCCGCTCTACCTGGAAGGGGCCGAAGGGGCGCGCAGCTCGCTCACGGTCCCCCTCATCGACCACGGCACGGTCATCGGCACCCTCAACGTCGAGAACGCGAAGCCCGACGCCTTCGACGAGCGCGATCGCCAGTTCCTCGAGATCTACGCGCGGAACGTGGCCTCGGCGCTGCACACGCTGGAGCTGCTCCAAGCCGAGAAGTTCAGCGCCGCCACCGCGTCGGTCGAGGCGATCAGTCGCGAGCTGGCCCTGCCGCTCGACGACATCCTCAGCGACTCCACGACGGTGCTCGACCGCTACGCCGGCCACGACGAGGACATCATCGCCCGGCTCCGGCACCTGATCTTCCGGGCCCGGGAGATCCGCAGCCTGATCCAGAAAGTCGGCTCCACGATCACCGCCGACCCGAAGCGCGAGGCCTCGCGGCCGCTCCCCCCGCTGGCCGGGACCCGCTTGCTGGTCGTCGACGCCGACGAGACGATCCGGCGCTCCGCGCACAACCTCCTCGGCACCCAGGGGGCGACCGTCGAGACGGCCCGCGATGCGCACGAGGCGATCGCGCTGGCGAGGCAGACGCACTACTCCGCCGCACTGGTCGATATCCGCCTCCCCGACCTCGACGGATTCGAAACCTTCCGGCGAATCCGCGAGGCGCAGCCGGAGACGCCGATCATCCTGATGACCGGGTTCGGCTACGATCCCTCGCACTCGATCGTCAAGGCGCGGCAGCAGGGGCTCCAGACCGTCCTGTACAAGCCCTTCCGCGCCGACCGCCTCATCGAAGCCGTCCAGCAGGCGCTCCGCTCCCCCTCGGCCGACAAGGGGACGAACACGCCCCCCGCCCCGCCCGTGGACAAGCCCTCCCCTCGGGAGAGCACGGCCGTCGAGGCTCCCGTTCATGAGTCTTGATTGGCCGTTCGTGGCCGTCGTCGCCTGCGGGCACGCCGCCCTGGTCGTGTGGCTCATCAACGTCTCGCACGGGCTCGGCCTCCGCGATCGGGGGATGGCGGCATGCGCCAAGATGCTCCTGCTCTCCGCGGTCTGGGCCGCCACGGCGCTCCTTGCCTGGGAGGTGTTGCAGGGTCCGTGGTGGACGTGGCCTCGTCCGGTCGCTGCCTACGCGTTTGCTTGCACGGTCACGGCCTCGATCGGACTGCCCACCCTCACCCTGACTCGCCTCCTCCGCCGAATCCCACGGGGAATCTCCGGACAAGCCACGGTGCTCGACCTGGCCGAAGCGCATGGCGACGAGGCTCTCATCGGCGAGGGGCGGTACTCGTGGCTCCTCCGACTCCCCGGTAACGAGTCGTTGCGGCTCCGCAAGCATGAGTGGGACGTGGTGGTGCCCGGCCTCCCCCCCGCCTGCGACGGCCTGAGCCTCGTCCACGTGAGCGACCTGCACCTGGCCCGCTGCTTCCGCCGCCGGTTCTTCGAGGCCGTCGCGGAAGAGTTGGCCGCCTGGGACGCCGACCTCGTCTTTTTCACCGGCGACCTGATCGACGACGACGAGGCCCTCGACTGGGTCGTGCCCGTCCTCTCGCGGCTCCGGGGCAAGCTCGGCACGTTCGGGATCCTGGGCAATCACGATTTCGATCACCACCCCGACCGGGTCCGGGGCGCCCTCGCCGATGCGGGCTTCACCGACCTCGAAGGACGTTGGGCGGAGATCGAGGTCGCGGACTCGACCTGGGCGATCGGGGGCACATCTTATCCCTGGGGCGTTCCCCTCGACCTCCGGACCCCCCCCGAGGCCGATTTCCGCCTCCTGCTCAGCCACTCGCCCGACCGCTTCCCGGGCGCCGTGCGGAGTGGGCTCGACCTGGTGCTCTCGGGCCACAACCACGGCGGCCAGGTCCGGCTCCCCGTGATCGGCCCCCTCCTCATGCCCAGCCTGTACTCCCGCCGCTTCGACCGCGGCTTCTTCCGATCGGGCCGGACATTGATGCACGTCAGCCAGGGGGTCGCCGGGAAGCACCCGGTCCGCTACGGCTGCCTCCCCGAGGTCAGCCGCCTCGTCCTCCGGGCCGCCGTCCCGATTGTTGAGGCCACGCCCCTGGCGGACCTCATCAGCCAGCCCGGCGGCATGGGCCACGGCGATTTCGCCGGCCACCGCGACCCATCTCAGATATAGACGCGGCGATTGTAGATATACCACTCGATCAGGACGACGCCGAGTGCCAGGACCGCCAGGGGTTTCCACCAGTCCTTGCGGCTCGGCTTGAGGCTCGGGGTACCCACCACCGGGCTATAGCCGATCTTGATCTTGTAGGCGTCGGCCTGCGCGGGGGGCGCCCCTTCGGGGACGAGCCCGCGAGGCGCCAGGTCGCTCTCGCGCAGGTCGAACTGGTTGACCGCGAAGGCCAACCCGCCATCGGCCCCCCAGCGGGCGTGATAGATGCCCGTCGTGCCGGTCTCATTGGCGATGAATGTCCCCTGCGAGGTACGCGTCAGGCGTCCCACCTTGCGGCCATCGGCCGAGGTGACCTCCACCCTCCCCGCATCGGAATCGACGCGCAGGACGACGGGCTGGCCCGGAGCGTGGACCTCGTCGCCCGTCGATTCGCGCGAGTTGCCCAGCACTTGCAGGCTGTTGAACAGGAAGAGGGGGAAGCTGTATTTCTGGAACCAGTTGGTGTTGAACTTCTCCCCATCCATGAGCGCGAACGTCACGACCGCGTCGGAGTAGCCCTCGCGCGGGACGACGAAGGCGAGCGGCCCGCGATTGCTCTCGATCAGGGTGGTGGAACCGACCGGAGGTTCGACGGCGATCGCCTTGAGGATGACGACGGTCGAGAGGTCGCGGATGTACTGCATGAGCGGGTGGCCCACGTCCCAGTCGAGGATCACCGGCGCCTCGATGATCTTCGTGCTGGCGAACGCCTTGCCGGGGGGCAAGGCGCCGAAGTAGAGGGTGTTCGCCTCGGGATCGCCCTCGGGGCGGACCCGATCGTAGATGACCAGGTCGAACCGGCCCGCCTTGACGTCGCGTGCGATCGGGTCATTCCCGGACTCGTCGAGCGTCGCGATCGTCACGTCGGCACGTTCGACGGTGGTCGACGTCTTGAGGGTGTCGATCAGATAGGTGTTGCCCGGGGTCACGACGAGCACCTGGGCTTTCCGTGGATTCCCGACGAGCGTGTAGGCGCGGTTGTCGAGCGGCTGGGAGTCGCGTTCGGTCAGCCGGACCTCGAGCTCGGCCGCCCCCGCGTCGGGGAGGTCGAACTTGAATGATTGGTCGCTCTGCGCGGGGATGTTCAAGGCGATGGCATCCACCAGCGTGCCCGAGGCGCCCGGCCGGGTCGGGTCGTGGCGGAGGAGCTGGGCCTCGGTGGCGACGGCTACGCCGCGGTAGTTGTGGACGCGGCCGAAGACCTGATGAGAGTCGGCCTGCTCGTCGCTGCGGCGTGTTTGCAGGGCGAGGATCGCGACGTTGTCGGACGGGACCTTCTGCCGGACCACGGGCCGGGACCGAGGATCGGCCTCCGCCGGCGGGGGGACCGGCGGGCCGATCACGACGACTTCGGGCTCGAGGTTGCCCAGGCTGAACCCCTCGACGTCGGCGAATCCGCCGTCGGTGTAGATCAGGAGCTTGGGGGTGACGACCGACGTGGCGACGACCCCCTCGCCGGGGTCGCCGTACTGCCTCGACGGATTGGCCAGGCCCGCCGCGACCTGCAACGCCTCGCGCAGGGAGGTCGTCGCCTCAGTCGGGCCGATGGCGTCGATCCGCTGGAGGAGCAGGCGGCTGTTGCTCGTGTAGTTGGAGACGATCCGGGCGCGGTCGGAGAAGGCGATGACCATCGCCAGGTCGTCGCCCTCCATCGACGTGACGATCTTCCTCGCCTCCTCCTTGGCCCGCGCGAGGCGGCTGGGGGTGACGTCGGTGGCCGACATGCTCGCCGAGTTGTCGATCGCCAGCACGAAGCGCCGACCCTGTCCGGTCGTCCCGCGGATTCGCGGCCCCGTCAGCGCCAGCATCGCCAGCAGGACCGCCAGGAGCTGGAGGAAAAGGAGCAAGTTCTTCCGGAGCCGCTGGAAGAGGCTGTTGACGTGCAGGTCTTCCAGGCTCCGCCTCCAGAGCAAGGTGCTGGGCACCTGCAAGGGCCGGCGGCGGAGCTTGAGGAAGTAGAGCGCGATGATGCCCACGGGGATGCCCGCGAGCACCGCCCAGGCCGCGCCTCCCAGGGGGCTGGCGAACTCGACGGGGAAGCCGATGCCGCGCAGGTTGCCGAAGTTCATGCCGCCGGCCCTCGTCTTGTCGGGGTTTGCACGCGAACTTCATCCAGACATACAATGCGGCCGGTGCGCTCCTCCCTTCTCCCCCTGGGAGAAGGTGGCCGGGACGGCCGGATGAGG
>JAABUN010007162.1_pt1 | contig 12248 bp, 13 predicted proteins | sample 5559311 | NCBI WGS metagenome assembly JAABUN01 (sample SAMN10711877, study PRJNA513370) | rock metagenome | isolation source: Antarctica rocks | place: Antarctica: Victoria Land, Siegfried Peak sud | reverse complement strand
CGCCGCCGTTTTCGGCGCGGTGTTTATGGTCGCCGCCGACCTCGTAGCCCGCACCGTGATCGCGCCCGCCGAGGTACCTATCGGGGTGATTACCGCCATCGTCGGCGGGCCGTTTTTCCTCTGGCTGCTGCGCCGCAAGGTCTAGGCTATGGGTATGCTGGAACTCTGGCTGATTCGGCACGGCGCGACCGAGTGGCACGGTACAGGCCGCCTTCACGGTCAAACGAACGTTGCGTTGGGGGCGCTCGGCCTCGAGCAAGCATACAAACTCAGGGCGCGTCTGGCTCCGCACGCTTTCAACGCTCTGTACAGTTCCGAACTGAGCCGCGCCCGGGCGACGGCGCAGGCTGCCATATCAGGCAACGTCATGCTGAATGAGCGTTTGCGAGAGATGGCGTACGGAATGCTCGAGGGTAAAAACAAACATACACTCGGCGAGACCGACCGCCGAACGTTGCAGGCGTGCCGGGACGATGTGCGGCCTGTGCCCGTCCCCGGCGTTGAATCGTGGCGTGACCTAGAGGTGCGTGTCGCAGCTTGGCTGGCGTTGTTGCCTCCGACCGGACGCGTTGCCGCCTTTACGCACGGCGGCGCAATCCGGTGCGCCGTCTCGCTACTGACCGGCGACCCGGTAGCTCGTAACTGGGGTACCCGTCTGGACTACACGAGCCTCACGCGGCTCGGCGGGAAAAGTGTGCTCGAGGTCTTCGGTGACGCGTCTCACTTGGACGAAAAGCAGTAGGAAATAAGAATTAAGCTTGGAAAGCGTCGGCATGTTGCGTGTGTAGAGAGAACGTGAGCGCGCCTTCCAAACGGCGCTGGTCGGCATAACCTGGCAGAGGGCAGCCGACAACCCCCACCTTGTGAGGACTCGGCTGACGTGTTTGGGGTAGCCTTGTTAAGGTACCTTGCCGCGCAGGAGGCGGCTTCGATGACACAATCTCTGGGAGCTGCGTGATGCTCGAGCTTTGGCTTGTACGTCACGGCGAAACCCCGTGGAACAGTGAAGGGCGCGCGCTCGGTCAGAGCGACCCGCCCCTGTCCGAACTCGGCGTCCGTCAGTCTGAACTGCTCGCGCGGCGGCTTCAAGATGTCGTGTTCGACGACGTTTACGCTTCAGACCTGGCGCGCGCACGCTACACCGCGCGGCTTGCGCTGCCCGGAGCAGAGATTAAGCTCGAGCCCCGTCTCCGAGAGATTCATTTCGGCGACTGGGAGGGCAAACGCTGGGAGGCGTTGGAGGGGCCGGACCGCGAGGCGCTCGACGTGTGGCGCAAGGATCCCTATTACGAGCGTGCGCCCGGTGGCGAATCGTACGAAGACCTGCTCGGGCGCGTGTCGCTGTGGCTGCCCGAACTACCCGCGTCCGGACGGGTGGCGGTCTTTGCCCACGGCGGCACCATCCGCTGCGCGCTCTACGCCTTTACCGGGTTGCCGAAGGGGGCCGCGTGGCGGTTTCAGGTCGATACCGCCAGCCTCACCCGGATTCGTCTGGGCGAAAGCGCGGTGCTCGAGGCGGTCAACGACACGGCGCACTTAGGATTCTAGGGAGTTCTGAGTACCGAGTTTTGAGCGAACTCTAGGGTACTCGGCACTGGGTACTCGTTACTTCCCTGCTGGCGGCGTCGTTATAAACACCTCGAGCAGCCGCTGCAACACCCGCCTGTCTATCGTCCGCGTCAGGCGAACGTGGCGTTCGTTACCGGGGGCGACCCACCGGCTTATACCCTCCCTGCTCAGCGTCAAGTGTTCGTCCGTAAGCGTGTCGAAGTAGCGCCCTTCCGGTCCTGACAATCCGCGCACGCTGTAGAGCACCGAACACAAATCCCAGCTCGTACGGCCCCGCCCCTCTCGTCCAAAAAACATCGTGTAAGACGCGCGTACCGGGTTGTCCTCGGGGGTCGTTGCTGCCAGCGTCTGCCCATTTGTGACCGAGCCGCAGACCTCGCCGGTATTGAAGACGGTTTCAGTGGGCCAGGTCTCGAGCACATGTTTGGCAAACGACGCGTCCATCTCGCGTCCTCCAGCTAAGTAGAGGTCTTTGCTGCTGCCCGGATGCGCGCCGCCCATAATCACGAGCTTTTTGACCTTTTGCCGAACGAGCGCTGGTCCGGCAAGCGGGCTGAAGGCGTCTGGACCGGAGGCCAGCAGCGCCGACATGTTCTGCATAAATCCGACCGACACCACCGTTACGCTGCGGTCGGGTTGCGCGGCGAGCACCTTCCGGTAGACCGCTACCGCCGTCGGAACCTCAGCCGGATCGACCGAGGTGTCGTGCGGAAACGTCTCGGCCAGGTCTTTGATATAACGCGGCGACGGCTCGCGCCAGTATGGGTAGGCCTCGGCGTAATACTGTCCCTCGGCTAACCCGACGGGAATGTCCGGGCGACCGTAATAGGTGTTGATCACGTCGATGGCGGCGGGCGAGTAGGGGTCGCTCACATTCGAGACGACGCCTAAAAGCGCCACCTCACCTCGGTCGGCGAGCACGTGCAGCATCGCCAGCGCGCCCACATCATCTACGTCGAGGCCGAAATCGGTGTCGTAGATAATCGCCGCGCCCCGAAGGGGTGTTTCGGGCTCGTCAGGAACTACCGGGGGCGCGGGTGGGTCGGTAACGGGCGGTGGTTGCTTCGGGAGTTCTTCTGCGCCGGTTCTGCACGCGGCCAGCAGCAGCGCAAAACACATCGGGAGTACGTATCTTAGAAGCTTTTGCATGAGTCTCCTCGTTTGGAGCTGTGCCGGTCCGGGTCTATGTTTAAGTCCTTTTGTGCAGGGGTTGTGGTAGGGATTCCCCCCTGACCCAGAAGCTGACACCGAATTTCAGCGCACTCCAAATGTTCGGGCACTATAACGTATGGTGTCTTTTTGGAGCAAGTTTTGCGGGTTGTCCCGCCCAAACGCCCTGCCGAGCGCATGACCTTGACGAATACCGCATATGGGTGTACCATAGAGAAATCAAACGCGCTGACAGACGGCGCGCTTTTTTATTGCTTTATGTCCTTTTAGATTTCTCCGGCGGTGCGCTGTGTTTACCCCAGTTGCCACGCCCGAAAGCTCCACTACTCCTGCTTAGTCCGAACCAAAACCGACCCGCGCAGGTGTTAGCATCTTCAGAACAGCCGGGTGTGTGCTAGGCGCATGTTCGCTGGACAGCCGGGAGGCACACCGATGACCACAACACTTTCCCAACCCTCTACTTTTAACGATTTCGAGTTGAACAGCCGCGTTTTAGCGGGCGCAGTGGCGGCGGGCTACCAGAAACCGACGCCGGTACAGCAGCAGGCGATCCCCGCCGCGCTCCAAGGCCGCGACGTGTTAGGGCTCGCGCAGACCGGAACGGGCAAGACCGCCGCGTTCGCGCTGCCGCTCCTTAATAAACTTATAGACGGGCCGCGGGGCCGGGTACGAGCGCTCGTGGTCGCGCCGACGCGCGAACTCGCCGAACAGATTCATCAGGAGATCGGCGTGCTCGCGCAAGCAACCAAACTGCGGAGCGCCACCGTCTACGGCGGCGTTGGGATGAACCCGCAAGTGCAGGCGTTGCGGGGCCGCGCCGAGATCATCGTGGCGTGTCCGGGGCGGCTTTTGGACCACCTCGAGCGCGGTAATGGTACGCTGAGCCAGCTCGAGGTGCTGGTTTTAGACGAAGCCGACCAGATGTTCGACATGGGCTTCTTGCCCGCGATCAGGTCTATCGTCAAACGGGTACCGGAGGGCGCGCAGCGGATGCTCTTTTCCGCCACCATGCCGAACGATCTGCGGGCGCTTGCCAACACCGTTCTCCGCCGCCCGGTAACGGTCGAAATCGGACACTCTGCGCCCGCTGAAACTGTATCTCACGCGCTCTACCCGGTGCCGCGGCAGCAGAAGACCGAGCTGCTCAAGTACCTTTTGCGGCACCTCGATACGCGTTCCGCGCTCGTCTTTACCCGCACCAAACATGGAGCCAAACGGCTTGCGGAACAGCTCGACCGCGACAATTTCTTCGTAGCTTCGCTTCAGGGCAACTTGTCGCAAAACAAACGGCAACGGGCGCTCGACGACTTTCGTGCGGGCAAGGTGCATATTCTGGTAGCCACCGACATCGCCGCTCGAGGCATCGACGTAAGCCGCGTTTCGCACGTGATCAACTACGACGTGCCGCTGACCGCCGAGGCGTACACGCACCGTATCGGGCGTACCGGGCGGGCCGAACGCACCGGCGAAGCCCTGACCTTTGTTACCGCCGACGACGATAAGGCCGTCCGCATTATCGAACGCGCTGTCGGGTCACTCGAGCGCGTCTCCCTCCCGGACTTTGCCTACGCCGCGACCGACCTGCCCGGCGCAGCTTCCCAACGTAGAGCGCCCCGACCCTCAAACCGCCCGCAACGTAGCTCGAGCGCGCAGGGAAACCCCAGCCGCGCGCAGCGTCCGGCCCAGCGGTCAGAACGGGGTCGCTCGCCTGGAAAACGGGGGCGCTGAGGTTTGGTGGACGCCTGCTCTAGCGTCTTACCGGATTTCGGTTTAGAGGCAGGAATACATGAGGTAGGAATTTAGAATAAAGAAGGGTGAATAAAGCACCCTTCGGGTGACAGGGCAAAGCGCCTGCAACCGGCTCGACTCAAAACGGGCTGATTGTAGGCGCTTTTCTATCGATTTGCGGAGACAACCTCCTCGAGCTACTGACTACCAAATTTTCCCTTCTCTTGCGCCTGACCCCAACCGGCTCTGCGGAGCGTCCCCCTACCCCTACTAAAGCCCCAGATACGCCCGTTTGATCTTTTCGTTACCCATCAGGTCGCGTGACGGTCCTTCGATAACCAGTTTGCCGTTCTCGAGCACATAGGTGCGGTCCGAAACCTGCAACACCTGTTTGACGTTTTGCTCGACGAGCAAGATCGGTAGGCCGGTCTGCGAAACTCGGCGAATCGCCCCCATCACCTCTTTGACCAGCTTTGGGGCCAAGCCCAAAGACGGCTCGTCCATAATGAGCAGTTTGGGCCGGAGCATCAGCGCCCGCCCGATAGCGATCATCTGCTGTTGTCCACCCGAAAGCGCGGCGGCCATCAGTTTGCGTTTGTCCTGCAAATCGGGGAAGAGTTCGTAGACGTGCGCCAGACTTTCGGCTCGGTGGCGGCGCGGTTCCGGCAGGTAAGCACCGAGCGCCAGGTTTTGCTCGACGCTCATGTTGGGAAAAAGCTGCCGCCCCATCGGGACGTGCGCGATACCGATCTCCGCCATCTGGTGCGGGCTGCGGGTGCGAACCTCTTGACCTGAAAAAAGGATACGTCCCGACCGGGGCCGAATCATCCCCGAAACAGCCCGCAAAATGGTCGATTTGCCGCTGCCGTTACCGCCGACGAGTCCGACCAATTCGCCCGCATAGACTTCCAGGCTGAAGCCCGTAACGACCAGCAGTTCGTCGTAACCGAGGTCGACGTTGTCGACGTGCAAAACGGGCGCTTCACCGGACGCACGGCTTTGCACTTTTTCGGGGACGCTAGTCGTCATCGAGTCCTCCTAGATACGCTTCGATCACCAGCGGGTTGCTCGTCACCACATCGGGGGTACCCTCGGCGATCTTTTTGCCGAACGCAAGCACGATAATGTGGTCTGAAAGTTCGATCACAGCCTGCATGATGTGTTCGACCATCAAGATGGCGGTACCGTCTTGCGTCAGGCTGAGCACGAACTCGATCATCTCGGCGAGTGCGGGGGGGTTGAGGCCCGCCATGATCTCGTCTAAAAACAGCACCCGTGGTTTGACCGCCAACGCTTTCGCCAGCTCAAGCCGCCGCCGCCGCGCCAAGTTCAGCTCGGCGGAGAGCTGGTTGCGGCGGTCGATCAGCCCGACGCGCGTGACACACTCCTCGGCCCACGCTTCGGCGTCACGGCGACCCGGAAACCGTAAAAAGGCCGGAATCAGGACGTTCTCTAGAACTGTCAACCCTTCAAACGGACGTTCGATTTGAAAGGTGCGGCCCATCCCCCGGCGCGTCCGCTCGAATGGCGGCAACTTGCTGATGTCGTGACCCAGATATAAAACGCGTCCGCCGCTGAGCGGCGCGTAACCGGTCAGTGCGTTGAAAAGCGTCGTTTTGCCCGCACCGTTGGGGCCGATCAGTCCCAAAATCTTGCCGCGCCCCAGCTCCAGAGATACCTCATCGACTGCGGTAAGGCCGCCGAAACGGACGCTTACCCGGTCGGCTTGCAAGATAGCGTCGGTGCGCCTGCTCGCGGTTTGGCCCGTAATGTGGCCCGTAACGGTGGGCGCGTTATCCCTGCTCACGGACGTAACGCCTCCTCACCAGATAACGCTCCAGACCACCCATCAACCCGCGTGGCGCGAACAAAATTACAATCAAAATGAGCAGGCCGTAGATCAGCAAGTTTGCCTCGGCGAACACGCTGCGAAAGACCTCGGCGGCCAGGATCAGCAGCGTCGCGCCGAGCGCCGGTCCCCAAACCGTCCCGCGTCCGCCGATAATTGCGGTCAGCGCAATCTGCACCGACAACGGCAAAAAAAACAGGTTGTGCGGGTCTAAAAAAGACAGGTACGCGCCGTACAACCCGCCGCCGAGCGCCGTAAGCGCGCCCGAAAGTGCAAAGGCCCGCAGTTTGACCCGAACCGGGTCGATACCGGCGGCTTGGGCGGCCTCTTCGTCTTCACGAACCGCGCGCATGACGTACCCGAAACGGCTCCGCGAAAGCCAGCCCACGCACGCGATCACGCCGGTCGCGTAAATCAGCGCGAGGTAATACTCGACCCGCCGGTCGAACAGGTCCAAACCGAAAGGCTCAGGCAGTACCGAGATAAAAAGCCCCGCCGAACCGCCGGTAAACCACCCCTCGTTGATGGCGACGAGCCGCAACACTTCAGCGATGGCGATGGTCGACAGTGTAAAGTACGAGCCGCGTAGGCCGAAGGTAAGTGAGCCCCACAGCAGCGCAAAAACTGCCGCCACGACCATGCCTAGCTGCACCGCCGAGATCGCGTCCAGCCCGAGCCGATTTGTTCCGAGCGCGAGCGCGTACGCGCCGATACCCACGAACGCCGCGTGACCGAGGCTCGCCTGCCCGGTCCAACCGCCCAAAATGTCCCACGAGGTCGCCAGACCGATAAAGATCAGCACGGTGATCAGCAGGCTGAAATTCGTCCCCGGCAGCAGCGGCAACGCCAGCCCGACGCCGACGAAAAGCGCGAGTTGCAGGGGAAGCCTGAACCACCTCATACGCGCCGCCCTTTGTCGACTGCGTTATGAGTTAGGTTCTCGAGGGAAACCTTTAGCAGGGTTCCACACCGCTTTGTCCTGGCAGCTGCAAACTGGTTTTTATCCCGCACCGTAGACGCGCGGTCTGCCGTACTCCGACTGCGAAAGATCGGTGCAATGGCTCGCAGCACCTCCGCCAGCTCCTCAATCCGTTTTACCCGGCTAGATAAAGGTAACGCCGAACTGAGTGACGCCGAAGCCACTACGACTCTCACGAGGACCGCCTCATACGCGCTTGACCGTCTGTCCGAAAAGACCTTCGGGACGCAGCAGCAAGACCAGCAAAAAAGCGACCAGGCCGTAGGCGTCGCGGTAGTCAAACGAAATATACGACGCGCCCAGCACCTCGACGACGCCCAGCAGCAAACCCCCGCCGATAGCGCCCCAGACGTTGCCGAGCCCCCCCAGCACCGTCACCACAAACGCTTTCAGGGTAAAGACCGGACCGGTAATCACCGGCGTCACGAAAAGCTGTGGGATCAGGATAATACCGGCGGCGACCGAGAGCGCCACCCCGACGCCGAAGACGAGGCTGTAAACGGTCCGGGTGTCGATACCGACCAGCTCGGCCCCAAGCCGATTTTGTGAGGTTGCGCGCACCGCCTGACCCCGTTCGGTAAAGTTCAGAAAAAGATAAAGCCCTAAGATCACCAGCAGCACGACGCCCCCCGCCGCAAGCTGCACGACTGACAAGGTAATCAGCCCGAGCTGAACGGTCGCGGTACCGTAGGCGACGTTGAGTGAGCGCGGCGACGCGCCGAAGGTGAGCAGCAAAATATTTTGAATGACCAGCGATAATCCGAGCGTCGCCAGCAGGGTGCTGTCGAGAGGCGCGTCGACGAGGCGGCTTAAGATCAGGCGCTCGAGCCCTACCCCCAGCAAAAATCCGAGTGGCAACGCCACTAGCAAACTCAGCAGTGGGTCCCAGCCGAGCTGCGTATACATGACAATCGCCGTATACATCCCGATCACGACGAATTCGCCGTGCGAAAAGTTGATAATTCGCATAACCCCGAAGATCAGCGACAACCCGACCCCGAGAAGCGCGTAGACGCCGCCGATCAAGAGGCCACCGAAAAGATTTTGTAAAAAACCGGAAAAGGGATCCATAATTCTCGCGGCAGCCTCGGCGCGGTACCGCGCTGAGGCTGCCGGAGCCGCCTAGCGTTCGCTCCAGGCGGGGGTCGGGAAGGTCAGCTCGGCGGTCGCCGCCTCTTCCGGGAATACCGTGACGAACGCGCCGTCCTGAACCTGCTGCGCGAGCATCGTTAGCGGGTTCTGGTTCTGAAAATCGTCGTAGTCGTCGAACTTGACGGGGCCGTAGGCGGTTTCGGCGATGTCGGTGGCGTCGAGTGCTTCTAAAACTGCCGCAGGGGTGGTGTCGGCGGCGCGCGAGAGTGCGTCGGCGGCGGTGATCAGGCCCGCGTACGCTTGCGCGGCGTGGTATGACGGGGCGCTCCCGCCCAACGCTTTGGTCAGCCGCTCGTAGAGATCTCCAGCGCCCTCGTAGGGAGCGTCCTGAGTCCAGGTGGTCGCTGTGACGACGTAGTCGGCGGCCGCGCCCGCACCTTCGATAAAGTTCGGCAGCGCAAACCCGGCCGCGCCTCCGGCGAACAGCTCGGGGCTCAGCCCGACTTCGCTCGACTGCCGCAGCAAACCGACCGAGTCTTCAGCGTACGAGACCATAAACACCACGTCGGGGTCGGCGCTGGCAAAACGGTTTAGAATCGGGCGAAAATCAGTGACGCCGCGGTCGTAGCTCTCGCGTTCCGTAATCTCGAAACCGCGTTCTTCAGCCAGGCGGACGGCGGCGTCGGCGACCGATGACTCGAAGGGACCGTTGCCGTGAATCAGCGCAATGGTCTCCAGACCGGCGTCTTGCGCGCTGTTAAGCTGATCGAAAATATCGAATAGTACCGTTGCGTAGGCCGAGGCGGGCTGGTTGAGGCGGAAGGTGCTTTCCGAACCGGGAGTGGTGATGGCGTCTTCGGATGAGGTAAAGACCAAGAAAGGAAACTCCTGCCGCGCAAAATACTGTGCGAGCGGGTTCGTGATCGACGACGAGTACGCGCCCAACACGATAGGCACCTCACGCGTGAGACTTTCAGCTGCTGACAGCGCCGCGTTCACGTCCGAGGTGTCGTCGCGGAGAACCAGCTCGAGCTGCTGTCCATTGACGCCACCCCCAGCATTGATCTCTTCTAGGGCTACTTTGAACCCCGCCTGATGCTGCTCGCCGAATTCGGCGAACCGCCCGGTAATGCTGGTAATGACTCCCACAGGCAGCGTTTCTTGCGCCCATCCGGTTGCCGTTACGCCCAACATAGACACCAAAGCTACTAATCCTAAGCCGAACCGCTTCATGACTGCCTCCTATTGTGCTGGTATACCAGTGAGATACTAGCAACTGCGGTCAATATCTGTCAATCTCTAGGGATAACGGGTAAGCGCGCGCCGGAGTCTACCGTCCCGGTCAAGCGAGGTACCAATAGTGAGTACATCCGGCGATGGCAGCCTACAAGCTTTACGGAACCACATGTTCCCCGAGGAGACCGATGGCACCCCCCACAGACCTGCTAAAAGACCCCGCCCCTGTACCGGTCTCCGGAGACCGTCACGACCGTGAAGACTCGCGCGTTTTTCTCAAAGACCGTGCGTACGACCTGCTCAAAACCATGATCTTGGAAGAGGCGTTTCCACCGGGCAGTTTTTTGTCCGAACGCACGCTCGCCGAAACCCTCGGTATGAGCAAAACGCCGGTTCGCTCGGCGGTCGAACGCCTCGAGAACGAAGGGTTTTTAAGCGTCTCGCCACAACAAGGAATCGTCGTACGCGCGCTTTCTGCCGAGGAGATTCGTAACCACTTCGATCTCAGAATCGCGCTCGAGACTTTTGTCGCGCGGCGTTTGGCGGGGACGCTAAGCGCGGCGCAGCACGCCCAACTCGCGGCAAAACTGCGCGACCACGAACGCGCGCTCGCTACCGGTGATGTGCTGCTAGCCGCCGAGAGTGACCTCGAGTTTCATTTGACGCTCTGCCGTTTGTGGGGAAACGAAGAGATCGTGCGGGCGCTCTGGTGGCACCACGACATTTTGTTCCGGACGCTGCATAAACTTTACCGGAGTGACCGCTTTTTGCAGCGCGCGCTGCAAAACAGCTTGGAGCACGAGACGCTGCTCAAACTGCTCGGCGAAGGAGACGGCGACCGCGCCGCCCGCTACCTGGAAAAGCACCTCGAGTTCAGCAAACAGCTGATTTTTATGGGATAGCAGGTTTTGTGGGCTCAGCTTGTCTGTAAATGGTTTCGCTGTAGTGGGCGAGACGAAGTAAGGAGTAGGAAGAAAGAAGCAAGAATTAAAGAGACTGGGCAGCGGCGGTAGTTACGTGTTCAGCATGGACTCGGGCGCGCTCTCGAAACAAGCAACAGGTGTCGGCAAGACCCGGATGATATTTCCGCCGTCCATCATACTAAAACCTAAGCTAAGCAATAAGCGCGACAACTCAAAGATTTTGGTCGTCGTTCGCGGAACAACAAGACTTCAGGCTTTACTCATTGCTCCGCACTCCTTGCTCAACATCTCTCAACACCCACCCAAGTAAAAATATGCGTGCAAGCCGAAATTCTACCGAGCTTTGAGCGCCAACCTGAGCGCGGCGCGTTTATTTGCCAGCGTCAGGTGCTCGAGCTTGCCGAACCCCGGCAGCGAAAAACTGCGGCCCGCTGCGCCTGTTCCCAAGATGAGCAGCACCCCTTCGGGGTCGGCGACCTCGAGCGTCAGCCCCTGCCGGGCCAAAACACCCGGCATATCTCTAAAGGTGGGCGCTTCGCCGCCCAGACTGAGGTGCGGCAGACTTACCGAACGAAGGTCTTGCAGGCTGCGGAGGTCGCTGAGGGTGAGCCTGAGCACCTGACCCGCGCCGGTCAGGGTCGCCCCGCGACCTGCTATGCTCAGCTCGAGGTCGGCTTCGATATGGAGCGCCACAGGAATACCTGCCGCTCAGCCCCGGTTAGGACTGCCCGGCTCGTCGGTGGTAATCCGCAGGGTACCGTCGAGTTTCCAAAGTGCGCGCGGAGCGTCTGCGCCGGTGTCACGCGGCACCTCGACCGTCATGTTCTGAAACTCGTAGTTGATCGCCGCGCCTCGGCCCGTCAACCGTTCGTAGAGCGCCATACCGAGGTCTACAAACGAGACTTTTTCATTCTGCATCATATTCTGCGACTCTTGACTACCTGATTCGGTCATTATTCACCGTTTCTCCGCTGCCCTAACTGAAGTTTAAGAGAAGCCCCCCACCGTCACCGTAACCACGCCTATGAAGCCGCCGGTAACGGGCGCGAACCGCGCCGCGCAAGCCGCACCGCTGCGAGGAGTCCGACTACCGTTTTGGCCAGAATGTCGGCGAAGACGATTTCGGTGATGGTGGCGGCGCTCAGCGTTCCGGCAAAGGCGATAAGCGTAAAGATCACTGAATCGAGCGGAATGCTGACCGCGTTCGAGGTCGCTACGCGTACCAGCCAACCCTTGTGGATACGCCCGTAGACCTCGGTGTCGGCGGCCTCGGCGATCACGATAGCGAGAAAACCGGCGAGCAAAAACCGTAGTGGAATCCCCAGATACGCCGACAACGCGAGGTTGGCGAGTGCAGCTGCCGCGATCATGGCGTAGACCCGCCCTTTACCGAAAGCGTGAACACGGTCGCGCTGGGTAAAAGTGACGCCGAAAAAAAGCGTTCCGACCGAGAGCTGACCGTAGATAGGCAACGCCAAAAACGAATCGAAGGTAAAGTTGGCGAGCAGCGTACAGACGACGTAAACGCTCATCGCGGCAAGCATCGGCGCGCGCCGCCCGAACACGCGCAAGAGTTCGCCACCCAAAATCGCTACGGCGGGCGCGACGGCGAAGGCGAGCGGTACCGGCGCAACCCAGGCGACGAGGCTGTTCAGAACGAGCGCGGCCCCCAGAACGGACGCTTTAGCTCGTCCCTGCCAGC
>JAABUN010007161.1_pt1 | contig 12249 bp, 9 predicted proteins | sample 5559311 | NCBI WGS metagenome assembly JAABUN01 (sample SAMN10711877, study PRJNA513370) | rock metagenome | isolation source: Antarctica rocks | place: Antarctica: Victoria Land, Siegfried Peak sud | reverse complement strand
AGCGCGATCAACCACTGCGCCGTGAAATATGTCCCGAGCACGATCATCTGGGCCAGCTTGAAGCGTCCGATGAAGCGATTGCGGGCCAGCGTCGAGTCGGAGATGACGAACAGCAGCGCGCCGAGCGCCGCCAAACCTGCGGGCGCTGTCTGCGCCACGCGCCAGCGATCGACCGCGCACCACGCCATCGCCACGATGACCAGCAGATAGACGAAGACCGGGAGGCGCAAGCCGCCGAGGTGCGGCGCTAAATGCCCGAAGATCACCGCGCCATAGAGGAGCAGTGGCAGGAGGGTACACGACGATGCGAGCGTGAACCGGGCTTCTGGCGCGGTGGCGAAGGCGACGATATAGGCGAGGTGGGCCAGGAGGAAACTAAGCAGTCCCGCGATGAATCGGTCTTGCGGGAGCATCAGGAAAACATCGCCAGCGAGTGAGCAGAGGAGGCCCAGAAGGATCGCGAGGAGATAATTGTGCGTGGAGCCAGGCGCACGGCTCAGTGCCAGCAGGAAGCTCAGCGTTGTGGCGAGCGGTTTCCCGAGGTAATGCTGCCAGCGCGGGCCGCGATAATCGGCGCGGATCGCGAGGACCGCCGCCGCGAGGATGAGCGGCGAGAGCAACAGTATCGGCATCGGGCGCGATCCTTTCAGGGCGCGGGCGGGCGGTGAGGCTGCACTATCGTTGCGGTACCGCCTGTTGGGTGTTCCTGAGCGGCATCCACCAGAGCGGTATAGGTAGCTGGCTCTTATTTCTCGGGCGTCTCCAACAAGAGGTCGCTGTACGAGCCCGCGATGGCCGGAAGCGTGTCTAACCCGAGCGCCGCGATCACCCTCTGGTGTTCCGCCTCGGCGGCGCGTTGTCCAGCCCCGCCCGGATCGCTGCCCGCGTCTGGCGTGCCGAAACGATCGAGCAGCGTTTCGAGTTCGATGAATGCGCCGAGCGCCGTGACGCGGTCGAAGTGGATCCGCGTATGTCCCCACATGTAGAGTAGTCGGTGTTTCGCGACTACGACGCGGAGTCCGAGTGCCCGTTCGAGCGCCGCGAGCAATGTGGCTGGCTCAGGCACCGCACTGAGGAGATAATCGCTGAGGCGTGAACCGGCATCGTCTGGGCGGGCATAGGCGATCAGCGTCGCGCCGCTCGTGTCCGCCTCGGCGTCGGTCGTCGCTCCCGCTGTAGCCCCGGGCGGGACCGGCTGGTGCCACTCGCGCAGCTTCAGGCGGCCACGGGGCGCGGCGAAGTAGGTATCGCGCTGCATCAGCGTCCGGGTGTAGATCGCGCCAGCGGCACGCGCCGCGTCGATCAACTGGTCGAGGTGCGCTTCATCGGCGCAGCGTACTTTCAGTTCGAGATTGTGCATCGTCGCCTCACGGGCTCATTCTTTCAAGCGTTCCAGGGTGCTTGCCGCGCCAGAGTATAGCTATACTACCGTATCTCAGGTGGCATCAGATAGGCACACGAAAGGCCCGGCGCTATGCCGGGCCTCGGGTCTCTACCGCTGTTGTACTTGGTGCTTCGGGCCGCTGCTCAGGAAGCCTTCGCCTGCGTGATCATCTGCCAGACGCGAGCCTGCCGCTGCAAATCGTGCCAGCGATCGAGGATCTCGTCGTGAATCGCCAGGTTGCGGTGCATCCGCGCGGTGAATGCATTGACGACACGCGGGTCGAACTCCCGTCCAGAACCGTTGGCGATCAGCTGCAAAGCGTCGGCGGGAATGAAGGCCGGGCGATAGGGGCGCGGGCTGGTCAGCGCATCGTAGGTCTCGACGACGCGAATGATCCGCGCGCCGAGCGGGATTTCTTCGCCGCTGATCTTGTGCGGGTAGCCGCCGCCCGAAAAGTCTTCGTGGTGGTGTAGGACGAGCGGCAGGACGTTACGCAACTGCGGCACGATGGCGAGCATCTCGGCCCCGAGCACGCAGTGATGCCGAATCGTCGCGATCTCCTCGGTGCTCAACGACTCGGTCTTGTGCAGGATCGCCTCGGGGATACTGAGCGTGCCGATATTGGCGAGGAGCGCGCCGATCCGTACCGTGTCCACTGCGTCATCGGGGAGGAGGAGCGCCCGCGCGGTCGCCACCGCGTGCAGCGCGATCAAGCGCGAGCGCCCGACCGTCGCCGGCTCCCGAGCTTCGATCGCCGCCATGATTGCCATGAAAAACGGATACGGCGTGTGCTGCGTTTCGTCGTCGGCGAATTTTCCCGTCGCCGGGGGCGCGGTTACTGGCAGGAGCGTGGCCGTTCGTAAGGGCATGATCACCTCGTCTGCATCTTCTCGCGAATTCTTCATTCGTCGGTGATGCGGGTACGTGCAGCAGTTGGTATACGTGTACCCGCCTCAGCTCTATCTCTATTGTAAGGGGCCATGCCGTGTCTGCCTATGACCCAAGGGGCCGGATTACCGCCGCTGTTGGTCTGAGACGAACAGGGGGCATCCCTTCGGGCGAATATCGTGGGAGTCCCGCCGGGAGTAGTACTCGCGTGTGCCCCCACACCTGTCGCCGCTATGGCCTCCGCGGCTTACGCGCCGCCGCACTGTCGCCCGGTGTCAGCGGCGCAGGCTGGTGGTTGTGGCCGCAATGACGCGCCAGGCTTTCGTCGTTGTCTGGACGCTGTCCCAGCGATCGAGGACTTCATCGCGATGCGGTTGCTGCTGCATCATCTGCTTGAAGGCATGGACGATTCGTGGGTCGAATTGGCGATTCGTCCCGGCCGCGATCGTCTTCAGCGCCTCACCGAGCGGGTACGCCGGGCGGTAGGGACGCTCGCAGGTCAGCGCATCGTAGGTTTCGCAAATGCGGACGATCCGGGCACCGATCGGGATCTGGTCGCCGTGGATACCGAGGGGATAACCGTTGCCGCTCCAGTCTTCGTGGTGGTGGCGCACGATCGCCGTGACCTTCATCAACTCCGGGATATCCGCCAGGAGTTCGGCCCCATAGACGGGGTGATGTCGAATCCGGGCCTGCTCGTCCGGGGTCAGGGGCGTGGTCTTATCGAGGATCGTCTCCGGTACGCGGAGCATCCCGAGGTTGCAGAGCAACGCCCCCAAACGGATCTCTTCGATCGTTTCCGGTGGGCAAGCGAGCGCGCGGGCGAGCGAGACGGCGTACATTGCGATATTGCGTACGCGGCTGCGCGGATAGCGTTCACGCGCCTCGATCGCGTCCATGATCGGCAAGAGGACGGCGAGTGGCAAGATATGCGGCGTCGCGGCGGGACCAAATATCGAGAAATCATCCAGCGGCTTGACCGTAGTTTCTTTGTTTTCAGTCAAGCCCGCTGCTCCTTTCGGTGGCGACGCTGCCGCGAGATTTCATCTATTCACTGTAGCAAGCGCCCACGCGATTCGCTATGCCCCGGAAGGCTTGCCGTTTCCCTATCGGGATAGGACTTTCGTCCGGGCGCGTGACGAGGAACTCTGCTCGGCGACTGGATTTGTTTGTTATAGTGTCTGTTGAAAGTGCAAAGTGCTTGGCGGCGAGAAAAATGGGACGACAACGACAGCGGAAACCCGCAACTTTCGGGCGCGTGAGACGTTTGTATTATGGCGGTTGCACCCCATATCGGGTGACGGCCTTTTCCTGAGAGGAAAAGGCTAGGCGGCGGTCTGGCTGTGGCCAGATCAGGTTGTGTGAATAGGCGAGGCGAAGCAATGGTTGTCGGCCCCCGGCATTTTTCACTACGGCGCATTCTCCCGCTGCTTTGCCTGATCCTGTTGATCCCGCTCATCCCGCGCTCGACCCCGATCCGGGCGGCGGTGGCCGAAGCCCCCACGATCCCCACGATCGCACGCGGTAGCGATGCCGACTTCTATGGGATCGTTGGGCGCGATCCGTGGTTCGAGTGGGGCACCGATCCGCAAGGGCACCCGAACGATGTGAACCGCACCGCCCTCGAAGGGATGGCTCAGGATCTTGCGTATGCCGGTGCGGGCTGGGTGCGGATCGAGATGCGCGCCGATCACGACGCGAATGCGCCGGCCGGGCCGGGCTACATCGACTATTGGAAGTGGGACTGGTTCATTAAGGAATGCGCACCGAAATATAACCTGAAGGTGCTGCTGCTGCTTGGCTCGGCCCTCCTCGATCATAGCGCCGTCGACCCCACCGCCTCCTTCTCGCGGATCAACGATCCCGCCGACCGTCCCGACGGCACAAACAATTACAGCCGCCTCTTCGCCGCGCGCGCCAAGGAGGTCGCCGACCATTACGGCGATAGCGTGTCGGCGTACGAAATCCTGAACGAGGCCAATATCAGCGAGATCCTCTTTGTGGAGAGCGGCGGGACGCAGGCCGAGTTCCGCCCCGAAATTTACGGGGCCCTCCTCTCCGACGTCTATGCCGCGATCAAGCCCGCCCATCCGAAGGTGCAGCTGATCGTCGGGGGACTGCTCTACGGCTTCCGGCCAAACGGCTCGGCCGATTACGATTATCTCTATGTCCTGTATCAGAGTAAGCGGGTACAGGAGTACAAAAAAGCCAATGGACGCTTCCCGTTCGATGGTGTGGCGAGTCATGCGTATTACGTCGGCGATGCGCGTAAGATCGTCGATCATTTCTGGCAACTGCGCGGTGTCATGGTCGCGGCGGGAGACGAGAGTAATAAGCTCTGGTTGACCGAGATCGGCCTTATGGGTGCGCCGCCCACGGTGCGCTCGGAATTCCTGGCCGCAACCCCGACCAAGGATGAAGAGGCCCAGGCACAACTCATCCGCGATCTCTTCCCGTTGCTGCTGAGAGAAACTCGTGGTTTCGTCGCGAACGTTTTCTGGTTCAAGTACGAGGACTTCCCGCTGCCGAATGGCTGGGCGAACTATGGCCTGGTGCGGTTGCCGATCGATGCGCGCGGCACCTACGGACAGCCCCCGATGCCGCGCAAGACCGCCTTCGCGGCCTTCCAGAGCTTCGCCAACCCCGCCGCGTTGCCCACCGCGCCGGAGTCGGCGGCACAGCCTGCCGGATCATTCTTCTTCGCGCAGACGGGGCACGCGATCAACGGCGCTTTCCGCCAATACTGGGAGCAGAACGGCGGCCTGGATCGGTTCGGCTACCCGATCACCAGGGTCTTTGAGTCGGGCGGCGTGCGGGTGCAGTATTTCGAGCGGGCGCGTTTCGAGTATCACCCGGAGAACAACGATCCCAACTATCAGGTCGAGTTGGGCCTGCTGACGGCGTACTTGACACAGGGTCGCACCTTCCCGAAGGCGACACCGATCCTCGCGACGCCGACGCCGCGCCCTCCTGCCACGCCGACCGCGCGGGCGACCCCGACGACGTGCTCCGTCGAAGCCAGCTGCACACCGACGCCCGTGACGCCGACCGTGCCGACCACACCGACCCCGACGCCCGAGCCCACAATGATGTACTTCAACGAGACCGGGCATAATCTCGGCGGTTCGTTCTACACCTACTGGAAAACGCGCGGCGGTCTGGCCTCATTCGGCTACCCGATCTCGGAAGAGTTGCGCGAGGTCAACGAGGCCGATGGCAAGACCTACACCGTGCAGTACTTCGAGCGCGCCCGCCTGGAATATCATCCCGAGAATGCGGGCACACTTTACGCCGTGCAACTGGGTTTGATGGGCGTGGAGACGATCAATACCAATGGCTGGTACCGGTAGAGCAAGATAAGGTTTAAGCCCGAGGGTTGCGTGGTATGCCGCATAGCAGCGGCATACCACGCAACTTCTTTGTTTCCTATAACGTGCGTGCCGCTCTTGACGAGAACCAGATGTGTACGTACACTAATGGCGAATAGGGCAATTCGGGGCTGATTGCTACCACCATAGCAACGTCAGGTAGGGAGAGCGTGATGAGCAGCGTGAGTAGTATCGAGGCGTTGCGGTTCGACGATGCGGTGCCACCGCTGCCGCGACCGACCGTGCCGGAGGTTGATGCAATCCTCGGCGTGCCGATCCCGGTCCTCGATCACGGCTTCGTGCGGCTGATCGACTACATGGGCGACGATGCCGCGATCGTTCAGGCGGCGCGCGTCTCCTACGGCGCGGGCACGAAGAAGCGTAGCGAAGACGCCGCCCTCATCCGTTATCTCCTGCGGCACAAACATACCTCGCCGTTCGAGATGGTCGAGGTCAAGCTGCACATCAAAGCCCCGATCTTCGTCGCCAGACAATGGGTGCGGCATCGTACGGCAAGCGCGAATGAAATTTCGGGAAGATATTCGATCCTCTCCGATGAGATGTATCTGCCGGACGATACGCAGATCAGCTTCCAGAGCAACGACAACAAGCAGGGCCGCAGCACGACCAAGGTACCGGATGGCTTGCGCGAGCGGGTGCGCGAACTGCTCCTGGCGGGGCAGCGCGAAGCCTATGCGGGCTATCAGGAGTTGATCGACGCGGAGATCGCGCGTGAACTGGCGCGGATCGCCCTGCCGGTGTCGATCTATACCGAGTGGTACTGGAAGATGAACCTCCATAATCTCTTCCACTTCCTCGGCCTCCGCACCGATGCCCACGCCCAGTTCGAGATTCGGATCTACGCCGAAGCGATCTGTCTGATCGTGCAGCGCCTCGCGCCGGTCGCGTACGGCGCATTCATCGACTACAGTCGCGACGCGACCAACCTCTCGGGGCCGGAGCGCGCGATCGTGACGCGCGTGCTGCGCGGCGATCCGATCCGCCCGGAAGATTGGGAGCGGATCGGCAAGCGCGAGCGCCGCGAATTCGCGCAGAAGTTCGGGCTCGATGCGGCGAATCTGCCCGGCGTGGCTACCGTGCCGCTGACGCCGGGCGCGGCGACGGTCAACGGCAACGGACACGGGCCGGGCGGTCACGCCTGAGCGCTTCCCCCCCACAATAGCAATGATGGTCGGCGGTAATCCTTTACCGCCGATCTTTGCTATTGGCCTGGGGTGAGGCTCAGGCGCGCTTTTGCGGCCTCTTCGATCGCCGGGCGGGTCCAGAGGTTCGGGTGATAGCCGCCCTCCAGCCAGGTGGCGATCAAATCGTCGTAGTGCGAGCTGGCGGGGTGCCCGCTTTGTCCACCCGGATAACTGCTGCGGCTCTGATCCCAGGCGGTCGGGTCGCAGATCTGGCGATACGATGGGCCGGTATACGATTCGCTCCCACTCGGGCTGGTGGTGCGATACCCCATGTTGACCGTGTTCAGATCGCCCCCGATGTCGTATGGGCCACGATTGAACAGCTTGCGTAGGGGGCGGAAGAGTCCGAGCGGGTGGCGCAGCGTCAACTGGTGTGCGAGGCCGTAGCGCCACAAAGTCGGATCCGCGCCCCAGGTGGTCTGTAGCTCCTCGACGGTCGCGGTCCAGGCATCGCGCAGGATCGCTTCCGGGCTGTCACCGGGCGCGAGCCAGGAGGTGTCACCACCCGTGAAGAGAGCCAGGACACGCGGTAACGCCCGCTGGAGATAGGTCTTCCCTGGCCTGCTGGCGAACGCCCCGAGCCCGGTGACGGTCGCGAGGGGCTCCGTCAGTTCGCGATAGGTGCGCTCGAGGAGTTGCCCGGTGAGGGTCGTGGCGATCAGTCCGGCCACACTATCGGCGGCGAGCAGATTATCCCAGACGGCGAGGATGTCACGGATCAGGGTCGCGAATGGATCGTCGGGCGCGGTTGTGAGCTTCCCGGTGCGGGCGAGCTCCCTGAGCGCGCGGCCCGGCAGACTGTGGCGATCGTTGTGCAGGCGCGCGAAGGAGGCCGCATCGTGGCGCGGTACGCGCAGGAGGGCTTCGCGGATCCGCGCTGCACGGTAGCCGGGCAGCCATTCGCCCGATAGCGGTTGGAGATATTCGTCGCCGACGATCCGGTTGTTCGCGCTGACGATGTAGCCGCTGGCTGGATCGAAGGCGTGCGGATTCTCTTCCGGCGGGATGGTGCCGTCCCATTCCCACTCACCGGTCCAACCGGGGACCGGCACACGCCCATCGCCCTGCGTGCGACGCGGGATTGCCCCGCCGAGCGCATAGCCGAGCTGACCCGCCACGTCGGCGTAGACAAAATTCTGTGGCGGCACCGTCCATTCGCTCAGTGCCGCCCGGAAGGTTGTCCAGTCGTGGGCGCGGTTGAGCGCGAGGACCGCACGCTGGATCCCTCCCGGTTCGAGCGCCGTCCAGCGGAGGGCCAACGCCTCCCCTGGCACGCTGCCCATCGTGGCCTTGCTCGGCACGAGCGGCGAGATGATCGGACCGTGGCGAGTGATCCGCACGGGCAACCTTTCGGTACGATAGCGTTTACCCAGGGGGCGCTCGCGGATCGCGATCTCCTCGTGGACGACCGTGGCCTCCGTCCATGCGCCACCGAACTCGTAGCGCGTGCCGCCTGGCGCGGCGGGGTCGAAATGCTCGATGTAGAGATCCTGGACGTCGTTCATCCCGTTGGTGATGCCCCAGGCGACCCGCTCATTGTGCCCGATGATCACACCGACCGTGCCGGGGATACTCGCGCCAGTCACTGCGTAGTCGCCGCCGATCAGGTGGTTCTCGTACCAGAGGGCGGGCATTTGCAGCGCGAGGTGCGGATCGTTCGCGAGGAGAGGCCCGCCGCTCGCCGTCCTGGCCCCGCCGACGACCCAGGCATTACTCCCCTGGGTGCCATCCCGCCCGCCCGCGAACGGATCGAGTGCCGTGACGGCGCGTAGGGCATCTGCACCGAGCGTGGCGGTGTAATCGGCGTCCCCCGGAATGGCGAACGGCTGATCGGCGGGGTAGGTCGGGTCGAGGGCTGCCGCCCTGTCCTCGCCGAGCGCCGCGACGATCCGGGCGCGCAAGACCTCGCTCGTCCAGTTCAGCGAGAGATTGAGCGCCATGACCTTGCCGAACGCGAAGATGTCGGCGGGCTCCCAGGGCCGTGGACGGCAACGGAGCAGGGTGAACTCGACCGGCAAGCGCCGCTTGTTGGCGTCGAGAAATGCATTGACGCCGCCGCAATAGGCGGTCACCGCTTCGTGCTCCGCCCCCGACATCGCGGCAGCTTCTTGGCGCGCGACGCGCCCGAAGCCGAGCGTACGCAGGAAACGGTCGGACTCCAGGGCGATCGGTCCCAAAAGCTCGGCGAGTTGGCCGTGCCCGGTGCGGCGCTGTAGCTCCATCTGCCAGAGGCGGTCCTGGGCGTGGACATACCCCTGCGCGAAGAAGAGATCGGCATTGTTGCGCGCGTAGATGTGCGGCACCCCCCAGCGGTCGCGGAGGATTTCTACCGGGGCTCGTAACCCCGGCGCTGCCATCGTGCCCGACGTTTGTGGCAGCGGTCGGCGTAATGCCGCTGTGAGCAGCGTCGCGGTGAGACCGGTCACACCCGCCGCCACCCCCGCCGTGAGCCCCGCGATCTTGCGCGCCGATGTTGCCAAATCCTGTCCTTTCGCCGTTGTGTTGAGCCCGCCAGGATCGTGGCGAACCGCCCCGGCCATTGCGGAGAGCCTAACACGCTGCCAGAGGCATTTCCAAGCCCAGCCTTCGGCGACCACTGTATGATCGTGCGTGGACGTGCGCCGATCCGCTGATTCTGTCGCCGGCTCGTGGCCGCTGCAACTATCGCGGGCCGCACGGTGATCGCCGGAAGGACAGCGGCGACTCCCCCTTCGGTGGAGGACGACCCCACCCGGCTTTCGCTCCTCCTCCCATTCGCCCGCCCGATGTGCGCGACCTGCGCCTGCCCTACACTATGCGTAATGAAGCGCCGCCGCGAAGGGGACGACCGAGATGACAGCGCGGCGGGCGGCAGAGATCTGTCGCGGCCCATGCTGCCCCAAACTATGGCGGCTCTCTCTTTCCCGTGGTTTCCCTCAATTGGCGGCAGTTGTCACCGCTTCATTCTGGTTGCGGCTAGCCAGCGAGGTGGCGAAACGTTATGATGTTCATGTGCTGGCTGGTAAGGGATGGATAGAAGAGCCTGTAGCAAGTGGACGGCTCTCTACGCCGGGGCCATTGCTCTATTACCCTGATACCGCCTGTTGCCTGCTACGACTGAGACATGAGACGATTTGACAATTCTTGCAGCGATAACGAGATGCAATGGATGCACCGCTAGGCTCGACAATTTTCCTCTATCTAGTCATGGGTGGTCTGGCTGCCGGATTGCTGGAATTCGGGGTGGGCGCGATGCTTTGGGCCGAGGGGAAGTTTTTACTCTTCTTCGGCTTCATCGCGGCGATGGGTGGGCTGTATGTTGCGCTCCGCTTGCTGGCGATGACGCTCGATCTTTTCGCTCGATAATCCCCTTCCAGTGACATGACATAAGACACTGCCGCCGCGCGATACCTACTTGAAGGATCGGCTTGGGATCAAGGCGCAGCGCCCACCCTGAAGCTTGGGTGGGCGCCGCGCTGCTGTCCAGGTGTATCGCTCGCTTGTCTGTTGTTACCGGACGTTCGTCACGTTGTACACCCACACGCCGTCATCGGTGGCCGCGTAGAGGATTTTCGTCGTGCGCGCGGTGGCGAACGCGAACTCCTGCACGATCTGCCCTTCGATTCCTGTGCCGGTGCGCTTCCAGGTTTCGCCATTGTCGAGACTGCGGAAGACGCCGATCCCCTTGGTTTTGCCGGAACCGGTGCCGAGCCACAGGGTACTCAACTGCGTCGGGTCGGCGATCAGCGCGTTGTTGAGGCGGAAACCCTCGGGGCTATTCGCGGGTGGGCGGGCGGGCGCGGTGCTTTCCAGCCCCCCCTCGTTGAGGATCGACCAACGTGCGCCACCATCGAGGGTACGGTAGACCCCCACCAGGGTGGAGAGGAACACGGTATCGGTGTTGTTCACCACCAGTGCGAGTGGCCCGAACGCCCCGCTGCTGAGGGCGATCTCCTGCCAGGCTGTGCCGCCGTTGGTGGTGCGCCGCAACTTGATCGTACCGCCTTCGCTGATATAGGTGACATAGAGGACTAGGGGGTCTGCGGCGGACATTGCGATCAAGGTCGGGGTGTAATCGGTGATTGTCGCATTGGTCAACGTATCCCAATCGGTCCCGCCGTTGGTGCTGGTGCGGACACCGGTGCAATCGGTCGCGTAGAGCTTCCGGGCATCTTGGGGGTCCACGACCAGGCTGCTGATATTCTGGCCCAGCGAGCGCCAACTCTCGCCGCCATTGGTTGTCACAAACCCTGTTTGCCTGCCGCCTTTCCCGCAGCCCTGACTAACGCCGATATAGGCGATATCCGGATCAGTCGGGGCGATCACGATCGTCGCGACATACGGGGCCTCTTCGGCGGTTTTGGCGACCGTCCACGTTTGCCCGCCATCGATGGAGCGCCAGACACCTTTGCCTCCGGCATAGAGGATCTTCCCCTCTTTGCCTCCGGCCACGATGGTCGTGAGCGCCTCACCATCCAGGCCGCTGCGGATGAATCCTGAGGGGCTGCCGATCGTGCCTGTTGCCCGGGCGCTAGCCGTGGCCGGGGGGGTGGTCGCCGCAGCGGTGGTGGCGCGCGTCGCCGTGGCCGCCGCTGATCGCGTTGCGGTGCTACGCGCGGGGACGGTGGCGGTCGGGCGCCGCGGCGTCCCTGTGAGTGTCGGCGGTCGCGTGGTCGTCGCGGGCGCGCTCGATGTCGTTGGTGCTGGTCCCGTGCCGGTCGTTGCCGCTGGCGGCGCGATCGTGGCGGTCGTGCCGCCGCTACAAGCGGTGATGAAGGTTAGGAGCAAGAGCAGGGCGAGCCAGGTCGCAGGCTGCGCCCGGCGTCGCTCGATAGTGATTCGCGGGTGAGGCATTGATCCTCCCAGGTGGCAAGCGGGCGCGTTGCAGCACCGCTATCCGTCAGCATCGTTGTCATCAACTCAGGATAGCGGATTGGCCGTTGCGGGGGCATAGCCAAATAGTCCACCTATGTAGGCTCGTTGTCGCGTCAGGCGACGCTCTGGCACACTGCTCACCCTTGCTGGGCTGAGAGTGGGCGACCATCCCGCCTGGTGAGCACGAACGTCGCGTGCGGACGCTCGATGGTGAGCGCGTCGGGCGGTGGCGCTATGCCACCGCCTCGCGGCAACACGAGGACGCGCAGATCGTTGAGGCGGGGCTTGCCCAACGCCGCCCACTGCGCCAGTTTAGCGCGCAGGCGTTCGTAGGCGAACGGCTCGCCGAACTGCGTAATCGTGGGATCTTGCCAGCCGGGGATGGTGCAACCGCTCAGCGCGACCGTGTCGAGGAGCGCGTGCTGCTCGCTGTAGAGATCGGGCTGCTCTTCGGCATTGCGGCGTAAGAGCCGTGCCAACGGCTCCCCAGTGAAGGCGAGGAAAAACTGCACCTCGGCTGTCTCGGCGGGCAGGGTGATCGTGGTGGTCG
>JAABUN010007160.1_pt1 | contig 12250 bp, 14 predicted proteins | sample 5559311 | NCBI WGS metagenome assembly JAABUN01 (sample SAMN10711877, study PRJNA513370) | rock metagenome | isolation source: Antarctica rocks | place: Antarctica: Victoria Land, Siegfried Peak sud | reverse complement strand
CGAGCACAACGCCAGCGTGACAGGCTGCTACGGCAATCCGATTGTGCAGACGCCGCATCTCGACGCACTCGCGGCGCGGGGTATCGCGTTCCACGCCGCCTAACGAAACACCCTCCCGCACGAGGCGGTCGAGGTGCGGCGTGTCTACATGGGGAAAGCCGAGGGCGTTGATCATGTCGTACCGCTGCTGGTCGGTGACGATGAGGACGATGTTCGGGCGGCGTTCCTCCGGTGCAAGCGTCGCCATACCGTTGACTCCTCCCGGTGCGAAAGATTTCCTCGGAGCGGCAACCCTTTCAGCAGCGCGGTTCGTCAGGAGGGTTGCCTTGACATCGCTCGATCCGCTGGATAGGCTGCCTATGCTACTATTCTTTAGCTAATAAAAAACGTGTCGGTGGGTGCATACCGACAATGAGGACTGCGGCAACGCGCAGAAAGCGGAGGACGTGCATGGACACACGCGACACCACGACAGCACTCGCCCTCGTCGGTGGCACCGCTGCGGCAGCCTTGCTTGCCGCCTGTAGCGACACCGCCCCGGCGTCGCCCGCCGCGATGGGCGCGGGCGCGGGCGCGGCGACGCGGCCCGCGAGCACGGTGGCAATGGCGGTCGTCACCACGGCAACGCCGCCGCCGGGAAGTATCCGCATCCCGAACACGGGCGCGAAGTTGCCCACGGAGAAGATCACTTTCAGTTGGGTAGACAGCGGCGACAACAAGGCGGTGTTCCTGCGAGAGTTCTTCGCGCAGTACTAGATGGCACACCCGAACATCCCCGTGCAGTATCAGGGGCTGCCGATCACCGAGGTGAACAAGATCGTGCCGCTCGGTATCCAGAACGGCAACGCCCCCGACGTGTTCCAGTCGCCTTCGAACATCACCACCGGGCAGATGGTCAAGGAGGGGTGGGTGCGCCCCATTGACGACCTCGTGCCGAACTTCGCGCAGTGGAAAGCCCGCTTTCCCACCGGAACATTCGTGGAGGGGGTAACGGATTTCGGCGGCAAGACGTACGCCGCCCCGTACCTCTCCGCGAAGTAGTACAACTCGCTCCTGATGTACAACAGCACCCTCTTGCAGAAGGCGGCGTACGACCCCGGCGCGAAGCCGCTCACCTTCGACGAGTACCGCGCCGCCGCGAAAAAGGTCACGGAGCAGGGGGGCGGCAAGGCGTACGGGATCATCCTCGACATCGCCCAGCCCGACAACTTCGGGGCTATCGTCACGAACCTCGCCCGCATGGCGGGGGCAGCGGGCATCGGGCATCGGCGGCATAAACCTCAAGACCGGCACGTACAACTACATCGCCGACGGCACCGCCGCACGCTCACGCTCTCGGTCATCAACTGCCACCGCACCGAGGCGATGACGGCCCGGCTGTTCCTCGGAGACCGTACCGATGCGTTGCCCCCTCGCGCCGCTACGCGGCAACTTGGGGGCGACGTGCGAGACGTACGGGCGTGGAACCGCTTCGACGACCCGGCGCGGGTAGCGACACGAGACGAGGGAAGCGTCGCGTTGCGGGAAAACACCTCCCGCTTCCCTGCACATGCGATCACCCTGCTCACGTTCACCCTGTAGTGCAACGGATAGATCGGCGGGCGGTTCAAGAACCCTCACGCCCGCGCTTCCGCCGCCGAGACGCGCCGCTGCCCGCCGGAAAGCGACGGCACGGGCGCGGGCAGGATTTCCGGGGCCACCTCGCCCGCCGCCACCATCCGGCGCACGAGCCGTTCGCGCATCACCCTCGACACCTCGGCATACGCTTCATGCCCGACCAAGTTTGTCAGTTCGTACGGGTCGGCGAGCAGGTCGTACAGGAACTCCTCGGTGTAGCGGTCGCTGCCCGCGTCGCGGTTGCCGACCTTGTCGGGCGCACTGACACTGTACTTCCACCGCCGCGTGCGGACGCACCGCCCCACCTGCGCCTCGCTGATCTGTGCGAACACCTCCCCCGGCCAGTCCATCGCCTCACGCCGCAACAGGGGCAAGACGCTCCGCCCCCGCACCCCCTCCGGCACGGCGATGCCCCCCGCGTCGAGGAGCGAGGCGGTGAAGTCGAGCAGGTTCACGAGTACACGCACCTCGCCGCCACCGTCGAACCCCGGCCCCTGCGCCGCTGCGGGAACGCGCAGGCTCGCGTCGTGGCAACTGCGCTTGTACTCGGCGTTGCGCGTCTTGAAATGACAGCCGTGGTCGCTCGTGAAGAGCACCACCGTGTTCTCGTCGAGATCGAGGCTGACGAGGGCGTCCAGAAGCCGCCCCAACGCCTCGTCCAGCCGCTTCACCATGCCGTAATAGCCGCCGAGGTGCTGCGCTGCGGTGCCGCCGAGGGCTTGCAGATCGGGCGGCGTGTAGCGGCCCGTGTACCGCTCCGTGTAGCCCGCCGGAGCGGGGTAGTCGTCGCGGTGATTCTGGTGGTGCGGCTCCAGAAAACTCATAAACAGGTAGAACGGCTCCTCTTTGTGCGCGTCCACGTAGCGGATCGCGGCGTCGGTGAGGGCGTCCACGCGGTAGCCGGGGAGCTTCACGCGCTCGTTGTCGTTGCCGTACACCACGGCGTCGTAGGCATCGGAAGTGAATTCAATCGCGTTCGCGCCGAGCCAGTAGTCGTAGCCGCCGCGTTCCGCCTCCGGCACTGCGCCTCGCTCCGTGCCGAGGTGCCACTTGCCGATGTAGCCCGTCGCGTAGCCCGCGTCGCCGAAGTGATGTGCGAGGGTGCGCTCGGCAGCGGGCAGGGGGATGCCGTTTTTCCAGCAACCTGTTTCGGTGGCGTACTTACCCGTCTGGAAGCAGGAGCGGGCGGGGCCGCACACGGGCTGCGGCGTGAAGGCGTGGGCGAAGTGCGTGCCGCGCCGTGCCATGCGGTCGAAGTTCGGCGTCAGGTCGAGGGGGTTGCCGTGCAGCCCCGTCGTGTCCCACCGCTGCTGGTCGGTGAAGAACACGATCACGTTCGGTCGCGTCGCCGTCGGTCGTTGCACGATACACCTCCATTCAACCTCCCACGGACACACCCATCCACACATCCCGATAGCGGGCAGCCGCAGGCTAGGCACACGCGAGAAAATAAATTCGCCGAGAACGCCCCTTGTCGAGGGAAGCCCGATGAACGATATACCGATTGTAACGGCCTTTGTGGTGATTGGCGACGGAGTGGGGATGGTGACGCAGCGCACCCGCATATGCCGAAGTGAGCGGAGCCACGAGGCACTGACGGCGGGGGCGCAATTCTATGACGATCACGGATGATTGAAGTTGACCTGGATTGGCAACACAAGCTCTGGCAAGAATCACGTGCGTGCTGGCACCGATAATGTTTGGCAATTCTTAGAGCAGGTCGCTATGTGGAGTGGCACCCCTGACAGAGCATCCCTGATTCATCGCAACGAACCGAATACGTTGCTTGATTTGCCTCCTGTGTACGTCCTTCGCGCACCGATGGGAACACCCCGCGCCACCAGTCGGATGCGGTAGAGTCCGCCGCCGGCGGTGATGTAGAGCGTGCGCCAATCAAGGTCGCCGAAGGCGAGGTTGCGGCTCTGCTCCGGCGTGCGGATGCGTCCGAGTAGCACCCCGTCCGGGGAGACGACGCGCACGCCGCCGCCACCCGTGCAGTAGAGCATCCCCGCGTCGTCTACCTTCATACCGTCCGGTCGCCCGATGTCCGGCGAGTCCATGTCCGCGAAGACACGGCTGCGGGCGAGCGAGCCGTCCGGGCGCACATCGTAGGCCCGGACATTGAGCGCGGGGGTGTCCGCGACATACAATGTGCGCTCGTCGGGCGAGAAGCAGATGCCGTTCGGCATCGCGCAGTCGTCCGCCACGGGCGTGAGGGTGCCGTCGGGGTCGAGCCGGAACACGGCGTTGAAGGGCAACTCCTTGCCGTCGCGCAGGTTGTCGAGGCCGAAGGGCGGGTCGGTGAAGTAGATCGCCCCGCCGGAGTGGACGACCACATCGTTCGGGCTGTTCAGTCGCTTCCCCTCATACGTCTCCGCGAGCACGGTCACGCCGCCGTCCCGCTCGATGCGCACGAGGCGGCGGTCGCCCTGCTCGCAGCGGAGTAGTCGCCCCGCGTGATCGAGTGTTTGCCCGTTGCCCTTCCCGGTCGGGTGTAGGAAGGTACAGACTTCCGGGCCTTCGGGCCGCATCTGCCAGCGCACCGTGCGGCTGCGCGGCACGTCGCTGAACAGCAGGTGATCGCCCTGCCACACCGGCCCTTCGGTCGCCCCGAATCCGGCGGCGACATGTTCGAGGATCGCCGTGTCCGCGACAATCGCCGCGAACGCGGGGTGGTACGTGTCCAATTGTGCCGCCTGTGTGCTCATACGCGCTTCGCCTGTGCGCCGGTGTGGGGCGCGAAGCGCGGTAACACCTCGTTCACGAACAGATCAAGCCCCTCCGTGCGGGGAAAGTCGAGGAAATTGAGTTGGGCGTGCCGCACGCCGAGCGCGGCGAATTGCTCCAATTGCGCGGTCACTTCATCCGGCGTGCCATGCAGCACCGTCATGTTCGGGCGGTAGCTGAACGGCGGGTGCCGCACGAGGCGTTCCGGGTCGTACGAGAGGCTGACCCCGGCGAAGTAGGTCGGGGTGATCGCGTCCACGTCCCGCCCGACCTCGCGGCAATGTGCATGGAGCACGTCCAATTTGCGCCCGTAGTCGTCGGGGGTGTAGTAATCCGCGTTCCACCAGTCCGCGTGTTCGGCGACCACGCGCAGCGTGCGCCGTTCGCCCCCGCCGCCGATCATCAGGGTCGGTGCAGGTTGCGGGCGTGGCTCGCAGTAGGCGTCGCTGACGCGGAAATGTTCGCCGCTGTAGGAAACCGGGCCTTCATCGCCCCACATTGCGCGGATGATGGCGACCGCCTCTGCGAGTTGCGCGATGCGTTCGCAGGCGGGCGGGTACGGGTAGCCGTAGGCGCAGTACTCGTCCTCTTTCCAGCCCGCGCCGATACCGAGGATGAACTTGCCCCCCGTGAGGAACTGGAGCGACGCGCCGATTTTCGCCGTCAGTGCCGGGTTGCGGTAGCCCTGACCGAGCACGAGCGTTCCCCACCGCAGGCCGGGGTGCTGCCCCGCGTGGTAGGCGAGAAAGGCGAGACATTCGAGGATCGGCGCGTCCGCGAACTGGAAATGGTCTATCACCCACGCGGAGAGGTCGTGTGCCGTCGCTACGGCGAGCAGCCGCTCGTTCGTTTCCCGCATCTGCGCCAGCGTGCCGCCGCGTGGCGTCGGGTGGATCAGCAATCCGAAATCGAGGTGTGTCATCGTTCCTCCTGTACGTCGGCGGTAGGCGTTAGGCGGTGGGCGTTAGAAAAATGCGACACACCCCGCATTTGCATTTCACGAACGCCTACCGCCTACCGCCTACTGCTTGAGGCCAAACTGGTCGAAGACCTTGACCATGCGGTCGTGCGTCTCCTTCACGGCGTCGGCAACCTTCGCCTTCTTGAGCAGGATGTCGCTCATCATGTCCGGCATCAGGAATTGGCTCTTGACGGAGTCGTACCCGGCACTTGGCGACTGCGGAAAGCTGTAGCCCGTCTTGCTCTTCACGGGAAATAGGGCGCACGCAGGTGGCCTTGAACGTCGTTGCCGCGAAGAACCTTCCCGCCCAGAGGACACCCGTCGGCCTCCTCTCCACATCCGTGGAGAGGGGAGAACCTCCGCGAGTCGAGCGATGCGGGCCACGTAGGGTCATACCACACCAACTGCGTGAGTCCTACCTTCTACAAACGGTGAACGCCCACGTCTACCGACGACCGACTCAGAACCCCGCCCGCTTGTCGCACACATTCATCAACTCCTCGCCGCGCACGAAGCGGCGGATATTCTCGGTCGCGGTGTCCCAGACGCGCTGCGTGGTCTGGCGCGAGTGGCCCGAACAGTGCGGCGTCAGCACGAGGTGCGGCGCGTCCCAGAGCGGGCTGTCTTCCGGCAACGGCTCCTGCACCGTCACGTCCAAGCCTGCCCCCGCGAGGTGGCCCGCTTCGAGTGCTGCGATCAGGGCGGCTTCGTCCACGATCCCCCCGCGTGAGATCAGGAGCAGATAGCCCCCCGGCTTCATCTTCCCGATACGCCCCGCGTCGAACAGCCCCCGCGTCTGCGGAGTTTCCGGGAGCGCGATCACGACGACATCGGCCTGCGCGAGGGCGTCATCCAGCCGGTCGAGCGGCCAGACTGCCTCCATGCCCTCCGGCACCGCACCGGGGAAGAGATCCACGCCGAGTACGCGAATCTCGAAGGCCGCCGCCCGCTTGGCGATAGCCCGACCGAGGTTGCCCACCCCCACGATCACCATCGTGGAACCCGCCAGTTCGCGCTGGCTCGCGGCGAGGCCCGGTCGTTTCCAGACGTGCGCCTTCTGGTCTTCGCTCGTGTCCGCGAAGCGGCGCGTCATCACGAGCAGCATCCCTATCGTGTGTTCGGAAATCGTCGTCGCGTGGCTGCCCCGCGTGTTCGTGACGATCACGTCGCTCTCCGCGAGTTCGGGGATCGCCGCCAAGCCCTCGATGCCCGCGCCATCGGAATGCACCCAGCGCAGACGTGCGCCGTGGGCGACGAACACCTCACGCGGCATCCTCCCGATGTATGCGTCCGCGTCCGCGATTGCCGCCTTGCGATCCTCCGTGTTCGTCGTCGCCACGAACTCCACGCCGGGAGACGCCGCCCGCCATGCCGCCAGTGTTTTCTCGTCCGCGTTAACCCCCACCGCAATCTTCATCTGTCTCTCCCTCTCTCATGGTGGCTGAGTGGCTGAGTAGCTGAGCCGAATACATATGCCATCGTCCCATATTCACTTAGCTACTTAGCTACTCAGCCACTCAGCGACTGCCCTAGATCGTGTGTTCCATCTGCGTCACGGCGGCGTTGCGGAAGGTATTGAGCGAACTGCGGTAGCCCTCGGTGAGGGCGCGACCGTCCGAACTGAACAGCACGAAGCGCGATCCCTTCGCCATCCAGCGCGTGACATCCTCCTCGGTCTGCCAGTGTCCGCCCGCCGCGACGCCGCGTGCCTGCGCCGTGCCGATGATGTGGTCTACTGCCTCGACGAAGCGCGGGTGTGCGTACTCGTCGGGGATGCCGAGGGTGATCGAGAGGTCGTTCGGGCCGATGAAGATCGCGTCAATGCCACCCACAGCGAGGATCGCGTCCAGATTGTTCATCGCCGCGACCGACTCGATGCCGATGATGACGATCACATTCTCATTGCGCTTTTCGAGGTACGCCTTCGCCGCCGCGCTCGGAAACTCGCCGCCGTCGCGGGCGCGGGTGTATGCCTCCCCCTTCAATGGGCGGAGGCGGGCGGCGTTCACCACGTCGCGCACCTCGTCCGCCGTCTCGCAGTACGGCACGAGGACGCCGTGAAACCCGGCGTCGAGGGCCATGATCGTCTGATGCGGCTCGGTCGTCGGCACGCGGATGATCGGGCAGATGTCCGCGCCGAGGAAGGCCGGCACGAGGTCCGCCGCCTCCGACCGCCCGTTGGGGGAATGCTCGGTGTCGTGGATGATGTAATCGAAGCCTATGCGCCCGTAGATGCCCGCCCAGCGCGGGTTGCGGATGTTGCTCGTCATCGTGCCGTAGATCGTCTCGCCGCGATGCATCTTCTCGCGCAGTTGTGCACCGTTCATTGTTCGCTCCCCTTCCCATAGTTCCCGATACAGTTCCCGATCAGCGAGCGGCGACAATCACCGCTCGACGCCGCGCAGCATCGCCGCCGCCGCCCCGCGCATGATCCGCAGTTCGGTGCCGAGACCGACGAAGCGGAACCCCTGACGCACGCGCCGGTTGACCGCGTCCGCGCCGTAGAGTTGCACCCCCGGCACCTTGCCCGCCGCCTGACAGGCCGCGAGGATCGTCGCCAGTGCTTCCTCGACCGCGTCCGGTAGCACCTCCCCCGCGACGGCTTCCGGCGGCAGGCCGAGGGTGATCGAAAGGTCGTTAAGGCCGACAAGGCACCCGCTCAGGCCAGGAACCGCCATGATCTCGTGGGCATGCGCGACCGCTTCGGCGGTTTCGAGCATCCCGAACAGCAGCAACGTGTCGTCCGCCCCCGCGAAGTAGTCGTCGCCGCCGTAGATCGCCCCGCGAATCGGACCCCAACTGCGGTCGCCACGCGGCGCGTACTGCAACGCACGCACGGCGGCTTCCGCGTCCGCGACGCTATTCACCATCGGCACCACGACGCCGTACGCGCCGAGGTCGAACGCCCGCCCGATCAGCATCGGGTCGTTCGCCGGGACGCGCACGAACGGTGTGGTCGCCGTGGTGCTAAGGGCAGTGAGCATCGCCGCGAGGTTGCCGAGGTTGTTCTCGCCGTGCTGCAAATCAATCAATACCCAGTCGAAGCCGATGCCGCCGACCACCTCGGCGGCGAGCGGGCTGGCGGTCGAGACGAACAGGCCAACAGCAGGTTCGCCCGCGTCCAGTTTGCGCCTCGTTCCGTTTGGTCGCACCTTCCCCCCCTTTTTTTTACTCTTCTCACTCATCTCACTCACCTACCGGACATTCGCCGCGCTGCGCACCCCATCCGAATGTGGGTATCGGTGCTTGACTTATGCGCGGCAATCTGTCATAAATAATAAATTATCTTCTCGAATTTGTCCAGAGGCGATGCTCGCGGCGCAGCGAGCGATGTGGCGGAGGCGGCGCGGTTACGTGCGCGACGCTCTATTGTGCTATGGGGAGGTTGCGGCATGGACGGTAAGACGCACCGGGTTTCACGGGTTCCTCTGACGCGGCGGGGTTTTCTCGGCGGCCTTGCCGCGACCGCAGGGGCAGCGATCCTTGCCGCCTGCGGCGACGCGAACATAGCGACCGACACTCCGAGACCCGCGCCGACGATGACAACGGGCGGCGTGTCCACCGCCGCGAGCATGGCTTCCCCGACCGCCGCCGCCGCGACTCGACCGGCGGTGACGGCGGCACCGACCGCCGCCACCGCGATGGGCATCACGATGGCACCGACCGCCGCCGTTGCCGGTACCGCCGTGGTCGCCGGTGCCATCGCCCCGCCCCCGCCGGACAAGTTCAAGGGGCAGAAACTGGCGATGATCTCGCGTCAGGAGTACTTTTCGGGAACGCAGAAGACCATTGACGCGGAGCTTCAGGCGTGGGCAAAGCAGCTCGGCGCGGAGATCGAGACGACCTATATCAGCACCGACGACGGGGTGTTCGTCACCAAGCAGGACGCGGCGGTGAAGGCCGGGAACCCGCCGGATATCCAGTACCTCGACAAGGGTGTCTCGCAGTTTCGCCAGCTCGACGACATCGTCGAGGTGACGGACGTGGTCGAGGAGTTGCAGCGGGCGTACGGCCCCGTGGAGGACGCGCTGCGGAACGAGTACTTCATCAACGGCAAGTGGTGGGCCATTCCCTTCTACGCCAACGCGAGCGGCTGGTTCGCCCGCAAGGACTGGCTCGACGAGAAGGGCATCAAGGTCGAGGAAATCAAGACGTTCGAGAACGCCCGCGACATCGCCCTTGCCATCTCCGACCCGGCGAAGAAACGGTTCGGCTGGGGTCTGACGATGAACAAGAGCGGCGACGCGAACGGCATGATCCTCGATTGGGTTCAGGCATACGGCGGCGCGGTCAACGGCAACGACGGCGCGAAGGTGACATTCAACTCTCCGGAGACCGTTGCCGCCATCACGACGCTCTCCGACATCTACACGAACCCCAAGTACCGGGACATGATCCCGCCGGGGATCGAGAGTTGGAACGACACGGGCAACAACGAGGCGTGGCTCGCGGGAACCATCGGCCTCACCAAGAACGGCTACACGCTCTACGCGAAGAGCAAGGCGGACAAGAACCCGATCTACGACAAGACGGCAACCTTTCCCGGTCTTGTCGGCCCCGGCACCGACCGCATCATTGCGTCGGGCGGGGCGCACTCGTTCGTGATCTTCAAGGGCGCGAAGAGTGCCGAACTGGCGAAGGCGACCGCGAAACACCTGATCGGCGGCATGCCATTCCTGAACATCTCGAAGATTTCGCTCGGCCTGATCCTGCCGGCCTACAAGAAGCAGTGGGACAGCGACCCCTTCTACACGACCGGCGACCCTGCCTTCCCGACGCTGCGCAGGATCATCCAGCAGGAGTTGCCGATCACGAGCAAGACGGGTCTGGCGTTCCCGCAGGCTCCCAGCCCCGGTAAGGATCAGGCGGTGAACAGCGAGTATATCCTCACGGATATGATGGGCGAGATCATCACACGCGGGGTCAAGCCCGCAGAGGCCGTGAAGACCGCGCACGACCGGATCGTCAAGTCGTTCCAGCAATTGGGCCTGAAGCAGTAGCAAATTGGGGCTGCCGCATCGGTGGTTAGGGGCGCGATAATGCCGCTGTCCACATGGTCATGGTATGAAGCAGTAGCAATCGGGGAGCGGCGCGTGTCGAGCGGTGCGGGAAACCCTGCCCGCCCTCGCCACTCGCGGCCCAAGGGGGTGCCATGCGCGAACCCGTCAGCGGTGCGGCCCTCGTCGCACGTATCACCGAGCAGGAGATTCCTGAAGGGGCGGTAGGGGTCTGGTGGCTCGGGCAATCGGGCCTCGTGCTCAAGGGCGCGGGGATGACCGTGTACCTCGATCCGTACCTTGAACCCGCGCCGCGCCGCCGAGTGCCGCCCGCGTTCCCGCCCGAAGCCGTGACGAATGCCGATCTCGTGCTGCTCACGCACGATCACGGCGACCATCTCGACGCGACCGCGCTGCCGCCGATTGCCGCCGCCTCGCCCGGTGCGCGGTTCGTCACCCCGCGACCGATTGCCGAGCGCGTCGCCGGTCTCGTCGGCGACGCGGCGCGGGTGATCCCCGCGACCGCCGACACCCCCCTCACCGTGGGCGCGGCGACCATCGTGCCGGTCCCCGCCAGACACGAGGAGTTCGACCTTCACCCCACCCTCGGCTATCCCTACCTCGGCTACGTCATCACGCTCGGCGGCGTGACGATCTATAATGCGGGCGACACCATCCCCTACGAGGGGATGATCGAGCGGCTCGCGCCCCTCGGCGTCCATCTCGCGTTCCTGCCGATCAACGGCAGGGACTTCTTCCGCACGCGGGGGGGAACGCTCGGCAACATGCATCCCCGCGAAGCGAGCGACGTGGCGGCGGCCATCGGTGCCGACACGGTGGTTCCCGTGCATTACGGCATGTTCGCGGGCAACGACGCCTCGCCGGGTCACTTCGTGGACGACCTCGGGGCGCGATACCCGCAGATGCAGGCGCACATCATGGGCCGCTTCGGTTGTTTCCTCTATCATCGTCCGTGGCGGCGCGGCGGAAAGGGATCGGATTGACGGGTGTACCGACAAATGAACCGATGACGGACGCGCAAGCGTCCCCGCATGGCGCGGTGCCAGCCGTGCGGGAGTACAGCAACCTGCGCGAGTGGGCATACCGCCGTGTGCGCGAGATGATTATTTCCGGCGAGCTTGCCCCCGGCGCGGACATCCACGAGGGGCAACTGTGCGCCCAGTTGAGGATCAGCAAATCTCCCCTGCGGGAGGCACTGCGCCAGTTGGCTCAGGACGGCCTCGTGATCGCCACCTCCAATCGCGGCTCGCACGTTTCGGCCCTTACCGAGGAAGACATCGGGGAAATTTACGCCCTGCGGCACACCATCGAGGAGATGGCGGTCCGCCTCGCGGCCCCACGGATCACCCCGGCTCAGGTCGCGGCACTCGAGACGAACGTCGCAGCGATGGAGCGGTGCAAGCGTGCGGGCATGGTGCGGGAATTCGCCGAACTCGATGTCGCGTTCCATGTCGAGATCGCCCGGATTGCCGGTCATCGCCGCCTCTTGCGCATCGAGGAGAGTCTCCAGACGGAGTTCCTGCGGCTCTTTATCCAGCAAATCGCCGCGTGGGGCGACGCGGCGGAGACCGACGCGGTGCGCCACCACGGTGCAATCGTCGCGGCACTGGCGGCGCACGACGCCGATACCGCCGCCGCGCACCTCCGCTCACACATCCTCAGTGGGGAGCGGTACCGGAACGCGGCTGCGGCGCAGCATTCGGGCCTTGACCGCTCGTAGGCCGATCCCCACGGGAGGTGCCTGCCGCTCCCGCTGTTGCCACGCCACATGCGGGCGGTGCGGGCAGAGTCCGAGTCGCGCCCCGCTCGTCCCATTGCAGCGGGTCGGAGGTTCCGTTGAAGCAATTTGCAGGGAGGTTGGCGGGGTGTCCCTGTTGTGGCGCGTTGCTCTCAGCCCGTGATTCGTCAAGTGGGCAAGGAATCACGG
>JAABUN010007159.1_pt1 | contig 12251 bp, 12 predicted proteins | sample 5559311 | NCBI WGS metagenome assembly JAABUN01 (sample SAMN10711877, study PRJNA513370) | rock metagenome | isolation source: Antarctica rocks | place: Antarctica: Victoria Land, Siegfried Peak sud | reverse complement strand
CTTTAGCTGCTATAACCCACAAGTTCTCGGAAGAGCGGCAATGGCTCAACCTGCGAAGGCAGGTTTTGCTCTTCTTTGCGGCGAATTTATTCGCTGAAGAAAGCCTATTGGGATAGGCTCTTAATCTACCTTGCTTTAGCGCACAACTTTTCCAACCGCTCGAAGAAATCGGGGAAAGTCTTGGCCACGCAGCCCGGATCGCGGATTTCGATGCCGGGACTTTTCAAAGCGGTGACCGCAAAACTCATCGCCATGCGGTGATCGTCATAGGTTTTAATCGCTGCGCGTTTGAGTTTTTTAGCCGGAAAAATCGTCAAACCGTCGGGTTTTTCCTCGACTTTAACGCCGAGGCGCATCAGTTCGGCGATGAGCGCCGCGATACGGTCGGTTTCTTTGCCCCTGATATGCGCGACGTTTTTGATTTCGACCGGCGCGTCGGCAAAGGGCGCAATTGCGGCGAGCGTCGGCACGCAATCGGAAATCGCGTTCATATCGACCGAAACGCCGCGCAGTTTTCCGTCGCTTGGGCCGACGACTTCGAGGAAATTCTTGGCTTTTTTGACGACGCAGCCCATCTGCGCCAAGACATCGACGAACGCGACATCGCCTTGCAAAGCGTCTTTGCCGAGGTTTTTGACGCGAATTTTGCCGCCCGTCAGCGCCGCCGCCGCGAAAAAATAGCCCGCGCTCGAAGCGTCCGGCTCGATGAGGAAATTCTGCGCGCGCAAAGTTTGATTTCCCGCAATTTTGAAGCGCGCTAAGTCCTCGTTGGTCGAAGTCGCGCCCCATTGTTCGAGCATTTTGAGCGTCATTTCGACATACGGCTTGGAAAAAAGCGGCCCGTCGATCTCGATTTCCAGTCCGTCGCGCGTTTTGGGCGCAATGAGGAGTAGCGCCGACAAAAACTGGCTCGAAGCGTCGCCGCGCAAGCTGACTTTGCCGCCTCTGAGGCCGCTCGCGCGAATTTCGAGCGGCACGCAGTCGCCGGAACTGAGAATTTCCGCGCCTAAAACCCGCAATGCGCCGAGCAAATCGCCAATCGGCCTTTGTCGCATCCGCGCGATGCCATCGACCAAATAAACGCCGTTGCCCAGACACAAAGCCGCCGTCAAAAAACGCGTTGCCGTGCCCGCGTTGCCCAGAAAAAGTTCGGCTTCGGGATTGGGAAAACTCCCGCCGCGCCCATCGATTTCATAGGTCTGCGCCCGTTCATCGCCGCGCACCGCGACGCCGAGCGTGTTGAGCGCGCCTTCCATATAGCGCGTGTCGTCGGAAAACAGCGCGCCTTCGAGCTTCGACGGCCCATCGCACAGCGCCGCCAGCAAAAGCGCGCGATTGGTGACCGATTTGGAGCCGGGCACGCGAATCGTGCCTTCGAGCGGATGGGAGATGGGGTGGATTGGGAGGGCTGACATTTAAGTAAGCGGGTTCGAATGTGGGTTCGAATCAGGACTGAGGGTAAAAGGCGTTGATTTCGACACAGAGGGCACGGAGGAAGCACAGAGGCTCACAGAGAATTTCCTGAAAAGGTTGGGTTTGGTGCCCGGAAAACTCCTTTGTGAACCTTTGTGAACCTCTGTGTTTACTCCGCGCCCTCCGTGTCGAAATCAACGCCTTTTTCTCGCTGTTTCAATACTTGCGGCGTTCAATCGCCGCCTCAGAGAACCATTCCAACAACGCCTGCGAATCCGCGCTCTCCAACGCCATTTTCACGCTCGAAAGCTGCGCGTTCATCTCATCAATCGCGCCGATAATCGCGCTTGTGTTGGCCAGACAAATATCACGCCACATTTCCGGGCTTCCCGCCGCGACGCGGGTGCCGTCGCGCCAGCCTCCGGCAATCAGTTGCGGCGCGACTTCATTTTTGGTGCGCGCGGTGCGAAAAACCTGGGTCAGCGCCGCCGCCGTCAAATGAGGCAAATGCGAAGTTACCGCGAGAAGTTCATCGTGCGTTTCGGCGTTCAAAATCAAAGGTTTGGCGCCGAAACTCGCCACTAATCCCTGTAATTTCCCCAGCGCGGCGGCATCACTTTGCGGCGTTGGCGTCAAAATCCACGTCGCGCCCTCGAACAAATCGTCGCGCGCGGCGAGCGGCCCAGTTTTTTCGCTGCCCGCCATCGGATGCCCGCCAACAAAATGCGCGTTTTGGAAAAGCGGCTCGCACTGCGCGACAATTTGCGCTTTAGTCGATCCAGCGTCGGTCACAATCGCGTTTTGCGCGACAACCTGCGCGATTTGAGCGCAAATCGCTCGCATCTGACCGACCGGCGGCGCCAGAAACACCAAATCCGCGCCCGTCGCGGCTATGATTAAATCCGCTGTCGCCGCATCGCAGGCGCCAATTTCGACGGCGCCGCGCCGCGTCTCTTCACTTCGCGCCACACCGATAATTTCGCGCGCCAGACCGTGTTTTTTGAGCGCGAGGCCGAAACTGGCGCCAATCAAGCCGGGGCCGACGATGCAAACGCGTTGAAACATTTGAAATGGCCACAAAAGCCACAAAAAGCACAAAAATCGGAGTCTCGGATGCTCAATTTTTTGTGTTTCTTGTGGCTTTTGTAGCTAAAAATTAAATCGAACGCCCGACCGCTTCGGCAATCGGCCTGAGTTCGCTCATCAATTGCGCGAATTGCTTGGTGTCGAGCGTTTGCTGGCCGTCGCTCAAAGCGTCTTCGGGATGCGGATGGACTTCGATAATCAAGCCATCGGCGCCCGCCGCAATCGCGGCTTTGCTCATCGAAGCGACCATATCGCGGCGTCCGGTGCCCTGGCTGGGGTCGATGATGATCGGCAAATGCGAGGCTTTTTTGATGGCCGGAATCGCCGAAAGGTCGAGCGTGAAGCGCGTCGATGGCTCGAAAGTGCGGATGCCGCGTTCGCAGAACATCACGTTCAAATTACCGCCCGCGAGCAGATATTCCGCCGCTTTGAGCCACTCTTCGATGGTCGAACTCAGGCCGCGTTTGAGCAAAACCGGGGTGCGGGTTTTGCCGACTTCGCGCAATAAATCGTAATTTTGCATATTGCGCGCGCCGATTTGCAACACGTCGGCGTATTCGCAGACTTGTTCGACGAGTCCCGGTGTCATCACTTCGGTGATGATCGGCATCCCGGTTTCGCGGCGCACCTGGGCGAGAATTTGCAGACCTTCGAGGCCCAATCCCTGGAAATCGTAGGGCGAAGTGCGCGGTTTGTAGGCGCCGCCGCGCAGGACGCCAGCGCCGTCTTTCTGGACTTCGCACGCGATAAACTGGGTGTTTTCCAAATTTTCGATCGAACACGGCCCGGCCATGATCGCCAGTTTTTTGCCGCCGACTTCGACTTTTTTGGCGTCCGAAAACATCCCGATGTCGAAAACCGTGTCGGCGGGATGCGACTCGCGCGAGACCATTTTGTAGGGCTTGGAGACGAACAAAACCTGTTCGACGAACGCCAGCGACTGCAATTGCGGCGCGACCAGGTCTTTTTCCTGAATCGAAGGCGCGCCGATGGCGGCGACGATGGTGTCTTCGACGCCGCGCGCCACGTTTGGCGTGTAGCCGTGTTCTTTGAGCTTGTTTTCAACGACTTCGATTTCCTGATCGGAAGCGTTGCGTTTGAGAATGATAATCACGAGACCTCTTTTTGAGTCCTACTTTTTTTCGTTTTGTGCAAAGGCGCCGGTGCGCGCGCCAGAAAGCACCGGAACGGTGTCCGGTGCGGTTTTTTCGGTTTATGGGCGTTACGCGAGCGTTGGGGACACGGGCTAAAAGGGTATCAAGAATGGGTAATCTCGCGTAGCGCCGAGATAAATCGCGCGTTCATCGGCGCCGTGCCGACCGTGACGCGCAGCCAGGTATCGAGACCAAACGGCGTTCCGGTTCGCACGATCACGCCGCGCTTGAGCAGTTCGTTGAAACTCGCGGCGGCGTCGATGCCGATATTGACGAGGACGAAATTGGCCTGCGAGGGAATATATTCGAGTCCCATTTCGTCGAAGGCCGCTTGCAATTGCGCGCGGCCCTGCGCGTTGATTTCGACCGACATTTCGATGTGCTGCTGATCGCCCAGAGCCGCAATCGCCGCGACCTGCGCGAGCGTGTTGACGTTGAACGGCCCGCGCACCTGTTGGAGCATTTTGATGAGTTCGGGCCGCGCCAGACCGTAGCCAACGCGGGTTCCGGCGATGGCGTAGGCTTTGGAAAACGTCCGCAAACCGAGGACGTTGTGACGGTAAATGTAGTCAATCGCGCGCGGCGCGTCGCCTTCGACGTATTCGGCATACGCTTCGTCCAAAACCACCAAAAGGTGCGGCGGCAAATCCTGCAAAAAATCCTCGAACTCGGCGCGCGAAACCGTGGTTCCGGTCGGATTATTGGGCGTGCAAACGAAAACGAGGCGCGTTTTGTCGTTGATTTTGGCTTTCATCGCGGGCAAATCGTGGCGCATTTCGGCATCGAGCGGCACGGCGTGAAACGCGCAATCGGCGATCATCGCGGCGGCTTTATATTGCACGAAACTCGGCGAGCCGAAAATCACTTCATCGCCGCGCGCGCTGTCGAGAAGCGCCAGCGCGAGAAAATGAATCACTTCGTCCGAGCCGTTGCCGACGATGAAGTGTTCGGGCGAGAGTTCCCAGTGCGCCGCGAGGGTGTTTTTCAGTTCAAAACAGGTGTCGTCGGGATAAAGCCACACGTCCTGCGCGGCGTTTTGCATCGCTGCGATGGCTTTGGGCGACGGGCCAAGCACGTTTTCGTTGGACGCGAGTTTGATGATCGAAAAATCGTCGGGCAGTCCCAATTCGCGCTTGACTTCCTCGATGGGTTTTCCCGGCACATACGGCTTGAGTTTGAGAACGCTTTGCCGCACCATTTGAGCATCGGCGCTGCAAGACGCGCCGTTTTGGAGGGATTCTTCGATGGTCGATGGCATAATGACGCCCGTTTTGGCGAGCGATAAAAGTCTAACAGCGCATTTTGGCTTTTGATTGCGGCGCTCCCAAAACACTTATTGCCGAAACCATTTCAATCCAGGCACCTGAGTGCGCGCCGCAATTGAATTTGAGAGCCAAAATGATTTTTGGAGGCAAAACCATGAACATTACGCTCAAATATCGGATCGTGTTAGGCGCTTTTATGCTCGGTTTGCTGTTGTCGGGCCTCACCGCTTTTCCACTCACCTGGGAACTCGGTCTGCTCACCAATTGGCTCGAACCGCACCGCGCGACTTTTCCGGCGCTTTATGAATGGATTTCGCTCGTCAAGGTCGGCCTCGACCAAACCAACGCCAAATTTCCTTTCATCGCCTATGGAACCGATTGGCTGGCCTTTGCCCACATCATGATTTGCGCGGCTTACATCGGGCCTTGGCGCGAGCCAATTCGCAACCGTTTCGTTCTCGAATGGGGAATGTTCTGCTGCGTTGCGATTATCCCGCTCGCTTTCATTTGCGGCCCGATTCGCGGCATTCCGCTCGCCTGGACTATTCTCGATTGTATGTTCGGCGTCATCGGCATTGTGCCGCTCTTTTTGTGCTGGAAATGGTCGAAACAAATGGAAAAAACCTTGGTCTGACGCGCTCTTTTCAACACAGAGAAAACAGAGTGACAGAGGTTCACAGAGTCCTTTTTTGTTCTTTCTCTGTAAACCTTTGTTCCTCCGTTTTCTCTGTGTTGAAATCTCTTTAGTTCAAATTCCAGTCGATTTCGACCCGCCCTGCCTGTTTCAAGGCCACATTGATTTGCGTGAACGGTGCTGAGCCAAAAAATCCCAAATGCGCCGACAGCGGCGACGGATGCACCGATTTCACAACCGCGTGCTTCTGCGTATCAATTAACTTCTCTTTCTTTTGCGCCGACGCGCCCCACAACACGAAAACCACACGCTCTTCTTTGGCCGAAACCGCCTTAATCACCGCATCGGTGAACTTTTCCCAGCCTTTAGATTTGTGCGAATTCGCTTCGCCGCGCCGCACCGTCAAAACTGTATTGAGCAGCAAAACGCCCTGCTTGGCCCAGGGCATCAAATAGCCGCTTTTGGGCTTCGCAAAGCCGAATTCGCTTTGCAATTCGGCGAAAATGTTTTGCAGCGAAGGCGGCGGCGTAATTCCGGTTTGAACCGAAAACGCCATACCGTGAGCCTGGCGCGGGCCGTGATACGGGTCTTGTCCCAAAATCAAGACGCGAACTTCGTCAAACGGCGTGGCTTCGAGCGCGGCGAACTCCATTCCCGACGGCGGATAAACCGTGTAATTTTGGCGCTCTGCTTCCAAAAACTCGCGTAATTTGGCGAAATACGGCTTTTCCAGTTCGGCTCCAACCGCGTTTTGCCAACTCGCGGGCAATTTGAGCGGCATAATTTCGCCTTTTTCTGGCGGCGCGGGCGCGGCGCTTTTGTAAATCGGCGCGGGCGTTTCGTCTTTGACGACCCAATTCGGCGGCGAATCTTTGAAAACCGAGGCATCTTCATCGCGCAAAAGCGCGAGCGCCAAAGCGTGTTTGCAGGGCCGTTTGCGCGAGGGACACGAGCAATCGAAAGTCGCGGCGTCGAAGCCGACGCGTGTGTGATAGGTTTCGCCCGACGAGCCTTTGATCTCGCCCCACAAAGTTTCGCCATCGTCGCCATCGAAGGCGCCCAAACCCTGCCAATTTTTGGCGTTGGCGAGCGATTTGGCGTTTTTGGAAGAGGCTTCATCGGGTGACATTTGCAGGATTTGCGCGGAGTTCATGGCGGGCGATTTTGGCAATTTGAGCGCCGAAAAAGTCCTCGCTTCGCGGCACCCTCTCCCGCAAGCGGGAGAAGGATGAGACTGCGATTTTCAAGAACTCACCCTACTTTCAACTTGCGCCCTTCATTCTTCTCCCGCTTGCGGGAGAGGGTGCCGCGAAGCGGCGGGTGAGGGCCGCAGCGAAGCGAGGACAAACTCAATTCCAACCCACCCAAACGCAGCGATAAGCCATTGAAGGCGCGAAATTGTTGCCCGCGCCGCACGCGCCGCGCGAAACTGCGTCCTTCCTTGCAAGCTTCAAAACCGACTTCGCCCTCTGCCTCGCTCTGGCGAGCGATTGGGGCCGTCGCGCTCAAAGATTTTCGCTCGGAGTGGCGCAGCCGCGCCGCATTCAACGCTGTCGCGCTTTTTTCGCTCGCCGCTCCGGTCGCTCTGGCCTATGCTTTAGCGAATTTGAAACTGAATGGCGAAGTTCTGGGCGGATTGCTGTGGACGACGCTGTTTTTTGCCGCGATGATCGGTTTGCCGCGCGCTTTTGTCAAGGAGGAAGAAAGCGGGACGGCGACTTTGCTGCGGCTGCATTTTCCGCCTGATGCGGTGTTGTGGGGCAAAGCGATTGGGCAACTCGCGCTCTTGGTTTCGACGCAAATCGCGGCTGTCCCGCTGTTTTTGATGCTGCTTAACGCGCGCATTTCGCAGCCTGGCACGCTCATCGTCGCGCTTTTGCTGGGCGATATCGGTTTGTCGGTCGCGTCGTGCATTTTGGGCGCGATGGCGTCGCGGGCGAAATCGCGCGGCGCTTTGTTTCCGGCGCTCGCGGCGCCGCTGATGCTGCCGATTCTGGCGAGTCTATCGGTGGCGTCGGGCGCGGCGTTCGGTTCGGGCGGCGATGCGCGGCCCGCTTTGCAGGTTGTGGCGGCTTTCGACCTCGCGCTGCTGGCGTCGTCGTGGCTGTTGTTTGAGTTCGTCTGGGAGTGAAAATGTGGAATTTAGTGGCTGGAATCTGGGTGACAATCGCAATTGTCGCGGCGTTTTTCGTCCCCGAAGTGCAGAATCTTCAGGCGACGCCCATCGCGTTTTTTCATGTGCCGATGGCGATCTCGATGTTCGCCTGTTTTTTCGCGGCGGCGGCGTGCGGCGTGACGTGGCTCGTCACCAAAAACCAGCGCGCCGACAGCCTTTCGCTCGCCTTTGGCGAAATCGGTTTCGTGGCGGGCGTCATCACCTTTTTGACGGGACTTTTGTTCGCGCGCGTCAACTGGAACGCCTATTGGACGGGCGACCCGCAGCAAATCGGCGTGCTGGGCACACTTTTCACCTATGCGGCGCTGTTGACACTGCGCGGCGCCGTCGATGACGAGCGCAAAAAACGCGATTTCTGGGCGGTTTACGCGATATTTGGACTTTTAGTCGCCTGTTTTGGCGGCTACATTTATTCGCGTATCGTGCCGCCGGGCGCCAGTTTGCATCCCAACGGCACGCTGCGCTCACCCGATTACAAAGCCGTGTTTACCTTCACGATTCTGGGCTATTTGTTCGCGTTGTCACGCATCGCCATCGTGCGGGCGCAACTCGAAAATACCGCCAATCGCCTGCGCGAATTGGCGTGGGAGTTTTGATTTATGGCCGAAAAATCCATTTTTATCTTGGGCGTAGCGCTTTTGACCTGGGGCGGCGTGTTCCTTTATTTGCTGCGCGTCGCCGCGCTCGCCAAACGGCTCGAAACCGAACTCAAAGCGCTTCTATCGCAAAAACAAGCCTCGCCGGACGATTCGGCGCCGGTTTCCCTGCCGTGAAGCTGCTTCCCGTCGCGCTCGATCTCGAAAATCGAGCCGTGTTGATCGTCGGTGGCGGCGCAGTCGCGGCGCGCAAAGCGGCGGCGTTTCTCGAAGCGGGCGCGCTCGTCACCGTCGTTTCGCCCGATTTGAGCGCCGACTTTCCCGCCGTGAATTATCGCGCCAAACGCTATGAAAGCGCCGATTGGAGCGGCTTTTCTCTGATTTGCGCTTGCACCGACAACGCCGAAATCAACGCCCAAATCGCCCTCGACGCCAAATCGCAAAACATCTGGTGCAACATCGCTGACGCGCCGGAAAACTCCGATTTCCACACCGTCGCGGTCGTGCGGCGCGGCGAAATCGCGGTGGGGATTTCAACCGATGGCATTTCGCCGGTTCTGTCACGCCATTTGAAACGCGAAATCGAGAATTGCGTCGGCCCGGAATACGCGCAACTGCTCGAAATTGCGGCGCGATTTCCGCTCGAAACCCATCAGCGCGGCGCATTCTGGCGCGCGGTTTTGGAAAGCGACGCGCTGCAACTTTTGCGCTCCAATGAGCATTTATTGGCAGCCGAGAGGCTGGAAACGGTGTTTAAATCATTAGCACCCAATTAAGGTTTGTAGTAGCGCCGCGAGGCGCGTTTAGAAATTGTTAGGCTTCTTCAACGCGCCTCGCGGCGTTACTACAAACTTTTATCGCATGTCGCATCTGCATCTGGTCGGACTCGATCACAAAACCGCGCCCGTCGAAGTGCGCGAGCGTTTTGCCGTATCCGCCGCGCGGCTGGGACATTCGCTGGATTATGTCAAGTCGGTGTCCGGCGTGCGCGAAGCCGCAATTCTTTCGACCTGCAACCGCGTCGAAATCTACGCCTGGGGCGACCAGAAATCCGGCGAATTGCTGCGCGGCGCGATGGGCGGAGTTCACGCTTTTGGGACGCAGCGCAGCGCAGAAAACCACTTTACGCTGCTGCAAAACGAGGCGGCGACGCGCCATTTGTTTGAAGTGGCGAGCGGTCTCGATTCCCTGGTTTTAGGCGAAGCCGAGATTTTGGGCCAGGTCAAAAGCGCGCTCGAAAGCGCCCAGCATCACGGCGCGGCGGGTCGGCATCTGGACGAACTTTTGCGTCGCGCCATCGCGTGCGGCAAGCGCGCGCGGTCGGAAACCGGGATTTCGCGCGGCGCTTTGAGCGTGGGCGCGGCGGCGGTCGAACTCGCCAAGCAGATTTTCGGCAGTTTGAAAGGCCACACGGTTTTGATACTCGGCGCCGGGAAAATGTCGGCGCGCGTGGCGCAGTGTCTGGTTTCGAGCGGCGCGCACCGCGTTTTGGTCGCCAATCGCACCTTGGAGCGCGCGCAGGAAGTGGCACAGATTTTCGGCGACGAAGGCGCGGGCGCCGAGGCGATTGGCTGGGACGAATTTCCCGAAAAACTTGTGCTCGCCGACATCGTGATTGCCTCGACGCGCGCGCCGGGATACGTCGTGATGCGCGACCAAATCGCCTTAGCGAGCAAAAAACGGCGCCGCTCCTTGCTGCTCATCGACATCGCCGTGCCGCGCGACATCGAGCCGACTTGCAACGAGATTTCCGACGTTTTCCTCTTCGATATCGACGATTTGCAGGGCGTAGTCGAGGAAGGCCGCAAAAGTCGTGCGGGCGAAATCGCGCGCGTTGAAACCATCATTTCCCAGGAAATCGCGGGTTGGAACGGCTGGATCGGCGCGTCCGACGCGCAACCGGTGATGGCTTCTTTGGCATCGCGCGCCGCTCAAATCCGCGACGCCGAAACCGCTCTGGCGCTCGCCAAACTCGCCCATTTGAGCGACAAAGATCGCGCCGTTGTCGAAAGTCTGGCGCGCGGACTCGCCGGAAAACTGATGCACGCGCCGCTTTCTCATCTCAGAAACGGTGGCGCCGACGACGCGCCCGCGCTCCAACGCGCGTTTGGTTTGGATGAAAACGAGGGCGGAGGCGAGGCGCAGTGAACGACATTTTGACCTTGCTGGCGCGCGCCGAAGCGCCGCTTTCGTCCCTGGCGACGGGAAGTTATCTGGTTGCGATGCTGCTTTTCTGGGCGCAGCTTTTTCTGCTGCCGCGCCAAAGCGAAGCTCGGAAATTCTCGCTCGGCGCCGGGGGCCGCGCGCTGCTGTGGACGGGCGCGAGTCTGCATTTTCTCGCGCTCGCCGGGCAGGGCGACGCGCTGTGGATGATGAAAGCGGGCGTGGTCGGCTTGTTCGGCTGGATTTTGATCGTCGCTTTTTTGCTTGTTGGCCGCAAAATCGGCGTTGGCGCCGGCGCTATCGTCGCGCCGATTGCGCTCGTTTGCACGCTTTACAGCCTGACCGCGCCCAAACTGCATTCGTGGACGCCGCCGGGAAGACTTGACGCGATCTGGTCGGCGGCGCACATTTTTTTGATTTTGTCGGGCTACGCCGCGCTCGCTTTTGCGTTTGCCGCGTCGCTGCTTTATCTGGCGCAGGAAAATCTGCTCAAACGCAAAAAGCTCACCGGTTTGTGGCAAAAACTGCCCGCGTTGCACGTCGCCGATGAATGGATTTACCGCGCGACCGCGTTTGGTCTGGCGCTTTTGACGCTGGGACTTTTGACCGCAATCGCGTTTTCGTGGCTGAAAAATCCGGGATATGTCGCGTGGCGCGACCCCAAAGTCGTGTTTTCCGGCGTGACGTGGGCGATTTTCACCAGCTATCTGGTAACGCGGGCCAAACTCGGCTGGCACGGTCGCCGCTCCAATTTGGTGGTGATTTACGGCTTCGTGGTGATGGTGATCTCCTTTTTGGGCGTGCCGCATTTGGGATTAGGGCGCTGAAAATTTAATGAAAACACTGATTATGGGCACGCGCGGCAGCCCGCTCGCCCTCGCGCAAGCGCGCCTCGTGGCGCGCGAACTGGAGCGATTGCACCCCGATTTGCAGGTCGAAGAGCGCATCATCCGCACGACGGGCGACAAAAATCAGGGGCAGCCTTTGCCCGAAATCGGCGGTAAGGGCGTGTTCACGCTCGAAATCGAAAACGCGCTGTTGGCGGGCGAAATCGACTTCGCCGTTCATTCGCTTAAAGACTTGCCACCGGCGATGCCCGCCGGTTTGTGTCTGGCGGCGGTTCCCAAGCGCGAAAACCCGTGCGACACGCTGGTTTTGCACGATTTCAACATCCCGACCACCGAAACCGGCGACCTCGCGCTCAAAATCCTGCCGCTCGGCGCGCGCGTCGGCACATCGAGCGGGCGCCGCGCCGCGATGCTGGCCAATTTGCGCCCTGATTTGGAAATTTCCAGTGTGCGCGGCAATATCGACACGCGCCTCAGAAAACTGCATGAAGAAGGCTTTCACGCCATCGTTTTAGCGCGCGCCGGGATGAATCGCGCCGCGATTTCGCCGGAAAACACGCTCAATTTGCCGGAAAGCTGGTTCGTTCCCGCGCCGGGACAGGGCGCGCTCGCACTTCAGGCGCGGCAAGACGATTTGGATTCGCGGCAGGTTTTGATGGCGCTCGAAGACGCGCCGACGCGCGCGGCGATTGAAGCCGAGCGCGCGGTCGTCGCGGAACTCGAAGCGGGCTGTTCGACGCCTTTGGGAGCCTTGGCGCGCGCCGTCGGCAATTCGATTTCGATGCACGCGGTCGTTTTGTCGCCTGATGGCGGCGAGCGCATCGCGGTTTCGATTCAAGGCAGCGGCGCGGCGCATTTGATTGGTATTCGTGCGGCGCGGTCACTGTTGGAAAAGGGCGCGAGGGAGATTTTGGGT
>JAABUN010007157.1_pt1 | contig 12261 bp, 11 predicted proteins | sample 5559311 | NCBI WGS metagenome assembly JAABUN01 (sample SAMN10711877, study PRJNA513370) | rock metagenome | isolation source: Antarctica rocks | place: Antarctica: Victoria Land, Siegfried Peak sud | reverse complement strand
GCGAAGTACGCCAAGCTGGTCCAGTCCGCCAACGTCGGCGCCATCTGCACCTGATCCCACGTCGACTTGGCCGGACGGCGCCCTCATCGGCGATGGAATGACCGCGACCGGGCCAGAGGGCGCTGCATACTGTCAGAAGCAGGCTTTAGCCTCCCCGTATGACATCACGTGTTAACGCCAGCGACTGGTCGCGAGCGACCTCGACCGGACTGCTGCTTTCTATCGCGCCGCGGGGTGCGACGTGCCCGACCCCGGCCAGGGCGAAGGCCATGTCATCGTCGAGCTGGGCGACTTCCACCTGATGTTTGACACCGAGGACATCATCCGATCCTTCGACCCGGCGTGGACGGCCTCGGGCAGCGGTCGTCTCACCCAGGCCACTGAGTGTGACTCGCCAGCCGAGGTCGACCGGCTGCACGACGAGCTGAGCCGGCTCGGTTCTGGTTCGCACCTGAGTCCGTTCGACGCGGTCTGGGGGCAGCGTTATGCCACCGTGCTCGACCCCGACTGGATCCGGGTCGACCTGTATGCCGCCCGAGATATCTGATCCGGTTCCGCCGGCGTGCAGATCACCGTTGACGAACGACGAGCGCGGCTGGCGTACCGCCATCGGCTGCTACCTGATCGGCGCACCGATGACCTGACCCAGATCGCCGACGACCTGGTCGCGCTGCACTCGAGCGATCCGGTGACGGTCTATCTGTCCATTATGTTGCGGATGAACCACCCCTCAGTCCAGGCGGTCGAGCACGCGTTGTACGAAACTCGGAGCCTGATCCGTCACCACGCGATGCGGCGGACCTTGTGGGTGGCGACCCCGGAAGTGGTGCGGCTGATGCATGCCGCCGCCACCGGCTCGCTGGTGGCCCCGGAGCGGCGGCGCACCTGCGCGATGTTGGCCGGCAGCGGCATCGAGCATCCGCAAGCCTGGCTGGACGCTGCATGCCAGCAGGCGCTGGCCGACCTGCACGCGCACGGACCGAGCACCGCGCGCGCACTAGGTGAGCGGGTGCCGATGCTTCGCCATCCATTGCCCGTCTCCCAGGGGAAGTCGTACGCCGCCGTCCAGTCGGCACATACCCGGGTATTGCTCAACCTCGGCTTCGCCGGCCAGGTGCTGCGGGCCCGTCCCACCGGGACCTGGGTCAACGGGGCCTACCGCTACGCCGCCACCGACACCTGGTTACCCGGTGGTCTCGGTGGCTTGGCCCCCGAGGCGGCGGCCGCCGAGCTGGCTCGCCGCTGGCTGCTCCGCTTCGGTCCCGCGACGAGCACGGATCTGCAGTGGTGGATGGGCTGGACGGTCAAGACCACCAAGCAGGCGCTGGTCGGATCCCGTGCCGTACCCGTCGATCTCGACGGCCATCCCGGCTGGCTAGCCCCCGAGGACGCGCCGGTGACGCCCGCTGAACGGTGGATAGCAGTCCTGCCCAGCCTGGATCCGACCACCATGGGCTGGAAGCAGCGCGGCTGGTATCTGCCGGCGGCGGCGGCCGACGCGTTCGATCGCAACGGCAACGCCGGTGCGACCATCTGGGTTGACGGGCGGGTGGTCGGAGCCTGGGCTCAGATCAAGAACGGTGACCTCCCTATCTACTACTTCGAGCGGGTCGCCGCGACACGCCGCCGCGAGGTCGATCAACGGCTGGCCGAGCTGAAGGTCATGGTCGGCGACACGCGCTTCAGTGTCCGGTTTCCCGGTCGGATCCAGACCACCATCCTCGGCTCGCCCGCTCTCAGCTGAACTCGGTGGAGCCCCACTCGCCCAGACGTCGCTCTGCCCCGGCTGGGCTGACGTCTCCGACCCGGGTCATGATCGTCTACCGGTGGCCAAAAGGATCAAGATGGAGGCAAAGTGATCTCCGATGACAAAGTTGCAGGGCGACTCGCGTACGGTCGCGCCGTGTCGCTCGGTCTGATCCGCCACCGCGTCGACGTTCGCGCAGTACGAAAGCGATCGAGTGGTTGACGGCCTTTTCGTCGCCGGGCCCGACCAGGTCGTAGTCCGGCATGACATCGGCCAACTGGAGGCGATCGTGGCCGAAGTCGAGCTCGGCGTGGGTGACCCCACCGAAGGCACATCCTCCAGGAGATCAAGATGGCCCCAAAGGCCGCGGTGTAGAACTCAATAGCGGCGTTGCCGTCGCTCACGCATAGGAATGGCGTAAGGCTGGTAAGTCCTTCGGGAATGGGTTGCACGGTGTCGTTGTCGGTCATGCTCGCCAATCTGGCTAGGGTCAGGACATGCCGGCTTGGAAAGACACGACAGTCGCAGCTGTCTGCGCCGTCCCCGCCGGCGACGCGCTCGGGCCCGACTTCCAGGCACTCCAGACCCAGCTGCCCCAGCTCGAGGATCCCGGGACGCGGGCCGAGGGGTTCCAGGCAGCTGCTGGTCGGGCGGGCGGCCACTCCTCGCGGCGATTTCGAGCTGGCCGACCTGGTACGCCGGATGGCCGTCGACGACTCGCTGATCCGGGTCGAACAGCTCGTTGACCAGAGCGGGTGGTCCCGGCGCACGCTGCAACGCCGCTTCCGCCGTGGCGTCGGCATCGGCCCCACGTGGGTGCTGGCCCGCTTTCGGTTGCAGGAGGCCGCCTTGGCCCTCGAGCGGGACTGGGCGGTTGATCTCGCCAGGCTGGCCGTTCGGCTCGGCGGGTGCGACCGGGCCCATCTGACCAACGACTTCCGCAACCTGCTAGGCGAAGGACCGGGTCACTACGCGGCCCGAGCGCACCCCGAATGAGTCGGCGCATCCGACTGCAGCCCCTGACCCGGGCGCGGGTGGCGACGCTCGGCGAGACGGGCGCTGTTTGGGTGGCGGCGCTGCCGCAGATCCTGGCCGAGCTCGAAGAGGAGTGGTCGATCACGGTCGGGCGAGCGCTCCCAGGCGGGAGCAACTCCTACGTTGCCCGAGCCGTCAACGCCGCCGGCGAGCCATCCGTGATCAAGGTGGCCGTGCCCGGGGACGACCTGGCCGAGCAGGCGGCCACGCTGGAACGGGCCCAGGGCCGCGGCTACGTCCGCCTGCTGTCCTTTTCGTCGAGCCGTAATGCCATCCGCCTGGAGTCGCTGGGTCGTTCCTTGCAGCAGTCCGCGTTGGCGCCGGAGGACCAGGTGCGACGGTGCGCCGAGGTGCTCAGGATCGCCTGGCAGGACGCCGCCGGCCGACGACCCGCTGTCGGCGATGACAAGGCTAGCGGTCTGCACCGGATCATCTCCGAGCTGTGGCCGGCGTTAGGTCAGCCCTGCTCCGAACGCGTGGTGGAACAGGCCCTGACCTTTGCCGTACGCCGAATGTCGGTGGATCCGGCCGAGCTCGTCTTCGTCCACGGCGATCCTCACCCGGGCAATCTGCTAGCCGTCCCCACCCCCCGGGCGGGCGCTGAATCGGGCTATTGCTTCGTGGACCCGAACGGCTTCATCGCCGACCGCGCCTACGACCTCGGCGTGGTGCTCCGGGATTGGAACTCAGTGCTAGAACCTGGGACCGCTCGAGCCAAGTTGGAGCGCTACTGCGGCGTAGTGTCCGACCACTCGGGTGTCGACGCCACCCGCATCTGGGAATGGGCCTTCATCGAACGCGTCTCCAGCGGGCTGTACGTGATGGCGATCGGATCCCCGGCCGTGGGCCGCCCCTTTCTGGAATCCGCCGAGCTGCTGGTCGACGCCTAGTCCGGCGTTCAGTCCGGGTGGAAGCCTCCGATTTGTCGGCGGCTGGACTCGTCGGGTCGAGGCTCTGACCAGTCCCGCGCGGGGCCACCATCTCCTAGGACGTCCGAGGTTCCTTCCGGATGGCAAGACTCTCGGTATCTCCGATTGACACCGCCGATGGGAATGAAGGATCGTAAGCATGTGCGCTATGGATCCCAGGTTCTCGTTAGTCAGCGTGTCGGCTGAGTCTCACTCACCACCGACACGCTCCCTCGTCTGCCTTCGGGCGGCGGGGGTTTTTTGTTGGCCACCCGCGGCTGACAGACACGACGGAGCCCGGCACACCCCCGCGTAACATCGCGAACAGATCACGAATGATGGGCAAGGAGACACCCCATGGCTGACAAGGATGCCGCTGCCGAGCAGTTCACTGGTGCGCAATCGCTGGTGAAGTCACTGGAGCAGGCCGGCGCCGAGACTGTATTCGGCATCCCCGGGGGGGCGATCCTCCCGGCGTACGATCCGCTCTACGACTCCAAGACGGTGCGTCACATCCTGGTCCGGCACGAGCAGGGGGCGGGTCACGCCGCCGAAGGGTACGCGATGGTCACCGGCAAGGTAGGGGTCTGCATGGCGACCTCAGGCCCGGGCGCGACGAACCTGGTCACTCCGATTGCCGACGCGCACATGGACTCCGTGCCGATGGTCGCCATCACCGGTCAGGTGGGCAGTGCGTCTATCGGGACCGACGCCTTCCAAGAGGCCGACATCCGGGGCATCACGATGCCGATCACCAAGCACAGCTTCTTGGTCACCAAACCCGAAGGCATCGCCGGGGCAATAGCGTCCGCGTTCCACATTGCCGGCACCGGCCGCCCGGGCCCGGTGCTGGTGGATATCACCAAGGACGCCTTGCAGGCCAAGTCCTCCTTCATCTGGCCCAGCCACCTCGATCTGCCGGGCTATCGCCCGGTGACCAAACCGCATGGCAAGCAGGTCCGCGAGGCCACGAAGCTGATCTCAGCCGCCCAACGCCCCGTCCTTTACGTGGGGGGCGGCGTACTCAAGGCACGGGCCTGGAACGAGCTCAAGGAGCTCGCCGAGCTCACCGGCATCCCGGTGGTGACCACGCTGATGGCGCTGGGGGTGTTCCCCGACAGCCATCCGCTCAATATGGGTATGCCCGGCATGCACGGCACCGTCCCCGCCGTTGGCGCCTTGCAGCGCAGCGACCTGCTGATCGCCCTCGGCACCCGTTTTGACGACCGGGTCACCGGTCAGCTGTCCACCTTCGCCCCGGGCGCCAAGGTGATCCACGCCGACATCGACCCCGCTGAGATCTCCAAGAACCGCCTGGCCGACGTCCCCATCGTTGGCGACTGCAAGGAGGTCATCGCGGAGCTCATCGGTCTGCTCCGAGCCGAGAACTTGCTGCCGGCCATCGACGATTGGTCGGTCTATCTGCAAGACCTCAAGCGGCGCTATCCCACCGGCTACGACCTGCCCGATGACGGCAGCCTGTCGCCGCAGCACGTCATCCAGCGCATCGGCGAGATCACCGGACCTGACGCGTACTATGCCGCGGGCGTCGGTCAGCACCAGATGTGGGCCGCGCATTACCTGCCCTGGGAGCTGCCCGGACGCTGGCTCAACTCCGGCGGGCTCGGCACCATGGGCTACTGCGTGCCGGCGGCCATGGGGGCCAAGGTCGGCGCTCCGGACGCGATCGTCTGGGGCATCGACGGCGACGGCTGCTTCCAGATGACCAACCAGGAGCTGGTCACCTGTGCATTGGAAGGGATCCCGGTCAAGATCGCCGTGATCAACAACCAGAGCCTGGGCATGGTGCGGCAGTGGCAGACCCTGTTCTACGAGGGGCGCTACTCCAATACCGACCTGAAGACCAACCGCATCCCCGACTTCCCCAAGCTCGCCGAGGCCATGGGTTGCGTCGGTCTGCGGGCCGAGGATCCGTCCGACGTGGATTCGGTGATCGACAAGGCGCTGTCGATCAACGACGTCCCCGTGGTGGTCGAATTCGTGGTGCACAAGGACGCCATGATCTGGCCGATGGTGGCCGCTGGCGCAAGTAACGACGCCATCAAGGTCGCTCGCGATATGGCGCCCAACTGGGACAGCGAGGAAACGCTGTGAGCAAGCACACCCTCAGCGTTCTGGTCGAAAACAAGCCGGGCGTCCTGGCCCGCGTCTCCAGTCTGATCTCCCGCCGCGGCTTCAACATCGACTCCCTGGCGGTCGGACCCACCGAGTACGAGGAGATGTCACGCATCACCTTGGTGGTCGATGTGGACGAGCACGTACTCGAGCAGGTGACCAAGCAGCTCAATAAGCTGATCGAGGTGCTGAAGATCGTCGAGCTCGGCCCGACCGCGGTCCGCCGTGAGCTGATCATGGTCAAGGTGAAGGCCGAGCCGGAAGCCCGCGGTCAGGTGCTGGAGATCGCGCAGCTCTTCACGGCCAAGGCTGTCGACGTCACTCACGACTCGATCACTCTGGAGGCCACCGGCAGCCCGGAAAAGCTCGACGCGCTGCTGAACCTGCTGGAGCCGTACGGCATCCGCGAGCTGGTTCAGTCCGGACTGGTGGCCATTGGCCGCGGCACACGTTCGATCACCGACCGGGCCCGCCCCGAGCGGCCGAAGTCCATCCGCATCGTCTGACCCCCCAAGTGGTCATGCCGGCAACCATAGTGGTCACGCCCGGAAGTCCGTCGGGGCCCGCGCCGCCTGGGCGGCGCCTCGCGGCGTTCTCCTCGGTCGAGGATACGACCCGGTATCCCTCCCTCGTCGGCCTTGCGAGCCATCCACCCAGACGACGCGGGACCCTCGACGAACTTCCGGGCGCAACCACTAGTGTGTCCGGAGAATCCCAACCAAGGAGTTACCGCCCGTGCCTGCACAGATGTTCTATGACCACGACGCCGACCTCTCCCTGATCCAGGACCGCAACGTGGCCGTCCTTGGCTTCGGCAGCCAGGGCCATGCTCACGCGCTGTCCCTGCGAGACTCCGGCGTCGACGTCCGGGTTGGGCTGCTCGAGGGGAGCAAGAGTCGCGCCAAAGCCGAGGCCCAGGGCCTGCGCGTTCTGGCGCCGTACGAGGCGTGTGAAGAAGCCGACCTGATCATGGTGCTGACCCCGGATCCGGCTCAGCGGAAGGTATATGCCGAAGCGATCGAGCCCAATCTCGTCCCCGGTGATGCGCTGCTGTTCAGTCACGGGTTCAACATCCGCTACGGCTATATCGTGCCGCCCGAAGGCGTCGACGTCGCTCTGGTCGCACCCAAAGGACCCGGGCACTTGGTCCGCCGGGAGTATGCGGAAGGTCGGGGCGTACCGGTGCTGGTGGCGGTCGAGCAGGACGCCAGCGGCAAGGCTTGGGACCTGACCCTGTCCTACGCCAAGGGCATCGGCGGTCTGCGGGCCGGCGGTATCAAGACCACTTTCACCGAAGAGACCGAGACCGATTTGTTCGGCGAGCAGGCGGTGCTCTGCGGGGGCGCCAGCGCGTTGATCCAGGCCGGGTTCGAGACGCTGACCGAAGCCGGTTACCAGCCCGAGGTCGCCTACTTCGAGTGCCTGCACGAGCTCAAGCTCATTGTCGACCTGATGTATGAGGGTGGGATCGCCAAGCAGCGGTGGAGTGTTTCCGACACCGCCGAATACGGCGACTACGTCTCCGGCCCGCGCGTGATCGACGCCCAGGTGAAGGCCAACATGAAGGCTGTCCTCGACGACGTCCAGAACGGCAAGTTCGCCCAGCGCTTCATCGACGACCAGGACGCCGGCGGCCCGGAGTTCAAGGAGCTGCGCGAGAAGGGCGAGAAGCACCCGATCGAGGCCATCGGCCACCAGCTTCGCGATCTGATGGCCTGGGTCAAGACCCACGACGACGACTACGTCGAAGGTACCGCCGCTCGCTGACACCTAACCGGTGCCCCTCTTTGCGACAGCCCGGATGTTTCGCTCGTATGCGTCGATAGCGGCGATCGCCCCGTCGGGGGCGCGGAACTCACGGTTGGTCGAGAAACACAGCCCGGAGGGAGGATGCGGGGCGCGGAACTCGCGTTTGGTCGAGAAACGCAGCCCGGGGGGAGGCGTACGGGCCGCGGAACTCACGTTTGGTCGAGAAACGCAGCGCCGAGCGGGGCGTGCGGGTGTTCCATGGCGACTGGCCCTTCACGGTCAGCCCCATGAGGTGAACTCTGCTTTACGCCGGAGGGGTCCAGACCGTGAACTGTTTTCAAGAAGACCCGGTGGCGTCCAGACTGAGCAGGTGACCTCACTGCAGACTGTTCCTGATCTTGCTCACCTCACCGACGACGAGCTGGCCTCGCTGGACGCCTGGTGGCGAGCCAACAACTTCCTGACCATCGGCCAGATCTATCTCCGCGACAACGCCCTGCTGCGTCGGCCCCTCACGGTGTCCGACATCAAACCGCGCCTGCTGGGGCACTGGGGGACCAGCCCCGGCCTGTCGTTCATCTACGCGCACGTGTCCCGGCTGATCGCGCTCACCGGTCAGGAAGCCATCTACCTGGCCGGCCCCGGGCACGGCGGGCCGGCTCTGGTCGCGGCCGGTTGGCTGGAAGGGACCTACACCGAGACCTACCCTCAGGTGACCCAGGACGAAGCCGGCGCGAACCGGCTGTTTCGGCAGTTTTCGTCACCGGGTGGCATTCCCAGCCATGTGTCGGTGACCACGCCCGGGTCTATCCACGAAGGCGGGGAGCTCGGGTACGTGCTGGTGCACGCCTTCGGGTCGGTGATGGACAACCCCGACCTGCTCAGCATTGCCGTTGTCGGTGACGGCGAGGCCGAGACCGGGCCGCTCGAGGGCTCCTGGAAGGGGATCTCGTTCCTCAACCCCGCCCACGACGGAGCGGTGCTGCCGATCCTGCACCTCAACGGCGCCAAGATCGCCGGCCCGACCGTGCTGGCGCGCAAACCCCCCGCAGAGGTGCGCGCCCTGTTCGAGGGTCACGGCTACGACGTCATCGAGGTGACCGGCGAGGACCAACCGGGGATGCACCACCGCTTCGCCGCGGCGTTGGCGGAGGCGTACGCGACGATCAGCACCATCCAGCAGTCCGCTCGCCACGGCGACTGGGACGGCGTGCGTCCGCGCTGGCCGATGATCATCTTGCGCAGCCCGAAGGGGTGGACCGGTCCCGACGCCATCGACGGGATCAAGGTCACCGGCACCTGGCGGTCGCACCAGGTCCCGTTGTCGGGAGTGCGAGAGAACCCCGAACACCTGAGCCGGCTCGAGGAGTGGCTGCGCTCCTACCGGCCGGGGGAACTGTTCGACGAGCGCGGCGCACCGACCGCCGTGGTGCTGGCCAACAACCCGCGTGGCGACCTGCGGATGAGCGCCTCCCCGCACGCCAACGGTGGCGTACTGACCCGCGAGCTGGACCTGCCCGACTTCCGCGACTTCGCCGTGCCGGTGGACCATCCGGCGGTCGAGCCGCGCGAGTCCACCCGTCAGCTCGGCGAGATGCTGGCCGAGATCTACCGCCGCAATCCTGACCAGTTCCGCCTGTTGAGTCCGGACGAGACCAACAGCAACCGGCTGGGGGCGGTATTCGAGGTCTCCGACCGGGCGTTCATGGAGCGGGTCGAACCCGACGACGTCAAGATCTCCGCTCAGGGCCGAGTGATGGAGGTCCTGTCCGAGCACAACTGCCACGGATGGCTCGAGGGATACAACCTCACCGGCCGGCACGGGATGTTCGCCACCTACGAGGCCTTTGCGATGGTGAGCGCCTCCCAGACCATCCAACACGGCAAGTGGTTGGAGGAGGCCGCGCACCTGCCGTGGCGGGCGAAGGTGCCCAGCTTCAACGTGCTGCTCACCTCGACGGCCTGGCGCAACGACCACAACGGCTTCTCCCACCAGGGTCCGGGGTTGATCCAGGTGGTGATCACCCACCGGGGCAATGTGTCCCGGGTCTATCTGCCGCCAGATGCCAACTGCCTGCTGTCGGTGGCCGACCACTGCCTCCGCTCGCGCTCGTACGTGAACCTCATCGTGATCGACAAGCAGCCGCAGATGCAGTGGTTGAACATCACCGACGCCATCGAGCATTGTGCCCGCGGCGCCAGCGTCTGGGAGTGGGCCGGCAACGACGACGGTGATCGCGATCCGGACATTGTGCTCGCCTGCGCGGGCGACGTGGTGACGATGGAGACCGTCGCCGCCGCGCAGATCCTGCGCGAACGGCTGCCGCAGCTGAAGGTCCGCGTCGTCAACGTGGTGGACCTGATGGCGCTACCGCGGCCGAAGGACCATCCCCACGGGATGAGTGAGACGTTGTTCCGCGAGCTGTTCACCGACTCGGTGGACGTGGTGTTCGCCTTCCACGGCTTCCCCGGCGCGGTGCATCAGCTCATCCACGGCCGGCCCGATGCCGATCGGTTCCGGGTGCGGGGCTTCATCGAGCAGGGCACCACGACCACGCCGTTCGACATGACGGTCAAGAACGAGGTGTCGCGCTATCACCTGGTGATGGATGCCATCAACAACGCGGGTCGGACCCCGGTCGGGTCAGCCGATCTGCTGAGCTGGTGCCGGGCCAAGCTGACCGAGCACTACGCGTACGTGGTGGAACACCTGGAGGACATGCCCGAGATCCGGAGCTGGACCCTGCCTGTACGCGAGTCCTGACGCCCATCAGTCGGCACGGCAGAATGGGCTGGTGACACTGCCGATCAGCCTGGTGCCCGACTGCGGCAACTGCTTCGCGCTGTGTTGTACGGCGTTGGGCTTTGCCCGCTCAGCCGACTTCGCCATCGACAAGGACGTGGGCGAGCCGTGCCCGAATCTGGCCGCGGACTTCGGCTGCAGCATCCATGCCGAGCTGCGACCGCGCGGCTTCAAAGGTTGCACGGTGTTCGACTGCTTCGGAGCCGGGCAGCACGTCGCCCAGGGCACGTACGGCGGGCGCGACTGGCGCTCTGATCCGGCCTCGGCGGCGCAGATGTTCGCGGTCTTCACGGTGCTGCGCCAGCTGCACGAGTACCTGTGGTATCTCAGCCAGGCGTCGCGGGTGGCACCGGACGCCGAGCTGCGGGCCGAGTTGGATGAGGCGCTACGGACCACCGCCGAGCTTACCGACGGCGCCGCCGCCGATGTGGTCCAGCTGGACGCCGAGTCGTATCGCGCCCCTGGTGAACGACCTGCTCTTCCGGACCAGTGCGGCCGTTCGGGCCGCCGTGCCGCGACATCGGGAGCACCCGGCGCTCCATCGGCGGCCAGATCTCATCGGGGCTCAGCTCGACCGGGCGGATCTGCGGGGCGCGAACCTCCGCGGGGCGTACCTGATCGCGGCCGACCTCACCGGGGCGGACCTCCGCGCCGCCGACTTGCTGGGGGCCGATCTGCGGGACGCCGCGCTGGGAGGTGCCAACCTGTCGACCAGCCTGTTCGTGACCCAGCCCCAGCTGAACTCGGCGATCGGCAACAAGAAAACGCGGCTGCCTGGCGAGCTGGCTCGTCCGGCACACTGGCCTAGCCGTTGACCCCCCGCCCGTGGCGGGTGGACTGTACACGTGCTTCTGTCACGTTGCATGGCCTGCAACCTGTGTGCAGTGGCGGATTCCCATGTGCACATGGGTATCCGACCGGGCAATCGCCCGGGGACGTCAGCGGGATTTCACCGACAAGGTGATCACGCGGACGCCGTCCTTGCGAAGCCCGGTGCCGACCACGTACACCCGACTGGTGGTCTCACCTGATCCGGTGATCGCGTCATCGTTCGCCATCACACACAGGTTGGCGATTCCCTTGGTCTCCAGGGGCGACGGATGGTCGGGTTGGCACGGTCCGTAGGCGGCGTTGAGCGCCTTGAGGGCGGCGGCGGCGGACTTCTTGGGGACTTCCATCCGCGCGTCCAGGTCGAAGTCGTGGGTGGACACATAGGTGCTCTGCTTGACGGCGGTGTCGTTGGGCAGGTCGACGTCGCCGAAGAACTCGACGTCTCGCAGGTTCACCGGACTACAGGTGTAGCCGGTCAGGTTGTTGGTGCAGGTGGAGCCGCGATCGGTGGTGAAACCGAAGTAGGGGACGCCCCAGGCGCCGGCGTAGCGACTGATCAGGGCGAAGGCGATGAGAACAAATGCGGCCATCAGCATGGTGCCGGCAATAATCCTCATCGCCTTGGGCTGTCGCTCCACCTGCGAAAGCATGCCTGACGCTCGAAGAGATATCCAACCAATGTGGCGGCGATCTGGTCACGATTATCGGCGGCCGCCGGCCCGCGAGGGCTCACCGGTCGAATGGGACAGGTTCCAGTCAGCGTCGGCGCGGCGCGGTGGCGAGGGTCAGCGTTTGACGGCGATGAGGACGGACGTGTCTTCGGCCACCATGACGTCGACGGACCGGAACCGGTCGTCGGACAGCCACGCTAATCGCAGGTTGTCGACCCGCCCGTGACCCAGCGGTGGCCAGGTCTGGCACGGCGTGAAGTCGTCCAGCACGATCATTCCGCCTTGCTGGACCAGGTCGATCACGTCCTCGCGGGGCCAGCTCTTGGCGCTCTGGGCGTCCATGAAGATCAGCGAAAAGGGGGCGTGTTCGGCGAGGCTGCT
>JAABUN010007156.1_pt1 | contig 12261 bp, 8 predicted proteins | sample 5559311 | NCBI WGS metagenome assembly JAABUN01 (sample SAMN10711877, study PRJNA513370) | rock metagenome | isolation source: Antarctica rocks | place: Antarctica: Victoria Land, Siegfried Peak sud | reverse complement strand
GAGCGCCGCGATCAGCCGCTGATGCCCCTTATACTGTTCCAGGCGCCCAGAAGCGACGATCAGTGGGCCCTCCTCGGGGCGTGGCGCAAGCGATGCGGTGCGCGGTGGTAGTTGCGCGCCGTTCGGGATGATGACGAATCGCTCACGAGGGAGACGCAGGCGCTGGCTGAAGAAATCGGCTTCGAACGCAGAGACCCCGATCAAGCGCGAGGCGCGGGCGAGGAGCGGGCGCAGTAGCTGGCGTTGGAGGCCGCGAATCCTGTTCCTCAGCGGCGAGGAATGCCCGCCGCTATGGAAGGTCAGCACGTAGGGGAGCCGTGCCCGGTGGGCGGCGAACATCGCCAGCGGGGCGACGCCGGTGCTATAGCCCTGACAATGGACGATATCCCAGCGCCCTTGACTGATCACCCGCAGTAAATCCGGCGCGATGTACAGATCGCCGCCGCGCGGATAGGCGCGCACCCTCCGGATCACGACGTTGTGTTCCACCTCGTGCGGCGGGAGCGTCCCCTGTGTGTCGGTGGTGAGTACCGCGACCTCATGGCCACGCTCGGCCATGCGGCGCGAAACCTCGCGGACATGTGTTTCCGTGCCCCCGACAAGCGGCGCATACCGCGCGGTGACCAGCAGTATCCGCAGCGATGTGGGACCTGCGTCTTGGCGTGCCCCCTCGGTATGCGCGGGCCTAGCGTAGGCAAGCGTTGCGTTCATCGGGCCTCGGCGGGTATCTGTTCTCGTCCGATCGCGATGGTTGTGGGCGCGGGTGGCGTGGCTGACCGCCACCCTTCAGTCCAGTGGTGTGAAGCGTGTTGCCGCAAATTTGCGAGTCTCGACATCACCAGGTGATCGGCCAGCATGAGCGACACGCTCCTTCCCTGCCTGTACAATTGGGTTAGCGCGTGGCGATTCCCTTGGGGGCATCACTTGCCTTTTTCATCGCGAACCGCGCCGTGACGCGACTCCGCAGATACCCACCGGTGGTCAACATCAGGCCGGTTACGATCGCACCCGCGCGCCGCGCGCCGCCGACATCACCGCGCAAGCTCATCGCGATACTGCGGATGACACCGCGCGGCAAGATGCGGAGCGTATACGCCCGCTCGGACGACAATCCGTCCCCGGTTCCGACCATCTGTGCCAGCAGGGCCTTCGCCATCCCCTCCGTGTAACAACGCACGGAGAAGTAGCGCCAGGTGGAGCGCCCTGCCGTGACGTGATGGCTGACCCGAGCGGTCGGCTCGTACAGCAACGGGCGATTCGGCCAGCGCTGTCGCAAGCGGATACAGAAATCGGTGTCGTCACAACGGAGCATACTCGCGCCGATCTGACCGACCTCGGAGTGGAAACCGCCGACCGAGGCGATCACGTCCCGCCGGACTGACATATTCGCGCCGATGAGATTCCGCACCGGGGCGGTCGTCAGCGGCAAGCCGGTATAGGAGCAGCCCACGACCCAGGAGAACTCCGCCGGGAACCATGCCGGCCGCCCGATCGCCCAGCGCGGGGCGATGAATCCGCCAACACCCAACACCTCGGGATCATCGTAGCGGGCGGCGAGCCGGGCCAGCCAATCCGGCATGGCTGTGGCGTCGTCGTCGAGAAAGGCGATGACATCGCCACCGGCGATCGCCACACCACTGTTCCGCGCCCCTGAGAGGCCCTGCCTGCCCGCGTTTTCCAGGACAGTCGCGTCATCGAAGCTGGCGCGGGCGCGACGCAATAGCCCAGGGTTATGGTCGATGACGACGATGATCTCGCGCGCGGGCAAACTTTGTGTGCGGATAGAGGTAACCGCATCGATGAGATCATCCCAACGCTCATCGGTGTAGGCACAAATGACGACCGAGAAAGTCGGTGTGGTGCGCGATACGAGCCTCATGCCGAGACCGCCGCATTCTCGTCGGCCTCGGCACCCTCGGGCTGTAGGGTCACCGTGTCGTCATCGATCGTGATACTCATCACGCCGGGGATCTCATCGCGCGTCGGCAGGATGCCGAGCGCCGGGCGTGGGCGCAGCCGCTCGATCAGGATTGCCCGGAGGATCCGCCAGCCGACCAAGTAGACTCCTTGCAGCTTGGCTTCGCCGGCGATACGAGGGAGTTCGAATGAGGGAACCTCCACGACGTTCAGGCCGTGGCGTGCGATCCGAATGTTGGTGATGATCTCGTTCGCCCAGCCATCGATCTCCAGGGCGAGCGTCCCGGCGTGGCGCTTCCAGAAGGCGTTATAGCCGTAGGTGATGTCGGTGTAGCGGGTGCGGAAGAGGACATTCGTCAGGAGGACGAGCGCGCCATTGCCGATCTTGCGATCGAACGACATATCGGCGGTGCCCGCGCCTTTCAGGAAGCGCGAACCTTTGGCGAAGTCGGCCCCGTTGCGTAAGGTCTGCACGAAACGTCCGATCTCGTGCGGGTCGGTCGAGCCGTCGGCATCGATCATCACGATGATCTCGCCGGTGGCGGCTGCGATCCCGGTCTTGAGGGCGTTGCCCTTGCCCCGCCGCGTCTGTCCGACGAGCCGCAGTGCGCGCCCTTCGCCGCGCCGATCGCGCGTGCCGGGGCGGGACGCACCGCGCCGGTCCTCGACCTGGCGACGCTCTTTGACCACGACATGATGATTCAGCCAGACTTCGCGCGCTGCCTGTGCTGTGCCATCGGTCGAGTAGCCATCGACCAGGACGACCTCGTGAACCCAACTCGGCACCATTTCGAGGACCTGCCGGATGTTCATCTCCTCGTTCATCGCCGGGATAATCACGCTCACGCGCGGCTCACGCTGATCCGAATTCGCTTCGATCGGTGTCGGTGTCGCGTGTGCCGATCGCGCCCCGGTACGGGTATCGATACGCGGCTCCATTCCCAGCATCGGTGAACGCTCCTTGTTTCGTCATACGGATCGCCTTGATCCTCTGTCACGCCCAGACATAGTCATTGCCACTTGTCGACTGCCCGGTTTTGTCCGTGTGCAGCGCAAGCTGCGGCGCGGTATCGAATATGGGTCGTCTATGCAAGATCGGCAACTACCTGAAAAGGAGACTGCGCCGCGAGATTGTGAGGGGCTGCCCCACGCTGTTCGGCGCCGACCCACTGTCCCGACAGATCGCTCTGCCTGGTTTCTATTGTGGTGCAGCAGGGGGGGGTATCCTAGAAACTATCGTCTGATATTTGATAGCAATTAAGGGGGGGTATTGTAGAGACGATCGTCTGGTACCTCGCCATATCTCCTATTCGGCCCTTGTCTGCGCCGCAAAAGCCGCTGAGTTGGATCGTGTGCGATTACCTGGCAGATGGCCACGCATAGGCGCTTGATGGGTGTGTGACGAGTGATTGTGGCGAGGTGGCCGAGGCCGGCGTGCGATATACTGCCGCTACCTGTTGTTGAGAAGCGCGATGGATGGATGGAAGACATCACGCTGCGGTTGCTGCTGCGACGACCGTTGATCGCGCGGCGCGGCAGCGAGCGGTGCGCTTTGGAGGGATCATGCTGATGATGCCGACGCTGGAGACCGAGCGGCTAATCATCCGACCATTTATCGGGGCGGATCTGCCAGCAGTCTATCAGTTGCTCGATGTCGACCTCGCCGAGTCCGATACGGGCAATGCGGGCGCGCAGAGCCTCAACGAGCGGCGGCGCTGGCTTGACTGGACGGTGCTGAACTACGACCAACTGGCGCACCTCTATCAGCCGCCCTATGGCGACCGCGCCATCGTGTCGCGGGAGTCGGGTGCGCTGATCGGCGCGTGCGGCTACTCCCCCTGCCTCGGGCCATACGCGCAGTTGCCGAATATACGCGACGGTGCTGGGCACACCGCTGGCCTGGGGTCCACCGAATTCGGCCTGTTCTGGGCAATCTCACCCACGCAGCGGCGGCAAGGTCACGCCACGGAGGCCGCACAGGCGCTGATCGACTATGCCTTCGCGGAGTTGCAACTCGGGCGGATCATCGCGACGACGACGAATGACAACACCGCCTCGATCGGGGTGATGACAAAACTTGGGATGCGCGTGGAGCGCAACCCCCTGCCCACGCCGCCCTGGTTGCAGACGGTCGGCGTCCTGAAGAATCCGCGCGCCGCAAGCTGATCGCAGGCGTCTCTCTCCTCACCGCCCGGTCGGCGGCGTGGCTCATGGATGTTGCCAACCGGGCGAGTCAAGACCCGCCCCCGCCACCGAGCACGCCGTTCACGACGGGGTGCCGTTTAGCAGGTGACATCCTTGCCGTCGCTGCCGAAGACCGCTAGGCGTTCTTCGTCGCCCGTGCGCTCCAGGCTGGCGGGCTTGTAGTGGAACTGCAACGCACGTCGCCGCTTGGCCGAGTGGCTGGGCGGCGTCCCATGGTGCAGGAGGCTGTGGAAGAAGAGGAGGCCGCCCGGTTTCAGCGGCACGGCGACGACCTCGTTGACCGCGACATCGGTATCGCAGAGTTGCCAGTCGCGCCGCTGGAAGTGGATGACCGGCCCGGCACCCTGAGAGCCGGGGATGATGTGCATACAGCCGTTCTCCGGCAGCGCCTCGTCGAGGGCGATCCAGACGCCGATGACGGTGGCGGTCGGCGGGAGGGAGAAGAAGGCACTGTCCTGATGCCACGGCTTCTCGCGCCCGATGAACGGCGGCTTCAGCATCGCCTGATCCTGGTAGAGGGTCGCCGTCTCGCCGATCATCCGGGCCAGCATCGCGAGCAACTTGGGGTGGTGGGCGATGGCCGCCAGCCGCGGCTCGTAGTCAACGAACGAGATCAGCTTGCGTACGACATCCTGCTTCGCCTCGGGTGCGAGGGTCGGCAGGAGATCGCGGGCCTTCGCCTCGAACTGGATCCCGCTGAACTCCGGGTATTTGCCGTCGATCACATCGAGTAGCCCGGCGAGCGCCGCCTTGACCTCGGCGGGGGTGAACGCCGCCTCGATCACGAGGTAGCCCTGTTCGGCGAACTGGCGATATGCGTCATCCGTCACCGCGTCGAAGTTCGCCACGCCGGTTGCCTCGCGGCTGTAGTGGTAGAGATCATCGACATTCGCTTCGAGCCCGGTATCGATCCACGGTTCGCTCTGCTGCACAATCATCCTCTTCACCTTTCCTTTGGCACCCACAATCACACCAACACCTTGGTTGCTACGATAGCCCAAGGGTCCGGGGAGCGCAAGTGGGGCGATGCGCGTGAGGTAATGGCGACGTTGGCGGGCGGTTGATGGCGATGGCGAACTCCAACGCGAAGAGGCGCAACCTGTCAGCCCTCCTCTCCCAACGCTACTGTCGACTAGCGACCGCTGCTTCCGCGTCGAGCTGTGGCGTGAGGATCGCGGCGGCGACGCGGATAACCAGGAGTAGGGCGATCAGGGGCAGCGCCCAGGGGGTCAAGCCGACGGCGAGGACGAGTACCGCAACCAATGGAGATGCGATGGCGTGCAGGCCGGTACGTTGCACTGTGCCGACATTGAGCCCCCACACGCCGAGGAGGTAGAGGGCGACCGGCACGGCGAGTGCCAGGCCGAGCGTCCTGGCCGGGAGGTGCGCGGCACCGGTCGTCGCATCGATGGCGACTTGCAACCCCGCACCGACGGCGGCGGCGGCGACGAAGATCACGAGATGCCCATAGCCCCAGATGAACGAGTTGCGCGGGGTGGGGCGTTGCTCCTCTTCCGCATGGTCGAAGTAGATCCACCACATCGCGAAGACGATCAGCAGGCCGCTCCCCGCCGCGACGATCAGCGACGGCTTGCTCGCGCCGGTGTCGAGGGCAACCTGGATGGCGACCGTCGCGGCCAGGATCGATTCCCCGAGGACGATCAGGGTGAAGAGGCTGTATCGTTCGGCGATATGCCCCGGATGCCAGGTATATTGCGACCCCCGCTCGGCCCAGATCGGCACCGCCAACTCCGCCAGGGCCAGCACGACGAAGGTGGCGACGGCGAGGTTGACGGGTAGGGCCAGCCGGATCAGCCACCCGACCTGGCAGACGCCGACCCCGATCGCATAGCGGATAGCCGATGGCCGCTGCGTGGCGTCGGCGCGGGCGGCGCGGAGCCATTGGGCGACCAGGGCCACGCGCATGATCAGGTAGCCGATGGTGACGACCGCGAAGTCGTTGTCATCGAAGGCGCGCGGCACACCCGCCGCCAGGACGAGCGCCCCGGTGATCTGGACGAAGGTCGCCAAACGGTACGGCACGTCGTCGTTGTCGAAGGCCGAGGCGAACCAGGTGAAGTTCATCCAGGCCCACCAGATCGCGAAGAAGACCATCGCATAGCCCAGCAGGGCCGGGCCGATGTGATTCTCGGCGAGGGCATGGTGGAGTCGTCCCGCCGCCAGCGCCACCGCGACGACGAAGCAGAGGTCGAAGAGGAGTTCCAACGGGGTGGAGGCACGATGGGCTTCGTCAGGGTTGCGCGGGCGCAGGGGCCGATACCAGGAACTTTGTGTGGGCGTGCCGCTGGTTTGGGCGTCGTGCATCGGTGGCTCCTGCAAGATAGGGGAGCAGAGAAGTACGAAGTATAGGTGAGGAGTGGACGTAGGCGGGGTGGTCCTCACCCCCGCCGCTGCGGCGGCGATCATCCGGCGGATGAACGACCTGTTCGAGGGCGACCTGACCGACGCCGACTTCCTCAACTTCACCAACTACGTCCGCGCCAAGCTGGTGGAGAACCCGGTCCTGCGGCAGCAGGCCCAGGCGAACAGCAAGGAGCAGTTCGCGCTCGGCGAGTTTGGGGCGGCGCGAACCAAGGCACTGATCGCCACCCTCGGCAACCACCGCGCGATGGCCGAGCAGGTCTTCGCCGACGAGCGCAAACGCGCGGGCTTCGGCGCGATCCTCCTCGATCTGGTCTGGGACGAGTTGCGGCGGGAGCCGGTCGCGAGTCGTGAGTCGTGAGAACGAGGGGGAACAAGAGACACGGAGGGGGTGGGGAGAATGGCGCGCGACGCGTGTCGTGGTGACGCCCTCCCTGCCCCCAATCCTGGGGGGTGATCGCGTTCCAAGACAGGGGTATTCGCAGAAATCCTGTCCCAGACCATCGTATCGACCACTTCCCACTCGGGTGATCGCGTTGCCAGGCAGTGGCGTTCGCAGAAATCCTGAACTTTACAACTGCGGTACCCCCAGAATTGGGGGCAGGGGGCGTCACCCTTCCGTGCCTCTTCGCCGCCTGTTCCGGCTCCGCCCTCATGGTTTCCAGGAGACATACTATTTCGCGCCCGCGTCGCTGGTGATTGCGCGGCGGGCGGTGCCGTCACTGCGGATTGTGCGGTTCGCGCTTGGACGGCTTGTCGTCGGCTTCGTACGTTCAGCGTTGTCAGCGCGAGTGTGATTATGAGGTCGCTGAATTGGCGGCGTTGCCAGCCCCTGCCAAGGTATTTCGCATGACATAACTGTTGGTTTCGACACTGCGGGTAATGTCGCAGTGTTGTCGGGACTAACGGGCTATGTCCGCGCGGTACGGGTCCGTGCTATCACTGCTGGTAGGGTGGGGTATGCGGTTGTGCATCGGGCCAGTGACAGAGGATGTGGCGATGAGACGGTGGGTGAGGGTAATCCTGACGCTGACGGTTGTGGCGAGCCTGATCGCTGGGGGCTTCGGGCGACCGCCCGCAGCGGCAGCGGCCACCGGTTTCCCGACCTTCTGCGATCTTCGGTCGGGCGATCCGGCCTATGTGGCGGTGACGACGCTAGCGGCGCTGGAGATCGTGCGCGGCTATGAGAATGGCTGCTTCGGCCCGTCCGATACCGTTCTCCGCGCGCAGATGGCGGCGTTGATCGCCCGCGCGATGGTCTGGGATAGCGAGGTGCGCGGCAACCCGTTCCCGGACCGCAACGGCGTCGATGATGGCCTCTGGCAGGCGGTCGGTACCCTGGCGGGGCGCGGGGTCGTACGCGGTTATCCCGATGATACCTTCGACCCGACCGGCGCGGTCTTGCACGCGCAGACGGTTTCGTTCATCGCCCGCGCGATGGTCAATAGCAACCTCTGGTTGCAGCAGCCGGACGACCCGAACCTCTATCCGGAAGTGCCGCTCGACTCCGGCCACCGCGTCGATATCGCTACCTACGTCGCGTATGCCGGGGCGCTCCCCGATCGCCCGGTCACCGGCGCGTTCGATTGGGACCAGCCGAGCAGTCGCGCCTGGTTCGCGCGTACCCTCTGGCAGGCGCTGAACTGGCAGGTACATGCGGGGCTCGACGCCGAAGAGTCGTCGTTCCTGACGATCCTCAACCTCTATCGCCAGCGCAACGGGGTTGGGCCGCTGACCCTCTCCGGGCCGCTCGTCGCGGCGGCGAAGTGGATGAGCGCCGACCTGATGGTGCGCGTCAAGATTCCGGCCGATTTTTCCCACACCGATTCGCTCAGGCGCGAGTCGGTCACCCGGCTTTGCATATTCGGCTATTGCTTCAATACCTGGACCGGCGAGAATATCGCGGCGGGGAGCGCCACGGCCGCGGCGACGTTCGTGCAGTGGCGCGACTCCGACGGCCACCGGGCCAATATGCTGCGCGCGGAGTTCGCCACGATCGGGATCGGGCGGGCGCAGGGCGGCTATTACGGCTGGTACTGGACGACCGACTTTGGCGGGCAGTAAGAGGACGAGGTTTGAACCACAGAGCGCACAGAGGACACAGAGACGAAGGAGAGGACGAGAGATAGGGTAAGTGGGGAAAGACGTGAGTGGTAAACCCCTCCCCGCCGCTGCGACAGCGACCCTCCCCTAAAGAGGGAGGGTGAAAAGCAACCACGCTGCAACGCCTCTACCGCTCTCCTAGAATTGGGAGAGGGGTCGCCGCCATAGCGGCGGGGGTGAGGGCCGTCCCCCTGCCCCTCACCCCACCGTCTTCGGCTCTTCGAGATAGGCCATCAGCTCCGCCCAGGTCGTCGCCGGGTGATCGACCAGCAGGACGGTCAGTTGCTCGGGGCGGGCGCGTTCGAGCGCTTGACGGAAGGCGTTGTGTTCATCTGTCTCGACGGTGATCTGCTCGGGGCGCATCCCCGCTTCGAGCAGCGCGCCGCGCAGGAGTCCCGCGACCTCGCCGCGCTCCCGACCGCGCGTGTGGCGGTCCTCGCGCACGATCACTTCATCGAATGCCCCACCCGCGACACGCCCGAACGCCCGGATGTCCTCGTCGCGCCGGTCGCCGGGGATGGCGATCATCGCCATCGAGTGTTTCGGCTCCAGGCGGCGGATGAAATCGGCCAGCGCCACCATCCCCGCCGGGTTGTGGCAGTAGTCCACCAGCACCCGCCCGCCCTGGTAGTCGATCATGTTCAGGCGACCGGGGGTTTGGAAGTAGGAGGACGTGAAGGTGCGGAGGCCCAGGCGGATCGCATCGGGGTCGATCTCCAGGCCCAGGCAGGCGGCGGTCGCGGCGAGGGCGTTGGCGACGTTGACCCGCGCCCGCCCGTCGAACGTCGCGGGGATGTCGTTGACCAGCAGCAGGCTCGTCTGGCGGCGGTCGAGGAGGCAGATCGCCTCGCCGCGCGGGGTGTCGCGCACCACCACAGCGGTCCCGCGATTCTTGACGTGCGCCTCGATCACAGCGCGGGCCGGTTCTTGGTCGGGGTAAAGCGAGAAGTAACAGACCTTGGCTTTCGTCAGCTTCGCCATCGGCAGGCAGCGCTCGTCGTCGGCGTTGAGGATCGTCGTGCCGCGCCGGTGGGTGGCGGCCGCGACGACCCCCTTGACCCGCGCCAGATCGTCGAGGGTGTGGATCCCGCCGAGGCCGAGGTGATCGGCGGCGATATTGGTGACGATCGAGACGTCGGCGGCGTCGTAGCCGAGGCCGGAGCGGACGATCCCGCCGCGCGCCGTCTCCAAGACGGCGGTGTCGATCGTCGGATTCTGCAAGACCATCCGCGCCGAGCTTGGGCCGCTCATGTCGCCCGCCGCGATCTGCGTCCCGTCGATGTAAATCCCATCGGTCGTGGTCAGCCCGACCTTGCGCCCGGCCATCTTGAGGATGTGGGCGATCATCCGGCTCGTCGTCGTCTTGCCGTTCGTGCCGGTGATCGCCACGATCGGCACCCGGCGCGGCGCGTCTCGCGGGAAGAGCATCTCGATCACCGGGCGGGCGACATCGCGTGGGATCCCCTCGGTCGGGTGGGTGTGCATCCGGAAACCCGGCCCGGCGTTGACCTCGCAGATCGCCCCGCCGACCTCCTTCACCGAGTGGGCGATGTCCGGCGTCAGGAAGTCGATCCCGGCCACATCGAGGCCGATCACCTGGGCCGCCTGCGCGGCGATTGCGGCATTGTCGGGGTGGATCTCGTCGGTGCGGTCGATCGAGATCCCGCCGGTGCTCATATTGCCGGTCAGCGCGAGTTGGACGTGCGCGCCTTGGGGCGGCACGTCGTCGGGGCCGTAGCCTTGCCCCGTCGCCAGCTCGATCGCTGCCGCGTCGAGGCTGATCCGCGTCAGCACCTTCTCATGGCCGACGCCGCGGCGGGGGTCGGCGTTGACCATCGCCACGAGTTCGCGCACCGTATGCTCACCATCGCCGATGACGTGGGCCGGGACACGCTCGGCGACCGCCACCACCCGCCCGGCGACGACCAGCACGCGGTAATCTTTGCCGACGACGTAGCTCTCCACGATCACGGTGCCGCTGCGGGTCGCGTCGCGGGCGAGCGGGTAGTGGGCGCGCACCGCCGCCTCATCGACCAGATTGATCCCGACGCCCCGCCCGTGGTTGCCATCGAGCGGCTTCACGACAACCGGGTAGCCGATCCGGGCGGCGGCGCGGGTCGCGTCGTCTTCGTCCTCGACGTTGCGGGCCAGCGGCACCGGGATCCCGACATTGCGGAGGAGGCGGTTGGTCAGTTCTTTATTGGAAGCGATGTCGACCGCGATGTCGCTCCCCTTGGACGTGACCGTTGCCCAGATCCGCTGCTGGTATTTGCCGTGGCCGAGTTGGACCAGCGAGCGGTTTTCATCGAGTCGCTGAATTGGGATGTCGCGCCGCCGTGCCTCGTCCACCAGGGCGCGCGTGCTCGGCCCGAACGCCCGCTCCTCAGCCAGCCGGATCAAACCTTCCATCTCGTGCTGGAAGTTGAACTCGGGGTCGCGTTCCGGCCAGATGAACGATTCGAGGAGGCGCTGCGCCAGGTGACCGGCGGCGAGGCCAACATCCTCCTGCTCGTACTCGAAGACGACGTGATAGATCCCGTAGCGCGGCTCGCCGTCGGCGGTGCGGGCGGTGCGCGCCTTGCCGTAGCCGATATCCTGCCCGGCGAGGGTCTGGAGTTCGAGGGTGGTGTGTTCCAGCACATGCCCCATCCAGGTGCCGTCCTTGACCCGCTCGAAGAACCCGCCCTTATGCCCGACCGAGCAACGATGGTCGTACATCGTCGGCAGGGTCGTCGTCAGCTTCTCGTAGAAGCCGGGGATGAGGTTCGTCGGGCGCTCCTCTAGCTCACCGATGTCGAGGAGGAAGCGGATCGCCGGCATCGGTGCCCAGTAGTTCGCGCCGCGATAGATCTGCGTTTCGAGGATCTTCATACCCATAGCGATCTCCCGCTGCCTCTTCGGCACTCGCCGCAACGACTTTCGTTGGCGTAGAACCAGATCGTGCGCCGCCGGGAGGGGCGGGCGCGAGAGATCTTTTGCGGAGTTTATAGCAGATTGGCGGTGTGTGATGTCGGCGATGTTCAACCGCCTGCTGCCCCTCTTCTCTAAGTCTCACTCCCGGTGTCGGCAACCATCACGGCGCGGTAGAGGGCGCGGCGCTCGGCCTGGAAGATCGGGTCTTCGTCGAGGGGCGGCAGGGGGATGGCGAGCGGGCGGCGGGTACGCATATCGTAGCGCGCGCCGTTGGCGAGGGTGTGTAAGGTGACATCGGTCATATTCAATGGGCGACCGTCGGGTTGCGCGGCGCTATCGCTGGTCATCCGCTGCCCATCGACCACCAGCACCGTGCCGCGCCCCAGGACCGTCATCTCGCCATCTGCGGTGATGATCGCCGCCGTGTCCTCATCGACGCCGAGGCCGAGTTGGGCCGGGTTGAGGGCGACAAGGGTCAGCAAGCGCCCGATCCGGTTGCGCTGGCGGAAGTGCTGATCGACGATCGCGGTATCGAGCAGGCCGAAACCGGCGGCCAGTTGGGCCATCCGTCCGCGCGGTGCGGTGCCGCTCGACCCCATCGCGACCATGTGCCGCGAGAGGATCGACGCCCCCGCACTGGTCCCGGCGATCACCGCGCCCGCCGCGTGGCGCTCGTGGATCGCCGCTTCGATCGGGGTACCGCCGAGGATCGCCGCGAGGCGCATCTGGTTGCCGCCGCCG
>JAABUN010007155.1_pt1 | contig 12261 bp, 11 predicted proteins | sample 5559311 | NCBI WGS metagenome assembly JAABUN01 (sample SAMN10711877, study PRJNA513370) | rock metagenome | isolation source: Antarctica rocks | place: Antarctica: Victoria Land, Siegfried Peak sud | reverse complement strand
GCATCGCGCGTCCTCACCGCAGATTTCCTCACGCCAGTGTGGGACGGAGTATACCCGTGGCGCCAATCGGCGTCCTCTTTTGCCACGGGCGTGGCCCATATGCGTACAGGCTCACGTGGCCGCGCGTGCTGTAGGGTGCAAAAAGGCCGTCCGCTAGTCGAAGATGGCCCGGCATTGTACGGACAACGTATAAAGTTGGAGCGGGGCGCGGCGTTGCCCGCTTCACTTGACAGCCCGCATCTCGGATGGCCTTTTCGCACCCCACACCGTCCCCACCGCCGCCCTCGATGCCGCGGTCTGGGCCGACCTCTGTCAGGTGCTCAGCGACCCGGCGGTGCTTGCCGAGGCGGTGCGACGAGCGCAGGCCGGGCGGCTCAACGACGATGCCCGCACCACCCGGCAGCACGACCTGCGGCAGCGCCGTACCACGCTCCAGCGTCAACGCCAGCGGCGCATCGACGCCTACGCCGCCGAGGCGGTCACCCTCGAAGAGTTGCAGACCCGTGTGCGGGCGCTGGAAGGGCGCCTCACCGACCTGACACGGGACGAGCACCAGTTCGCGACGAGCGCGGAGCAGCAGGCGCAGGTCGCTGTGCTCGCCACACACGTGGAGACCTTCCGGGCGACCATCGCCCACGGGCTGGACCAGGCGTCCTTCGCGCGTCGGCGCGAGCTGGTCGAAGTACTGATCGACCGCGTCCTCGTCGCCCCGCCCGAGGTGGCGATCCGCTACCTCATCCCATTTGGCGGCGCAGCCCATCGAAAGGTGGTATTGCAATCAGGCCATCCAGGTGCCACTTATCGCCAGGTTGGGGGCGACGACGGCGCAATTCGTTGGCATACCCCTGCCCGAACTTGCGGCACCACTGGCGCACCGTCTCGTACGTCAGGATGACGCCGCGCTCGGCCAGCAGTTCCTCCACGTCCCGGTAGCTCAGCGCGAAGCGGAAGTACAGCCACACGGCGTGGCCGATGACCTCCGGCGGATAGCGGTGACGGCGGCAGTCGGGGGGCGCGAGTGTTATATTCATGCCGCAAGTATCGCACGCTGACCACCTGCGATCTTCACCTGGCAATACCGCCGCAGGGGCCGCTGCACAGCTTCAAGAATGTGGACACGGCACTGGCATGGTCGCCCTGGTCGCCACCGCGCGCAAGCTGCTCACCTGGGCCTGGGCCGTCTTCCGCCGCTAGACGGTGTTCGACGCCGCGCGGCTCGCACCGGCGGATGCCGCCGGTGCGGAGCCCGACGCGAGGGCTGCCGCCGCCGTCGCCTCATCTCTCGCTCGACCGGGATGAGAGAATCTGCCTGTCGGCCAATGACGCGGCCGGGATGTGTACCCCTATCCCTTGGCGAGGGCTGAGAGGCCGGGCCTTCGATATGCTAAAATCCCGCACGATGCATGTTGACGTCGACCAGCGCCTGCCCCGGGTACTCGGTGTGGAACACCGGAAGCGGGACCTGTTCGAAATCGCGGACGACCCGCGCGCGACGCGGGTGGGGCGATCCCTGCGGTCGACAAGCCTCGACGAGTTGCCACAACTCGTGAATGCGCTGCGCGACGAGATGAGCATCGTCGGGCCGCGGTCGGAGCGGCCATTCGTCGCCGCGCAGCACGAGGCGTGGCAGCACAAGCGCACCGCGCTACGCCCCAGCCTGACCGGCTGGTGGCGGGTGAACGGGTGTAGCGATTTGTCGCTGCACCAGAACCTGGAGAACGACCCCTTCCGGCTCGATCTCTGCATCCTCGACCCCACCATCGGTGCTGTGCTGCGTGGGCGAGGCACCTACTGAGCGACGGCCCCCGTGGCCGGGTGTATGCATCATCTTCGCTGCCGGTGCACCCCCCGCCCTTCCCGGGTGCCCCCACTGCGCGAAGCCGCTACGACCGACAGAAGCCTGCGTATCGGAGAGGGGCGAGGATGGTGCCGACACTCTCGATCATCATCGTCAACTGGAACACGGGCGAACTCTTGCGCGACTGCCTCCGGTCGATCGCGCGCGAGACAGCGGCGGTGGCACACGAGATCATCGTCGTCGACAACGCCTCGACCGACGGCAGCGCCGAGTTGGTGCGCCGCGAGTTCCCGGCGGTGCGGCTGATCGCGAGCGGGGCAAACCGCGGCTATGCCGCCGGCAACAACCTCGCACTGCCGATCGCGCGCGGGGACTTCCTTGCGCTGCTGAACCCCGACACCCTGATCGCGGACCGGGCCCTGGAGCGGTTGGTCGACTTCCTGATCGCCCGCCCGCAGGCCGGCGCGGTTGGCCCGCAGTTGCTCGACCCTGCCGGGCGCTACGCGATCCGCAACGGGGGCTGGCAGCCGACGCTCGGGACGATCCTGGCGCACGCCTCCGGGGTGTCCCGTCTGACATCGGGGCGGGTTCGGGGCCTGCACACCATCGCCGACCGTCGACAGCGGGTCGGCTGGCTGTCCGGTGCCTGCCTGGTCGTCCGGCGTGCCACGGCCGAGTCGGTCGGCCCGCTCCACGAGGACTGGTTCCTCTACGCCGAGGATGTCGAGTGGTGCGACCGGATCGGCCGACGCAGCTGGGAACTCTGGTATGAGCCGGCAGCCTGCGTCGTGCATCTGGACCGCAGCAGTACCCGTCAGCGCGGCGGCCGTTTCTCGACCCTCTGGATCCAGGGACTGCACCATCACTACGCGCGCCGGACGCGTGCCGGCCGGCCGCGTCTCCTCCTGTTCGATGCGATCCTGGCGGCCGGCCTCCTCTCCCGCACGCCGTTCTATCTGGCGCGCGCGATCGCCCCGCGTCGCGCGGGGCAGCGCCCAGAGTGGCGAGCCGAAGCCGAGTCGTTCGCCCGCGGGGCATACGAGGTCGTCCGGCTCGGGTGGCGGGGACGCTGAGATCACCGGCCATCGGGCCCGTCCCCGTGGCACCGCCATCCGCGCGGGGGGTGGGGATGGCGGGCGGCAAAATCCGCGCCGGGCGCTTATCGGGCCGGGGTGCCACGATCGCGCTCGTCGGCACGCTGCCGGTGCAAAACGAGCGCCCTGGTCAGGAGTGACCGGCGGTCGGGCATGCCCGGCGGCAAGTCATCCAGCGCACAGAAGCGCATCGCGGCGATTTCGGCATTCGGGCGGAAGGTACCGCCCTGATAGGAGCAGAGGAAGCACAGATCGATCATCGGGCCGGGTCGATCGCCGGTGTCGTAGACATGGAAGACTTCGCCCACTCGTATCACCAGCCCCGTCTCTTCCTCCAGTTCGCGCGCCAGCGCGGCTTCCAGGGACTCGCGGTCGCCGACAAACCCGGCCGGGATATCCCACGGCTGCCGCCGACGGTAGGTGTGTTGCAGCACCAACACCCGCTCCGCCTCGTCGAACACCACGCCCTGCACGCCGACCAGAAATCTGGCGGCGTCTAACCGCCGGGGTGCTCGCCGGCCCCACCCCGGCGGCGACAAGGCGCCCAGCGTCCAGGCGCGAAGAGGATGAAACCTCCGCATACCCGCCAATCACCTCCATCGCCGTAGTGCCTTGAAGCGAACACGCACGAGGATCACGGGGAACCGGGCGCCGGCCCGGTCGGCGCGACTATCGGCCCCGCAAACCGATCAGGGTGGGAACCGTCTTGAGCAGGATACGGAGTTCCAGCAGGATACCCTGATGCTTGATGTAGTAGAGGTCGTACTGCAGCTTCGTCAGGGCGTCTTCCACGCTCGCCCCGTAGCGATACATCACCTGGCTCCAGCCGGTCAGGCCCGGCTTCACGGTATGCCGCACCCGGTAGAACGGGATCTGCGTGGCCAGCTGCTCGACGAAGTAGGGGCGCTCGGGCCGCGGGCCGATCAGGCTCATGTCCCCTTTGAGGATCGTCCAGAACTGCGGGAACTCGTCGAGCCTGCTCTTGCGCAGATAGCGCCCGATCGGGGTGATGCGGGGATCGTTCTCCACCGCCCACACCACGCCGGTCTGTTTCTCGGCGTCCACTGTCATGGAGCGGAACTTGGGCACGAGGAAGGTCCGGCCCCCCTTGCCCACCCGCACCTGGGAATAGAAGAGCGGGCCGGGGGAGGTGAGGCAATTCCCCAGCCAGATGAACGGCATGACCGCGAGCAGCATCAGGCAGCCGAACAGGCCGACGGCGATATCGAGCAGGCGCTTGAAGACCAGGTAGAACCGATGGGTAACCGGTCGGAGCAACGGCAGTACGACCGAGAGCGCTCGACCGGCGTGCTCGACCGGCACGCGGCTGGTCAAACTCTCGTACAGCGTCGGCATGGTGGTGATCGCGAGCCCCATCTCGTGACAGGCCAGGATCGCCCCGAAGAGCGCGTTGTCGATCGTTTCGGCGTGCGTGATCGCGACGACAAGCTCGCTCGGCCGCAGCCGGCGCGCCAGCCGGACCAGGTCGTGGCGCGTCCCCAGCACCGGCACCCCTTCGACGATCGTCCCTTGCTTCGCCGGGTCGTCGTCAATGAAACCGAGGGCCTGATAGCCGATGCTCCGCGGCGTCGCCCACTCCTCCCCACCCAGTTGATTGATCGCGCGCACCAGCGTGCGCCCGGCAGACCCCGCGCCGATCACCAACGCGCCCTGCTGGAAGCCGGGCTGGACCAGCACCGTGGCGTACACGGCGCGCCACGCACCGAGGACCAGCACCCCGAGCAGCGGGAAGATGAGGATATCGAGGCGCGACGTCGGTAGCGCGGGCGTGAGCCGCGGGATCAGCAGGTAGAACGCGGACGTCAGGAAGATCGCGCCGCCCAGCGGGCCGAGCGACTGCAGAGGGCTGGTGGCGCGACGCAAGTTGTAGCAATCGAGCATGAAGGCGCAGACGTACCAGACGATGCTGAGGATGATGAACCAGGACGACTGATCGAGGATCGCCCGCACCGTCTGCTGGGAGAGGCGGTAGCCGCCCAGGTAGAACCACAACGGGACCGGGCGGATCAAGAGCGCCAGGAACAGGGCAAGGTTGATCAACAGGCCATCCACGATGACCAGGAGCAGGACGCGCTCGGAAAGGTGCAGCCGAGGCCGCGCCCACGCCCCGGTTCGGGGTGCCTCGCCGTCCCCATCGTATGGATCAGGCGTCGACCCCGCTTGCGGCGCGCGCGGCGCCCCACCCGATACAGCCACGCTATCGCCTCCATCGTCGCCGGTCGCCGCCCGATACGGCGAGGCGGCGAGCGCCGCAGCCCGCGGCACAAACACGCACGACACCTACAGTGGAACGTCTCGGCCCGCACTCGGCCACGACCTCCGACATACATTCGGGTAACCTCGCTGGCCGATGCTTTCGCCCCCGTGGTGCGAGGGATGGGGCGTCATGCCGACTACACGCACGAGTTCACCCCATCTATCGGCCATCGATCCAACCAGCACCTGTAACCCAAGCGTTGGCCGGGCGTGTCTCGGCCCCCCCATCCGGTTGCGTCCCCCTAGATGAGGGGCGATGCACCTCCCGCTATCGGCGACGCGCGTCGATCAACGCTCGAGGATCTCGCGGTAGACCCCTTCCGTTTCCGCCAGCATGCGCTCGATCGTGAACTCGCGCAAGAATCTCTGCCGCCCGGCCTCGCCCATACGCCGCCGCACCACCGGCGCTTCGGCCAGGCGTCCGAGAGCGGCGGCGAGGGCCGCAACGTCCCCGTGGGGCACCAGCAGGCCCGTCTCCCCGTCGAGCACCTCCTCGGGGATCCCGCTCACCCGCGTGGCTACCACCGGAAGGCCGGCGCGCATCGCCTCCATGATGCTGAGCGGCAACCCCTCGTAATGGGTGCTGAGGACGAAGCCCTGCGCGCGCGCCAGGAGATCGGGCACGTCGTGGCGGTCGCCGAGGAAGGCCACCCGGTCGGCGACGCCGAGCCGGCGGGCCAGCGCGCGGCACGCCTCCAGCGATGGCCCGCTCCCGGCGAAATCGAGCTGGAGCCCCACCGGGACGCGCGCGAGCGCGCGCAGCAGGGTGTGCTGGTCCTTCTGCTCGTTGAATCGGGCCGCCATGACGAACCGCGGCGGCTGATCCGCCGGCGCGGCCGGCGGGGCCGCCGCCGCGCCGATGCCGTAGCGGATCGTGACCAGCGACCGGCGGCTGCCGACGCCGGCACGCAGCGCCAGCCGCCGGTCAAACTCCGAGACGCAGATAATCCGCGCGGCCAGCGGCGCTGCGGCCCGCTCGCTCCACAGGGCAACCGTCCGGCGGCCGCGCGGCGTGCCCGGGCTGAAGCCCCAGCCGTGGGCGGAGAAGATCGCGGGGACGCCAGCGAGGCGCGCCGCCGCGCGCCCGACGATGCCGGCCTTGCTGCTGTGCGCGTGGATCAGCCGCGGCCGGAGCCGGCGGATCAGCCGGGCACAATCCTGCACCGAGCGCAGATCGGTCAGCGGGTTGATCTGCCGCACCAGGCTTGGCACCAGATGCACAGGCAGGCCGAGGGCGCGCACCCGCGCCGTGAGCGGCCCGTCGGTGCCGGTGGCGAGGTGGACATCGTAGCGCGCGTGGAGCCCGGCGATCAGATCGAGCACGTTCGCCTGCGCCCCGCCGATGTCGGCGCGGGTGATGATGTAGAGAATGCGCGGTGCCTCCATGCCTGCCCTCCGGGACGATGGGAAACCGGATCGTCGCAATCGGCCCGACGCCGGGTCGCCGGGTCGCCTCCCCTCACCGCTCCAGGGTGACCCGCGGCATCCGCGAGGCGGCGAACAGCAAGAACGCGCCCCACGGCAGCAAGCGCAGGCGCGTGTTGGCACCGATGTTGTCGCTGAAGAGGGCGACGGCGCCGATCAGCACCAGGCTGAACAGCAGCAGCAGCCCATCCTCCCCGAGTCGCCCGCGGATCAGCGTGATGATGCCCCAGACCCAGATCGGGGACAGCAGCCACAATCCCAGCGCCTCGGGCAGGGCGATCCACTGCACCGCCGAGGCCAACTGCCACGGGAAGGGGCCGAACATCGCGGTGGCGAAGCTGTAGCCGTAGCTCGTGAGGAAGGCAAGCGGATGACTGAAATCGATCTCGATCCCGGCGGCACTGCCCCCGGTCGAATAGGTCGACGCGCGAAAGCCGGCGATCCGCGCCGGATCGAGCCACTGCCCGATCATCCCCAAACCGAACAGCCCCCGCCGGGCCGCGATGGCTCCCAACCCCGCGAGCGCAGACGCCGGGACGAACCACCGGGGCCGGAAGCGGAATGCGAACAGCACGACGCTCGCCGCGAGCGCCACGGCTGCGTAGAAGCGGAACAGAAAGAGCCCCGCGAGCACGACGAGCCCGAGCCCGGCGTACAACGGGTGGGGCTGGCGCAGGAAGCGCATCGCCAAGTAGAGCGCCCAGAAGCCCAGCAGGGTCAGGATCGCATCCCGGACCAGCTGGGTGGAGTAGAAAAGCAACGATGAGTAGAAGGTGAGCAAGGTGCCGGCCCAATGCGCCGCCCCGTCGCGCGCCTCGCGGCCGGCCGGCCCCGACGGATGCCCATCCGCCACCGTCTGCACGATGCGGACGCCGAGATAGACGGTGAGCGCGCCGGCAACCACACTCAGCAGCTTGCCGAGCACGAGGCTCGGGCCGGTCACGAAGAAGAGCGCGATCAGCGCCCACGGATAGGAGTTAGAGACGTAGATTCGCTCCCCCTGGAAGTATTGCTCGACAATCTGCCAGTAGAACCGATCGTCCGCCCCGGAAGCGAGCGGGAAAAAACCCTCGAAGCCCCGGCTGGTCGAGTAGAGGTCGGCGAGGGCGCCCGCGAGCAACCGGACGAGTAAGGCGACACCGAACCAGCGCAAGGCCAGGTTACGCTCGTCGCGCATGGTGCCCATCCCCTCACCCTGCCCGCCGCTACCGCTCAGCATCATTGCCACCATCATCGCGCCTCGCGCCCCCAGGGTGCACCATGCCCTTGCGCGCCAGCAGCTCCCCGTAGATCGCCTCCCACTGATCCACCACGCGATCGAGGCTGTACCGCGCCTCGACACGCAGCCGCCCCGGTAAGCGCCAGGTTCGCCGCCACGGTCGTCGCCCCCTCACCCCGACGCGCGCTGCTGATACAGAGCGCGATAGGGCTCCCCGGGGTCACGAACCCGAGATTGGTGCGCAATTGGCGGGCGCTTTCGATCAGCCCCTCGCCCACTGGGAGTACCTGGTCGGCCGGGATCCGCGCCCCACTGCGGGGCATAGCGGCGAACGCCCCGAGCGGGACAAGCCCGAAACGCCGCCGCAGGTCTTCCCGGTCGCGCAGCCGATCATCGAATACTTCGATGACGACGGCGAGGCTCAGCATCAGCAACAGGCCGATCAACCCGGCTCGCGCCGTGTTGTAGGCGATGTCGCGCGGCACGGGCGTGGTCGGCACATCGGCCGGGAGAACGATCGAAACCGCCGACGCGGCCTGCAACTGCTCCAGCCGGATCCTCCGCTGGGTATCGAGCAGGGTCAGATAGACACCGCGATAGAGTTCCGATTGATTTTGGAGGCGGAACACTTCCGCCGACGCCTGGTTGCCGGCGTCCGGCCTGGCGAGCAACTGCTGCAACAGGTCCGAGGCCTCAGTCACCCGCTGGCGAGCCTCATCGAGTTCTCGGTCGATTTCCGCCCGTACCGGCTCGACGTTCCCGCTCCGCGACTGCTGGACGCGCCCGACCAGCGTCTGGGCCAGCCGGTTGGCGATAGCGGCGGCGCGTTGCGGGTCGCGGTCCGTCACACTGATGGTAAGATATTGGGTACCCTGGAGGGCTCGAGCGGTGACATTCGCGCTCAGGAGTGCTTCCTCCTTCGCAGAGAGACCGAGCTGCCGACTCGTTTCGCGGAGGAAGGGCTTGCTGGTGACCACCTGGCTGTAATATCCGGCCGCACCCTGGCTAAGACCCACATCGCTCAGAGCCGGCTGCCCCGGCGTCTGCACCTGATTGATCAAGATGTACGTTTGGGCTTTGTACGCCCGTGGCTCCCATAAGCCGACGACGAACCCGAGTGCCGCACCGACTAGGATGCCCAGCAACAGTGGGAGCCACCAGCGACGCAGCACCGGCTGATACCGGTCCCAGTCCAGGAACCGGCCCAAGCGCACCTCCATCGGCCCTCCCGCTATCCCCCGTGCCTGCTCGCCAAATCACACCCCATCAGCCGCGCGCCGATGTCGCCAATCGGCCCCCTGGCTGACCGGCACGCGACATCGCCCCGTAGGTTCGCGACATCGCCCCCTAGGTTGCCGACATTGGTACAGTGTACACGACCGGGTGCGCCACCCGCAATCGCCGGTCGGTGGCGAGCGCCGCTCCGCATGCCCCACATCGATCAACTGCAGCATCAGTAGCCGAAGCGACCGATCGGCTCCGGGTCGCTTCAGTACCGGATTAGCAGCGCCCTGCCGAGCCCTATGCCCGTCCCGGCATCGGCGTAGGGCAGCACAGATGGGGTACTGGGGTGAGTGCCGGTCCTGGTCGCCGACTAGGCTGGCCCACCGACCCGGAGTGGCGCACTGGTCGGCTTGCCCTGCGCGGATTGCCGCGCACCTCGACAGTGTCACCGGCGCGGTGCAGATTAGCCCGCCTCCACACGCTTGCCCAGTTGCCCGAGCGCCCCATCCCGCATCCCCAGCAGTCGCATCCGCACCCGCCGCCAGCGGTCGGCCTCGTAGGCGATGTCCATCAGCAGCAGCCGGAACTGGACCAGGAAGAAGATGGCGAGTTCGTCGAGTCGGTGCCGGGTCCGTAGGATGGTATAGAGCGGGTTGCGGGCACCGTAGTACAGCTTCCAGGCCGGCAGGTCGCTGCGCATGCTGCGCCGCCCCAGGAAACGTACCGCGCGAGAGTTGGTCCCAAAGTCGTGGTAGAACACCGCATCGGGGATGTTGACCACGTCCGCACCCGTTTCCTGCCTGACCCGCATCGCGTATTCGTAGTCGTCGAACCAGATGAAGAACTCCTTGTTCGGCAGCCCCGCGCGCGCCACGATCGCGCGCGGGAGCAGTGGCGCGGTGAAGTCGAACAGGAAATCGCCACTGACCACCCCCCCCGCGCGACGACTTTGGCCGTCACGTCGACGTTGCGGCGGCGCCACGCCGCGACCCCGTAGACAAAGCCGTTGCTGTCCTGCTTGAGCGGCACGAGCACGGCATTTGGTCGGCGGTGCCGCAGCAGCATCTCCAGGCAGTCGGGCGCCGCCCATCCCTCGTCGTCGACCACCCACGTCCAGTCGAACCCCTCCCGGAAACTCCACTTGATCCCCTGGTGGTAGCCCCAGGAAGCGCCGTGGTTGCGGGGGGCATCGAGCACCGGATGCTGGGAGAACTCCTCGCGCAGCAGCTCCCGCGTGCCGTCGGTGCTGCCGTTGTTGAGGATGAGGATCTCGTCGGGGGGGCGCGTCTGCGCCTGTAAGGAGTGCAAGCAGCGGCGCACGAGATCCTTGCGGTTCCACGTCATGACCATCGCGCAGACGCGGTCGCTCATACCCGCTTCCCCAGCCGGCCGAGCGCGCCGTCGCGCATCCCCGCCAGGCGCAGTCGCGCCCGCCCCCAACGGTCGGGCTCGTAGAGGATGTCACCGACGAAGGGCCGGAGCTGGTACAGGAGGTAATACAGCAGCTCCCCGGGGTCGCGCCGGAGCCGCGTGAAGGTGTAGAGCTGATTCCGCGCCTCGTAGTAGGTCTTCCACGGCGGCTGCCGGCTGCGCAGGCTCTGCTTCCAGAGGAAACGGACGCGCTTCGATGGCCCGCCGTAATCGTGGAAGAAGAGCGCGTCGGGGACCGCGACCGTTTCCGCGAGCGGGTCGTCGACGATCCGCAGCGCGTACTCGTGATCGTCGAACCAGATGAAGAACTCGGCGTTGGGCAGCCCGATCCGTCCCACGACCCGTCGCGGGATGAGCGGCCCGACGAACGGGAAGACGAAGGCACCGGCGACCGCCCCATCCCCCGCGACGACAGCGGCCGTCACGTCAACCGACCGTCGTCGCCAGAGGAAGAAGCCGTAGTGGCGACCGGCGCTATCCTGTTGCAGTGGGACGAGGACGCGGTCAGGCCGGGCGTGGGCCAGCAGCCGCTCCAGACAATCCGGTGCCGGGCGGCCATCGTCGTCCATCACCCACAGCCAGTCGAAGCCCCGCCCGTAGGCCCTGTGTTGGCCGAAAAGTCCATCCGCTTCGGCTTGGCGGGCGCGCTGCGTCCGTTGCGGGCCTCTCCTGCCCGTGAAGTCGATCCGGCGAGTTCATCTGGCAGTCGACGTATAAGAGTGCTAGGATGTAACCACGGATAGAGTAAGTGGAGTAGGCGGCCGGCGAGGTATCAGCCGTGGTCGGTTGACCCATTTCCGTCCGCCCCTCCCCGAACCGTGCTGGCGGCGTTCACCGCACACGGCGCTCCAGTCGGCGGGCATGCGCGCAGGTCAGCCCTCGGCATCACGCCTACTTCCCTGCCCTCCTGCCGCCCTCCTGGTGCCCTTCGCCCTGTGGCCGACTTTCCCGGCCGCCCTGGTGGGGCGTCACGCCCACGACGACGACGGCACCTCCGTGACCCTGGGGCGCGCGCCCGGTAGGCCATCCCGCTTTCCCGCAGCCATCGACGTGCGCGCGTGACGGAGGTGCCCCGTCCGTCCCCTGACGTGGGCTCGTTGCCCACCGCCCACCCGGCGGAGGGTGCGCGCGTCGGCCGTTTCGGCGCGCTCTCCGGGTGGCCCCGCCGCAGACGCGCTGCGGGGGATGGGTGCTGGCATCGCTGGAGACTGGGGGTCAGGCAATCCGGCTTGCACCGTATCACGCGGGTCTCGCGAGCCCCGGCCATACGCATCTTCCGGCCGCGCTCGCTTCCCCACCATGCTGTTGTCCCCCTTGGCTTTCGCCGCAAGGTTAGGTGGGCGACCCAGAAGCCACATTCCTCCGAACTTCTCCCCGCTGCACGGGGGATCGGTGACTGGGTGAAACGGCGCACACGGCCAGCACAGCTATCATCAGGGGATCAAGTGGGGCTACCGGGAGGGCTTCGACTGGGTCTGGGTGATCGACGACGAGGGGTGGGCGGCCCCCGACTGCCTGGAGCGGCTGCTCGCGCACCGACGCCCCAACGCCGTGCTCGTCCCGTTGAAGCGGGACAGCGGCGGCCACGCCTACGGCATCGCCGCCTGGCGGCGGCGGAATGTGGATGTGACGGCGGAGGTTCTCGCACGTGGCGGGCCGGTCGGCGGTGACTTCCTGTTCGACTTCACCGCGCCGCTCATCCACCGCGAGGTCGTGGCGCGGGCCGGCCTGCCCAACAAGGCGTTCGTCATCTGGTTCGACGATTACGAGTACGCGCTCCGCGCCAGGCGCGC
>JAABUN010007154.1_pt1 | contig 12262 bp, 14 predicted proteins | sample 5559311 | NCBI WGS metagenome assembly JAABUN01 (sample SAMN10711877, study PRJNA513370) | rock metagenome | isolation source: Antarctica rocks | place: Antarctica: Victoria Land, Siegfried Peak sud | reverse complement strand
GGGCGGGGGCAGCGCGACGAGACCGCGAAGTTGCGGTGGTCGACGGCTCGACGAGCGCGCTGCGCCGCCGTAGCGTCGCAACCCATTTTGGGACCAATTCTCCGAGCGCGAGCGGGTCCGCCAGAGCGGCCGCGTCTTTGTGTTCCGGCGGATACGGTGGTAGGGTGATGGTCGGACAGGCCGTTTCGATACCGGTCGTATCGCGGCATCGTAGGGATGAGGAGGGCCACATGGGCGAGCACGGACCATCGAGCAAGCTGAGCCGTCGGATGTTCCTGCGCGCGAGCGCCCTCGCCGCCGCCGCGCCGGCGGTCCCGGCCCTGGTCGGGTCGGTCGGTGCGGCGGGCGAAGCCGGTGCCGCCGCCATCCCCTTCCCGCACGAGGAACTGAACGAGGCGACGATCGCGGGCCTGCGCGCGCAACTCGATGCGGGCCAACTGACCTCGCGCGCCCTCGTCCAGATGTACATCGACCGGATCGGGGCGATCGATCAGTCGGGGCCGAACCTGCGATCGGTGATCGAGCTCAACCCCGACGCGCTCGCCATCGCCGATGCCCTCGACGCGGAGCGCAAGGCGAAAGGGCCGCGCGGCCCGCTCCATGGGATGCCGATCCTGATCAAGGACAATATCGACACCGCCGACCAGATGCTCACCACCGCCGGGTCGCTCGCCCTCGTCGGCAGCCGCCCGACCCAGGACGCCACCGTCGCCCGCAAGCTGCGCGAGGCGGGGGCGATCATCATGGGGAAGACGAACCTCAGCGAGTGGGCGAACTTCCGCTCCACGCACTCGACCAGCGGCTGGAGCGGGCGGGGGCGGCAGACGCGCAACCCCTACATCCTCACGCACAACCCGTGCGGCTCCTCGTCCGGCTCGGGCGTCGCCGTCGCCGCCAATCTCTGCGTCGGCGCGCTCGCCACCGAGACCGACGGCTCGATCGTCTGCCCGGCCCACCAGAACGGCGTGGTCGGCATCAAGCCGACCCTCGGGCTGACGAGCCGGGCGGGGGTGGTGCCGATCGCCCACAGCCAGGACACCATCGGCACCCACGCGCGCACGGTCGCCGACGCGGCGCTGCTCCTCGGGGCGCTCACCGGCGTGGACCCGCGTGACAATGCCACCGCCGCCAGCGCCGGGAAGGGCCTGGCGGACTACACCCGCTTCCTCGATCCCAACGGCCTGCGCGGGGCGCGCATCGGCGTCGCGCGCAAGAGCTTCTTCGGCTACAGCACCGCAGCCGACGCGATCATCGAGGCGGCGATCGCGCGCATGCGCGACCTCGGCGCGATCATCGTCGACCCCGCCGACCTGCCGAACGCCGAGGAGATCGCGAAGAACGAGGGGGAACTGGAGGTGCTCCTCTACGAGTTCAAGGCCGACCTCAACGCCTACCTGGCCACCCGCGTCAAGAACGAGCGCTTCCCGAATGCCCCCTTCGTCCGTACCCTCGCGGAGGCGATCGGCTTCAACGAGGGCGACGCGCAGGACGAGATGCCCTATTTCGGGCAGGAACTCTTCCTCCGGGCCCAGGCGAAGGGGCCGCTGACCGAGCAGGCGTATCTCGACGCGCTGGCGAAGAATCGGCGACTCGGCGGCAAGGAGGGGCTCGACGCGGCGCTGGACACCGACAAGCTCGACGCCCTGATCGCCCCGACCGGCCAGCCCGCCTGGCCGACCGACCTGCGCAACGGCGATCACTTCCTGGGGGCCAGTTCCTCCCCCGCCGCGATCGCGGGCTACCCGCTGGTGACCGTCCCCGCCGGGTACGCCTACGGCCTGCCGGTGGGGATCACCTTCATGGGGCGGGCCTGGAGCGAGCCGACGCTGATCAAGCTCGCCTACGCCTTCGAGCAGGGGACCAAGGCGCGGCGCGTGCCACAGTACCTGGCGAGCGACGAACTCCCGTAGAACGCGACACTACCACGATTCGGCGACGGGGGCGGCATATGCCGCCCCTTGTCTTGGCCGAAAAGCCTATCCCTGGCGGGGTATTGTCGACGTGCGCTCGCGGTTTGCTGACGGGCGCTACTCGTCGCGCGAGCGATGAACGCGCCTCGCCCGGGTACGTCGGCAACCGTTCCCCGCCGGAAGTGAGCGGCCACGCGGCCTGGTTGTCCTGCCTTTGCGCGCTCAGCTGTCGCGACGTCGCGGGGCCGCTCGCCGGGCGGGGAGGGTGGTTGGTACCGACGAGAGGATCCGCCGCCGGCGCCGCACGTTCGGCCAGGCCGACGCCAACACGCGGCGGCGTCGCCGCTCCCGGCCCGTGGACGAGGAGCACCGGGATGCGGCCGGTATCGCGATCGACGGCAGCACCCACTCCCTGTGGCGCGCCGTCGGGTACTGACGTTCCTATGTCAAGCCCCGTGTGGGGCAATATTCCGGCAGGGAAGGCAGTCGCTATAAAGATTCCTGGCGTAGCCTGCGAAGGAAACCTTCGCAGGCTACGCCAGGATGAAAACTGACATTGTCAAGTTAAGTTTTGCCTGAACGGGGACTCCCCACCGTAGCTCAGTTATCGCCCCGAACAAGGAGATTGTGTCCCGATCATGGCCCCAAGCGGGTGGCTCTTCCCCACGTTGCCATCGTTATTGCCGCCCACTGTGCTTAACTTGACAGTGCCATCACGCTACCTCCTCCAACTGCGCCATTCCCGGTTGCGTCCTACTCCGGCGCGATGTTCGCCCCGACAATCCGCTCCGCCATCGCCCCCGGCGGGGCGTCTCCTCCCGCCGCCAGCCGCGCGACCTCGTAGGTACCCCGGAAGCGTCGCGCCGTGCCGTCGGCCTGGAGCGCGGCCAGGCGCACCGTCACGGTGAACCGGTCGGGACCGCTCGGGACGACGGCGCTGGTGGCGACCGTGACGTGGACCGTCGTGGCGTAGCCGGCGGCGAAGTCGGCGAACGTCTGCTGCGCCTGGAGCGACGGGCCGAGCAGGTGGTCGTAGGCGAAGCGATACCCCTGCCCGTTGATCGCCCGGTAGTAGCGCTGCACGGTCGACGGCGCGTGCTCCGCCAGCTGGAACGGCTCGACCTCGAGCGGCGCCTCCGCCCCGTCGTCCCCGCTCGGTTGGCCCCCCGGCGCGGGAGGCCCGGATATGGCGGGGAGGGTGAGCTGGCCCTTGGTGCCCGGCAGCGTCACCAGGATCGCGGTCACCGGGTCGTAGATCTCGGCTAGGGCGCGCGGCCCACCGCCGCGCGAGCCGCTAACCCCGCCCGCCAGCAACACCCGCCCGTCGGGGAGGAGGGTCAGCGTGTGGCCGTAAGCGAACTGCTCGCCCGGCTGGGCGATCGCCAGGGTTGTCATCGCCACCGGATCATAGACTTCCGTGTGGCCGCTGCCGAGGATCAGCACCCGCCCGTCGGGCAACGGCGCGATCGGCGGGTCGCCGCCGCTAGGGCGCGCGGCGGCGCGGTCAGCGCGAGGATGACAAGGCAGAGCAGCAGGATCAGGCTGAGACAACCCCGGCGGTGAAGCATGGTACGAGGACTCCCGTCGACCGTCCCCGTATGGTGGGCGCGGGCGACGACATACGGGCGACGCCCGCGCTCACCGCGCCGCGACACGCTCGTAGCTACCGATCCGGTTCGCGTTGTGGCTGCCAGTCGCCTGCAGGTAGATCGCGTAGGTGCTCCGCCCGCCCGGCCCCTCCGTCGTGAGGAGCCAGCCCGCCGCGAATTGCTGGATCGTCATGGCGAAGCCCTGCTCGTCGGCGGTCGTCGCGTAGCCGAGCGCGTTGCGGAAGTCTTGCTCGTGCCAGAGTTTGCCGAAGCCGCGCTTGGGGAGGAAGCGCCCGGCGACCGGGGCCGCGCCACCGCCCGGATCCTGCCCCTGCGCCCAGGTGTCGGCCCAGGTCACGTCGGTGTTGTAACCCTGCGTGCTCACCGCCAGTTCACCCGTGTCCGGCGAGCCAATCAGCACGAAGATCCGCTTCGTGTCGCCGCGCCAGATCATCAGCCCGTGCTCGAACGGCTGGGCCGCGCCCGGGACGGCCACCTGCGGGCCGCGCGGCGCGCCCAGGCGGTCGCGCACGCGCGCCTCGGTCGCATAGAGCCGCCCGAGATCGCCGCCCAGGTTGGCGTTGTCGGCGAGGATCTGCCGCCCGAACTGCCCGAGGAGCACCTCATAGGGTGTCCCGGCGTTCTCGGGATGGTACTCGAACCGCGCCCGCTCGAAGTACTGCGTCTGGCAGCAGCTCACGCCGGGCGTGGTCCCGAGGCCATCGAAGCGCTCCTCGGTCAGCGGCAGGCCGAACTGCGCCAGCCCGCCGTTCGCCTCCCAGTAGGCGCGGAACCGCCCGCCCAGGTTGTGCCCCGTCTCCGGGAAATAGCGGGCGGCGGCGAGCGGCGCGGCGGGGGCGATCGCCTGCCGATACCCCGCGTAGCTGACGTATTCGCCGTAGGCGACGCCGAGCATCCGCCGCCCGAATTGCCCGAGCAGGATCCGATATTGCGGGTCGCCGATCTCGGGGTGGTGCTCGAGGCGGCTGCGCTCGAAATACTGCACCGTGTACGCCTGCCCGTCCTCCAGGATCTCGATCTGCTCGTCGCCCAGCGGATAGCCATTGATCGCCAGGCCGCCGTGCGCCCGCCAGTAGTCCAGGAAGGGGCCGACGATGCACTTGCCGGTCGCGGGGAAGCAAGCGCGCTCGGCGGGCCCGACCGTGTAGAGGGCCGCGCTGCCCTGGCCGACCAGCAGGATGCGCCCGTCGCCCAGGGCCACGGCCACGCCATCGTAGGTCGGTGAGGGCGCGTCGAAGGCCCACAGATCGCGCGCCGGGTCGTAGAGTTGGCTGGGGGACCCGGTGCTGCCCGCCGGGATGAAGGCCCGGCCGTCCGCCAGCAGCAGCGCCGTGTGGCCGGACGCGGCCCGGCGCAGCGGCGCGACCACGGTCCAGCGATTCGTGGCCGGGTCGTAGCGCTGCGCGCCGCCCGCCAGGAATGCATCCGCGGGCAGGGAGATCGCGTCCGACGCCCCGCCGCTGACGAGGACCTGCCCGTCGCGCAGCACGACCGGGGCGTCGAACGCCAGCGACACCTCGGGAGCCGGGATCGTCCGCCAGCTCGCGTCGGCCGGATCGTAGAGGGCTGCGACCTCGCGCAGCCCTTGCGGGAAGATCCCCAGCCGCGTCAGCAGGATCCGCCCGTCGGGCAGGGCCGTCAGATCGCCGGGATCGCCCCCCGCCCTCGCGGGCGGCACCGCCGTCGGCGTCCAGGCCCCGACCGCCGCCGCGCCCGGCACCCGCCCCGGCGCGAGTCCCGTGCCCACCACGATCAGCACCGTCGCAATCGCCATCCGCCACCAGCGCATCGCCGACCCCCCGCCGATCACAAACTATCTCCACGAGTGATAGTCGTTGAACGGGATCCGTGCGCGGCGGTTCCGCGCCAGCGCGCGGCAAGAGGCCCGCCGTCGCTCACGAAACATCGTCTGCGGCGAGCGAGCGCCGGGGTGGCGGCGAGGGTCGGCGCGTATGGTCGCGGGACCGCTCCCGGCAGCGTAGACGCGCTCAGCCTCCGGCCCTGCGCCCGAGTACCCCACCGTTCCGGGCGCTGGTGAGCGCGCTCTCAGCGCTCGGAACGGTCGCTGCGGTCGCGGCGACGCCACCGCGTCCCATCGCCGTGCTGCCATTATCGTCGACTCGGGGCACGAGTGTGTGGCGGCGGCCCCGGCCTATGCGGTCCCCGCGGACTCCGCGAGGTGACTAACCGCCCGTCAGTCGCGCTCCCCAACGCGGTGACAGGCCGTGGGAACGCCAGGTCCGGCGCTACCCGACCGCGCAGAGCGCCTGGATGCGGGAGGCGAGCAGCAGCGCGAACACCACCGGCGCGGGGCCGCCCGCCAGCGGCAGGAGGAGTGCCGCGCCGCCCCCGAGCGTCGCGGTCGCGATCAGCGTCGGGCCGATCCCAGAACGCCGAATGACCCGTCCGGCGAGGAGCGCGGCGGGGAGCGCGGGCAGGCCGCCCGCGCCGACGATCAGCCCGAGCGCGACGGCGGGTATCCCCAGGTCGCGCACGGCGTACAGGAGGGCAAGGCTGGTGCTGATGCCGCCGCAGGCCGCGCCGAGGGTACTGTCAGGTAAAGATCAGTGACCCTGACGTGCGATACTGAGCGCATGAATGAAGGCACTGCTGTCCGCAACTACACGCGCCATCCCTTCCCACCCGCGATCATCGGCCACGCCGCGTGGCTGTACTTCCGCTTCGCCCTGCGCTATCGCGACGCGGAGGAATTGCTGGCCGAGCGCGGCATTACCCTGACGTACGCGACCGTGCGGCAGTGGTGCCAGAAGTTTGGCCAGGCCTATGCGAACGGGCTGCGCCGCCAGCGGCCCCGGCCCGGGGACAAGTGGCATCCTGACGAGGTGTTTATCACGATCAACGGGCAGCAGCACTCCCTGTGGCACGCCGTCGATCAGGCGGGCAACGTCCTCGATATCCTGGTCCAAAGCCGCCGCGACAAGCAGGCGGCCAAGAGATTCTTCCGCTCACGATGCCCCATCATGCCAGCACGCTCCTTGCACCGGCGCGCACCTAACCTACGCTGACAACGCCTCAGCGCGCTACTCCCTCGCGTTCGATGTCGCGCCGGATGCTGCGGGGCTGCGACCGATCTTGCATGGCTCGCGCCCCGCGATCGATGGCCGCGAATTCTCGCTCGACCTTGGGCGCTAGTTCGAGGTGCAAAGGCCGCATCTGCGCGCACAATCGTGACAGCGCGCGCTATACTACGCGCTACGGGTTGAGGCCAGGCATGTGGCGGCGCGGGGTGTTCGCCCGGGAGGTCGGTGCGGGAGGCCGCGGCAGCGGGCACCTTCCACGATGGGGCGACGTTGCGGCAGGCGAGCCTCTAGCCGGGCGAGCGGAGTGGCTGATGGCGACATTGCCGGGGAGCGAGCGGGCGGTGGTGCCGCCCGCGAAGCTGGCCGACTACCTGCTCTCCGCGACCCACCCGGTCGGGCGGGCGAAGGCGCGCTACTTCCGCGCCGCCGGGTTCGACGATCGTAACGCGGCCGACCTGGCGGCGGGGCTGCTCGCCATCGCGCGGGCGGCGGCGGTGGTCGAGGAGGTCGCCTCGCCCCATGGGGTCAAGTACGTGCTGGATGGCGCGGTCGTCGCGCCGCATGGCGACACGCTGCGGCTGCGAACGGTCTGGATCGTGGAGCCCACGGTCGGCTATCCGCGCTTCGTCACGGCCTATCCCGCGCCGGGCGGCGCGGGCGAGCAAGGAGGATGATATGGTACGCGAACTCGATCTCGTCGCGCTGACGAGCGCGCTGCCGGAGCGGGGACTGGAGCGGGGCGATGTGGGGACGGTGGTCCACTGCTACGCGGACGGGCAGAGCCACGAGGTCGAGTTCGTCACCGCCGCCGGGGCGACGCTCGCCGTGCTGACGCTCGATACCGCCGCGATCCGCCCGCTGGCGGGGCGCGAATTACTCCATGTGCGCCCGCTAGCGGCGACGGCGTAGCGGGGGGGGTGAAGTGAACCCCTGAAGCTGGACAGGTCGGGAACCACGACGTATACCGGGCCTGTGACCAGCGAAGGGGGAACTGATGGGGAACCCGCGCCGACAGTACAGTCCGCAATGCAAGCTGCAGATCGTGCTGGAACTGCTGAAAGGCGATCAGAGCGTGGCGCAGAGCGCGCGGGAGCATGGGGTCGGGTATGACCTGCTCTCGCGCTGGAAAGACCTCTTTCAGGAACGCGCGCCGCAGATCTTCCTGGACGCCCAGAGGGGGGCGAATGCGGAGGCCGCGCGGATCGCGGAGTTGGCGCGGCTCGTCGGCCAACAGGCCTGCGAACGAACGCTCCTAAAAAAGGGCGGTGTGCGCAGTGTACCCTCGCGGCGCGGCGGGCGATGATTGACGAGCTACGCCAGGACTATCCGCAGTCTTCGGCTCGGCGGCTCTGCCAGATGTTCGCCGTCGCGCCCAGCTCCTACTACTCTAGAAGGAGCCACGCCGACGACCGGGGCCTGCGGGACCTGATCGAGCAGATCGCGCTCGAGTTCCCACGCTACGGCTATCGGCGCATGGCCGTCGAACTGCGTCGGCGCGGCGCAAGCGTCAACCACAAGCGGGTGCTGCGGCTGCTGCGGGAGGACCACCTGCTCGTGCAGGTGCGGCGGTGCTGTCGCACGACCGACAGCGCGCATAACGACGGGCGGTGCCCCAACCTGATACGTGGGCTCGCCATCGAGCGACTGAATCAGGTCTGGTGCGCGGACATCACCTATGTGCGCCTCCGTCGCGGCTTCGTCTACCTGGCGGTGATCATGGACATCTATCCCCGGGCGATCCGGGGCTGGGAGTTGAGCGGGAACTTGACCGAGGCGCTGACCGCAGCCGCCTTGGAGCGCGCGCTGGCACAACAGGTGCCCGAGATCCAGCACTCCGACCAGGGCGTGCAGTACGCCGCGACCGGCTATGTCGACCGGTTGCTCCGCCGTGGCATCAAGGTGCGCATGTCCGCGCGCGGGCAGCCGCGTGAGAACGCCTTCGCCGAGCGGCTGATGCGCACCCTCAAGGACGAGGAGGTCCACTTGCACGAGTATGCCGATCTTGCCGAAGCACGCACACGCATCGGTCGGTTCCTCGATGACGTGTCCATGACCAAGCGGGTCCACTCGGCCTTGGGCTACCAGACGCCCGCCGAGTTCGAGGCCGCTGTGGTAGCATCAGGGACGTAACCTGTCCAACTTCAAGGGTTCACTACAGTGCGGATGCACGACTTCGTCATCCCCGAACTCGGGCGGGTGAACCCCTACGGCGTGTATGACCTGGCGGCGAACGCGGGCTGGGTGAGCGTAGGCCTCGATCACGACACGGCGACGTTCGCCGTCGCCAGCATCCGTCGCTGGTGGCTGGGCGCGGGGCGTGCGCGCTATCCCAACGCGCCGCGCCTGCTGATCACCGCCGACGGCGGGGGCTCCAACGGCTCGCGCGTGCGGCTGTGGAAGTGGGAGTTGCAGCGGCTGGCCGACGAGACGGGCCTGTGCATCAGCGTCTGCCACTTCCCGCCGGGGACCAGCAAGTGGAACAAGATCGAGCACCGCCTCTGCTCCTTCATCACGCAGAATTGGCGCGGCAAGCCGCTGGTCAGCTACGCCGTCATCCTCAACCTGATCGCGGCCACGACGACGACCGCCGGCCTGACGGTCGAGCGCTATCTGGACACCACCACCTACCCGACCGGGCAGACGATCACCGATGCGGCGATGGCGACGCTCCGGCTGGAGCGCGACCCCTTCCACGGCGAGTGGAACTACACCATCGGCCCGCGCGCCGCCCCCGCTGGAGCGGTTATTGTTTGACAGACCCTAACCGACCCGCCGACTGCGGCCCGGGAAGCTGACCGGGCATGCATACGGTGTGAGGTCCTTCAGCATCCAGGGCCAGTTGCACCGGCACCGGGCATTCGTCCGCAGACGTACCATCGGCTGGGGCGACCATCAGGGTCCGCACCCAGCCGATACTCCGGCACTGGCAATCGCCTACACTTGGTTGGGACACCCGACGCCAACCGTGGGCGAGGAGGGTAACATGCCGCTCTCGCGCGTGACCAGGACGCCGATCCACCAGTTGCGGGTTGAGCTGCGCGGCAGTCGACCGGCGATCTGGCGGCACCTCGAGGTCCAGGGCACGATGGCGCTGCCCCGGCTCCACGCGACCTTGCAGGCACTGATGGGCTGGCTCGACTACCACCTGCACGCCTTCGTCGTCGGCGGCGTGACCTACGGTGCCCCCGAGCTCCTCGACGATCTCGCGCACGAGGATGGCACGCTGGTGCGCCTGCGTGCCGTGGCACCGCGGGTCGGGGCGCGCATCGCGTACAACTACGACTTCGGGGACGACTGGTGGCTCGACCTGATCGTCGAGGCGATCGGTCCGCCCGACCCGGCCGCGCGCTACCCGCGCTGCACCGCGGGCGCGCTGGCGACGCCGCCGGAGGACGTCGGCGGCGTCCACGGCTACGCGGACTTCCGCCGGGGTCTCCGCGACCCGCGCCACCCTGAGCACGCGGCGTGGGTGGCCTGGGCGGGCGGGGACTTCGACCCGGCGGCGTTCGACGTGGCGCGCGCCAACGCGCGCCTACGCGGGCCGTGGCCGCGCGGTCACCCGCCGGTCGGCGACCGCTGAATGGGAGGGGCTGGTGGCGCTGACGACCTGGACGATCGAGGCGGACGACCGCGAGCGCGCGGGCGGCGTGGTGGAGGCGCTGGCCGCCTACCCCCAGGTCGTGGTCGCGGTCGGGCGGCTGCCCCTCGGCGACTACCTGCCGGGCGGTGGGGTGGTCGTCGAGCGGAAGACCGCCGCCGACCTCGTCCTGAGCATCCGCGACCAGCGCCTCTTCGACCAGGCGGCGCGGCTCCGGGCGGGGGCGGCGCACCCCGTGGTCATCCTGGAGGGCGACCCGCTGGCCGTCCGCACCGGCATGCACAAGAACGCGATCCTGGGTGCGCTCGCCTGGCTGACCACGATCCAGGGCATCCCGCTGCTGCCGAGCACCGGCCTGGCGCGCACCGCCGAGCTCCTCGTCACCCTCGCCCGCCAGCAGCAGCAGGGCTGGCGCGGGCCGACGGGCGTCGTCAAGCCGAAGGCGCCGACGCCGCGCGAGCAGCAGCTGGCGGTGCTAGCCGCGCTCCCCGGCGTCGGCCCCGTGCTGGGAGCGCGGCTCCTCGACCACTTCGGGGGACTACGCGGCGCGCTGGACGCGGACGCCGACGCGCTGGGCGCGGTGCCGGGTTTTGGCGAGGCGGTCGCGACGCGGCTCGCGGCGATTCTGCGCTGAGGTGCATGGCGCGCCAGCACCTGGGAGGCGGGGCCGGTGTGCCAGGTCGCGCGGGCGGGCGCCACTCATCGGGAGCGATCCGCCCGCCCGCGCCGCGCCGACCGATGGGCCGTCGCCGCCGCCCCAGTACTGGCCCGCATCCCGCCCGCTCGCCGGTTCACCTCGACCCCGAGCGCCGACGCATCGCCCGTCGCGGGCGAACCTGACCATGTCGAAGGCATGGTATCGTAGGTGCAGAATCGCCCGTTTGGTAGCGGGAGGCGCGGGATGCTCTTGCTCTTCGACGAACGTCCATCGGACTCGCCCTTTGTCGAGCGGATCTGGCGTACCCGGAGCGAGCGCGACGGCCCGTTTTCCTCGGTCGCCATGAGCCAGTGGGAGATGGTCGTCACGCGGCACCATGGGCTGACCACGCTCATGGTGCGCGGGCCGGAGACGAGGGCGACGCCCCAGGACTGCCCCGCGGGCGGCGAATGGGTCGGCATCCGGTTCAAGCTGGGCACCGTCATGCCCCACCTGCCCGCGAGTTCGTTCGTGGATGGTGCGGTGACCCTGCCCGAGGCGGGTTCGCGCGCATTCTGGCTCCAGGGCTCGGCGTGGCACTTCCCGGATTACGAGAACGCGGACACCTTCGTCGCCCGGCTCGTGCGCGATGGCCTGCTGGTGCGCGACCCCGTCGTGGCTGCCGCGCTGCGCGGCCAACCGCGCGATCTCTCCCCGCGCACCGCGCAGCGTCACTTCCTGCGCACGAGCGGGCTGGCGCACAGTACCGTGCGCCAGATCGAGCGCGCCCGGTTTGCGACGATCCTCTTGCGGCAAGGCCTGCCGATCCTCGAGGTCATCCACGAGGCGGGCTATTTCGACCGGGCGCACCTGACCCGGTCGCTGAAGCGCTACATCGGCCAGACACCGGCGCAGCTGCGGGACCTGAGTCGAGCCGGGCAGTTGTCGTTTTTGTACAAGGCGGCGTCCATTCTCTGAGTCACACTCTCCATCGACACCGGGTCATGGTGTTCCGGCACACGTAGCCAGAGGGCGTGTGGCGTCGTGTCCGATCGACTACCAGCTGCTGACGGCGTGTCGGCGTCTCGTTCGCGCAGGAGGTTATGGCGATGCGGAAGGTCGTTGTCTCGCAACTCATCTCGCTCGATGGCGTCTTCGTGCACCCGGAATTCTCCATGCCCTATCACAGCTTCGGCCACACCGAGCAGATGGCGGTGAAGCTCGCTGAACTGCGCGCGGCCGACGCTCTCCTCTTCGGGCGGATCACCTACGAGGGGATGGCCGCGTCTTGGCCGCAGATGGCCGCGATCGGGGGCGAGTATGCGGAGCTGATGAACAGCACTACAGCGACAGTTAGGGAGGTCGTGCGGTACCTTTCCCCACGGAGTAAGGTAGGGGGAGGAGGCACGGGGTGGCTGCTACGCTGGGGTTGACGACGATCGAGCGCTGGCCGGACGCGCTGGCGG
>JAABUN010007153.1_pt1 | contig 12264 bp, 11 predicted proteins | sample 5559311 | NCBI WGS metagenome assembly JAABUN01 (sample SAMN10711877, study PRJNA513370) | rock metagenome | isolation source: Antarctica rocks | place: Antarctica: Victoria Land, Siegfried Peak sud | reverse complement strand
ACATGCGACGGTTCTCTCGCTAGTAGTTGGAATAGCTCACATGACGCAGGGCAATGTGGATTTCGGGCTGGCCGGAAGTTTGCTGCTTGGTAGCGTTCCCGGCGTTATCATCGGGAGTAGGGTGGCGCCCTGGATCCCCGGCAAGCCCCTCAAGACTATACTGGCGTGTATGCTCGTATTCGTTGGTCTTAGGTTGTTGCTGTCGTGAGCGAAGAGCGTTATTCGCACCGCTTTCTAACCGTCGCGGCTGTATTCGTGACGTGTCTCATCACCGCCAACATCATGGCGGTCAAACTTATCGGAATAGGAGGTATCACCCTTGACGCGGGGACGCTCATATTTCCGATCAGCTACATCTTCGGCGACGTGTTGACCGAAGTGTACGGCTACCGACAGGCGCGGCGCGTGATCTGGCTGGCCTTCCTCTGCAACCTCCTGGCTGTCGCCGCAATCTCCCTCGGCGGGATTCTCCCCGCCGCCTCGTTCTGGGAAGGCCAAGCCGCCTACGAAACGATACTCGGCTACGCTCCACGCCTGCTAGTCGCCTCGTTCTGCGCCTATCTCGTTGGCGAATTCGCCAACTCCTACGTCCTATCCAGAATGAAAGTCGCAACGGAGGGACGCTTCCTGTGGCTCCGTACCATCTCATCGACGGTGGTTGGACAGGGTCTCGACTCGATGATCTTCGTCATTCTGGCGTTCGCCTTTGCCATCCCGACCGGAGCCATCATCCCGATCATACTGACACAGTGGATCATCAAATCCGCCTATGAAGCCCTCGCCACCCCGTTCACCTACCTGGTCGTAAACTACCTCAAACGCGCCGAAGGCGTGGATGTCTACGACCACGACACCAGCTTCAACCCCCTGCCTTTTGGCCGCTGAACCAATTAGATGACCCCCGAACCACTCCTCCTGACCCCACAAGAAACCGCCTTCCTCGTCCGCCAGCGCGTAGCCCGACTCGCGACCGCCGATGCTCAAGGACGACCACACGCCATCCCAGTCTGCTTTGCCTACACGCCAAACACCATCTACATCGCACTAGATGAGAAGCCAAAAGACGTACCGCCCGAACGCCTAAAGCGCGTGCGCAATATCCTCGAAAACCCGAACGTGACGTTCATCTCCGACCACTACTCCGAGGACTGGAATGAGCTTGCGTTCGTCATGGTGCGAGGGAGAGCTGCGCTATTAGCACCGGAGACCACCGAGCACACCGCCGCCATCCAGCTGCTACGAGGCAAATATCATCAGTACGAGCGGATGAAGATAGAAGAGAACCCGGTTATCGCGATCCGGCCCGAGAAAACCACTTCCTGGGGTGCGCTGGATGCTTTGGAATCCAAAGCCATGAACGTACTCGAAAGTATCCGAGGCCGCCGCTCCGTCCGTCGCTATCTACCCAAAGCAGTCACCGTTACCGCCGTGGACCGTGTGCTGGAAGCCGCTCGATGGGCTCCGTCACCTCACGGTCGCCAACCCTGGCGCTTCGCCGTCATCCGACGAGAAGAGACCAAAGAGCGACTCGCGAATGCGATGGGGGAAGAGTGGCGCAACAACCTCGAAATGGATGGACAGAACACCGAAGTTGTAGAGAAGCGACTCGAAAGCTCCCGGCGACGGCTTCTGGACGCGCCGGTACTCATACTGCTCTGCCTCTATCTTGAAGACCTGGACGAGTACCCGGACCCGGCTCGCCAATCCAACGAGACCACAATGGCGGTTCAGAGTCTCGGAGCCGCAGCCCAGAACGCGCTGTTGGCGGCTTACGAACTCGGACTGGACGCGGGTTGGATGTGCGCGCCGCTTTTTGTGCCGCACAAAGTATCCGAAGCTCTCGGGCTTGACCCGAAAGTTGTCCCGCACGCGCTACTCACGCTCGGTTACGCCGAAGGAGACCCGCCCAAGCGCCGCGAGCGTCGTCCACTCGAAGAACTGGTGATCTACCGGGACTGAGAGTAAGCCCGCTCCGGTGTGCCATAGAGTGTGTTGCGGCGGCGGGGGGTACGCTCAATGTCGAGGATGATGCGTTCGAGGTCTTCGGGGAGCATCTCCTGGCCGTGATCCGCCCCTGCAGCCCTGGAGATACTTTCGTTCATCAAAGTTCCACCGAGGTCGTTGCACCCGGCCTGCAAGCACAACTTAGCTCCCTCTTCACCGAGTTTGACCCACGAAACTTGCACATTGTCTATGTAGCCGTGCAACGCGATTCGCCCGACGGCGTGCATCTTGACGGTCTCGGCGAATGTCGGTCCTCGCCGTGAGAGACCCTGCAGAAACAGCGGTGCCCCCATGTGGACGAACGGCAGCGGCACGAACTCGGTGAAACCGCCGGTGTCGGCCTGAATGTCCCGTAGGACCATAAGGTGCCGCGCCCAGTTTATGGGGCCATCGACGTGGCCGAACATTATCGTTGTTGTGGATGCGAGCCCGATAGCGTGAGCTTTACGCATCACTTCCGACCATTGGGCCGTGTTGATCTTATCGGGGCAGATGGTCCGTCTAATATCGTCGTCCAACACCTCAGCCGCTGTCCCCGGCAACGTTCCGAGCCCAGCTTCTTTTAATTCCATCAAGAACTTCTCCACGGAGATCCCCAGAGTGTGAGCCCCCTGCCAAACTTCGAGCGGCGTGAAGGCGTGAACGTGCATCTCGGGAACTTCATCCTTCACCGCTCGCAGATAATCTATGTAATTCTGGCCCGTGAATGAGCCGTGAATACCGCCGACCATGCAGACTTCGGTGGCGCCTTTCTCCCAAGCTTCACGCGCTCGCCGGGCTACCTCGACCGTATCCAAAAGGTACGGGTCGCCGCGCAGGTTTAGGGATTTCGGGCCTTTGCTGAAGGCGCAGAATCGGCATCGGAAGTAGCAGAGGTTTGTGTAGTTGATGTTCCGGTTGATGACGTAGCTTACTTCGTCGCCGTTGACCTCCTGGCGAAGCTCATCGGCGACTCGGCATAGCTCGGAGAGTTCCGTGCCGCGAGCCGTGAAGAGCAACTCTATCTCTCGCTCGGTCAGGTCGCGTTCTCCGGCTACCGCGAGTGTTTTTGTGAACTCTGGCCGCATCTTCGATGGGCGTTTACCCTGGATCTCCTCTACTTCCGTCTTCGGAACGTCCATTGTCGTCCCTGGAGCCCAGTCCGAGATCCGCGCCAAACCAGCGGCGTTCTGGGCGGCCAGCACCTTCGAGCGCAGCGGCTCGGCGACCCAGCTCTTTACGTCTTTGGCGTATTCAGGGTGTAGGGCGAGGCGTTCGACCAGCAGGTAGCCTTTTGAAGCGGTCGCGTTTCGCAGTTCTTCGAGGTGGGGCCAGGGGCGTTCGGGGTTTACGTGATCCGGCGTAACGGGCGAAACTCCGCCCCAGTCGTCGATCCCGGCGTCAATATACCGTGCGTAGGGGAGAGATCCATTGTTCCCGACATCCGCCAAATTCGGTGGGGCTTGCACGGTCATCGAGATCGGCAACAGAAGCCGGGCCAGCGCGATGGTCGCGAGCATCTCGTCCTCGGCGGGTTCCGGGGAATGTGCCATGAGCGTATCGGGCTTCGCCCGGAAATTTTGCACGATGCACTCTTGGATATGTCCGTGGCGCTCGTGCTGCTCCCGGATAGCGAGGATGGTCTCGATCCGCTCGTCTATGGACTCTCCGATCCCGATGAGGATTCCCGTCGTGAACGGGACCGAGAGATTCCCCGCCGCGTCCAATGTGCGAAGGCGGCGTGCCGGAACTTTGTCTGGCGAAGCCCAGTGAGCCATATTCGGGCCGAGCAGACGATCCGAGGCTTGCTCCAGCATGATTCCCTGCGATACCGACACGGCTCTTAATGCCCGTACTTCTTCCTCGGAGAGAACGCCCGGGTTAGCGTGCGGCAAGAGTCCCGTCTCTTCCAGGACGAGCCGACAACAATGAACGAGATACTCGATGGTCGTAGCGAATCCTAGCTCCGCCAACTCCCGCCGCGCCTCCGGATAACGTTTCTCGGGCTTGTCTCCGAGCGTGAACAGAGCCTCCTTGCAACCGGCTTCGGCACCCGCCCGCGCGATCTCAAGCACCTCGCCTGGCGTGAGGTACGCTTTCTCGCCGGGTCGTGGTCCGTGAGCGAAAGTGCAGTAACCGCAGTTGTCGCGGCAGAGTTTCGTCAGCGGGATAAAGACTTTACGCGAGTACGTTACGCGAGGCCCGAAATGCCGATCCCGCAGGTCGGCGGCGGTCCGCATCGCCGGTTCCGGGTTGGCGTAGGCGAACGCCGCTAGTTCCTGAGCCTCTAATAGGTCGAGTCGCCCAGAGATGGATTTTTGTATTAAACCGTCGTAGCCCATGCTGCTCCTAACGACTGAGGGTGAGCAATCCCAGATATTACACCCTCGTCGAGGTTTTCTCCGCTATCGCATATCCGGGTGCTCTGATCGCTCTAGCAAGCCGTTGTTTTGAAACCCGACGAAATTTGTCGGAAATACGTTAGAATATGCTCCGGCAAAGCCAAAAAACTTAACAGTAACTAAAGGAGACTCGCAGTGGAACAGGAGATACAGCAGAAAGGCTACGCGCATCCAGAGGCGTTGGTGACGACGGATTGGGTCGCCGAGCACCTGAACGACGAAGACATTCGCATCGTGGAGAGCGACGAGGACGTGTTGCTCTATGAGATCGGCCACATCCCGAATTCCGTCAAGGTAGACTGGGTCGAAGACTTGAACGACCCTCTGATGCGCGACTACTTGGACCCGGAGAAGTTCGCGAGCCTGATGGGCGAGAAGGGCATTACGCCGGACACCACGGTCGTTTTCTACGGAGACAAGAACAACTGGTGGGCGACTTACGCGCTGTGGGTCTTCCAGCTCTTCGGCCACGAGAACGTCCGTGTCATGGACGGCGGGCGGATCAAGTGGGAGGCCGAGGGCCGCGAGATGACGCAGGAAGTTCCTTCGTTGCCGAGCGTCTATTATCCGGTTCCGACGCGGGACGACTCCGTTATACGAGCCTTCCGGGAAGACGTCGAGGACCATCTGGAGGCTAGCGGTAAGCTCGTGGACGTGCGGAGCCCCGGCGAGTACTCGGGTGAGTTGCTCCACATGCCGGATTACCCGCAGGAAGGCGCGATGCGCGGCGGACACATCCCGACGGCGGCGAACGTGCCGTGGGCGCGGGCCGTTCAAGAAGACGGCACCTTCAAGAACGCCGATGATCTACGCGAGATCTACGAGGGCGAAGCTGGACTAACCGAGGGCGACGAGGTAGTAGCGTACTGCCGCATCGGGGAGCGCTCCAGCCACACCTGGTTCGTCCTCAAGTACCTGCTCGGCTACGAGAACGTCCGCAACTACGACGGTTCGTGGACCGAGTGGGGAAACCTCGTTCGTGCTCCTATCGAGCGGTAAAGACCCGTATTGGATCGCAAACAGCGAATAGAACGACTAGTGGACCACGCCAAGAATCCCCGCCACCAGGGGATTCTTGATGTTCCGAACGTGACCATGCCCGGCGGTAGCCCAGAATGCGGTGGCTCCGTAACCATCTATTTAAAAGGCGGCGAAGACGGGCGTATCGTCGAACTCTCGTGGACCGGGCAAGGCGATACCATAAGCATGGGAGCTGCGTCAATCACCATCGAGCGCGTCCAGGCGGAGGATCTCACCCAGGACGACATACTCGCCTTCGAGTACGAAGACTTCGTGGATCACATCGGGCGCGACGTGGTCGGAAGCCGAACCCGTAACGCAACACTCGGTCTCTCCACCCTGAAAGCCGCAGTTCGCCAATACCAGAGAGACCTTATCTCAGCCCCGAGCACAGAGGAAGTCCGCGAAGCAGGGTAGGACAGCTTGGTGTTGTCTGCCTTCCCGCACGTCCTTGTCCTCTAGAAGAGAACGTACTCAAAGCGTCAGTGTCTTACGGTCGTCATTCGACTAAACTGCACGATTATGAGCAATGACGAAAACAATCCTTTATGGAGCGGCAGGTTCGGTTCTTCGCCTGCCGACGCTTTCGAGCGTCTTAACGCTTCGATCCCGTTCGATATCCGGCTGGCACCCTACGATATTCGCGGGTCTATCGCTCACGCGGAGGTGTTGGCCGCGGTCGGCATCGTCTCCGAGGAGGAATCGCACGAGCTTGTGCGAGGGCTTGAAGCTGTTCTGGTGGAAGTCGAGACGGGGGAGTTTTCTTGGACGTTGTCGGATGAGGACGTTCATACGGCGGTCGAGCGGCGGTTGCGGGAGCTGGTGGGTGATGTCGCACGCAAGCTGCATACGGGGCGGAGTCGCAACGATCAGGTAGCCCTTGACCTTCACCTCTTCGTACGTGACGCAGCCACCGAGATACGCGCCGTCCTCTTGGATGTAATGCGGGCTCTCCTGGACGTGGCCGAGGAGAATCGGAGCCTCATTCTGCCGGGCTACACGCATTTGCAACGGGCGCAACCTATATTGCTCGCACACCATATTCTGGCTCATTTCGAGGCGTTTCGGCGGGATGTCGTTCGTTTGGAGGTGGCCTGGGAGGCCGCCAATGTTTCGCCGCTCGGGGCGGCGGCTCTGGGTGGGACACCGCATCCGGTGGATACATCGCTCACGGCGGGGAAGCTCGGTATGAAGCCGTTCGCCAACTCGTTGGACGCGGTCTCGGATCGGGACTTCGCTCTGGATCTCCTCTACGCCTGTGCCGTGCTCGGGGTGCATCTCAGTCGGATCGGGGAGGAGTGGGTGCTCTGGACGAGTGCGGAGTTCGGGTACGCGGAGCTAGACGACGCTTACTCAAGTGGTTCATCCATCATGCCGCAGAAGAAAAACCCGGATGCCTACGAGTTGATGCGCAGTAGATCAGGACGTTTGATCGGCGACCTGAACGCCCTCTTGATTACCCTGAAAGGACTTCCTCTAGGTTACTCGAAAGACCTCCAGGAGGACAAAGAACCACTCTTCGACGCGGTCGATGCCATCCTGCCAATGCTAGCCGTCCTCCCCGAAATGCTCCGAACCGCGAAATTCGACGGTGAACGGATGCTAAACGCCGCCGGTGGCTTCGCGCTCGCCACCGAGCTTGCGGACTTCCTGGCCGCCCGGGGAGTGGCATTCCGGGACGCGCATCACGCCGTAGGTCGGCTGGTCCGGCGCTGCGAGGAACTCGACGTAAGCCTGGAGGATATTCCACGCGAGGAGCTGAAAGCCGCGCATCCGGTCCTGGCGGATCTACCGCCAGAGTTGCTCACACCTCAAGGCAGCGTCGCAAATAAAAAGTCCGCCGGTTCGACTTCGCCGGATTCGGTGAACGCTCAGTTGGAGAGAGCCCGGCAATCGCTAGAAGAGGCGACCGGAAACTAGCGTCGGGAGTTTCACGGGAGCGGCGACCTCCATTCGGGCGGTGCGTTCGCGTATTGGCTTTCGGCGTGTATAGTGGGAGTTGGCCGAGATCTAGACGGAGGTAAGCCGGTGAAGATTGTTCAGATGTCCGATGTGCATGTTGGTTCGGGGTTGTTTCGTCCGGATCTCTTAGAGGCCACTATCCAGGAGACGAACGCTATCGCGCCGGATCTCGTAGCTGTGGTCGGCGACCTTACGATGGAGGGATACCCTTGGGAGTTCGAGGAAGCTAAGGAATACCTCGACCGTCTGGAGTGCGAGAACGTCGTGTACTCGATGGGCAACCACGATGCCAAGAACGTCGGCTATCGGCACTTTGAGGAGTTTTTCGGTATCCGGGAACGGTCGGTCGAGATACCCGTGCCGGAGGGTACGGCGAAGGTCGTGTCGTTGGATTCCACGAAGCCGGATCTCGATGAAGGCGAGGTTGGGCGGGAGCATTACGGTTGGCTGGACTCGGAATTTCGGGGTTGGGATCAGGGTCCGAGGATACTCATGATCCACCACCACATTCTCGCCGTACCCGGTACGGGCCGCGACGTGAACAACCTGCGCGACGCGGGCGACGTGATGGCGATCCTGCGCGAACTCAAGATCGACTTAGTCCTCTCGGGACACCGCCACGTACCCTATGTTTGGAGCATCTCCGGCGTGAGGATCATCCACTCCGGCACCGTCTCCACCATGAGAATCCGAGGCGTAATGCCACCGTCGTACAACGTCATAGAGCTCGACTCAGAGAGCGTGGACATCCGTATGCAGGAGCCCGGAAAGGGCAAGGAAGGCGAACAACCGCTAGCAAGCTTCTCGCGCTCCCCAGTTACGACGAGCAAGTTTTACCCGGACTACGGAAACTTCGTCTTCTACGACAAGCTGCCCTTTCTGTAGACGTTAGAGTTGCTCTAGAAGATGCGTTTTCTGTGTAGATTCGTTTGCGCTTTGGGTTGCTCCGACCGGCTGTGGAAAGTGATTTGAGGCCGTAGCGGATTCGTCGAGATTCAGCAGGTCGGATAATACTTTTGGTCAGCGATTTCCTCGGATATGGGCCATTGCTCGGATGCTCCTGTGCTTGACCGACCGTGGAACGCGGGTCACGGAAGGGGTGATGGGATGTGGTTATCCGCGCACGGAGCGAGCGTTGGACGAGATATCGCGCCAGGGAGTCCGAGTTCTCGTCAATCTCCATAAGAAGCCTCATGATCCGCACCGACTCTCACGTCATGGTATGCGAGAGGTCCACTTGCCGGTTGAAGACTTCGCCGCACCTACTGCGGAGCAGATCGAGAGCGGGGTGGCGGCGATTTTGGAGGCTCGTGCGGCTGGAGAGGCGGTAGCGGTCCACTGTGGCGGAGGGTTGGGTCGTACCGGAACACTACTAGCCTGCTACCTGGTATGTAGTCAGGGACTCGGTGCCAGAGAGGCGATTGGTCGGGTACGGGATCTCAGACCCGGCTCAGTCGAGACAGCCGATCAAGTCGCGGCGGTGGAGGATCTGGCAAGTCGCATCAGGTAATTTGAATTGATCAGCCGGTCAGAGAATCCGGACAAGCTCTGCTGCTATTCGTCGATGAACTCGATGCCTTCGGGTTGTCCGGTCTTCTCGAAGGCTCGCCGCAGGAGGTCTCGGCCTTCTTGACGTTCCTCGTCGGAGCGGGCTTTCTCCAGGACGGTTTTTACTGATTCTTCGATACCGGCATCGTCGAAGATTATGCCCGGCATGGCGATGACTACCTCACGGATCTGGCGGTAGATGAAGTCCGGCTCTCCGGCGTAGGCCCAGCCGTTGCGGGCGAGTACCCACGCCCAGCCTTTCATGCGGATAGTGTTCTCGATGTCCTCGTCGTCGAGGCCGAACATCTCGATGCGGAGGCGGTGGGCGGTGATCAACTCAGGTCTTATGCGTACTGTCGTGGTCATGGAGCCAGTTTAACAGGATGCCCTAACTAACGACCCGCCCGGACTTTACTTTTGCGGCGAACCTGTCGCTCCCGAGATGGTAAGCGAGATACCGCCAATCCGGCGCGTCCAGAACGAGAACGTCAGCCTTGTATCCGGGTGTGAGCCTGCCAACGTCGCCCAGGCCGAGGACGTGCGCGGCGTTGGCGGTGCAGGCCGTGAGCGCTTCGGCGGGGGAGAGCTTGAGGCGCGTGCAGGCGAGGTTCATAACCAGCGGCAAGGATTCGCAGAAGGAGCTTCCAGGGTTGAAGTCCGTTGCGAGCGCGACTATCGCTCCCTCGTCGGCTAGAAGGCGGGCGGGGGAGAGGGGGAGGTCCAGGAATAATGCGCAGGCTGGCAGTAGGACGGCTGCGACATCACTTTTGGCGAGCATTCTGGCTCCGGCTTCGCTTGTGTTTTCGAGGTGGTCCACGCTGCGGGCGGCGAGTTCTATAGCCAGTGGGATCGCACCTCGCTCGGAGAATTGATCCGCGTGTAGCCGCAACGCGAGCCCATTCTCGCGACACGCTTCGAGATATCGCCGCGCTTCTGGAGCCTCGAAAGATCCACGTTCTAGGAAGACATCCCCCGCCTGTGCGAGAGGCGTGGCCTGTGGCAGGACTTCCCGGATCACGAACTCTATGTACTTCGCCGCATCCTCATACTCCGGCGGTACGGTGTGCGCCCCTAGAAAGGTTGGATGCACGTCGATGGGGCTCATCTCGGCGGCGGCGTGGATGGCGTTTAGGGACTTTAGCTCGGTGTCGAGATCCAGGCCGTAGCCGGATTTCGCTTCGGCGGTCGTGGTGCCGTGTGAGAGCATCCAGCCGAGATGTTTCTCGACGGCGGCTGTAAGGTCCGCTTCGGTCCCGGCACGGGTTGCGGCGACGGTGGAGCGGATGCCGCCACCTGCTGCTTGTATCTCCTCATATGCCGCTCCGCTTGTCCGCAGCTCGAACTCCACTGCTCGATCCCCTAGAAAAACCGGATGCGCGTGGCAATCCACGAGTCCCGGCAACGCGACCCGGCCCCGACCGTCGATGCTCTCAAACTCCACGCCGGCTGGGATGCCGTCCAGAATCTCTTTCGGTGGACCAACCGCGACGATACGCTCACCGGAGATGGCGACCGAGGCGGGAGAGTGGATCTCCAGATCCCCGAGATTCCGCCCTCTCAATGGCCCGTTTCCCTTCGGGGTGACGGCGGCATTCAAATCGTGGATAAGCAGTGTTACATCAGCCATGTTCGTCTCCAAATACTCGCTCGCCATCGACCCAAGTCCCTGCCACGATCTCACTGCCTGCCCCAAATACCAACGCCGCTGGCAAGTCTTCCGGGGCTACATCGGACAGGCTCGGGCGGTTGAGGTCTAGTTCGATGAAGTCCGCCGCCCTGCCGGTCTCCAGAGAGTTCGCGCCCCAGCCGACGCGCAGCAGGTACGGTGTCGGGGAGACTTCGCCTTTGGGGAAGAGTACGTTGCGGCGACCTGAGATACGCCGGGCGTTGGTCTCGATCTCGCGCAGTTCCTCCAATGGGTCAATGCGGACGTGCGAGTCGGAGCCGATGGTCAGGGGGATGTCGCGCTTTAGGATAGCTTCCGCCGGTAGGAATCCGTCACCCAGGTTTCCTTCGGTTGTTGGACACGCGCATATCGAGGAGCCGTGCTCGGAGAGTAGGTCCAACTCCCGGTCGTTGGCGTGTGTGGCATGAACGATAGTAGTCCGAGGCCCGAGAAATCCACACTCCGCCAGCAACTCGACGGGACGCAGCCCATGTTCACGCTCGCACTCCTCGATCTCTAGCGGCTGCTCATCGGCGTGGATGTGCAGCGTCAAGCCGTCATTATGCGCGTAAGCACCCAGTCCCTCCAACCACCCCCGAGGCACCGCCCGCACGCTGTGCGCCGCCACCCCGACTTCGACCATCGGGCGCCCGACAGCCCATTCCCGCAATTTATCTACTCGTTCGAGGAAGCCCGGCAATTCCGGATCGACGAAACGAGCATGACCGCTCCGGTTGTATGCCGTGGGGAGAAGCAGGAGCCAGATGCCCACAGCTTCGGCGGCCTCGGCTACGGCTTTCGCGAGTGCGTTAGGGTCTTCGTAGGGCGTTCCGTCCGCCTGGTGGTGGACGTAGTGGAACTCGGTGACGCTAGTGTAACCGGCGGAGAGCATCTCCCGGAAGCAACGTTCGCTCGTGGTCCGCATTGACTTAGGCGTAAGGTGCCCGGCGCGGTCGTACATCTTCTCCCGCCACGTCCAGAAGTCGTCGTGCGGGTGGGATGGATCTATGCGTTCCACCGTACCCCGCAGCCCTCGTTGAAAGGCGTGGCTGTGATCATTTACGAAGCCGGGGACGAGAGCCCGGCCTGGCAGGCGCACGCCGTCGTCGCTAGGTCCGATCTCCATGATGCGGCCATCCTCCATGGTTACGCCGACTCCGGCCCGCGCGCCGTAGGCATCGAGGACGAAATCGGGGAGGAGGGTACGTCTCAAGCTTCGAGCATCGGCATTTGGATGCCGAGACGTTTGGCTGCGGCCTGGGCGGACTCGTAGCCGGCGTCGGCGTGCCGGACGACACCGATACCTGGATCGTTGGTCAGGACTCTTTCGAGACGGGCGGCGCCTTCTTCGGTGCCGTCGGCCAGGACTTGTGCGCCGGAGTGGATGGAGCGTCCAATCCCAACGCCGCCGCCGTGATGGACCGCTACCCAGCTCGCTCCTCCGGCGGTGGCTAGCAGGGAGTTCAGGATCGGCCAGTCCGCGATGGCGTCCGAACCATCTTTCATGGACTCGGTTTCGCGGTAGGGAGAGGCGACGCTACCAGTATCTAGATGATCCCGCCCGATAATTATCGGCGCGGAGATCGTTCCGTCCGCCACGAGTTCGTTGAAGCGCAGCCCAGCCTTGTACCGCTCCCCGGCCCCGAGCCAGCAGATGCGGGCGGGCAAGCCCTGGAAGTGGAC
>JAABUN010007152.1_pt1 | contig 12265 bp, 11 predicted proteins | sample 5559311 | NCBI WGS metagenome assembly JAABUN01 (sample SAMN10711877, study PRJNA513370) | rock metagenome | isolation source: Antarctica rocks | place: Antarctica: Victoria Land, Siegfried Peak sud | reverse complement strand
GCAACCCGCGCGTCGTCAAGCGGAAGATGACCAACTTCCGCGTCAAGACCACCACGCACCGGCACTGGCCACAACCCAGCAGGCCCTTCGCCGAGGCCGTGCTACTCCTTATCTAAACGGTATTGCAGCTAGATAAGATGATCCACGTTAATGCGTTCTTATTCCCAGACGAATTTCTCAAAAAATACAATGCTTTTACCAACGAATGTTTTGAGACATTCTCAGATCCCGGAACAGATGCAAGAATCAAGACCACCCTTGTGTCGGCGGACGGCGATAGACGGCAAGTGTCGCCTACTCCTTGGCATGACGATTGGGATACCTTTTTTCATCTTCCTATAGAAACGAGTGAACCTGTGCAAAGGGAACGCGTTCGTCAATGCTATCACAATTTCCTGACGTATTTTGCAAAACAATTGGGAGTTTCACGATAATTGCTGTAATCTCTGGCGATGTTTGATACTAGAAAGGGGCTATTGCGATGCGCTACGTCATCCGCGAGAAGTTCTTCCGTCTCGGCGAGGACTCGGAGATCAGCGACGAGTCCGGGCGCGCGGTCTTCAAGGTCGATGGCAAGGTGCTGACCCTGCGGGATCGCCTGGTCATCCGCGACGCGGCGGGACAGGAGGTGGCCGGGGTGCAGCGCAAGCTGATCGCCCTGCGGCCCACGTACGAGATCTCCATCGGCGGGGAGCGCGCGGCGCAGGTCCGTAAGAATTTCTTCACCCCGTTCCGGGACCGCTACACGATCGATATCCCCGGCCCGGATGACCTGGAGATGTCCGGCAACATCTTCGACCACGAGTTCACCATCAGTCAGGGTGGGAATGTCGTGGCGACCGCCTCGAAGCGCTGGTTCTCGATCCGCGACACCTACGGCGTGGAGATCGCGGACGGCATCGACCCGACGCTGATCCTCGTCAGCGTCCTGGCGCTCGACCTCGCGCAGGATCGCGAGCACAAGGACGACGAGCGCGAAGATTAGAACGAGGGCTAGCCACCGGCCCGCGAGATACAGTCGTGCCAGCGCTGGCCGGGAGGGTCGCCCCCCGGCCAGCCTCACGTCGTGGCATGGCAACCGGCGCGACCACGAGCGCTGGCCGGTGACGCCACGAAACCCGCCCCGCGTACCCAGTATGCTATCCTCGTGGCGTGGCCCGACACGATCGGTTCGTCGGGCGAGGGGAAGGGAGCAGGCGATATGGTAAGCCGCACACGACAGCTGCCGACGAGCACCACCGAGGCGCACGGCGTCCCCTCGGCGGCGATCGTCGCCTTCATCGACGCCGCCGAAGCGCGCGGCCTCGAACTCCACAGCCTGATGCTGCTGCGCCACGGCCACGTCCTGGCCGAGGGCTGGTGGGCACCCTACCGCGCCGAGGAGCCGCACATGCTCTTCTCGCTGAGCAAGAGCTTCACGTCCACCGCGATCGGCCTGGCGGTGGCCGAGGACCGACTGGCCGTGGACGACCTGGTCCTGTCGTTCTTCCCCGACGAGGCACCCGCCGACCCGAGTGAGCATCTCGCGGTGATGCGCGTCCGGCACCTGCTGTCGATGTCCACCGGCCACGATCTGGATACGACCGGCGCGCTGCGCGAGGCCACAGATGGCGACTGGGCGCGCGCATTCCTGGCGCAGCCGGTGGAGCATACCCCCGGCACGCACTTCGTCTACAACAGCGGCGCGACCTACATGCTCTCCGCGATCATCCAGCGCGTGACCGGCACGACCCTGCTCGACTACCTCCGTTCGCGTTTGCTCGATCCGCTGGGGATCGCGGGCGCGACCTGGGAGACTTGCCCGCGCGGGGTCAACACCGGCGGCTGGGGCCTCAACATCACCACCCGCGACATCGCCCGCTTCGGCCAGCTGTATTTGCAAGAGGGTGTCTGGGAGGGGCAGCAACTCCTGCCGAGGGGCTGGGTTGCGGAGGCGAGCGCCGCCCACATCGACAACAGCAATCACCCGAGCGGCAACCCCGACTGGATGCAGGGCTACGGCTACCAGTTCTGGCGCTGCCGCCACGGTGCCTATCGCGGCGATGGGGCGTTCGGCCAATTCTGCGTCATCATGCCCGCCCAGGAGACGGTGCTGGTGACGACGAGCGGCACCACGAATTTGCAAGGCGTGCTCGACCTTGCCTGGGAGCACCTGTTACCCGCGCTGGGTGATGAGGTGCTCCCCGTCGACGAGTCGGCCAGCGCGGCGCTGACAGCGCGACTGGCGGGACTGGTGCTGCCGGCGCCGCAGGGCGCGGCCATGTCGCCGTTGGCGACGCAGCTCTCCGGGCGCATCTTCGCCCTCGCCACCAACGAGCAAGGGGCCGAGACGATCCGCTACGACTTCGCCGCCGACCGCGCCACGATCACGATCGCCGACGCACAGGGCACCCACACGCTCGTCGGCGGCGTCGGCGCGTGGCTCGCCGATGAGGCCAACTACGGCAACAGCCGCTGGCCCGCGAGTCCCAGCGCCAGCAGCCCGCGCGCGGCGTCTGCGGTCGGGGCCTGGACCGATGAGCAGACCTTCGAACTGCGCCTTCGCTACACCAACACGCCGTTCGGCTTCACCCTGGTCAGCCACTTCGCGGGGGAGGGGGTAGCGGTCGACTACCGGGAGAACGTCGGGTTCGGGGCGACCGAGCGCCCGCGCCTTGAAGGGCACCTCACCTGATCCGTCGCCGATGGCACGGCGCGCGGCGGGAAGGAGGAAGCGGATGAAAATCGTGTTGCCGGGCGGCAGCGGGCAGGTCGGCACCCTGCTCGCGCGCTCCTTCGCGGCGGAAGGGCACGAGATCGTGGTGCTCAGTCGGCACGTATCGCGAGCACCCTGGCGGGTCGTCGGCTGGGACGCGGCGGCCGTGGGGGACTGGGCGCGAGAACTCGACGGCGCGGACGTGGTCATCAACCTGGCCGGGCGCAACGTCAACTGCCGCTACACCCCGGCGAATCGCCGCGCGATCATGGACTCGCGGGTCGATTCGACGCGCGCGGTGGGCGTGGCAATCGGACAGGCGCAGAATCCGCCGCGCGTCTGGTTGCAGGCAAGCACGGCCACCATCTACGCGCACCGCTTCGACGCGCCGAACGACGAGGCGACCGGCATCCTCGGCGGCACCGAGCCGACCGTGCCGGAGACCTGGCGCTTCAGCATCGGGGTCGCGCGGGCGTGGGAGAGGGCGCTGGACGAGGCGGCTCGCGCTGCGCTCCGCGATGACGATGGGCCCCGACCCCGACGGGATCTTCGACATGCTGCTCGGTCTGGTGCGGCGTGGCCTCGGCGGGACGGCGGGGGACGGACGGCAGTACGTCTCCTGGATCCATGACCAGGACTTCGTGCGCGCGATCGGGTGGCTGATCGCACGCGACGACATCGCCGGGCCGGTCAACCTCGCCGCACCCGGCCCGCTGCCCTACGGCGCGTTCATGGCCGCGCTCCGCCGCGCGGCGGGCGTGCCCGTCGGGCTACCCGCAACGGCGTGGATGCTGGAACTCGGGGCCATCGCAATGCGAACCGAGACCGAGTTGATCCTCAAGAGCCGCCGTGTGGTCCCCGGTCGCCTGCTCGACGCCGGGTTCGCCTTCAACTATCCGACCTGGCCGGAAGCGGCCCAGGACCTCTGTCGGCGCAGGCGTGCCCGCGCCAAGGAGCGCTACCGGTCCGTCGGGATCAGCGCGCTGACGAGGCCCGCGCCGAGGTAGGCCGAGGGGAGGAGATGGTAGATCGTCTCCTCGCCCTCTTGCGCGGCGGCGTAGGCCGCGAATTCCGCCTCGGGAACGACCAGCGTCGGCTCTGCCGCACCATAGCGAACGCTCGCGCGCTGCGCCACCTCGGCCAACCGGCGCGCCAGGGGTGTAGGGGACGTACCATAGGAGAAGAGGTAGAGGCTGGCCCCGGTCGGGACGCTCATCGGCAGGGTCTGCGGCATCGGGCGCTCCAATCATGGCGGTATCACGCGTCGGGGATGTAAACATAATAGCAGATTTGCGCGCGGCTGGTCGCCACGCTTGCTGCATCCAGGTGCATACCATTCCGCCTACCGTGTAAATCGTGCTGGAGCACACAAAAAGGGGCCGACGCGGAACGCTCCGCGTCGGCCCCTTTTCCTTGCTAGCACGAACACCTTTACTGATGGTGAGGGAGGGATTCGAACCCCCGAAGGCGTACGCCAGCTGATTTACAGTCGCGGGCGACCTCCTCCACAGCTTTCTCCATGCATCGCCTCTCCCCGCTGTGGCGCGGAAAACAGCCCGCAGAGTTCCTACCACCTTCCACCGCTCTCCAGGCACTAGGCTACATCGTGGCTACACATTACCAGCGCCCGGATCGCCCGCTGCCGCGCGGCAATCGCCAAGTATGCCTTATGTCAAGACTGCGAAGGTAAAAGTGAGATCCATCGTGTCCGCATCTGGCAACCAATCAGCGAGTCGCATCGTTGGTCAACGGCCACTTCGGGACGCATGGTCGCCGCAGGGCACCCTGACAGAGGAGCAACGCCAGGAACGCCGCCCCGGCGAGCGCCGCGCCGAGCGCGAACGTCGAGCCGGGGCCGAAATTATCCCAGGCCAGGCCCGCCAGCAGGTTCGCGGGGAGGGCCGCGAAGCCGGTCAGCCCGTTGAACCAGCCCAGCGCGCGGCTGCGGGCTGGGCGCGGCACCAGATCGACCACGAGCGCCTTGCCGACGCCGTCGGTCGCGGCCGCGTACACGCCGTAGAGCAGGAAGAGAACCCAGGTATGCCAGCCCTGGTTGGCCACGGCCCAGCCCGCGTAGACGAGCGCGAAGGCCGCGTAGCCCGCCAGCAGCACCGGCGTGCGCCCCCACCGATCGCTCAGCGCCCCCAGCGGCGTCGCCAGCGCCGCGTAGACCAGGTTATAGCCGCAGTAGATCAGCGGCACCGCCTCCAGCCAGCTCTCGAGCCCGATCGTGCGCAGGAAGAGGAAGGCGTCCGAGGAGTTGCCGAGGGCGAACAGGGTGGCGATCGCGGCGAAGCGCCAGAAGGGCGCGCCGAGGGCGCGCGCGGCTACCCCTGGCGAGCCCGGATCCCGGGCGGGGGCGGGCGTGGCGGGTGGCGTGGCGGAACCCGGGCGTAGGAAGAGGAGGAGCACGAGGACGGCCGCCGCCCCGGCGGGCGCGGACCAGGCGAAGACCTGGCGCAGGATCGCCGGGTCCGGCAGGAGATCCTGGAGGGTTTGGCCGTTGCGCGCCAGGATGAGGACGGTGAGGAGCGGGCCGAGGGCCGCGCCCGCGGTGTCCAGCGCCCGATGGAGGCCGAAGGCCTTGCCGCGATAGGCGGGCGGGGTCGCGTCGGCGAGCAACGCGTCCCGCGGGCTCCCCCGCAGCCCCTTGCCGATGCGATCCAGGAAGACCAGGGCCAGGACCGCCGGCCACGCCCCCGCGAGCGCCAGCAGGGGCTTCGCCGCCGCCGATAGCCCGTAGCCGCCGAGGATCAGCGGGCGGCGCCAGGCCACGCGGCCCGCGAGCCGCCCCGCGAGGATCTTCAGCAGGCTGGCGGTGCTCTCCGCCAGCCCCTCGATCAGGCCGGCAAGCGGCAGGGGTGTCCCGAGCACCAGCACCAGGAAGAGGATGCGCACCGGGGCGAGCATCTCGCTGGCCACGTCGGTGCAGAAGCTCGCCGCCCCCAGCACGTAGACGTTGCGCGTCAGCCCCGCGAGTGGGCCGCGCTGCGGGCGGGGCAGCGCGGCCGGCACGTCCTCCCCGGTCACGCGTCCCGGTCCGGGCTGTCGTCGTCGACCGCCACGGCGCAGATGGTGATGGCCAGCGGCGTGGCTTCCGCCGCGATCCCGGCGGCGACGACCGCGCGCGCCGCCGCGATGGCGGTCGCCGCGAAGTCGTGCGCGGGCGCGTCCTCGCCCTCGACGAGCAGCGTCACCGCGACGACCGCGCCCTTGTGCATCGCGGCCGGGGCCGCGTCGGCTGTCACGGGGGGCGCGGGTGGCGGGTCCGTCCCGTGGTGTCCCAGCGCCCGTTCGATGCCGCCGAGGGCCCCGCGCAGGCGCTCGCGCTCGTCCTTCGTCATGGCCCCCCCTGCCGCTAGCGCGCTGTGTCGATGTCGACCCACTGACCGCCCTGGAACGTCTCGATCTTGGTCGCCGGGTGGATCTCCCAGATCGTCCCCCGGGTCTTGCCCACCTGGTCCGGGTGCTCCGGGTCGAGCATGAGCCAGCCCGTCACGCGCACGCGGGCCTTGTCCTTCGCCAGCTGCTGGAAGCGCGCGAGGGTCCAGCCAGCGTGCTTGTCGCGCTGGCGCGGCCCGACCTCAACCACCACCGCCTTCGTGCGGTCGTCGGCCGGGTCGGCGACCACCCACTCGTGGAAGTCGACGTCGGTCGTCGAATGGCAATTGGGCGACTCCGGCCCCTCGGCCTGCACGCGGATGAAGTAGGCCTCGATGGTCACCCCGAGTCCGTTGCTTTTCGCCACCTGCGCCCGGTCGCCCGGCGCCCACTGGGCCATGTGCCGCTGGTTCACCGCGGTGGGCCAGGGCAAGTTGAGGAGGGTGGCGAAGGGCATGGCGGCGGGCGTGGCGACCGGGTCGACCCGGTTCTTCAGGATGTTCAGCTCGGGGTCGGTCCCGTCCCCGCCCGGCGGGCAGCCCTTGTAGGTCTCCTCCTGTGGGGTCGGGTGCGCCCCGGCGGAAACCGCGGCTTGCGCCGCCTGCGCGGTCGGCCCGGCCGGCGGCGTGGGGACACTGGGGAAGGTCTGCGCCTCCTCGGGCTGCGCCTCGGCGGTCTGGGTGGCTGCGGCCTGCCCGCCGCCGGGCGGCCGGGCGGCAGCGCGCGGCAGGGCCACGGCGACGGCGACGACCAGCAGCACCAGCACGAGCACCCCGACGACGATCACCCCGCGCCCCATGCCTGCCCCTCGCTTCCGCGCTGCGCACAGTGGTATCCTGGTCCATCACACGCCGCGCCCGATCCGGGCACGTGGGCTCGGTGCTCCCCACGAGGCGCGGTCCGTCGACGGGCACCGACCCGCCCCGATACCCGCACACTGTATACCCCGACCGAGGCACATACAAGGGGACGCCCCGACCGACGCGATCCGGGCGTCCCCCTCCGATGCCACCCGCATGGCGACGTGGCCGCGTGACGGGACGAGCGATGGTGCCAGAGCAGGCGCGGGAAATCCCCGCGCCGCGCGGCGCGGCGGGGCGTCCCTGAGCGCACCACGCGGCGGGCGTCCCCGCGCGTTAGCCTCCCGCCAGGTGTTGCAGGCGCGCGTCGAGCGGGAGGAGCTCGCCGAGGGCCACGCCGAACGCGAGCCAGCGCACCACCTCGACCGCGACCAGCGCCTCCCCGTGGCGCGTCGCGAGCGGGAGCAGGCCGCGCCCGGCGAGGGGCAGGGCGATCAGGAGGGTGAGCGCGAGCGGGAGGAGGGCCAGCACCGCGCTCCGCCGCGCCCAGGGCAGGCGCGCGGTGCCGAGGTGCTCGTCGACCGCGCCGAGGATGCTGGCCGCCAGCAGGAAGACCGGCCCGCCCAGCAGCAGCCGCAGGCCCGTCCCGAGCTCCTCGGCCCCGAGTGGGATGGCGCGCCCCAGGAGGCGCGCCGCGAAGCTCGCCACCCCGACGAGCCCGTTGGTCGCCAGGAGCGCGAGGACCCCGGCGAGCAGGCCGTCCAGCCGCGCGGCCACCGCCGCCCCGGCCCCGCCCCGCGCCAGCCCGGGCACCTCCCGCTTGGCGTTGCGGATCAGGAAGACGACGAGCGCCACGGTCACCAGCGACACGAGCGCGCCCAAAGGCAGCGCCGCCCGCTCGAAGAGCGCCAGCGCGGCCGGGCCGACGGCGTACCCGATGAGATCGAAGACCCCGATGTAGAGGAGGCCGCCGACCGCCACGGCCGGGAGGAACTCGCCGAACGGGATACCGAAGACGCCCGCCGCGATCGGGGTAGCGATCCGCAGGCCCGGGATCAACCGCCCGAGCAGGATGCCGCGCCAGCCGGAGCGCCGCAGGGCACCCTCCGCGCGCGCCAGGGTCGCGGGGGCGCTCCGCTGCGCTGCGCGTCCGTACCGGAGCACCCTCCGCGCGCGCCAGGGTCGCGGGCCCGAGGTGGATCAGCCAGCCGTAGCGCTCGACCCCCGCCCGCCCCACGCGCCGGGTGAACCAGTAGAGCCCGGTGGTCCCGAGGAGGGTCGCCCCCTCCTGGATCGGGAGTACGAGCCAGAATGGGTAGCTGCCCGCGCGGACCCCGACCCCGGCGAGGAGCATCAGCAGGTCGCTCGGCACCGGGCTGGGGACGCCCAGCTCCTCCACGAAGATGATCGCCGCCATCGCCCAGAGCGGATGCGTCGCCAGCAAGGCGCGCACGCCCGACCCGAGCGCTTCCCCCACACCGCCCATGCCCGCCCCCTCGTTGGCTTCCCGTCGCCGCGCCGCGACCCGCTGCCCGCCCCCGATGCACGCGGCGTGCCGCGCGTCGGTACCCAGGCCGCACCGTGCGCCGGGCCGCCGACCCGGGAGCGACCCGCAACGGGCCCTTCGGCCCATGTCGTGCCGTCTGCGCAGTCGAGGCCAAAGGTGGGGAGGAACGACCGGAAACCGTCGCGTCCGCAGGGGGGCGGACGCCTTTCGCCGCTTCATGCGCCGCGCTGCGCCATGCCGAATCCTGCCGTACGGCATGGGCGGGAGAGAGGCGTACGCGAACCGCCGTGCCATGCGGCGGATCGCGGCCACGGCGCATCCGCACACCATTCGCCCGCGCACCACGTTGCGGGCGCACCTGCCCCGGCTGGCAGGGATCGTGCGGAAGCAATCGGGTCGCCCGGTACGGCGCGTGGCGGCATCGCGCGGGATGGCGGTGTCGACCGCAGGGCTGGAGGACTGGTCGGTGAGCCGACGCCTGCAACAAATGCGCAGGCGTCGGGATACTCACACCCGAACGGGCTGCTCGCACCGGTAGGGCCGCGAAGCGCGTTTGGGCGGCCCGGTCGTTCGGATGCGGCACAGGCGGGTGGACAAGGCGGTGTCCCTCGGGTCCCTCTCTCGTCCGGGCGTGGCCCCTGCGGGGCAGGGCCCGGCGGGCGGACAGTCGGCACATCGCGGCGACCGGGGCGCATCCGTCCGCCGATCAGCGCCCGTTACGAGCCGACGGGCACGCCACGCGACGGGTGCCGACCGGCAGTTTCATAACCCCTGATACCGCTCGCGCTCGCAGCGCAAGCGCTGGTCACAAAGACGATCATTCGGTCATCACAAACAACCCATAGACGCCTGTGCCAACGGCGTACCTGCCGCCGCGTCGGCGACCGAGAGGCTATCGTAAGGGGTATCGATGGGCGGCGAACTGCAACTGCGGCTGACGAATCGGGCGATCCTGCTGGTGCTGGCCATCCTCGGGGCGCTCTGGCTCCTCGGCCACGCCACGCGCATCCTGGTGGTGCTCTTCCTGGCGGTCCTTGTCGCTGCGGCGGCGTCCACCGTGGCCAACCGCCTCGCCCGTTACCGCGTCCCGCGCGCGGTCGCGATCCTGCTCACCTACCTGGCCCTCCTGGCGATCCTGGCCGGGCTCGTCGGCCTGATCGTGCCGCTCCTCGGCGGCGAGTTCGTCTTGCTGCGCGACAACTTCCCGCGCTACGAGGACCAGGCCAACGCCCTGCTCGCGCGCCTCCCCAGTCGGGGCGGGGCGCCGCCGCGCGTCAACGACCTGGTCGCCCCGCTCACGGCCTACGCGCAGGCCGCCGCAGGCGACGTCGGGCGGGGCGTGCGCGATGTCGGGGCCCTGCTCGTGACCGGGCTGCTGATCCTCGTCTTCGCCTTCTTCCTCGCGGTCGACGCGCGCTTCGCCCAGCGCGTGGTGGCGCGTTTCTGCCCCCCGGCCGTGCGCCCGCGGGTGGAGCGCCTCCTGGGCCGGCTGGGCACGAGCCTGGGGGCCTGGGTCCGCGCCCAGCTGCTGGTGGGCCTCTTCTTCGGGGCCACCTTCGGGGTGGGGCTGGCGCTCCTCCAGGTCCCCTATGCGGCGACGATCGGCACGGTAGGGGCGGTGCTGGAGATCATCCCCTACGTCGGGGGGGTCGTGACGATCGCGCTGGCGCTGCTGATGGCGGCGACGACCGGCAAGCTCTGGCTCCTCGGCGCGGTGCTCGTGTGGTACCTCGTCGTCACCAACGTCGAGGCGCACGTCGTCTACCCCAAGCTCGTCGGCGAGATCGTCGGGCTCCGGCCGCTCGTGGTGGTCCTCGCCCTCTTCGTCGGCGCGGAGGCGCTGGGCATCGTCGGGGCGCTGCTGGCCATCCCGGTCGCGGTGGTCCTCCAGACCCTCCTCGACGAGTTCTACACCTTCCCCACCGGCACGCCCGCCAGGGCGGCCGAGGCGCACGCGGCACCGCCCGCGAGCATGAATGGCCAGGGGCTCCAACTCGGCGCGCTCCCCGGCGCGGCCGCGCCGCCCGCTTCCGGCGACGACCGGCACGGCTGAGGCCCACGGCGGTCGGGGCGCGCGGGGACATGCGGAAACGACGTATTCCCGGTTGTCGTCACCGACGAGTCGTGACGCATTGTGCGCGCGAGAGGATGAACGGATGGACGACGTCGACGTGGGGACCGACCGGCTGCAGGACGACATCGCGGAGCGGCGGCGCGAGGCGGCCGAGGCGGCACGGGAAGAGCGCCGGCGGCCCCGCTGGCTCGACGCGCTGGCCGTCAGCACCGCCCTCTTCGCGGTCCTCGCCGCGATCGCCGTGCTGGCGGCGGGGAACTACGCCAACGAGTCGCTGTTCGCGGCGAACGCGGGGGTCCTGCGACAGACGCAGGCGGTGGACACGTGGAGCGAGTACCAGGCCGACAGCATCAAGAAGTACGAGGCGCAGAACCTGGCCGTGCTCCTGGCGCACACCGGCGGCACACCGCAGGAGATCCAGGCCGCGCGCGACGAGGCCACGCGGCGTCAGGCCCAGCAGGATACGTTGCAGCCGGAGGCCGCGCGCCTCGGGGACGAGACGGCGGCGCTGAACGCGGAATCGCGCACGAACCTGGCGCACCACCACCGCTTCGCCGTGGCGGTGACCCTGTTCCAGGTGGCGATCGGGCTGTCGGCGATCGCCGCGCTGCTGCGGCGCCGGGCGGTGTGGCTCGTCAGCCTCGCCGCCGGGGCGCTCGCGCTCCTCGCGCTCCTCGATGGCTTCCGGCTCTTCCTCTGAGCGCACCGTGACCGGGCCACAGTACGGGAAACGGCCCTGGTACTTTGCGCGGGAATAAGTCTTACGCAGCGCGCTGGATGCCCGGGCGGTACGCTCTGTGCCACCAGGGGGCGCATCAGCGCGCCCGGGGTACCCCTGGCGACGATCCTCAGGCCTGGACGCATGGCGGCAGCGATGACGGTCACGGGGCAGCGCCGACCAGATCCCTGTCGTCGAAGCCGCCGCGCAGGTGGCGCAGGAAAGCGTGCAGCTGGCGGAGCACGCGCCCCGGCGAGCGCCTTGAACCCGCGCGTCGTGCGTAGCACCCCCTTCCGGTGCCGGTAGTCGCGCGCGATGCCCTGCTTGACAGGCGCTCCCTCTTGGGCACGACCTCCGGAGCACGGTTGCGAGCCCAGGAAGAGAAGCTGCCGCACACAACGGTCGATCGTGACTGCAGCCGGGACGGCCTCCGCCATCTCGATTACGCGGCGGGCGATGACGACGCCACTTTCTCCCGTCGCGTGCTGATGTAGACATCGACGAAGTGGCCCCGCTCGTCAATCGCGCAGGGCGACCGTTGCGACGATGTGACGGGCGCTGTGCAGGTCGGCGAGCGGCTCGTCGAGCAGGTAGCGCCAACCCGATCGGAAGTGCGGTTCGGGGATCGTCTTATGGTGGCGATTCAGCCACGCCTGGCACGCGAGGGACGAGGTAGGGCGGGGTGGGCGGTCATCGGGCCTCCTCCATTGCTAGGGCCCGCTCGGCACGTTAGGACCCGGAGAGCGCGAGATCCGGCGGTTCATGCGCCAGCACTGCGTCGGGTGACCGCTGGTCGAGATAGGGCCCCCCGAACAGGTCGCGGGCTCGATCCGCCGGTCCCCCGGGCGCGTTCACCGTGCCCGCGCGTCGCGCCAGGCGACGAGGCGCTCCAAGGTCGGCGAACGCGAAGGGAGCTTCGGCCCCGCAGATGAAGTGGGTAGCGCCCGCGGCGACGTAGTCCTCCAGGCGGTCGAACTCCCGCGCGTCGACCCGCACGGTGCGTTCGATGGCGGCGGGGTCGCGCCCGACCCGCGCGCACCACTCGTCGCGGATCCGGTTCTTGCGGGCGAAGGGCTCCAGCGGGCCGAAA
>JAABUN010007151.1_pt1 | contig 12270 bp, 11 predicted proteins | sample 5559311 | NCBI WGS metagenome assembly JAABUN01 (sample SAMN10711877, study PRJNA513370) | rock metagenome | isolation source: Antarctica rocks | place: Antarctica: Victoria Land, Siegfried Peak sud | reverse complement strand
AAATTCGGCTTTTTGGAAAGTTCTGGTAGCGGCTTGATCCTCTTGAGTGAACAGCATTGTCGCTAGCCCACCCCACAGATACTGCCATGCCAACCCAGATTGCCTGAAGCCGCGTGCCCTACCGTCCGGGGGGCAACCAGAAGAACTCTGCTTAGCTTGGCCGCCGCGGCCGGGCAACCGCGGTCAGGTCTCGTCGGCGACGGGCGGCGGCGGTGCCGCACGGGCGCGGGCCTGCGCCTTGCGGCGGCGCAGATTCTCTCGCAGCGCGGCAGCCAGGCGGGCGGCCTGGGCCTTGCCGGGCCGTGCCGGGCCGGGCCGGGCCGGGCCGGGCCGGGCCGGGATTGGCTCGCCGGCTGGAAGGCCGAGGTCGGGCTGGCCGGTGGCGGGGCGTTTGGCGGGCGGGGTGGCCATGGCAGTGGAACCTCCTGCGGCATCGACCGGCCGCCTTGACGCTACGGGTACTGCCCGCCAGCCTGCCCGCCAAGCCACCCGGCCGCCGCTTCAGGCCGGGACGATACCGGAAGGAAAGCCCCAAAACATGGCCGGTTTCGGTCTGGCCTATGTCGCGCTGGTCGCAACCGAGGTGTCGGCAGCAACCGCGGCGCTGCGGCTGCTCGGCCTGCGGCAGGAGGCGGTGCGGGTGGACGCGGCGGGGCGGACGGTGCCGGTGTTCCCGCTCGGTGCCAGCGCCCTGGCCGTCTTTGCGCCCACCGACCCGTTCCTCGCCGGCGATGCCAGGGGGGGCGATGCCAGGGGGGGCGATGCCAAGCCCGGCGTGCACCACATCGCCCTGGCCGCGGCCGATCCGCCGGCCGCCGCGGCGATGCTGGCGGCCCGCGGCTTCGCCGCCGGCCCGCCGCTGCCGGCGCTCGGCGGCGGGCCGCGCCTGGCGCTCGATCCCGCCATGACCGCCGGGGTGCGGACCGTGCTGTCGCCGCCGCTCGGCCTTGGCGCCGGCGGGTCGGACCACGCGCTCCGCATCGACCATGTCGGCATCGCCAGCGCCGACAACCGGGCCGCCATCGCCGCCTTCCATAACGGGATCGGCTGTCCGGTGGAAAGCCAGCAGACCGACCTCGAGGTGCAGTCGGCGATGGAGAGCTTCACCTCCGACCGATACGGCGTGGTGCATCACGCGCGCCCGCCCGTGGTGGTCGGCGGATTGCGGGTGGCCTTCCTGACCGCCGGCGATTGCGAATTGGAATTCCTGCAGAACCTCGATCCCCGGCAGGAAGGGTCGCTGCGCCAGGGCACGCCCGGCGACACAAGGCAGGACCAGGGCGCCATCGCCCGCTTCGTGGCCCGCCACGGCCCAGGCCTGCACCACGTCGCGTTCCGCTGCCCGGACATCGACCGCACACTGGCCATGCTGGCGGCAGGTGGCCTTGCGGTGATCGACCGGACCGGCCGGCCGGGATCGCGCCGCGCCCGCATCGGTTTCGTCCACCCGAAAGGCCTGGGCGGCATCCTGATCCACGCCGTCGAACGGGCGGACAGCACATGTTGAAAATCCTCGGCCGGCCGAATTCCTTCAATGTCCGCAAGGTGCTGTGGCTGTGCGACGAACTCGGCATCCCGTTCGAACGCGAGGATTGGGGCCGCGGCCACCGCCCGGCCTCGTCGCCGGAATTCCTGGCTCTCAATCCCGTGGCGCAGGTCCCGGTGGTGCTGGATGACGGGCTGGTGCTGCGGGAGAGCAACGCCATCCTGCGCTACCTCGCCGCCAAGCATCGGGCCGAGGCGCTGTATCCCACGGACCTCGCCCAGCGGGTGATGATCGAGCAATGGATGGACTGGGTCGCCTACGACCTCACCCACGCCATGCGCGGCGCCTTCCTCGGCGGCCAGTTGCGCGAGGCCCCCTGGGACAACCCGTGGTTCGTCGCCCAGGGCCGCCAGGATTTCACGGGTGCCATGGCCCTGCTGGACGCCGAATTGGCCAAGGCTGGGCCGCACCTCCGCGGCGGTTTCACCCTGGCCGACATCCCGATGGGGCTGGTGGTGAACCGCTGGTTCTGCGTGCAGGGCTTCGAGAAGCCTGCCTACCCCGCCGTCGCCACCTACTACGAGACGCTGTCGCAGCGCCCGGCCTACCTGCGGCACGCGCGGAACGGGTTGCCGTGATGCGCCGCAACCGCCGCGCGGGCCTCGCCGCCTGCTGCGCCATCCTGGCCCTGCTCGCCGCCGCGCCGGGCCTGGCGCAGACCGCCGAAACCTTCCCCGACCGGCCCTTCCCCGACCGGCCCTTCCCCGACCGGCCGATCCGGCTGATCGTGCCCTATGCTCCGGGCGGCGCCACCGACAGCACCGCGCGGCTGCTCGCCGGCCCGCTCGGCGTGGCGCTCGGCCAAAGCGTGGTGGTCGAGAACCGCACCGGCGGCTCCGGCACCATCGGCGCCGGCCTGGTGGTGCAGGCCCGGCCGGACGGCCACACCCTGCTGCTCGACCCCTCGGCCCATGCGGTGAACAATGTGCTGGTCCGCAACCTGCCCTTCGACTACGAACGCGACTTCGCGCCAATCGCCCGGCTGGCCGTTATGCCGCTGCTGATGGTGGTGCAGCCGACCGAACGCGCCCCCGACCTGCGCGGCTTCATCGCCGCCATGCAAGCGTTGGGCGGGCGGGTGAATTGGGCCAGCGCCGGCAACGGCACCGCCTCGCACCTCGCCGGCTTCCTGTTCGCCCGGCAGGCCGGGATCGAGGGCACCCACGTCCCCTACCGCGGCGGCAGCCAGGGCGCCCAGGCGGTGGTCACCGGCGACACGCTGTTCAACTTCGCCACCACGCCCTCGGCGATCGGCCTGGTGCAGGGCGGTAGGCTGCGCGCGCTCGCGGTGTCCGGCGCCGCCCGCATGGCCCTGCTGCCGGAGGTGCCGACGGTGGCGGAATCTGCGCTCCCAGGCTTCGCGCTGACCGAATGGATCGGCGTCTGGGCGCCCGTCCGGACCCCGGAGCCGGTGCTGGACAGGCTGCACGCCGCCCTGGCGCTGGCCCTGGACGGCGAGGCGATGCGCAGCCGTTTCGGCGATCTCGGCGCCGAGCCGGCGCTGCTGCCGCGCGCGGCCTTCGGCCGGTTCGTCACCGAGCAGCGGGCGCTGCTCGGCCGGCTGGCGAGCGAGGCTGGGATCAGGCCGGAATAGCCGCCGTTCGCCGCAGAACGGGCCGGCGCCCTTGCCCAAGGCGCGCGGCTGGTCACCCGGCATCCCTGGCCCCGCCGCGCGCCTGCTGGAAGCGGCGCACCAGCGGCAGCAGCACGGCGTGCGGCACCAGCGGCAGCGCCGTGGCCGCCAGCCGGCTCGACAGGTCCGGGAAGACGATGCGCTGGCCCCGGCGGAAGCCGGCCCAGCCACGCGCCGCCACCCGTGCCGCGTCCGCCTTCGGCACCCCGTCGAAGGCCGGCGACCTGGAGGCCCCGGCGCGGCCGAAGAACGCCGTCTCCACCGGTCCTGGGCACAGGCAGGACACCCGCACCCCGGTTCCGGCCGTTTCGGTCCACAGCGCCTCCGACAGGGACCGCAGATAGGCCTTGCTGGCGTAGTAGACCGCCATGCCCGGCCCCGGCAGGAAGCCGGCGACCGAGGCCACGTTCAGGATCCCGCCACGGCCGCGCCGCAGCATCCCCGGCAGCGCCGCCAGCGCCAGCGCGGTCGCCGCCCGGATGTTGAGGTCGACCAGGCCAAGCTGCGCCGCCGGGTCGAGCGCCGCGAAACGCCCCAGCAAGCCGGCGCCGGCATTGTTGACCAGCACGTCGCAGACCACGCCGCGCGCCGCCAGCGCTTCGCCCAGCGCCGCGGCGGCATCCGGGCGGACCAGGTCGAGCGGCACCGCATGGGCCGGTTGCCCGGTGGTGCCGAGTTCGGCGGCCAACGCCTCCAGCGCCGCCGCCGAGCGCCCGAGCAGCACCAGTTCCGCGCCCTCCAGCGCCGCGATCCGGGCAAATTCGCGGCCGATGCCGGAGGAGGCGCCGGTGACGACCACAGCGGGCCGGCCGGCCTCCGGCCACTGCATCGTCGCGGAATTGGGCTGGGCCATTGGCGGCAGCCTCAGGCCTGCGCCGGAAGATAGCAACCGGCGCGCCAAGTGCGATGGCAACCGGCGGTGGTATCCGCCCACGGCACGCGCCGGATGCGCCAGCAACGCGGCAGCCGATCGTTTCACGAAGCCCTGTGGGCCTCGCGCCGGCGTTGCTACGCGTCGTGGTTTGGCGCAATCTTCGCCCGCCATGCCAGACGGAGTGAAAAAGCGAGGAGTCCTGCGGTCGGTCCGACCGCCGCTGCCGCAATGGCAAACCCTTTATGGACGACCGTTCCGGGCGACCCCGCAAGGCCGCCCGCCTTTTTCACGCCGGTCCGCAACCGGTTTCCGCCGGCCAGGCCGGCCGCCGGTCAACCCTCGGCTGACCGCAGCCCCACCCATGGAATCGAACGCGTGAAGCCAACCGACATCGCCAACCCGGACTACTTCCACAAGGTCGTCGACTGCCAATGGGCCTGCCCCGCCCATACCCCGGTGCCGGAATACATCCGGATGATCTCCGCCGGGCGGTATTCCGACGCCTACCTGGTAAACTGGCATTCCAACGTCTTCCCCGGCATCCTCGGCCGCACCTGCGACCGCCCGTGCGAACCGGCTTGCCGGCGAGGCCGGGTCGAAGAACAGCCGGTGGCGATCTGCCGCCTGAAGCGCGTCGCCGCCGACAACAAGGACGACATAAGGGCGCGGCTGCCGACGATTCCCCAGGTCGGCAACGGCAAGCGGATCGCCTGCATCGGCGCCGGTCCGGCCAGCCTGACCGTGGCGCGGGACCTGACGCCGCAGGGCTACGAGGTGCACGTCTACGACAGCGCGGCCAAGGGTGGCGGCTTCATCCGCAGCCAGATCCCGCGCTTCCGCCTGCCCGAGGAAGTGATCGACGAGGAGGTCGGCTACATCACCGGCCGCGGCGGCGTGGTGACGCACTACAACCAGCCCGTGGACAGCCTGAAGGCGCTGCTGGCCCAGGATTACGACGCGGTCTTCGTTGGCTGCGGCGCGCCGCGCGGGCGCGACCTCAACGTGCCGGGACGGGCCGAGGCGGCGGCCAACATCCATATCGGGATCGACTGGCTGTCCTCGGTTTCCTTCGGCCACATCGAGGCCATCGGCCGGCGGGTCATTGTGCTCGGCGGCGGCAACACCGCGATGGATTGCTGCCGTTCGGCCCGCCGCCTCGGCGGCGAGGACGTGACCGTCGTCGTCCGCTCCGGCTTCGAGGAAATGAAGGCCAGCCCCTGGGAAAAGGAGGACGCGCTCGGCGAGGGCATCCCGATCCGCAACTTCCTGGTGCCGCGGGAAGTGCTGCACGAGGCCGGCCGCCTCACCGGGATGCTGTTCGACGCGGTGCGGGCCGAGCGCGACGCCAACGGCCGCCGCCAGCTCGTGCCGACCGGCGAGGCACCAGTCCACATTCCCTGCGACGACATCCTGGTGGCGATCGGCCAGGAGAATTCCTTCCCCTGGATCGAACGCGACATCGGCCTGGAATTCGACCGCTGGGGCCTGCCAGCGCTGGACGCCTCCACCTTCCAGTCCAGCATCCCGCGCGTGTTCTTCGGCGGCGACGCGGCCTTCGGGCCGAAGAACATAATTTGGGCAGTGGCGCACGGGCACGAGGCGGCGGTCTCGATCGACCGCTTCTGCCGTGGCGAGGACCTCTCGCAACGGCCGCCGCCGCTGGTGGTGATGTCCGGCCAGAAGATGGGCATCCACGAGTGGAGCTACGACAGCGACGTCTCGCTCGACCTGCGCTTCAAGGTGCCGCACGAGGACCCGTCGGTCTCGCTGCGCGACATCAGGACGGAAGTGGAATTGGGCTACGACCGCACCATGGCGCTGGCCGAGGCGCAGCGCTGCCTGAACTGCGACGTGCAGACGGTGTTCACCGCCGCCACCTGCATCGAGTGCGACGCCTGCGTCGACATCTGCCCGGTGGACTGCATCACCTTCACGGCGGATGGCGAGGAGGCCGACCTGCGGCACCGCCTGAAGGCTCCGGCCGAGACGCTGAGCCAGGACCTGTATGTGCAAAACGGTCTGAGGACCGGCCGCGTCATGGTCAAGGACGAGGACGTCTGCCTGCATTGCGGGTTGTGCGCCGAGCGTTGCCCAACGGGGGCCTGGGACATGCAGAAATTCTTCCTCGACACAGCCAAGGCGTATACGGGCGCGCCCGCATGATGATAACCGCGACCAACGACTTCGTCGTCAAATTCGCCAACGTCAACGGCTCCGGCTCGGCCAGCGCCAACCAGTTGTTCGCCAAGGCGATCGTGCGGATGGGAGTGCCCATCGCGTCGCGCAACATCTTCCCCTCCAACATCCAGGGCCTGCCGACCTGGTTCGAGGTGCGGGTCAGCGGCGAGGGGCACCTGGGGCGCCGCGGCGGCGTCGACCTGATGGTGGCGATGAACCCGCAGACCTGGGATCGCGACGTGGCCGAGATCGACCCCGGCGGCTATCTTTTCTACGACAGCACCCGGCCGATCCCCCGCTCGCGCTTCCGGGAAGATGTGACGATCCTCGGCGTGCCGCTGACACAGATTTGCAACGCCGCCTACACCGATGCACGGCAGCGCCAATTGTTCAAGAACATCCTGTACGTCGGTGCGCTGTCGGCGTTGCTGCGGATCGACCCCGCGGTGATCGACACGCTGCTCGCCGAGCAATTCCGCGGCAAGGAAAAGCTGGTTCAGGCCAACCGCGATGCCTTCGGCATGGGCCGCGACTGGACGCTGCGGAACCTAGATTGTCCGATCGGCCTGACGCTGGCGCCATCCGACAAGGTCGGCGACCGCATCTACGTGGACGGTAACAGCGCCGCCGGCCTCGGCGCGGTCTACGGCGGCGCCACGGTCTGCGCCTGGTATCCGATCACCCCCTCCACCTCGCTGGCCGAGGGCTTCGAGAAGTACTGCCGCAAATTCCGCACCGACCCCGCGACCGGCAAGAACCGCTACGCCATCGTCCAGGCGGAGGACGAATTGGCTTCCATCGGCATCGTCATCGGCGCCGCCTGGAACGGCGCGCGGGCCTTCACCGCGACCTCCGGACCCGGCATCTCGCTGATGCAGGAGTTCGTCGGCCTTGCCTACTTCGCGGAAATCCCCGCGGTGATCTTCGACGTGCAGCGCGCTGGCCCCAGCACGGGGATGCCGACCCGCACCCAGCAATCCGACGTGCTGGCTGCCGCTTACGCCAGCCACGGCGACACCAAGCACCTCGTGCTGCTGCCGGAAGACCCGCGCGAGTGCTTCGACATGGCGGCGCAGTCCTTCGACCTGGCCGACCGCTTCCAGACCCCGGTCTTCGTGCTGCTCGACCTCGACATCGGCATGAACGACTGGCTGTGCGAACCCTTCGCCTGGGACGACACGAGCCGCATGGACCGCGGCAAGGTGATGACGGCCGAGGAACTGGAGGCCGGCCAGGTATTCGGCCGCTATCTGGATACCGATGGCGACGGCGTGCCCTACCGCACCTATCCCGGAACCCACCCGTCCAAGGGCGCCTTCTTCACCCGCGGCACCTCCCGCGACCGCTTCGCCAAATACACCGAGATGGGCGCCGCCTACGTCGACAACATGCAGCGGCTGCTGACCAAGTTCGAAACCGCGAAGGCGCATGTGCCGCGCCCGGTGGAACGCCGCGCGGCGCAACCGACGCGGCTCGGCGTGCTGTACTACGGCTCGTCCTCGGCGGCGATGACCGAGGCGCTGGCCGCGCTGCGGGCCGACGGCGTGCACCTCGACGCAATGCGCATCCGGGCCTTCCCCTTCCACGACGACGTGCTGGAATTCGTGGCGCGCCACGACCGCGTCTTCGTGGTGGAGCAGAACCGCGACGGCCAGTTGCGGATGCTGCTGATGAACGAGGGCGGCATCGACCCGGCGCGGATGCTGCCGGTGCTGCACTACGACGGCACGCCGATCACCGCACGCTTCATCCAGGGCGCGATCGCCGACCGCGTGCCCTCCCTCAACGTCGTCACCTTCGCCGGAGCGGCCGCCGAATGAGTTTCCTTCCCAAGCCGAAGATGCATCACCCGAAGCTGCCGATCAACGCGCGGGGCTTCACCCGGCGCGACTACGAAGGCGCCATCAGCACGCTCTGCGCCGGCTGCGGCCACGACAGCATCAGCGCCGCCATCATCCAGGCCTGCTTCGAACTCGACATCGAGCCGCACCGCGTGGCCAAGATGTCCGGCATCGGCTGCTCGTCGAAGACGCCCGACTACTTCCTCGGCGCCAGCCACGGGTTCAATTCCGTGCACGGCCGGATGCCATCGGTGCTGACCGGCGCCAACCTGGCGAACCGCGACCTGATCTACCTCGGCGTCTCCGGCGACGGCGACAGCGCCTCGATCGGCTTCGGGCAATTCGCCCACAGCGTCCGCCGTGCCGTCAACATGACCTACATCGTCGAGAACAACGGCGTCTATGGCCTGACCAAGGGGCAATTCTCCGCCACCTCGGACAAGGGTTCCAAGGCCAAGAAAGGCGCGGTCAACACCGACGAGCCGATCGACCTGGTCGGCATCGCGCTGCAACTCGGCGTCACATACGTGGCGCGCAGCTTCTCCGGCGACAAGGACCAGCTCGTGCCGCTCATCAAGGGCGCGCTGCTGCACCAGGGCGCCGCCTTCATCGACTGCCTCAGCCCCTGCGTCGCCTTCAACAACCACGAGGGTTCCACCAAAAGCTACGACTTCGTCCGCGAGCACAACGAGGCCGCCAACCACCTCGACGTCATCCTCGGCCGCGCGCCCATCACCGCGGAATACGCGCCCGGCCAGGTGCACGACGTGCGGCAGCACGACAGTTCGGTGCTGCGGCTGCGCAAGCTGCACAGCACCTACGACCCGACCGACCGGGTCGCCGCCGTCCACCACCTGCAGGACCGCAAGGCGGCCGGCGAGATCGTCACCGGCCTGCTGTTCGTCGACCCCGACCCCATCGACCTGCACGCCCACCTCGACACCGTGCCGGTCGCGCTGAACCGGCTGGACGACGCGGCGCTGTGCCCAGGTGCCAATGCGCTGGTGAAGCTGAACGCCGGGCTGCGGTGACGCCGTTGCCGCCCGGTGCGGCCGCGCGCTAGTCGGCGGTGATCCCGGCCTCGCGCACCAGCGCCGCCATCGCGGTGCGGTCGCGCGCCAGGAAGCCGGAGAATTCGGCCGACGACGTGCCCAGCGGCACTGCGCCGAGCGCTTCCAGGCGTTGCCGCACCACGGCATCCGCCAGCGCCTGCACGCAGCCGGCCTGCAGCCGCGCCGCCGCCGCCGCGGGCAGCCCGGCCGGCGCCAGCACGCCGTTCCATTCGTTCTGGTCGTAGCCGGGAAAGCCCTGCCCGGCCACCGTAGGCACCTCCGGCAGCGAGGCGATGCGCGCCGCGCCGGTCGCCGCCAGCGCCCGCACCCTGCCGTCTCGCACCAGCGCCAGCGCCGAGGTGATGGTGGCGACGGCGCAATCGACATCGCTGGCCAGCAACGCCGCCATCGCCGGCGAGCCGCCACGATAGGCCACATGCGTCATCTCCACCACCGCACGGCGCAGCAGCAGCACCGCGGTGACGTGCTGCGCCCCGCCATTGCCTGAGGACGCGTAGGTAAGCCGTCCCGGCGCCGCCCGCGCCCCTGCCAGCAGCGACGCCAGATCCCGGTGCGGCGAGTCGCCGCGCACCACCACCACCTGCGGCAGCACCACGACCTGGCTGATCGGCGTGAACGCCTTGGCGTAGTCGAACGGCAGGTTGCGGATCAGCGCCGGCGCCATCGTGTGCCCGGCGCTGTCGAGCAGCAGCGTCGTGCCGTCCGGCGCCGCGCACGCAACATCGCCGGCGCCGATCGTGCTGGCGGCGTCGGGCCGGTTCTCCACCACCACCGGCTGTCCGAGGAAGGTTGCGAACGGACCCGCCAGCAGCCGCGCCGTGGTGTCCGCGCCGCCGCCGGGCGAATACGGCACGATGATCCGCACGCTGCGCGGCGGCGACCAGGGCTGCGCCATGGCAGGTGCCGCCGGCAACCCCAGCGCGAGTGCCAGTACGCTGCGCCGCCGCAGCCGGACCCGTGAATCCCGCATGAAAAAGCCTCCCGGTGCGGCAACGCTAGCCGGGTGCCGCGCCTCGGCGCCAGCGCCCGGCCGAAGCGCTACCCGGACGACCGCCGCCGCAGCAGGTCGAGCAGCATCGCGTTGAACGCCTCCGCCGCCTCGTACGCCACCCAATGCCCAGCGCCGGGAACAAGGCCGGTCCAGGCCTCCGGCCGCACCGACCGCAACGCCGCGAAGCGCCGCTCCACCTCCGGCCAGGCGATCGCGTCCCGCTCGCCGTACAGCAGCGCCACCGGCGCCCGCGCCACGGCGATTGCCTCCCGCAGTGACGCCCCGCCGGCGAAGCCGCGGCTGCGGAAGCGGCTGAGTTCGGTGTTGCGGTCCTGCACCAGCAGCGCCAGCGGGTCGATGCCGGCGGGGTCGGCGAACATCAGCGTCGCCAGGTTGTGGCGATGCGCGGCCATCCGCGCCTCACCCTGCTTGTCGCGCACCGTCTGCAATTTGGTGCGCGGCCGCGGCAGGCCGAGCGCGCCGGCGCCGACCAGCGTCACGCTGCGCAGCTCCTCGCCCGCCGCCGCCGCGACATGGCCGGCCAGCATCGCCCCATAGGAAAAACCGACCAGGTCGTAGCGCACCGCCGGCCCCACCACTTGCGTCAGCCCCTGGCGCACCAGCGCGGCGATCGGCGCCGGCGTCTCGGCCGAGGGCGGCATGGCGCTGTCGCCGAGGCCCGGCAGGTCCGGGCAGACCACCCGATACCGGCCCGCCAGTGGCCCGATGTTGCGGACCCAGTGCCGCCACGACCCCGACCCGCCATGGAACAGCACCAGCGACGGGGCCGCGGCGTCTCCCCAGCTTCGCCAGGCCATGGTGCCGTCGCCGCACGGCGTCTCGGTCCGCTCGGCCGTGGCGTCGAGGCGGGCCAGCAGCAGGTCCGGCGCTTCGTCGGGTCCGGTCTCGGCGTTCCGCATGTGTCCCCTGCTCCGCGCCTGCACGGACCCGATCCTGTGTGCCGGGCCGAGCCGTGGCAATGGCGCCGCCTCAGCCCTCGTTGGCGTGGTTGCTGAACCGTGCGTTGCCGAGTCCGGTGCCGATGGTGAGCACGCCCCAGCGCGCCACGTCCTGCATCCACGGCGCCTGGCTCAGCCCCTGGACCACCGCGTCGTTGTGCACCACCACGACGGTGCCGTGCCCGTCGATTTCCGGCAGTGCGGCGCGAATGCGCTCGGGCAGGTTGAACCGGCGGCTTTCCCAATTGCCGGGAAGGTTCTGGCCGCCCTTGGCGATGCCGCCATCCGCCTCGATGTGCCCCGGACAGCCGATGCCGACGAACGGCGCCAGCTTCAGGCCGCGCTTCGCCGCCTTGCGCGCCAGGTCCCGCAGCATTTCGGCCAGCCGGTCGATCGCCTCCTCGCGGCCCGGCTTGTCGTCCGCGTGGCGCCACAGTTCGGACTGCCAGACTCCGGCCTCGGACAGGTCCGCCGCCTTCTTCAGGCCGGGCTTCACCACGCCCGCCCGGATGTTCGAGCCGCCGATGTCGACCGCCAGCAGCGCGTCGTGCCCGGCGAAGATCCAGGGCGGCGCCAGGTGGGCGCCGCCGATCAGCCCCGCCGCGTCCGGGTCGTGACGGATCGGCACGAGGCCGGTGCCGATTGCCTCGCCCTTCAGCAGCAGGCCGGTGCGGCCGATGGCCAACTGGCCGACCCGGCTGCCGCTGAGGCCGCCGCCAATGACGATGCGCTCGGTGTCCTGCCAGTCCTTGAGCCGCAGCAGCCGCTTCACCACCCCGGCCAGGGACTGCGCGAATTCCTCGACCAGGCCGTGCACCAGCGCGGCTTCCTCGGGCGTGCCGGCCGCCAGCATCCGGTCGAGTTCGCCGCGGCTCACCGCGGTGCCGGGCGTGTCGCCCAGCGGGTCCTTGCCGGTCTTGCGCAGGGTCTTGCGCAGGTTGTCGAGGATGGCCTTGAACGCGCGGTTGCTGGCCTGGTCTCCAAGGAAGCCCTCCGGCGTGCGGAGTTCGGCATTGTAGGTGTCCACCGTCACCGCCGGCAGGGCGGTGGCTGCGCCGGGTGAGCAGCTTCTGCGGCCGCGCCATCTCGGGCTTCGCCAAGCGGAGCCTCGATCCCAGCTGCGAGGTGGTCAGCGACGGCCTCGCCTGCTTCGCCGCCGTCGCCGAGGTCGGATG